>Ga0335081_10009777_pt1 | contig 15463 bp, 20 predicted proteins | sample Lox_Sample_35_FD_206713 | JGI IMG/M metagenome (GOLD analysis project Ga0335081, IMG submission 206713) | Soil microbial communities from Loxahatchee National Wildlife Refuge, Florida, United States - Lox_Sample_3.5 | ecosystem: Environmental > Terrestrial > Soil > Wetlands | place: USA...
TTTGAAAAGCTTCCATAAACTGACATTGTTGCTCACTTCGCCACCCCCTGCACCGCGACCTTTAAGCCTGCACCGTACTTGTCCACAAGCATCTGCACAGCGTCTTTGACGCCGTTCGTCACGCCACGACTGGAATAGGTGGCGCCGGATACAGCCTGGATGTTTTCCTTGGTCTCGCCTTTAATCAGGACGATCTGTGAAAGCGCCTTGCCCTTGAATTGGTCGAGAAAACTTTTTTCCAAGACCTGGTCTCCGAGGCCGGGTGTCTCATTCATATCCAGGACCTTGACGTCCCTGATCTTCATGTCGGGGCCGAGCGAAACGAGCATCTTGATGTAGCTTGAATAGCCCTTGCCCGCGGTCTCCGCAATGGAAGCGACCTGCTTCCCGCCCGCGGTCGCCTGATAATACTCGTAGGGCTTGTTGTTGACGGTCCACGTGCCTGCCGGTTTAATGGGATCCGTGGCATCGGGCGCCATCTCTTTCAGGGCCTCTTCCTTTTCATGTTTCTCCGCCTGAAAGCGGACCGGATACGTATGCTGGTAGGTCACGCTCATGATGACACCCGCCACGACGAAAATCGCCACGAGCGGCAGGGTTATCTTCAGTATATCCTTCATTTCTTCACCCCCTTGGCCTCGGCCTTGCCGAAGACACGGCTCTTCATGCCCCGGTCAAGGAGAGGCGCAAAGCAGTTCATGAGGAGGATGGCGAACATGACACCCTCGGGGTAGCCTCCCTTGAGGCGGATCAGCACCGTAAGAACACCGCAGGCAATTCCGAAAACGATCTGCGCATTGCGGATCGAAGGACCGGTCACGTAATCCGTTGCCATATAGAAGGCGCCAAGGACCAGTCCGCCGGACATCATATGGAAGAGCGCGTCGCCTGAGAAAAGGCCTTCCTTTCCGCCGAATATCCAGGCGAGCAAGCCGACGGTTGCAATGAAGGAGATCGGGATGTGCCAGGTGATATACCGTTTCATCAGCAGGAATGCAGCTCCGAGGAGAAGCGCTATGACTGACGTCTCGCCCAGCGATCCTGCACGGTTTCCGAGGAAGAGATCCTGGTACAGGGCGGCTTTCGTGTGGTAGATCTCAAGGAGCTTGGACATCCCCTCCTCTTTAAGGATAACGAGCGGCGTAGCCGTTGTTTTGGCGTCGAACGCCATGAACGTAGTGACCGGTGCGACGTAGGTGGTCATGACTTTTGCGAAGCTGATCAGGACGAAAGCACGTCCGACAAGCGCCGGGTTGAAAATGTTGTAGCCGAGACCCCCGAAGAGTTGTTTGGCGATCATGATCGCAACGATGGACGCGACGAACGGGATGTAGAGCGGGGCATTGGCGGGAAGGTTCAAGGCCAGGAGCAGGCCCGTGAGGAACGCGCTCCCGTCGGAGATGGTGATAGGCTTTTTCAGTACCCACTGCATCCCGGCCTCGGCCAGGAGAGACGTCACGAGACAAACGAGAATGACCATGATGGCCGGCAAACCGAAGTAATACACCGCCATGAGCGTCGCGGGAAGGAGTGCTCCGCTGACGGTCCACATGATCTTGGCGGTGTTCTCCTCGGCGCGTATGTGGGGTCCGATCGATACGATCAGCTTGGGTGGTTCTTTCGGTAATACCTTTGCAGGTGCTTCCATGCAGGGCCCCTCTCTCTGTAATGGCGCGGAGCAGAGGGCATGGGGCTCGTTATTTATTCTCCCTTCCCTTTGCTCTCTGCTCTTTCAGTTCTTCTTCTTTGCCAGTTCCTTCTTCGCTTTCTTTATCCACTGAACCATGGGCCGATTCGCCGGACAGACGAAGGTGCAGGAACCGCACTCAAAACAATCCATCAGATTATATTCCTTGGCGTCTTCGTAACGGCCCTTCTCGATATAGATCCCAATATAGGAAGGCTGGAGCTTCATGGGGCATGCGTCGATACACCGGGCGCAGCGAATGCAGGGGCCGTACGACTTGGTGCTGACCTCGGACTTCGGGAGGACCAGGATGCCAGAGGTCCCTTTGATCACGGGGACATCGAGAGTATACTGGCTCATGCCCATCATAGGCCCGCCGGAGATGACCTTAGCGGCAGAATCAGTAAGGCCGCCTGCTTCCTCAATGAGTTGGGAAAACGGAGTCCCGATCCGTGCAAGGAAGTTCTTGGGGTCTTTCACCCCCCTGCCGGTCACGGTCACATAACGCTCTATAAGCGGCTTGCCGTAGCGTACGGCTTCATATATGGCTTCGGCAGTGCCTACGTTCTGCACCACGACACCGACATCCATGGGCAGACCTCCTGCCGGAACGGTCCTGCCGGTGATGGCCTTGATAAGCATCTTTTCGGCGCCCTGGGGGTATTTTACTTTGACGGGCCATACCTTGATCTCGGGAGACCCGGCTGCAGCCTTCGTCATGGCTTCGATAGCATCGGGTTTGTTCGCTTCGATGCCGATATAGCCCTTGCTCACGTTCAGAATCCGCATGAGGATTTTGAGGCCATCGACGATTTCCTTCGACTTCTCAAGCATGAGCCGGTGGTCGGATGTGAGATACGGTTCGCACTCCGCGCCATTCAGGATCACCACGTCGATTGGCTTCTCTTTGGGAGGAGAGAGTTTCACATGCGTAGGGAATGTGGCGCCGCCCATCCCTACGATGCCGGCATCCTGAACAAGCTTTTTGAGCTCTTCGGGGCTAAGGAGGTTGTAGTCTGGATTTTCTTTCAAGCCTGTTACCCACTCGTCCTTCTCGTCGCTCTCAATCACGACCGAGGGCATGTCTACGCCGAGGGTATGCGGAAAACTGCCGATAGCGACCACTTTACCGGAAATTGAGGCATGAACAGGAGCGGACACAAAACCGGTGGTCTCACCGATCTTCTCTCCTTTTTTTACTTCCTGGCCTATGATTACGAGAGGTTTAGTAGGGGCTCCGATATGCTGGCTGAGTGGGATTACTGCTCTTTTGGGAATTGCTGCGGCGACGGTTGCCTTGTGTGCGGTGAGCTGCTTGTTACCAGCGGGATGCACGCCCCCACTGAATGTATCATGTGCTTTAATGGTTGTGGCTTCCATTCTGTCTCACCTGCCGTTATGTTATAAACATCGAAATTATAACTTGAGAATTTCTAAAAGCCGCAAAGTTTATAACAGAATGGAGTGTATGTGTCAAGCAATTTCTTGTTTACGGCGGAGCGTCCAATGCGCTCGCCTGTTCCATTTTTAAACAGTGATGAACTTCTTTAACTTTTTTCAGGATCGGGATCATAATGACAACGACCAGCACCCCGCTGCCGGCATCGGCCTGGAAGAAATTGCCATCGAAAAACAGGAACATGCATGTGTCGATGTTTTCGGTTTCTGAAGCGCCACCATGCTGAGCCGAGGCAACGGGATACCAGTCTGTCTATGGAATGACCACCCATCTGCACGCCAGAGGCGACAAGGATTCCGGTTACGCTACCTGAACGACTTCCTTTACTTCGGGGAGATGCTGTTTAAGGTATTTTTCCACCCCCATCTTGAGGGTCATCGTGGACATGGGGCAGGCGCCACATGCGCCCTTCAGCCGCACTTTTATTGTCCCGTTTTCTTCAACGCTTACGAGCTCGATATCTCCGCCATCTCTCTGGAGCGCAGGACGCACTTGTTTCAGGGCTTCTTCAACTTTTTCTTTGTTCATGGCATATTCTCCTTCTTGATGATAATGCGTAATAGTAGAATTTGTAATTCATTATACACTTTTTTAATCCTGTTTTACAGAAATTATTATGATTGAAATCATAATAATGGAGACTATATTTGATTGGTCTTTGCATGATATTTTTATTGACAGCTACCCTGTGATTTGATATTTTAGTAGAAAATCGAGGCGATGGAGTTCGCCTAAAACCGCCCTGGATCATCCGGGCTGATGACTCCTACTCTCCATATCACGAGGGCAGGAGTTTTTTTGCGCCCTGAAGGAGTCTGTTTATGTATCAGGTCTGGGGATTGGCCGCGCTCTGGTTGGGTCTGGCCTTGCTCGCTACCCTTCTATCCATCTGGCTGAGGATCGCCACGGCGCTCTCCGAAATCGTCGTCGGCACCGTGGCCCAACTTTTCATCGGCGCTGCAATCGGCGCATCCCTCGGTTCCAACGAACCGTGGATAAAGTTCCTCTCCGGCACTGGCGCGATCGTTCTTACCTTTCTGGCGGGCGCAGAGCTCGATCCGGTCGTATTCAAAGCGAAGCTTAAGGAAGCAACTGCCATCGGCTTTATCTCTTTCCTTGCCCCCTTCCTCGGCTGCACAGCAGCTGCGTACTACCTCCTCCACTGGACCGTTCCGGCAAGCTGGCTCGCGGGCGTAGCCCTTTCGACCACATCCGTCGCGGTAGTGTACGCCGTGATGCTCGAACTGGGGCTCAACAAGACCGACTTTGGCAAAACCGTGCTCGCAGCCTGCTTCGTCACCGACCTCGGGACCGTCCTCGCCCTGGGGCTGATCTTCGCACCGTTCACGATGAAGACGCTGATCTTTGTCGGCGTCAGTGCTGTCATGTTCTTCATCCTCCCCTATCTTACGCCGTGGTTCTTCAGGAAATACGGAGACCGGCCGTCGGAACTCGAAACCAAATACCTCCTGCTGATTCTATTCGGCCTCGGGTCGCTCGCGGTATGGTCAGATAGCGAGGCCGTGCTGCCCGCATATATCATCGGGATGGTGCTCGCGGGGTCGGTAGGCAAGGACCATGTGCTCATCAGGCGGCTCAGGACGTTGACCTTCGGACTGCTTACGCCGTTCTATTTCATCAGGGCAGGCTCATACGTTTCCGTGCCAGCCATATTCGCCGCGCCCTTCGCTCTTTTGGCGCTATTCGTCTCAAAGATGATCACAAAGATCATCGGCATCTATCCAGCGACCAAGGCATACAAATACGCGCAGAAGGAGGGCATTTATACCACCCTCCTCATGTCCACAGGACTGACCTTCGGCTCCATTTCAGCGCTCTTCGGGCTCACTCACCAGATCATAGACCAGGTACAGTACTCCCTGTTGATCGTGGTGGTCATCGCGAGCGCCGTGGTTCCGACGCTGATTGCTAACGCCTTCTTTATTCCGAAATACCTGCTGCCAAAGATAGAAAAAGAAACCGGGGCTGCAATGGTCAAAGCCGAACGTACCAAAGGAGGTCTTCATGCTTACGAAAATACTCGTTGCATTTGACGGTTCTGAGCAGTCTTACAAGGCTTTCGACTTCGCCTTGGAGATGTCCAGGCTTTGCACGGGAGCATCCCCTGAGATCACGGTGCTCTCCGTGGCACAACCGCCGGAGCCTGCGGACATCGTCGAGGTTGATGCGATCATCGACAGCGCGACGCAGCATTATGAAGAGCTCTTCAAAGTACTCAGGGAGAAGGCCCGCAAGAAGAACGTGGAAATAAATACCGAGGTGGTCGCAGGTCACCCCGCCGACCAGATCGTAAAATATGCATCGGATAAGAAAAGTGACTTGATCATCGTGGGACAGCGCGGAAAATCCAAGATTGCAAAGTGGCTCTTGGGGTCAGTGTCTAAGCGGGTTTCGACCTACGCTCCTTGTACAGTGACTATTGTGAAGTAGTCTGAAACGGCATTGACTTAACTCTTCAAATTTGCTAATGTTATACCATTATCAGGGCGATGGAGTTCGCCGATAACCCTTCAAGAGAATGAGTAGAAATTTGTCGTTTATGCGCTCATCGGCGATAGTTAGCCGTTCCATGAGAAGTTCTCTCACAGGGTAAACTGTCCCGCTCACTCGGCGGAACTAATGACTCCTACTCTCGGAACACGAGGGTAGGAGTTTTTTTCTTTGTGCGTAAGGAGGACAAAAGAAGTGGATCCGGCAGTACAATCAACCTCGCTATCGAACTATTCACATTTGAAGGGCGACCTCTTGCTGTGCATCGACGAGATGCTTGGCATCGAGAACATCCGCGGATGCCCTTGCGAAGAGCTGCGAGATAAGATTCAGGCGAACACGTTCAACCTCGTGGTTGTCGGCCAGTTCAAACGCGGCAAGACAAGTTTGATCAATGCGCTCCTCGGGACCGATATCCTTCCCGTGGCCGTCGTGCCGCTAACATCCATCGTAACTGTCATAACCTGGGGCGAGGCGCTCAGAATCAAGGTCTACTTCAATGACGATAAGGTATCGGAAATCAAACCCGAAAGTCTTTCGGAATACGTGACGGAAAGGGGCAACCCGAAGAACACGAAGGACGTGCGGGAAGTGGTAATAACGTATCCTGCGCCCTACCTCAAGGACGGCGTGCGCCTGATCGACACACCGGGCGTTGGCTCGATCTATGAGCATAATACAGATGTAGCTTATCAATATCTTCCCAAGTCCGATGCGGCCCTCTTCCTCCTGTCCGTCGATCAGCCAATGAGCAAGGCGGAGATGGATTTTCTGAAGGACGTGAGGGAATATTCGAACAAGATATTCTTTCTCCTGAACAAAACCGACTATCTTCGGGAGAACGACCTCAAGGAGGCGATTGAATTCACGACAAACGCGCTTTGCGAGGCTATGGGCTCCGAAGTCAGGCTCTTCCCGGTCTCGGCCCGTCTCGCTCTTGAAGGAGCGGGCACGAAGTCCAGGGATCTGATGGAAAAGAGCATGCTGACGGCATTTTCCGGCATCCTGAACAAATTTCTCATGGAAGAAAAGGGGAATATTCTTATTCGTTCCGTAGCGAACAATCTGCTCCGGAGCATTTCTCAGGCAAAGCTTGAACTAGAGCTTGAGCAGAAATCGCTCACAACGCCCCTCCAGGACCTCCGGGAAAAAATCGCAGTATTCGAAGATAGGAAGCGTGAGGTTATGCTCGAAAAGCAGGATTTTGATATTCTCCTCGACGGCGAAACCAAGAGGTTAATCAAGAACGTACTCGACGAGGATATAACCCGGTTCAGAAAGGACCTGCTCGCCCATGAACAGCCCCATCTGGAAGAACAATTCAGCCAGATGAAAAAGCTTCCTTCCCGGGAGCTACAGAGCGCACTTGAACAGATAGCGATCGAGCACGTACGACAAGCGTTCAGCACCTGGCGGGCAATTGAAGACGACAGGCTCGCGAAAGCCTTTGAGGCGATTTGCAGAAGATACGCGTCAAAGATCAATGATACTGTTGATGCTCTCCTGAAATTCTCGTCTGATCTTTTTGATATCCCTTTTGAGACGATAAAGACCGAGACACTCTGGTCCAACGAATCCCGTTTCTCATATAAGTTCAGAGACGAACCCGTCGGGCTTGCAATCGTCGCATCTTCGCTGACCCTTGCGCTACCTAAATTCATCGGCGATAAGATCATCCTGAACAAGATGCGTGAATATCTCGTGCGGGTGGTTGATATGCAAGCAGGCAGGCTCGGTAGCGATTTTGAAGAAAGGCTCGATAAGAGCAAGCTGGCGTTTCGATGGGATATGCTCCAGAAGATCGACGCGGCAATCGAGGGAATTGCGGCGGCCATAGAAAAAGGCATGACGCAGAGGTCAAAAAGCGAACACGAGGTCCAAAAGAGGACGCAGGCGCTCGCTGAGATGGCGGGGAATCTGGATGAAATCAAAGATAGGCTTGTGCGGATCAGGACGGCGGCGGAAGGTGCGCGCAACGGTTGAGCCCGCCGCAGCGGATACGGCTGTTGCATCGTCGAACTACGCGGCCATCATCAGCCGTAAAGGGGAAATCGAGGACATCCGCGACTGTGTCAGGCGACGGAAGAGCCTGCACCTCCATGGCTCAGCGGGTGTTGGCAAGAGCGCCCTTCTCGATCATCTCAATCAGCATTGGGAGAAAATCGGCGTTTCATGCATTCCGATTTATTGTAAAAGCAGCGTCACACTGCGAGAAATCCTCGTTTGCATTGCTGAAGAATTATTGGTTCGCTCCGGTACCTTTGTAGGAACCAACAAATATTTTATACCGCTAGAGATACGATCCAGCTCAGACATCAGAGCGAATAACAACCGGGACCTTCGGAACGTGGTGCTTCGCCGGGTCGAGCAAGGCGATTTCTGCATTATCCTTGATCATCTAGAACGCGTGACACCGAAGATAGACGCGTTTCTATCTGCCCTGCACGAGCGGGCATGCGTGATCACTGCAAGCAGGCAGAGCTGGGACCTCATGGATTACAGTTTTATAGGCAGGCTTGCTTATGGTCTGTGGCTTATCTCAAAACTCAAAATCAACAATCTTAAGAGAAAAGACGCATTTAATCTCATGGAGTGTCTACATAAACACCTGAACACGAAATTGCCGGACAAGGAAAATATCTTCACCGAGATATTTCATATCACCCAAGGCAATCCGAAGATGATACATGACATACTTGATAAAGCCCGGAAGCCAGATTACATAGTTGACGGCAAGCTGAAGCTGAATCTCATCGTGATTGACTGCCGAATAGATGCGGTCAGAATCACGTAAAAAAAATAGTAAGGAGAGGCCAGTTGAATGAGAAAAGACAAGAAGATATTAGGTTTTGGGAAGAACCTTTTCTTCACCGGGTGCGTAAACGTCTTCATGGACGTAAACTCCGAGATGATCTATCCGTTTGTCCCACTGTTCCTTGCGAACACACGGGGCGCCAAAAGCCATCTGGATTCTGTTCGGGTTCTATGGCCTCTTTATGGGGTTGACCGAGGGAATTCGGAAGGCGTTCCTCGCCACAATCATCCCGCAGTATTTAAGGCGACGGCCTTCGGCGTATATACCACAGTTGTAGGTCTTGCAATGTTCCCTGCAAGCCTTATCGGCGGGAGGCTCCAGGATCATGAATCACCCTCCACGAAATTCTGTTTCGGCGCTATCATGGCAGCACTTTCAGCAGTGCTGTTTATCACCTTCATCATTGTCATCATCCGGTATGGCTCAAAGTAGTAAATAACGATCCTTTAGAGGAGGAGCACATGTCAAAGATAAAGAAGATAACCGCAAGGGAGATCCTGGACTCAAGGGGCAATCCCACGGTCGAGGTTGATGCAATTCTGGACAATAGCATCGTGGGCAGGGCGGCGGTCCCCTCAGGCGCATCAACCGGGAGCAAGGAGGCTGTGGAACTCCGAGACAATGACAAAAAGCGATACCTGGGCAAGGGGGTTCTCAAGGCGGTAAATAACGTGAACGAGGTTATCGCCCCCGAGCTTATGGGTAAAAACCCCGAGGACCAGAGCGCGATTGACTCGCTTATGATCAAGCTCGACGGTACGGAGAACAAAGGTAAGTTGGGCGCGAATGCGATCCTGGGGGTCTCTCTCGCCGTCGCAAAAGCGGCAGCGCAGAACAGAGGCTCGTCCGTATTCCGGTATCTTGGCGGCGAAGCTGCGCACCGCCTGCCGATACCTTTTTTTAACATCTTGAACGGGGGCAAACATGCGGACAACAACGTGGATATTCAGGAGTTCATGATCTCACCCGTGGGGGCCAAGTCATTCAGAGAAGCACTCAGGATGGCCGCCGAGACGTACCATACCCTGAAAGCAGTTTTGAAATCAAAAGGTCTGAATACCGCCGTCGGAGATGAGGGCGGCTTCGCTCCGAATTTATCTTCCAACGAAGAAGCGATTCAGGTCATCATCGCTGCCATAGAAAAGGCGGGATACAAACCGGGAAGCGATATTTCCATAGTCCTGGACCCCGCGGCAAGCGAGTTTTACCAGGACGGCAAATATGTTCTCAAGGCGGACAACAGCAAGTTGTCCTCGGAGGAAATGGTGGATTATTATGACCGGCTGATAGCGAAATACCCCATCATATCCATTGAAGATGGCCTTGCCGAGGACGACTGGGATGGATGGCAGTTACTTACAAAAGAACTGGGAAAGAAGATCCAGCTCACAGGCGATGACATATTCGTCACGAACCCCAAAATATTGGCGGAGGGCATCAGCAAAGGAATCGCTAATTCAGTGCTGATCAAACTCAATCAAATCGGAACGCTTACCGAGACACTCGAAACCGTGGCGATGGCGAAACAGGCCGCATACACCTGCATGTTCTCTCATCGATCAGGAGAGACCGAAGATTCATTCCTGGCGGATATCGCGGTTGCGACAAATGCGGGCCAGTTAAAGACCGGCGCGCCCGCGCGATCCGAGCGGCTTGCAAAATACAACCAGCTGCTCAGGATCGAAGAGGAATTGGGTTCAAAATCGGTCTTTAGAGGTGACTTGCACTGGTAATCAAGAAAGGAGTTATGCATGCTGGAGATCGATATTCCCGGCTTCGGCCCGGTCAGATTGGAACACCTGGTTTCGGATTTTACCGGCACATTATCCGTAAACGGGCAACTTATACAGAAGTTGGACGCGAGGTTGAATAAGCTGGCGGAGCTTATGAAAATTCATATCCTCACCGCTGATACCTTCGGCAAAGCGCAGTCTGAACTGAAAGGAATCAACTGCGAAATACACATTCTGGCCGGAGAAAACCACGATGTGCAGAAAGAAGAATATGTAATGAAACTCGGAGCAGAGAACATCGTTGCCTTAGGGAACGGAAATAACGATCGCAGGATGCTTAAGGTTGCACGGATCGGCATCGCGGTTTCAGAGGGGGAAGGATGCTCTGTGGATGCAATAATGGCCGCGGACATCCATGTGCGGATCGCGGCGGAGGGACTCGACTTATTGCTGAATCCGAAGAGGCTCAAGGCGACATTGAGATACTGACGAGAGGACGACATGATGACCACGTGCCCTTTTTGTACGATAGCGCCTGAAAAGATCGTTGCTCAAAATACTCATACTCTGACCATCAGGGATACGCTCCCCGTTTCTCCCGGCCACACGTTGATATTGCCTAAGAGCCATATTGCCTCGATATTTGAGGCACAGTCGGATGAAGTTGCCGCATTATGGGATGCTCTGAAGAAGGCTCGAACGCAGCTTCTCAAAGAATTCTCTCCCGACGGTTTCAATATCGGCATCAACGATGGCTTGGCAGCAGGGCAAACCATCCTCCATCTGCACATCCACCTGATTCCCAGATACAAGGGCGACATGCCCGACCCGCGAGGAGGCATCCGCTGGATCTTCCCGGATAAGGCCGTATACTGGAAGGATTGATGTAGCCGCCGCTCTTACCTAAAAAGATTTTATATTGCTTGTGAAAAGAATATCTGCTAAATTAACCGCGAGGTTTTGGAACGATGGATTATCTCGTTATCGGCGTCGGTGGATTTGTCGGCGCAATTACCCGGTATGTGCTTGCTGTCTGGATCGGCCAGCGCTGGGGCCGCAGTTTTCCGCTTGGCACGTTCATCATCAATATTAGTGGGAGCTTTCTCATCGGCCTGCTCATGACCTTGATGGCCGAACGGTTCACGGAGAACCCGCACTGGCGGCTCCTTCTCGTTGTGGGCTTCCTTGGGGCATATACCACATTCTCCACATTCGAGTACGAGACGGGTGCCCTCTTGAAGGACGGTGAGTGGTTGTACGCCAGCCTAAATGTGATCCTGAGCGTGTTCGTGGGATTTATTGCATTGAAGCTCGGCGAAGTCATTGCTAAGAGCATTTAGAGGAGATTACCATGGTAAAAAGCGGGCCTGCTAAAAAGCTTACCATCTATGTTGACGAAGCAGACAAAATCCACGGGAAACCCGTCTATGAGATCCTCCTGGACATTTTCTTCAAACGCAAAATTGCCGGTGCCAGCGTGTTTCGGGGCATCGAAGGCTATGGAAGCGACGGGATATTCCATACCGCGAAGATACTCGAACTCTCTACAACGCTGCCGGTCAAGATCGAGGTCGTGGACTCCGAGGAAATGATCAACGGCGTTCTGCCGGACGTGACCTCGATCGTGGAGAAAGGGCTCATTGAGGTAAGCGACACGAACGTTATCAAGTGCTGCATGAAGAGCAAGTAGCAGCGGCATCTGACACGAAATCAGCAATCATTCATCACATTTCTCAGCAGACAAGACTTACCGATGAACATTCAATCCCTGGACACGAAACTCCTTCTCCTGATCAATCACGGTACAGCGAATTCACTTTTTGATATTCTGATGCCGGCGCTCTCCCAGAGCGGGTATCTCCTGATTATCCCCTTTCTGCTCGCCATGTTACTCCGGGGAGCGAGACAGACGGATAAACTTGGGAAAACGCTCCTGACACCGGCTGTCTGGACCCTCGCTGTTTCCGTCTGCGCTTTATTCTTCGCGGAAGTGGCGGAATATGCGGTGAAGCAGGCAACCGCACGGCTGCGGCCCTGCCAGGTGATCGAAGGGATAAGGCTCATCGTCCCGTGTCCGACATCATACTCCATGCCTTCCGGCCATGCGATCAGTTCCTTTGCCGTTGCCCTCCCCCTCTTTTCCCTGACGCAGGAATATATCGCTCTCATATGGCGTCTCTATCCCCTGCTGCTCGCGTCGCTCATTGCCTTTTCTCGAATATACCTAGGCGTTCATTATCCTTCCGATGTTCTTGTAGGGGCTCTTCTGGGGGCTTTCATAGGGCAGGCACTATCGTCCCTGTATCAGGTAATGGAGACTGAAGAGATCGTAAAACAAAACAGGCGATAAAACAGAGACTATTCTTTCCACCCGTGGTTGCCGATGAGCGGCACGAACAGACAGGGGATGCTCTTTAGGGTAATGATGCCTCCCGCGGTCTTTACCGCTTTAATGAGCATCTGTCCATACCGCTCTCCCACGGGAATCACCATTCTGCCGCCTTCGCGGAGCTGCTCCACGAGCGGCGCGGGAATGTCAGGAGCTCCCGCCGTGACCATGATAGCATCAAACGGCGCCATATCCTTCCAACCGTAGGTCCCGTCATAGACTTTGATCGCCACGCTATTATACCCGAGGCGGTCCAGTGTTGCCCTGGCCCTTTCCGCAAGTATTTTGACACGTTCCACGGTATAGACCTTCCCGCATAATTCAGCGAGCACAGCAGCCTGATAACCAGAACCGGTGCCGATCTCGAGGACGCGTTCCGTATCTTGAAGCTCCAGAAGTTCGGTCATGAGAGCGACCATGTAGGGCTGGGATATGGTCTGCCCTTCGCCGAGCGGGAGAGCGTGGTCTCCGTACGCCATGCCACGGATTGCCTCGGGAAGGAACTCATGCCGCGGTACTTTGCGCATGGCCGCAAGTACCCGCTCGTCTTTCACCCCCCGGGGGATAATCTGCTCGTTCACCATACGCCTGCGTTCGCTCTCGTAATTGATCACTCACCGCCCCTGTGCGCTTTCGTTTCCGCGTATGCCATCTTTTCGATGGCTTTTAATTTTTCGAAGGAGGAATAATCCGTGAGATCGAGGTGGAGAGGAGTGATCGAGACCAGATTGCGGTCTATAGCATCGAAATCCGTGCCCTCTTCCCGTTCCCAGTCAGGCTCTCCCCCGCCGATCCAGTAATACCGCTTGCCCCGTGGATCTACACGTTCCACCGTCATCTGGTGGTAGATTCGCTTGCCGAGGCGGGTGAGGGCTGTGCCGCGGATTTCCGTGATCGGCAAGTTCGGGACATTGATGTTCAAAAGGGTCCCTTCAATCAGTCCATGCTCGAATATCATCGCCGCCGCGCGGGCAGCGACCTCCGCTGCCTCGGCGAAACGGAAATCATTCCTCGCTACGAGTGAAACAGCAAGAGACGGCACGCCGAGCAGCCTGGCCTCTATCGCTCCCGCGACAGTGCCTGAATACGTGATATCGTCGCCGAGGTTCGGGCCCTTGTTGATGCCGGACACCACGAGCCGCGGCGTCTCCTTGAGGAGGCCTTTGACCGCGATATTTACGCAGTCCGTGGGAGTGCCGTTGACGCTATACACCGAGTCCTTGATTTCTTCGATGAGGAGCGGGCGATGCAGGGTCATAGAATGACCTGCCGCACTCCGCTCCCGGTCAGGCGCAACAATAACTACGCTATCCAGTTCCCGCAGTCTCTTGGCGAGTATCTGAATGCCGGGAGAATATACTCCATCATCATTGGTTACGAGTATCATAGGGCGTACGTTAGAAAAAGTTTACTGTGCGGTTTCATAACATAATGCCAAGTTCTTCCTGCTTTTCATATACAACGGTCACCCAACTCCCAGCTAAACAGCTATCGCCTCAACCAGCTTCCAGTCATTCGACTTGTGCGCTGCTTCCCAGAGGTCATAATTGCGCTGGAGATTGAGCCACAGTTCCGGGGTAGTGTTAAACGCCTTGGAGAGACGAAGCGCCATGTCAGGAGTCACAGCGCCGCGTTCGTTCACTATCTTCGACAGAGTCTTTCGCGACACGCCGAGGGTCCCGGCGAGCTCGGAAACCGTGATGGACAAGGGTTCCATATACTGCCTTTTTAATATGCCGCCTGGATGGGTAGGTATTCTCTTTCGCGTTCTCATGTTTTCACCTTTCTAATGATAATCGAGATAGTTTACTCGATAGGCGTTGCCTTCTTTAAAGGCAAAGACAACTCGCCAGTTGCCGGAAACCTTTACAGCCGAGAAGCCTTTTAACTTGCCCTTTAACTGATGCAGGTCCGAACTCGGATATCTCATGTCCTCCACAAGGTGCGAGGCATCGAGTCTATCCAGAATATCCGCAAGCTTCTGAGCGTGCGCCGCCTGAATTCCCTTTTTCGTTCCGTCGAAAAAGAAGTCTTCGAGTCCTTTGTGCGTGAAGGTCTTGATCATCTATTTGTAGTGTAACCCTTACAGTTACACGTGTCAAGCTATTTTCGTGCACGGTTGTGAGTGAGGATAACTATTACTCAGACAAGATGTTGTCGAATGCAGAGCGGAATGTTCAGCTACTTTTCTCCTGAACGGCGGCCCGGCTCAGCATCCTCTTCGGGAGATCAAGGTCAATGCGGATGCGGTTCTTTCCAAGCTTTCTTCGGTCTTTGTAATTTGCCCTCTTTCGTGAAAGCGAAAAAGTTTTGCCCCTTTTCGCCCCCATACTTCAGTTTATGATACCTCTTAAAAATGAAGAGGCCCGTAAACATTAACGTTTACGGGCCTAAAGATGGTCGGGGCGAGCCGATTTGAACGGCCGACCACTCGCACCCCAAACTACTGTGGCATTTAAAAATTATATGTAATATACTGATTATTATGGTTAATTTAACAACCAACCATGCATAAATTGTATTAAAAAGTCATAAAATGCACTTTTCCCCCGCCACATGTCCGCCATGAACAGCAAAGCCATATTTTATTGGGGTATGCGGAAAATATGGTTGAACTTGCAAACAATATAACTCTACATTATGCTTAAAACTCGGATAATGTGGTTGATCTATACTAGCGCTCGATGCTTGCAGATTATAGGGACAATTCTTTATCTATTCAGAAGAGCATGAAGTGTTTGATACACCTACTGATATGGTTGACAGTTGTCAAGAAAAAATAGTCTCCCTGACCCTTTTTATGGGTTTCGGTTTCACATTTGCTCCAGGGCACAAACAGGGACGGGACCTGGTTGTGCGACGTTTGATC
>Ga0335081_10009778_pt1 | contig 15463 bp, 12 predicted proteins | sample Lox_Sample_35_FD_206713 | JGI IMG/M metagenome (GOLD analysis project Ga0335081, IMG submission 206713) | Soil microbial communities from Loxahatchee National Wildlife Refuge, Florida, United States - Lox_Sample_3.5 | ecosystem: Environmental > Terrestrial > Soil > Wetlands | place: USA...
GGCGGCCGCCACCAGGGCGGCCGCGGCGAGGAGCAAGGGAGGGCGGGATTTCATGGCGGGGATCGGGGAGGAAGGGCGTCGGGCCGCATCGTGAAGGGCGCCGACAGGATGACAACGCGCCAACGGCCCCTTTCTTAGGCCGGTTGGGCGGCGGCTCAGCGCCCCGCCTCCCGCGCCGCCTCCAGCCACGCGTCGGCCATCAATTCGTGCCCGGCGGCGGTGGGATGCACGCCGTCCCAGATCCAGGTGTCCACCGGCGCCCGCCGGCACGCGTCATCGAAGACCTTCTGGTAGTGCACCACCGGCGCGTGGTATTTCGCGCCCAGCTGCGCGACCACCGCCTGGAGCGCGCGGATGTCCTCCTGCCACGCCGCCCAGTCCGCCATCGTGCGCGCTCCCGGCTCGATGAACGGCTCGCCGAGCACGAGCTTCACCCCCGGCAATGCCCGCACGGTCTCCGCGAGCAGGCGGTCGTAGTCCGCGGCGAATTCCGCGGGCGACACCCGCTGGTGCTGCTGCAGGGCGAGCAGCACGTCGTTGACGCCGACGAGGATGCCGACCACGTCGGGCTTCAGCGCGAGCGTGTCCTCCGGCCAGCGGCGGAGCAGGTCGGACACGCGGTCGCCGCTGAGCCCGCGATTGAGGAAGACCCAGTGCTGCTCGGGGTGGAGGGCACCGAGGCGAGCGGCGATCAGAAAGGGATAGCCCTGCCCGAGGAAGTGGTTCGGGTCGGACGAATTGCGCCAGCGACCGCCGTCGGTGATCGAGTCGCCCTGAAACAGGATCCGGGCCCCGGGGGCGAAACCCGGCGGGTCCCCGCCCGCCGCCCCGGCCCGGAGCGGCAGACCGCCGGACGCGATCACCCCCAGCACGCCGACTGCCAATGGCCATCTCATGGGTGGAACGAGCAGAACCGACGGCCCGGGCGCCGGCAAGCCCGCAGCCCGCGGCTGCCGGCGCGGGCATCGCGCCCACCCACTTTTCCTTTGCGCTTTGGGCGCCTTTTTGTGGCTCTCACGTTCGTCCGATGGATTACACCCTCCACCACGAGCCCCGCGCCCCGCTCGTCATCCCGCCGATCGACTTCCGGCGCGAGCTCAACGGGGAGCAGTACGCCGCGGTGACGGCCCCGCCCGGCCCGCTGCTCGTGCTCGCCGGCGCCGGCTCGGGCAAGACCCGCACCCTCACCTACCGCGTCGCCCACCTCCTCACCCAGGGCGTGCACCCGGGCGAGATCCTCCTGCTCACCTTCACCAACAAGGCCGCGCGCGAGATGCTCCACCGCGTGCAGGACCTCACCGGCGTCGAGGCCCACCGCTTCTGGGGCGGCACCTTCCACCACGTCGGCCACAAGGTCCTGCGCCTCTACGGCGACGCCATCGGCCTGCCGCGCACCTTCACCATCCTCGACGCCGAGGAGGCCGACGGCCTGCTGCGCGACACGGTGGAGGAGAAGGACAAGGCGTTCTTCAAGGACAAGACCCACCCCCGACCGGGCCCGCTCTTCGAGATCCTCAGCTTCGCGCGCAACACGCAGCGCCCGCTGGGCGAGACGATCTCGCAGTTCTACCCGCAGCACGAGGACATCGCCGACCGCATCACCGGCTTCGCCACCGCCTACCGCGACCGAAAGCGGACCTGCAACGTGGTCGACTACGACGACCTCCTCGAATGCTGGCTCGACCTGCTCCGCGCAGAGCCGAAGGTGGCCGCCTACCTCCAGCAGCGGTTCCGGCACACGCTGGTCGACGAGTACCAGGACACCAACACGCTGCAGGCGCAGATCGTCGACCTCATCGGCGCCCACCACCGGATCATGGCGGTGGGCGACGACGCGCAGTGCATCTACTCGTGGCGCGGCGCCAATTTCGAGAACATCATGACCTTCGGGGAGCGGCACCCCGGCACGACGATCTTCCGCATCGAGACGAACTACCGCTCCACGCCGCAGATCCTCGACTTCGCCAACGGCGTCCTCGCCGCGCAGCCCAAGGGCCGGCACTACGACAAGGTGCTCCGGCCCGCCCGCCCGGGCCACGAGAAGCCCTACCTCGTGCAGACGATGGACGCGCGGGAACAGGCCCTGTTCATCGTCCAGCGCGTCAAGGGCCTGGTCGACGAGGGCCGGGCGCTAGCCGACCTCGCGGTGCTCTACCGCGCCCATTTTCACGCCCTCGACCTGCAGCTCGAGCTCTCGCGGCTCGGCATTCCCTACGTGATCACGAGCGGCGTGCGGTTCTTCGAGCAGGCGCACATCCGCGACCTGGTGGCGATGCTGCGCTTCGCCTACAATCCGGCCGACCAGTCCGCCTGGCAGCGCATCGCCGTCCTCCTGCCCAAGATCGGGGAAAAGAACGCCCAGAAGCTCCATGCCGCCGCGCTCGACCACGCCCGCGCCCGCCAGCGCAACCTGATCGACGCGCTGGCCGCGCCCGAGGTGCAGGCCCGGGTGCCGAAGGACGCGCAGGAGGAGTGGCCCAAGCTCGCCGCCTCGCTCCAGCAGATCGCGGGCGCGCTCGAGCGGGAAAAGCCGTTCCGCGCCGTCGAGCTCGCGATCGACGGCTGGTACGGCGACTACCTCAAGGGCGCCTACGCCAACTACGCCTCGCGGATGGACGACCTGCGCTCGCTCATCGGCTTCGCCGGGCGGTTCGACGAGATGCAGGACCTGCTCGCCCAGATCGCCCTGCTCAACTCGGAGACGAGCGATCGTCAGGTCGACCCCGACGCCGACGCCCTGCGCCTGACCACGGTGCACCAGGCCAAGGGCCTCGAGTTCGGCGTGGTCTTCATCATCGGGCTGGCGGAGGGGATGTTTCCGCTGCGGCGCGCGATCGAGGAGGGCGACCTCGACGAGGAGCGCCGGCTGTTCTACGTCGGGGTCACGCGCGCCAAGGACGAGCTCTACCTCTGCTTCCCCATGGTCAGCCAGCGCGGCGGCCCGTCGGCCCTGCTCGCGCCGAGCCGTTTCCTCACCGAGGTCCCGGCCGATCTCTACCAGCAGCTCCGCCTCCGCCGCAGCACCGGCTGGTGAGGGGTGTCGCCGGCCGCCGCAGAGACGGCAGAGGCGATGGTGGGGCGGGCTTCATGCCCGCCGCCCGCCCTCCGCAGTCCGGCGACGCGAATCCGCCGCGGGGGGTGGCGGCCTTGTCAACTATTAGTTGACAAGTTGCCATTTCCCAAGCCGGAAGAAACCGCCGGCCCCGGAGGCGCGCGGCCCGATTCTGGCCCGCGCCTCCAGCCTTCACCGCAGCGCAGCGGAGGTGAAGGCTGCCCTCCGGAGGCTTGGCGAAGGAGGGCATTTCCTCCGACAGCGGGGATGGCTACGGCTGGCAGGCCACCTTTCGCGAGGCGAAAGGTGCCGCGCCGCAGCTCGCAGAGCGAAGGCGGGCTGTCTCGCCGGCATTTCAGCGTCCGATCAGCTCCACGAACATGGCGTCGACCTTGGGCACATCGACCGCGTAGATGACATCGACGTCCTGCTCGCCCAGCCCCGGCCCCTGGCCCGGCGGCCAGGTGAGCAGCGCCCCGTAATTGGGACCGGGCATCAGATCCACATCCATCGCCAGCGTGCCGCGGCGCGTGACGACCGCAGGATCAATCCAAGCTGCCACCGCGACCTCATCCCAGAGGGGAAAGCCCGGTTGGGCGAGCGCCTCCACCAAGCGGCCGACGGGGCGGTGGCCGGCGGAGGCCCGGGCCAGCAGGTCCTTGGTGCCGATGGCGGACGCGCTGGCATCGTCGGTGACCAAGGCCAGGCGGCGCCATTTCGTGCTGAACACGATGTGGGAAGCCTCGGGGTCCCAATTCATGTTGAACGCCATCCTGGGCGAATAGGCGACATTCATGCCGAATTCGTCCTGCTTTTGGTCAAGGCCGCGGCCGATCGCGGTCAGCGTGCCGCCCTCCATGACCAGTTCCTTGACCCGACCGGCGAAACCATCATCGAGACGCTGCGCCAGGGCGACATTGGTCAGCGGTCCCATTGCCAAGATGGAAATCTCACCCGGATGCTTGCGGGTCATGTTCAAAAGGAACTCGGCCGCGCTGCCGGGATAGGCCTTGATTCTTGGTTGGCCCTTGGGCAGCGGCGGGACGAAAGGGGGGTCCGCCCAGGCTCCCTTGTAGGGGAGGGCTCCATAGAGCGCCTCGCGCCGCTTGTTGCGCTCCTTCGAATTCACCAGCGGATAAATCGCCCCCTGCACCACGGGCACGTCGGTTCTCCCGATCAGTTCCAGCATCCGCAGGGTTGTGGCCGTTTCTTCGGGCGCCCAGCCGTCGCCGCTGACAATCGTGATCCCCAGCACCTCGACCGCCGGATCCTGCAGAAGCATCAGGATCGGTTGGAGGCCCGTGCCATCGAAGGCATCCTGATCGATGATCACCTTGCGCGGTGCAGCGGCGGCGGGCCACGCAAGGCCAAAGCCCAGCAGGGCGGCCGGCCACCATCGCGTCATTCGCATTGGCGGAACATCCTTCGTTCGGTGGTTCTGTCAACGCCCGGCACGGTTGAAATATTGCGTTCGGAAAATTGGCCGAAGGGAAGCCGCAGGCAGGGCTGGATTCCAATGGTGCTCTGGTCGCGGGCACCAGCCGGGTGATGTTCCGTAATCCCGGGTTTGGCTGGCTTAGGCTTGGCCCCCGCTGGAAAACCGCCGGTTTTGCGCCGCAATCGCGACGAAAGCCGACCGGAGACGTCCCGTGGGGCGCGCGCCATCTACAAACAACCCCGGGCGTTGTACCGCCTGCCCGCTTGTAATCCCGTCGGAGCCGGGTAGTTGGTATGGTCACATATGGTCAAAGTCATCCTCGCCATTTTCGGAGCTTTCGTCCTCTTCGCGGTGATCGTGGTCGTCGCGGCGGTGAGCGCCTACAACAGCCTGGTCAACCGCTCGCAGGCAGTCGACGCGCAGTGGGCCCAGGTGCAGAACGTCTACCAGCGGCGGGCCGACCTCATTCCCAACCTCGTCCAGACCGTGTCCGGCGCGGCCAACTTCGAGAAGTCGACCCTGGAGGCGGTGACCGCGGCCCGCGCCTCCGTCGGCAAGGTCCAGCTCAGCGCCACGACGGCCCCGACCGACGCCGCGCAGCTCGCCCAGTTCCAGCAGGCCCAGGGCCAGCTCTCGAACGCGCTCTCCCGGCTGCTGGTCGTGTCCGAGCGTTATCCGCAGCTGCGGGCGACCGAGAATTTCCAGATGCTCCAGGCCCAGCTCGAGGGGACCGAGAACCGCATCGCGGTCGAGCGCGGCCGCTTCAACCAGGTGGCGCAGGACTACAACGCCGCGATCAAGCGCGTCCCCGCGGTGTTCTTCGCGGCGGCTCTCGGGTTCAAGGACAAGCCGTATTTCCAGGCCGCGCCCGGCGCGGAAAAGGCGCCGGACGTGAAGTTTGACTTCAACGCCCAGCCGGCGCCGGCCCACCCGTGACGTTTCGCGCGGCATTTCCCGCGGTTCGGTCCGGCGTCCTGGCGCTGGCCCTGGCGCTGGGCGCCGGCCTGCGCGCCGCCGAGGTCATCCCGCCCCGCCCGACGCACTACTTCAACGACTACGCCGGCGTCGTTTCGCCGGCGGTCGCCGGCCAGCTCAACGCGCAGCTCGAACAGTTCGAGCGCGACACGTCGAACCAGATCCTGGTCGCGGTGTATCAGCACATGCAGTCGGACTCCTCCGTCGCGGACTACACCGTGCGGGTGGCCCAGGCCTGGGGCGTGGGGCAGAAGGGCAAAAACAACGGCGCCGTGCTCTTCGTCTTCGTCCAAGACCGGCAGATGTTCATCGCCACCGGCTACGGCCTCGAGGGCGCACTGCCTGACGCCATCTGCGAATTGATCGTGGCCAACGAGCTGCGGCCGCACTTCCGCCAGGGCGACTACGCCGGCGGCCTGCAGGCCGCCGTGAGTGCCATGATCGCCGCCACCCGCGGCGAGTACCATGGCACCGGACGGACGAACGCGGACCGGCGGGCCGGCAATGCGGGCTGGGGGTTCGCCGTCGTATTGTTCGTGCTGGCGATCGTCTTCTCCTCCGCCGTGAACCGCGCCCGCCAGCGAAGCGCGGTTTACCAGCGGCGCGGCGGTCCCGGCTCGTGGGGCGGCCCGACCATGTGGCTGGGCGGCGGCGGGTTGTTCGGCGGCGGCGGATTTGGCGGCGGCGGGGGCGGCGGCTTCGGTGGCGGGGGAGGATTTTCGGGGGGCGGGGGCGGCTTCGGCGGCGGGGGCGCCGGCGGCGGCTGGTGAGGGACCGACCATGCACCACAAGAAATTTGTCAATCAGCTCGCCCACGAGCGCCTCCACGCCGCGATCCACGCCGCGGAGGAAAAGACCTCCGGCGAGATCCGCGTCATGGTCAGCCACAAGTCCGCCCCGGATCCGGTGGCCGCGGCGCAGAAGGCCTTCCTGCAAATGGGAATGCAGCAGACCAAGCACCGCAACGCGGTCCTGCTCTTCGTGGCGCCGCGCTCGCGCACCTTCGCCGTGATCGGCGACGAGGCGGTGCACGCGAAGTGCGGCGACGCCTTCTGGCGGGAGCTGGCCGCGGCCATGACCGGTTTCTTCAAGCGCGGCGAGTTCACCGAGGGGCTCGTCCACGGCGTCGAGCGCGCCGGCGCGCTGCTCGCGGAGCACTTCCCCCGGAAGGCCGGCGACGGCAACGAGCTGTCCGACGACGTGGTCGAGGACGGACCGGAGGCGTAGCGCCGCGGCCCGGTCACCGGGCGGCCGCCTCGGCGGCGCGGAGGACGCGCAGCAGGTTGCCACCCCAGATTTTGGCGAGGTCCGCCGCCGCAAACCCCCGCGCCGCCAAGGCGCGCGTGAGGTTCGGATAGTCGGCGGCATCGCGCAGGCCCTCGACTCCCCCGCCCCCGTCGAAATCCGTGCCGATGCCCACGTGGTCGATCCCGGCGACCTCCACCGCGTGCATCAGGTGGTCCAGAAAATGGCTCAACTGGGCCTCGGGACGCGGAAACCGGCGGTCGAAGTCGCGAAAGGCCCGGTTTGCCTCGGCCATCACCGCCAGCGTCAGCGGCCCACGCGCGAAGCGCGCCATCAGCGCCCGCAGCGTGGCGTCGCGGGCCCGATCCGGCCGCGCCGGCACGAGATAGGTGCTGAGCGAATTGATCTGGATCACGCCGCCGTGCCGGGCGAGAGCGCGCAGCAGCCCGTCGTCGATGTTGCGCGGATGGTCGAAGACCGCCTTGCAGCCGGAATGGGACAGCACCACCGGCGCGCGCGAGCGCTCCAGCAGCTGCCCCAGCACGGCGTCGGAGGCGTGCGACGCATCCGGGACAATCCCGAGCCGGTTGCATTCCGCCACGGCCTCGCGGCCCAGCGGGCTGAGGCCGTGCCACTCGGGCCCCCGGGGATCGGTGGAGGCGTCGCCGAGGTCGTTGTTGAGCAGGTGGGTGAATCCGAGCAGGCGGACCCCGAGCCGGCGGAACTCCGCCAGCGAGGAGAGGTCCGGGCCCGCCGCGTGGCCGTTTTCCAGGCTCAGGTAGATCGCGCGCCGGCCGCGGGCCGCGATCCGCGGCCCGTCCGCCGCCGTCACGGCGACGGCGCAGGCGCGGTCCTGCCGGGCCAGCGTGGCGCGCGTCCGGCGGAGGATCGCGAAGGCCGTGTCCCGGGCGGCCCGCCGGCCCGCCGGGGTGCGCGCCGACTGGAGGATGAAGACGGCGAACACGGCCGCCTTGAGGCCGCCCGCCCGCATCCGGGGCAGGTCGCACTGCGAGCCATCGGCGCGGACGTCGTGGCGGCGGTCGAATTTCCACGCCGGCCGGAGCAGGCTGGCCGTCGGCGTGTCGAGGTGGGAATCGAGGGTGAAGATCCGCCGGTGGAGGCGCTGCGCGGGGTCGGCAGGCATGGCCGCATTCAAGCGCCCAGGCCGCGGGTGGCGAGCCTGCGGCGGCGCCGCCCGGCTTGACCGGTTTGCTAACGTCTTGGTTACCACTCCGGGATTGCGCCCGGCCGGCGCTGTGTCTCTTTGGATGGGTTTTCCCGCATGTCCTCCCCCGTCGAAAACATCGTCATCGTCGGCACCGGCTGCGCCGGCCTGACCGCCGCAGTCTACGCCGCCCGCGCCAATCTCGCCCCCCTCGTGCTGGAGGGCGGGCTGCCCGGCGGCCAGCTCACCACCACGTCCGAGGTCGAGAACTTTCCCGGCTTTCCCGAGGGGGTCGACGGTTTCCAGCTCATGGACAACCTGCGCAAGCAGGCGGCGAAGTTCGGCGCGCGTTTCGAGCAGGCCCTGGTGACGGCAGTGGATTTCGGCGCGTCGCCGCGCGTCCTCGTCTGCGGCGACCGGCGCCTCCGGGCCAAGACGGTGATCATCGCCACCGGCGCCTCGCCGCGCCTGACCGGCGTGCCCGGCGAGAAGGAGCTCTATGGCGGCAAGGGCGTGACCACCTGCGCGACCTGTGACGGCGCGTTCTACCGCAACATGGACGTCGCGGTGATCGGCGGCGGCGACTCCGCCTGCGAGGAGGCGCTGTTCCTCACGCGGTTTGCCAGCAAGGTGTACCTGGTGCACCGGCGCCACGAGCTCCGCGCCTCGCGAATCATGGCCGAGCGCACGACCTCCCATCCGAAGATCGAAATGGTCTGGGATCACGTGCCGGTCGAGGTGCAGGGCGTGGCGGCCGGCGCGGTCGGCGGCCTGAAGGTGCGCCACGCGCAGACCGGCGCCGAGCAGGTGCTGCCGGTCAAGGGTGTGTTCGTCGCCATCGGCCACGTGCCGAATTCGCAGGCGTTCGCCGGGGCGCTCGACGTCGACGAGAACGGCTACTTCCTCCCCGCGGCGGGCTCGCAGGTGCGGACGAAGGTCCCGGGCGTCTACGTCGCCGGCGACTGCGCCGACCACGTCTACCGCCAGGCGGTCACGGCGGCCGGCATGGGCTGCCAGGCGGCAATCGAAGCCGAGCGCTGGCTGGCCGAACACGGAGGTTGAGTGCGGATCCGCGGCCGGTCCGTCCGGCCGAAATCGGATTGAGCTCGGCCGGACACGTGTCTTAAATCCGGCGCCCCCATTCTGCATGAAAGATGCCGAGAGCGATGCCCCGGTCTGCAATCTCCATCTGGCGCTGACCCTGTACGCGCGCGAAAGCCGGAGCCCCTTTCTCCTCCGCCGCCACAACCTGATGGAGCAGGTACGCAAGCTGGACACGGCCGCCGTGCTCCTGGAACAGGAGATGACGCGCATCCAGTACCGGCTCGGCACCGATGCGGAACAGCCGGACGACGTGGAACGGGCGAGAAAGGTCGGCCACCGCCTCAGCAACCTGTTGTGCCTCGCGGTGCTGCTGCAGGGACTGAAGGAGCGGCAGGGCTCGAGCGAGCGGCGCTCCCGGCCCTCCATCCCCCTGCCCGCGGGCACCGAGACGCCGTGGGCCACCACTTAGGCCGGCGTCCGAGCGCCCCCGCGGTTGCACTCGGCGGCGAATCCCCGATAGTCGGTGCCGGGATTCATGCGTGTCGTCGTCTTCAGCACCAAGCCCTATGACCGCGGCTTCCTCGAGGCCGCCAACCAGGGGCGCCACGACCTGGCCTTCCAGGAACCGCACCTGTCCGTGGAGACGGCCCCGCTCGCCGCGGGCGCCGACGCGGTGTGCCTGTTCGTGCACGACCACGCCGACGCGGCGGTGATCGACGCCCTGGCCGCGCTGGGCGTGCGCGGGATCGCCCTGCGCTGCGCCGGCTACAACAACATCGACCTGGCGGCGGCCGCGCGCCGCGGCCTCGCCGTCTCCCGCGTGCCGGCGTACTCGCCCCACGGCGTGGCGGAGCACGCCGCCGCCCTGCTGCTGGCGGTGGACCGCCGCATCCACCGCGCCTACGACCGCGTCCGCGACGGCAATTTCTCCCTCGACGGCCTGCTCGGCTTCGACCTCTACGGCAAGACCGTGGGCGTGATCGGCACGGGCAAGATCGGCGCGTGCTTTGCGCGGATCATGACCGGCTTCGGCTGCCGGGTGCTGGCGCATGACATCGTGGAGAACCCCGCCGTGCGCGCGCTGGGCGCCGAGTACGTGCCGCTGGACCGGCTCTTCGCCGAAGCGCACGTGATCAGCCTGCACTGCCCGTTGACACCGCAGACGCACCACCTGATCGGCGCAGCGGCCCTGGCGCGCATGCGCAAGGGGGTGTTCCTGATCAACACCGGGCGCGGGCCGCTGATCGACACGACGGCGGTAATCCGGGCGCTCAAGTCCGGCCGGCTCGGCGGCCTGGCGATCGATGTCTACGAGGAGGAGGAGGGCGTGTTCTACGAGGACCTCTCGGCGGCGATCCTGGCCGACGACGTGCTCGCCCGCCTGCTGACGTTCCCCAACGTGATCGTCACCAGCCACCAGGCGTTCTTCACCCGCGAGGCGATGACCGCCATCGCCGAGACCACGCTGGCCAACCTCGACGATCTCGCCGCCGGCCGCCCCTGCCCCAACGCCGTGCGGGCCTGAGCCGGGGGACGCCGCGGCGACCCGCGCCTAGGGTCTTTTCCCGGTCGGGAAAGAATCGTCAGCGCAACCCCGGCCGTTAGAAATGAGACATGGGCGGGGCGTCCCGACGGCCGCCGCTCCAATCGGCCATGTCCCATACCACCCCTCCCATCCCGGTGAACGAAGCGGAGCGCCTGGGTACCCTCGCGCGCTACCGCATCCTCGATACGGCGCCGGAGGAGGCCTACGACAGCGCCGCCCGGCTGGCGGCGATGATCTGCGGGACGCCGCTCGCGTTTGTCTCCCTCGTCGACAAGCACCGCCGGTGGACCAAGGCCGCCGTGGGCATCGAGCCCGGCGCGGTGCCGCGGGAAAACTCGTTCTGCGCCCACGCCATCAATCATCCGGAGGAGGTCATGGTGATCCCGGACGCCACCCGCGACGAGCGGTTCGCCGACAATCCGATGGTGCGCGATGGGCCGCGCCTGCGCTTCTACGCCGGCGCGCCGCTGGTGACCCCGGAGGGATTCGCGATCGGCACCGTGTGCGTCGCGGACCGGTGTGAACGGAACCTGAGCGCCGCGCAGCAGACCGCGCTGCGGATGCTGGCCACGCTGGTGGTGAGCAACCTCGAGGAACGCCGCGTCCTGGCGGACCTCGGCCTCCGCCTGGAGACCGTGCAGCGCCTCTCGCACGTCGGCGACTGGGAATACGACGTGCCCAAGAAGCAGCAATATTGGTCGGCGGAAATCTACCGCATCCTGGGGGTGCCGCCCGGCTCGATCACACCCACGCTAATCACCGCGCTTTCCTGCGTGCACCCGGAGGATCGCAAGCGGGTGCACCGCTTCGAATTGTCACTGCGGAAAACCACGGAACCGAGGGAGCTGGACCACCGCATCATCCGACCGGATGGGGCGATCCGCCACCTCCGCACCCGGGCCGAGGTCAAGTTCGGCGACGACGGCCAGCCCCTGCGCTTCACCGGCACGGTCCAGGACATCACCGATTCCAAATTGGCGGAGGAGGCGCTGCACGCGAGCGAACAGCGGTACAAGCTCGTCTCCCGCGCCACCAGCGACGTCCTGTGGGACTGGGACCTCGCGAGCGGCACCATCTGGCGCAGCGAGGGCTTCAAGACGGTCTTCGGGTTCACCTCCGACGAGGTCGAGCCGGTCTGGGATCAGCTGAGCAAGCGCCTGCACGCCGAGGATCGGGACCGGGTGATCGACGGCCTCCGCCGGGCGATCGAATCCGGCCAGGAAACGTGGATGGACGAGTACCGCTTCCGCCGCACGGACAACCAGTACGCCGTCGTCCGGGACCGCGGCACCATCATCCGCGACGCCCAGGGGACGGCCCGGCGCATGGTCGGGGGCATGACCGACCTGACTGAGCAGAAGAAACTCGAAGCCCAATACCTCCGGGTGCAGCGCATGGAGAGCATCGGCACGCTGGCGGGCGGGATTGCCCACGACCTGAACAACGTCCTCTCCCCGATCATCATGTCCATCGACCTGCTGAGGCTCGAGGGCAGCGCGGACCCGCGGCACACGCAGTTGCTGGACACGATGCGGGTCAGCGCCCGCCGCGGCGCCGATCTCGTGCGCCAGGTGTTGACGTTCGCCCGCGGCGTCGAGGGGCAACGCGTGGCGGTGGACCTGCAGCCGCTGATCGGCGATCTCGCCGGCATGATCGCAGAGACCTTTCCCCCCAAGATCGCCATCGTGCGGGAGATTCCCACGAACCTGTGGCCCGTGGTGGGGGACGCCACCCAGATCCACCAGGTGCTGCTCAATCTGGCGGTAAATGCGCGCGACGCGATGCCCGATGGCGGCACGCTGAAGTTCGCCGCGGACAATCTCACCGCGGATGCCCAGTTCGTCACCACCATCGGCGGCAACCAGCCCGGACCGTACGTCGTGCTCGCCGTCACCGACACGGGCACCGGCATGCCGCCCGACGTGCGCGACCGGATCTTCGAGCCGTTCTTCACGACCAAGGAGCGGGGCAAGGGCACCGGCCTGGGCCTCTCCACCGTGCACACGATCGTGAAGAGCCACGGCGGCTTCCTGCAGGTCGAAAGCGCCATCGGCCGCGGCACGACCTTCCGGATCTACCTGCCCGCGGATCGCGAGCTGGCGCACCGGCCCCCGGCCAAAAGCGCCGGCGCCGTCCCCCGCGGCAACGGCGAATGGGTGCTGGTGGTGGACGACGAGGAGCCGGTCCTCACGGTCACCCAGCGGTCGCTGGAGGCTTTCGGCTACCAGGTCCTCACGGCGTCGGACGGCGTGGAAGCGGTGGCGGTGTTCGCCCAGCACCGCGACAAGGTCGCGGTCGTCGTGATCGACATGGCGATGCCGGTGATGGACGGCCCGAGCGCGATCAACGCCCTGCTGCACATCGACCCGGACCTGCCCATCGTCGCCGCCAGCGGTCTGGCCTCCAACGTCACCCTGGCCAAGGCCTCGGTGGCGGGCGTGAAGGATTTCCTTGCCAAACCGTACACCACGGAGGCGCTGCTCACCCTGGTCCGCAAGGCGCTCGACCGGCGCAGGGCGCCGGCGGCCGCGTGAATCCAGGGGAGGCGGCGCGGCGCCCCGGGCCTAGTGCGCGTCCAGCACCTCGCGCACGACCTGCGTCAGGCGGGCGAGGTCGAACGGCTTGGTGAGGAACCGCGTGCCCGCCGCCTGCAGGGCTTCCGCGTCGAGGATGTTGGCGTCGTAGCCGCTGCAGAAGACGACCTTGAGGTCGGGCCGGTCGGCCCGGAGGCGGTCCGCCAGGTCCTTGCCGGTGAGGCCGCCGGGCATCATCACGTCGGTGAACAGCAGGGCGATGCGCTCCCGGTGCTCGGCCCAGCGCGCCAGCGCGTCCGGGCCGTCCTGCGCCAGCACGACCTGGTAGCCGAACCGCTCAAGCACCGCCTGCAGCACCATGCGGACCGCATCCTTGTCCTCCACGACAAGGATGGTCTCGGTGCCGTGGACCTCGGCCGGGGGCGCCGGCTCGGGCAGGGGGGGCCGCGTGACCGCGGTGGCGACCGGGAACCAGACGGTGAACTCCGAGCCCCGGCCCGGCTGCGAATCGACCTCGATCCAGCCCCCGTGCTGTTCGGTGATGCTGTAGACCGTGGCCAGGCCGAGGCCGGTGCCCTTGCCCTCCTTCTTGGTGGTGAAAAACGGATCGAAGATGCGGGGCAGGACTTCGGGGGCGATGCCTTCGCCGTGGTCCCGGACGCCCAGGCCAACGAACCGCCCCGGCCGCGCCTGCGGCACCCGGCGGACGTAGTCCGGGCCGGCCGTGAGCTCGCGCGCCGCGATGACGATGCGGCCCCCGAGCGGCATGGCGTCGCGCGCGTTGACCACCAGGTTAAGCAGCACCTGCTCCACCATGCCGGCGTCGGCCTGCACGTCGGGCAGTCCCGGCGGCAGCGCCACTTCGAGGACGAGGTTCTCGCCGAGCACGCGTTCGAGGAGCTGCATCATCCGGGCTACCGCGCCGGGGAGCGCCAGGCGCCCCGGCTGGATCGCCTGCCGGCGGCTGAAGACGAGCAGCTGGCGGGTGAGCTGGGCCGCCAGGGCCGCGCTTTCCTGGATCTGGCGCAGCGAATCGCGGGCCGGGGCCTCCAGCGCCGCGCCCTGGAGCAGAAACGAGGCGTGGCCCTGGATCACGGTGAGGAGGTTGTTGAAGTCGTGCGCCACCCCGCCGGCGAGCTGGCCGACCGACTCCATCTTCTGCGCGTGGCGCAGCTGGTCCTCCAGGCGCTGGCGCTCCGTGACGTCGCGCACGACGGCGAGCAGGCACGGTTCGCCGGCGATGTCGATCGGCTCCGCCGTGAACAGGCAGCGGTGCAGGCGCCCGGCCTTGTCGCGCTGCGACACCGGCGCCTCGTGGACCCGGGCGCCGGCGCGGAGCTGCGCAACGATCCCCGCCCGCTCCGCCTCGTGGACCCAGATGCCGAGTTCGAGCGAGGTGCGGCCCACCGCCTCCTCCCGGGTCCAGCCGACGATGCGGGTGAAGCCCTCGTTCACCTCGATAAAGCGGCCGTCGCCGACCGTGGTGATGGAAATGGCGTCCGGCGCGGCGTGGAACGCCTTGGCGAACTTTTCCTCCGAATCGCGCAGCGCCTGCTCGGCCTGCCGCTCGTGCGTGATGTCGCGGATGCGGTAGAGCGTGCAGGCCCGGCCGCCGATATCCACCTTGAAGCCCGACACCCGGCAGATCACCGCTTCGCCGGAGCGTTTGCGGCGGCGCTGCTCCATCTCGTGCACTTCGCCGGTGCGGGTCAGCATCTCCACGAATTGGTCGCGCTGCGCCAGATCCGCCCAGAGGCCGAGTTCGCTGTTGTTGTGCCCGATCGCCTCCTCGCGCGTGACCCCGAACAGCCGGCAATAGGCCTCGTTCACATCGATCATGTGGTTGGTGCCGGCTTCCGCGATGATGTAGGGGTCGGGCGACGCGTAGAACGCCTTGGAGAATCGTCCCTCCGATTCGCGCAGCGCCGCTTCCACCCGCTTGTGCTCGGTCAAATCCTCAAACGTGGTGACGATGCAGAGCCGTCCGCCGAGCTCGACCGTGCCGCCGGAGAACCGTCCGATCCGGACCGCGCCGGTGTGGTCCCGGATCTGCACCTCGCGTCCCCGCACCGCCCCGTGGGCCTCGATGTCCGCATAGATCCGCTCCCGCGCGGAGGCATCGACCCACATGCCGAGCTCCTGGGTCGTGCGCCCGACGAGCTCCGCGGCGGGCCGGCCGGCGAAGTCGCCATACCGGTCGTTTGCCCCCAGGATTTTTCCGGAGGCCGCCTCGACCACGAGCAGGGGGAACGGCGCCGATCGAAAGACCCGGGTGAAGAGCCCCTCCGGACCGCCCTCTCCTGCGTGTCCGGCCATCGGTTCGGTCTGCATTTCGCGCGAACCCTCGGGGGGCTTGCCGGCAGCTGTATTTGGGCGGTCAACGGATGCCATGTTGCCTGGAGGGGTGACGTCTCTACCGGGCCGGATTGTGGCTTGCTGGCGTCAAAGCGACAATGGGGCAATC
>Ga0335081_10009779_pt1 | contig 15463 bp, 7 predicted proteins | sample Lox_Sample_35_FD_206713 | JGI IMG/M metagenome (GOLD analysis project Ga0335081, IMG submission 206713) | Soil microbial communities from Loxahatchee National Wildlife Refuge, Florida, United States - Lox_Sample_3.5 | ecosystem: Environmental > Terrestrial > Soil > Wetlands | place: USA: Florida...
GCCCTGTTCCCGAGCGATCACCAGGTCCAAAGACTGCTGCCGGGTTTTGAGCGACTCCCGCACATAGTCCAGTTCGGCATCGTAGTCCAGTAAGTCGAAATAAGCAATCGCGACATCGGCCACGAGGCTTTGGATAACCCCCTCCTGCGTGTCTCTGGTGGCGAGAAGTTCAGCCCGGGCCGCCTGCGTGGCGCGACGCAGCTTACCGAAAAGGTCCACTTCCCACGAGGCGACTCCGAGCGCTTCGCCATCCGATATAATTGGCGACACTAAACCCGTACGCGAGGAATCAACCTGCCCGTTCAGGTGAGGAAACAGCGCGGATCGGGTCGCGGTCAACTGGCCTTCGGCGCCGAGTACCCGTTGGGCGGCAATGCCGATATCGTAGTTCGACTTCAGCGCATCGGCAATCAGTCCGCGGAGCACGTCGTCCTGAAACAGGTCGAACCATTTTGTATCGGCCAGCGAGGCTTGCGCCGGCGGCGTCTGAGCACCCCGGAACTGCGGGGGAGCGGAGACGTTGGGCCGCTTGTAATTCGGTCCTACCGTGCAACCCGCTAACCCGGCCACGCAGAGGAGAAGGATGGTCCAGCGCATTAGGGATGCCCTCCCCCAAGTTCGGGAAGCGGGCCTGGCATGCCTTGGATCGACTGCTTCTGACCGCTCACCCGATAGGCGGCGCCCTGAATGGCCACGTAGAGCATGGGAATGAAGAACAGGCCTACCGTAGAAGCAAACAGCATGCCGGCAAAGACTGCGATGCCGATGCTGACACGCGCAGCCGCGCCGGCGCCGCTGGCCATTACCAGGGGGAGCACACCGAGAATGAAGGCAAATGCGGTCATCATGATGGGCCGGAACCGAAGCTTCGCGCCTTCGAGCGCCGCCGCGGTCAGGCTCATTCCTTTCCTTTCGTGATTCTCCTTGGCAAACTCGACAATCAGGATGGCGTTTTTGGCGGCCAGGCCCATGAGCGCAACGATGCCGATCTGCACATACACGTTGTTATCCAGGCTAAGTAACTTGACGCCAAGAAGTGCACCGCACACGCAGATGGGCAAGCCTAGCAGCACAGAGAATGGCACGGCCCAACTCTCATATTGCGCCGCCAGCACGAGAAACACGAAGATCATGGCCATGGCGAAAATAGGCCCCTGGGTCCCGCCCGCCTCCTTCTCCTGATAGGCGATGCCCGTCCAATCGTATCCGTACCCTTGCGGTAGGTCTTTGGCGGCGAGTTCTTCCATGATCCCCAGGGCTTGCCCGGTGGAAACTCCCGGAGCATTCGCGCCATTGATCTCGGCCGAGCGGAACATGTTATAGCGCTGCAGGATGTCGGGCCCCGTCGTCATACTGATCGTGCTGATGGTAGACATCGGCACCATGGCGTTGTCATTCGACCGGATGTAAATGTCCTTGATGCTCTCCGGCGATTTGCGAAAGTCCTGTTCCGCCTGCAGCATGACCTTGTAGGTCCGTCCGAAGAGATTGAAGTCGTTTACCTGTAGGCCTCCTAAGTAGATCTGCAATCCCTGGAAAACATTGCTTATGGGAATATTCAAAGTACGGGCCTTGTCACGATCGATATCCAGCTTGATTTGCGGAACGGACGTGCTGTAACCGGAATAAATGCCGGTGAGCCCTGCCTGTTTCTCCATCGCCTGCATGAATTGGTCTTTTACAGACGCCAGTTCTTGCGGCGTCCGCCCCGCTTTGTCCTGCAGTTCGAAGACAAACCCCGAAGCGTTGCCGAGGCCGTTAATGGGGGGCGGCGGAAATACAAGCGAGAGCGCTTCCGGATAGGCGGCGAACCTTTTCCTGGCGGTCGCCAGAATGGCTTTTAATTGTTCTTCGGCGCTCTTTCTCTCTTCCCAGGGTTTGAGCATGGTGATGATGGATGCATTGTTCGAGGTGTAAGCGTTGGTCAGAAGATTCAGCCCGCCTGTGGTGAGTACTTCCTGAACACCGGGAATCGTCTTCAAGTCGGCTTCGGCGCGCTTCATCAATTGGTCCGTGCGCTCCATGGAGGCGCCGTCGGGAAGGGTGAAGACGCTGAAAAAATAGCCCTGATCTTCATTCGGAACGAATCCGGTCGGCAGCTTCATCAGGAGGCTGCCCGCACCGAACCAGAGACCGGCCAGGCACGCCAGGGCGATCATGACCCGGCGCAGGAAAAAGCCAACGCCGCCAAGATATCCGCCCGTTACCTTGTTAAACAGCGCGTTGAAACCCCGCAGCAACACGCCCAGCGGACCGCGAATTTGCCTGCGCGGCCGGAGCATCATACGGCATAACGCCGGCGTCAGCGTCAATGCGACGATCACGGACAGGATTACGGAGACAGAGATGGTGATGGCGAACTGCCTGTACAACTGGCCGACAATCCCACCCATGAACGACACGGGAACGAACACGGCACAGAGCACAAGACCGATGGCCATAACGGGTCCGCTGACTTCGTCCATGGCCTTTTCGGTAGCCTCCATCGGAGCGAGGCCACGTTCGATGTGATGCTCGACTGCTTCGACCACCACGATGGCGTCGTCCACCACGATTCCGACCGCCAGCACCACGGCCAGCATGGTGAGAGTGTTGATCGAAAACCCGAGGACGGAGAACGCGGCAAAAGTGCCCACCAGTGAAACGGGTACCGCCAGCATGGGGATGAAAGTCGCCCGGAAGTTACCCAGGAAGATAAACACTACGATCAGCACAAGAATAATGGCATCTTTCAACGCGGCGAAGACTTCATGAATGGCCACCTTCACAAACTCGGTGGTATCCAGAGAGATGCGGTACTTAAGGCCGGGCGGGAAAGTCTTGCTCGAGTCTTCGAGAAGCTTCCGCACTTTTTCCACGGTTTGAATGGCGTTCGCGCCGGGGAGTTGGTAGATGATGAGGACGGTTGCCGGGATGCCATCCTTACGGCCGAAGCTGGTGTAGCTCTTGCCGGAGAGTTCGGCGCGAGCGACGTCCTTCATTCTCAGAATGGAACCATCCGGCAGCGTCCGCACGATCATGTTCTCGAATTCGGAGGGATCCGTGAGGCGTCCCTTGACGTTCACCGTGTACTGGAACTGTGTACCGGCCTTGGCCGGCGGCTGGCCCACCTGGCCGGCGGGGGCCACGAGGTTCTGCTCATTGATCACGTTGGCGAGATCGTTGCCCGTGAGTCCCAGCTTTGCCAGTTTGTCGGGGCGGACCCAGAACCGCATGGCGTAGTCACGTTGGCCGACAATCATCGTGGAACCGACACCGGGAGTGCGTGCGATCGGGTCCACCAGATTGATGGAGGTGAAGTTGGAAAGGAAGGTCTCGTCGAAAGTGCTGTCCGGCGAGTAGACCGCGATGGCTAACAGGATGTCGGGCGATTTCTTCTTTACGGAAATGCCGGCGGCGACGGCTTCCTTCGGCAACTTCGCCGTCGCTTTGTTGACCCGATTATTGATATCCACATTCGCCATGTCGAGATTCGCGCCTACGCGAAATGTGCACGTCAGGACATAGCGTCCGTCGCTCGATGACTTCGAGGACATGTAGATCATGTTCTCGGCGCCGTTCACTTCGGCTTCGACGTTGGTGGCGATGGACTGCTCCACCGTTTCGGCGTTGGCGCCCGGGTAGTTGATTTCGACTTCGACGGTGGGCGGAGAGATGGGCGGATATTGAGCGATGGGAAGCTTGGAAATGCTGAGGCCGCCCGCGATCAGGATGATCAGGGAAATGACCATCGCGAAGACGGGGCGGTGAATGAAGAACTTCGCCATCCCTACTCTCCCGGCTCCCCGGATGCAGTTTCCGAGCTAACAGTATGGTCGGTGGGATTTACCGTGTCGCCAGGATGGACCTTCTGGATGCCTTCGACAACGACCCTGTCGCCGGGCTTCAACCCTTCGGTGACAATGTAGTCCTGGCCGACGCGCTCGCCGAGTGTGACGCTGCGGAGCGCCACCTTGTTGTCGGCTCCCACGATATACACGATCTTCGCACTTTGCATTTCGGTCACGGCCTTCTGTGGCACCAGCAGCGCGTTTTCCGCCTCGGTGAGGGCCATCCGCACACGCCCGAACTGCCCCGGCCGCAGCAGGCCTTTCGGATTGGGAAACTCGGCGATCAGGCTCAATGTGCCGGTCTTTAGGTCTACAGCGCGGTCGGCGATGATGATGCGGCCTTTCTCGGGAAATGTGGAGCCGTCCGCCAGGATTAAAGCCAGGTTACCGATGCCGCGCCCCACCTTGCCCTGCGTTCTGAGTTGCTGATACTTCAGGTAGTCGGCCTCGCTGATGCTTAGATACACGCGCATGGGATTGATATTGGAAACCGTGGTCAAGACAGTAGCTTCCCCGTTGCCGACGAGGTTCCCGGGAGCCACCTGCCGCGTGCCGGCAAGGCCGCTGATGGGAGTCGTGATGGAACAGTATTCGACATTCAACTCGGCCTGGCGGATATTCGCCTTGGCGGCTTCCACCGCCGCTTGCGCTTGCTCGATGGCGGCCTTCTGGTTCACCTTGGCAGTGTTCAGGGATGCCTTCCTGCCTTCTACGTCGGCGCGTGCCGCCTGCTGCGCGGCTGTCGCATTGTCGTAGTCCTGCTGCGGGACTGCGCGCTGCTCGGCTAAGGGCTTGAGCCGTTTGACATCCTGATCCGTTTTGTTCAGTTGCGCCAGCGCAATGCCGAGGTTCGCTTGCGCCGTATCCACCACGGTTCTATCCTGGGCCTGCGCCAAATCCGACTGCGCTTTATCAAGCTGAGCCTTGGCCTGCATGAGTTGGGCCTCATACTCGCGCCTGTCGAGAGTGAAGAGCACTTGCCCCGCCTTGACCATGGTGCCTTCGACATAGTTTTGCGTCAGAAGGAAAGCTTTGACTCGCGCGCGAATATCTACGGAATTGGAAGCATCGGTACGAGCCGTCAGCTCGGTAAAAAGCGGCACCGTCTTTTGAACGACCGGGGCAACTACGACGGAGACCGCGGGCGCTTCCCGGTTGGCCTCACCTTTTCCCCCTGATTTGCCGCCGTTGCAGCCCGCCAGCAGGATAGCCGTAGCGGACACAAACGCGGCGATCCTCCTCTGTCGCGACGGCCGCTTCGAAAGGCACTCCAACGACGAATGCATGCGACTCCTTTCGGACACTAAGCTACCCGCCGTGGTTAAACGATGCGCCACACGATATCCAGGATCTACACTATTTCGGCTTCAGGCCGTGTGCGCTCAGGCGCTTGCTCTGACCCATGGTTCGCTGAAGAGAACGACTCGGAAGAGAGGGCTGGGAAAAATAAAAAGCGCATTGCCACATCCGGATCATCCTTCTGCTAGTGGAGCCACATCAACGATTACAGCGGCCCCTTCTTGTGAGCGTGTGGCCATGCGCGGGGCAAGGCGGCGGGGGAATATTCAGATTTCATAGCGCCAGATAAGGGGAATTACGTGGGCACGACGATAGCAGCGGAACGGCCGGGCACACCGGGATCCTCAGATATCTCGAAACTCCTCGATCAATACGGTTGCGGCCCGGTTCGGTTCGCCGGCACTACAGATGCACTTTATGATCGCCATCTGCTCTTTGACAAGGTGATCGAGTTGGCCGCGGCGACGCCTCGCAACCGCTTTGAGGCCTTCGCCCGCTCCGTACGGGACGTTCTCTCACAACGGTGGCTGCTTACCGAAAAGACCTACGAGCGGCAGAACGCAAAACGACTTTACTACCTCTCGATGGAGTTCCTCATCGGCCGATCGCTGGCCAACAATGTTACCAATCTCCTGCTCACCCCTCTGGTACAGGAAGGCGCCCGGCAGAAGAATATCGATTGGATCGAGTTGTTGGAGCAGGAACCTGACGCCGGGTTGGGTAATGGCGGCCTCGGACGACTGGCGGCGTGTTTCATTGAATCCGCGGCCACCATGCACCTGCCGGCCATGGGCTACGGGCTTCGCTATGAGTACGGCATTTTCAAACAGGGCATTCGGGACGGCTGGCAAGAGGAACGGCCGGATAACTGGCTGCATCGCGGGGATCCGTGGGAGGTCCCGCGTCCGGACGAAGAAGTGGAAATCAGGCTGAACTGTTCTTTCGAGCTGCACGGCGGGAGCTTACGCGGCGTGGCAGGCCGGCCTTCCAGTCTGATCGGTGTCCCTTTCGATCGCCCTGTTGTTGGTTACGGCGGTGAAACCGTCAACACGCTACGGCTCTGGGCCGCCGGCACGCCAGACTACTTTGATTTCGAGGAATTCAGCTCCGGCGACTTCGTAAGCGCACTGGCCGAGACTCTATCCGCCGAATCGCTTACTCGTGTACTCTATCCCGACGATTCCACCAGCATGGGTCAAGGGTTGCGATTTGTCCAGGAGTATTTTCTGGTGGCCTGCTCGCTGGCGGATGTCGTGCGGCGGTTCCGGCGCGCCAATACCGATTGGAGCGCATTTCCCGAAAGGGCCGCCATTCAGCTCAACGACACACACCCGGCGATGGCAGTCCCCGAGCTGATGCGCATTCTGCTGGACAAAGCTCATCTTGGATGGGATGAAGCATGGGACACGACCAAAAGAACGTTGGCCTATACAAATCACACTCTTCTGCCCGAGGCCTTGGAGAAATGGCCGCTGGAGTGGTTTGAGATCATGCTCCCCCGCCACCTCGAGATTATCCGCGAGATTAATCGGCAATTGCTCGATGAGGTTCGGAGCCGTTTTCCGGGCGATGAAGGGCGCGTTCAGCGGGTGAGCCTGATCGAGGAAGGCGCGGAACGGAAGATCCGCATGGCCAATCTGGCAATCGTCGGCTCGCACAGCACCAATGGGGTGGCCGCAATTCACTCTGAGTTGCTGCGCAAGACAACGGTGAAAGATCTGGCCGAGACTTTTCCCGAGCGCTTCAATAATAAGACCAACGGCGTTACGCCGCGTCGCTGGCTTCTGTTGGCGAATCCCGCGCTTTCCAGGGTGATCACCGAGGCCATAGGCGACCGTTGGGTCACGGACCTCAGCGAACTGGGCAGGCTTAAGCCACTGGCCGGGGACATAAGCTTTCGCGCCGCCGTTCGTAAGGCCAAGCGCGAGGCCAAGTGGCAGTTTGCCGATTGGCTTCGATGGAGTTCAGGGCAGACTGTCGACCCCGATACGATCTTCGATTGCCAGGTGAAGCGAATCCATGAATACAAACGGCAACTACTGAACGCCCTCCGCATCGTCGTGCTTTACAACCGGCTGCGGGACAACCCGGCGCTCGAGATGCAGCCACGAACGTTTTTCTTCAGTGGCAAGGCCGCTCCGGCTTATGAATTAGCCAAGCTCATCATCAAGTTCATCAATAACCTTGCCGGCACGATCGACGGCGATCCGGCTATTCGCGGCCGGCTCAAAGTGGTGTTCCTGCGTGATTACTGCGTTTCCCTGGCCGAGCGGCTGATCCCGGCCGCCGACGTCTCCAACCAGATCTCTACCGCGGGGTATGAAGCCAGCGGCACGAGCAACATGAAATTCATGATGAACGGGGCATTGACCCTCGGCACCCTGGACGGGGCAACCGTGGAAATGGCGGAGGAGGCGGGGAACGAGAACCTTTTCCTGTTCGGCCTTACCGCGGAACAGGTAGCCGCCAGTCGTGGCTGGTACAATCCACGTTGGCACTATGACAACGAGCCCGAGACACGAGCAGCGCTGGATCTGATCTTCTCCAATCATTTCAGCCGCAACGAGCCGGGCGCCTTCAATCCACTGCGCGACACACTGCTGACCGGCGGAGACTTTTATTTGCATTTGGCGGACCTGAGATCCTACCTCGAAGCGGACCAACGGCTCACCAAGCTTTATGGGAACCCGGATGCCTGGACGGAGAGGGCCATCTTGAACGTGGCACGCTCCGGAAAATTCTCCAGCGACCGCACCATTGCCGAATACGCCGCCGGCATTTGGAACGTGGAACCATGCCCAGTGACATAGAACCACGTTTCGGGACCCACAACTAAGACCACACCTTTCCCGGGTTTTCGCAGCGAAACTTCTTGAGCCTAACCCGTCCACCCGTCATCACTCCATTAGCTATTGCCACGCTCGCCTTCACCCCGAGAAAGGAACGCAAGGAGAGAGCCGCATGAGTCTTGCACATGTCGCCGAGCGCGAAGGACGCGAGAACGTGGCTTCCGCTGCCGCGGGACCAGTGCGAAACGGCTTAAGCTATCCTCTCGGCGCCACTCTGGTTCCAGGGGGCGCCAATTTCAGCGTTTTCTCGCGCAGCGCTTTCAGCATGGAACTGCTTCTCTTCGACCGGGAGGATGACGGGCATCCCGCACGCGCCATTCACATCGACCCGGTAGTCAACCGGACCTACCATTACTGGCACGTCTTTGTACCAGGCGTGCAGGCGGGCCAGATCTATGGCTATCGCGTGCACGGACCATTCGATCCCTCCCGTGGTTGCCGTTTCGACCGATCCAAGCTCCTGCTCGATCCTTATGGCCGCGCCGTCGTGGTTCCGAAAACCTACAGCCGCGCCGCCGCCAGCATCGAAGGCGACAACACGGCAACCGCCATGAAAAGCGTGGTCGTGGACCCCCAGAGCTACGATTGGGAAGGGGATGCGCCGCTCAAGCGGCCCTCGTCGCGCACCATCGTTTATGAGATGCACGTGCGCGGTTTTACCCGCCATCCGAGCTCCGGTATTTCCGAGAGTAGCAGAGGCACTTATGCAGGTCTGATCGAAAAGATTCCTTATCTCCAGAGCCTTGGCATTACCGCGGTGGAACTTCTGCCGGTGTTTCAGTTCGACGCCCAGGACTGCCCGCCGGGGCGGATCAATTATTGGGGATATGCGCCGGTTTCGTTCTTTGCGCCGCATCAGGCATACAGCTCCCGCCAGGGAGCCATGGGTGCGGTGTACGAGTTTCGCGACATGGTAAAGGCGCTGCATCGCGCGGGACTCGAGGTCATACTCGACGTTGTGTTCAATCACACGGCGGAGGGCGACCATCGCGGCCCGACGCAGTGTTTCCGCGGCATAGACAACGCCACCTATTACGTGCTCGAATCAGACCGCTCACGCTACGCGAACTTCAGCGGCACCGGCAATACGCTGAATGCCAACCACCCGATTGTCCGGCGCATGATTGTGGATAGTCTCCGCTACTGGGTGGAAGAAATGCACGTCGATGGGTTCCGTTTCGATCTCGCGTCCATCCTGGCCCGCGACTCGTGCGGCCACGTGATGTCCAATCCGCCGGTGCTGTGGGATATAGAGTCCGACCCGGCGCTGGCGGGAACTAAGTTCATCGCAGAAGCGTGGGATGCCGCCGGCCTTTACCAGGTGGGCAGCTTCGTGGGCGATAGCTGGAAGGAATGGAACGGACGGTTTCGCGATGACGTTCGCGACTTCTTCCGCGGCCAGGAGTATTCGGTAATCCATGTGGCAGACCGGTTTCTCGGGAGCCATGACCTTTATGCGCACAAGGAACGCGAGGCCGAGCAGAGTATCAACTTCGTAACCTGCCATGATGGCTTCACGCTCAACGATCTGGTCTCTTACAATTACAAACACAACAGGGCCAATGGCGAGGGGAACCACGATGGGGCCGACGACAACCGGAGCTGGAACTGCGGTGTGGAGGGTCCCTCCGACGATCCCGCGGTGGAAAAGCTGCGCAACCGGCAGGTGAAGAACTTCCTGACCGTCACTATGCTGTCGCTGGGCGTGCCCATGATTGTTATGGGGGACGAAGTCCGGCGCACGCAGGGCGGCAACAACAACGCTTATTGCCAGGATAACGAGACCAGTTGGTTCGACTGGACGCTGCTCGACCGGCATGCCGATGTACACCGGTTCGTGCGGCTGCTGATTTCGCGGCGCCTGAGGCGAGACTTGAAATACGAGCGGCACCGCATAAGCCTGACGCAGTTGCTGCGCGACTCGGAGCACGCGTGGCACGGCGTGAAACTCGGACAGCCGGACTGGAGTCCCAACTCCCACAGCCTGGCGTTCGGCGCGGAGCTTCCCGGCCAGCGTTTACGCTTTTACCTGGCGCTGAATGCATACTGGGAGCCGCTCGATTTCGAACTGCCGCCGGTTCGCTCCGGCGCCGGTGCATGGCGCAGATGGATCGATACCGCGCTCGACGTGCCGGATGAAATCTGCGACTGGCATGCGGCGCCGTTGGTTTCAGGCCGAATCTACAGGGCCGGTCCACGCTCGGTGGTAGTGCTTATCGGCGGGCGGTAATTCAAGAGTACAGAGGAGAAACAGCCATGGCAAGCAAGACGCTGGAAGCCGGGAGCGAAACGCTTCCTTCCGGCATCGAAGAAAAAGTTTCGGTCAGTGCGTACGGTGAGGCCAGGTCTACCGTACACGGAACGCCACTTAGACCCGAGGCGCTACGCAAGATAGACGCTTACTGGCGCGCTTGTAATTACCTGAGCCTGGGTATGATCTACCTGCAGGACAATCCGCTGTTGCAGCAACCGCTGAAGCCCGAACACATCAAGAACCGGCTACTGGGACATTGGGGTGCGAGCCCCGGACTCTCATTCGTCTATGTACACCTGAACCGGTTGATCAAGAAGTACGACCTCGACATGATTTTCCTTGCCGGCCCGGGACACGGGGCTCCGGGGGTGTTGGGGCCAATCTATCTGGAGGGAACCTATTCGGAAATTTACACGGATAAGAGCGAAGACGCGGCTGGACTGCGGGAGTTTTTCAGGCAATTCTCTTTCCCTGGCGGCATCGGAAGCCATTGCACGCCTGAAACACCCGGCTCGATCCACGAAGGCGGCGAACTCGGGTACGTGCTCTCTCACGCCTGCGGCGCAGCCTTCGACAATCCGGACCTGATCGTCGCCGCCGTGGTCGGAGACGGGGAGGCGGAGACCGGCCCGCTAGCCACGTCCTGGCACATCAGCAAGTTTCTGAACCCGGTTCGCGATGGAGCGGTTCTCCCGATTCTTCACCTCAACGGGTACAAGATCAATAATCCAACCTTGCTTGCCCGCATCAGTCATGAGGAAGTGGAGAACCTGTTCCGGGGTTATGGCTGGACACCATACTTCGTGGAAGGTTCGGACCCCGAGAGCATGCACCAGGCGATGGCGGCGACGCTGGATCAATGCTTCTCCGAAATCAGGAAATGCCAGCAGGAGAGCCGCAAGTCCGGCGTTGCCACGCGTCCGCGCTGGCCCATGATTGTGCTGCGCACGCCCAAGGGATGGACTGCGCCCGCCGAAGTGGGTGGGCATAGGCTGGAGGGCTCCTGGCGAGCGCACCAGGTGCCGCTGCCGGCGGCGAAGAAAGAACCGGCGCAACTCGAAACTCTCGAAAAGTGGATGCGCGCTCACAAACCGGAGGACCTCTTCGACGCTAGCGGCAAGTTGATTTCAGAGCTCAAAGAACTGGCGCCGGCCGGCACTCGCCGCATGAGCGCGAATCCTCATGCCAATGGGGGACGACTGCGGAAGCCCCTGCGCTTGCCGGACTTTCGCGCATACAGCCTGAAGGTGGATAAGCCCGGTCAGACGGCAGCGGAGAACACGCGCTCGCTCGGCACCTTCCTCCGCGACGTGATGAAGTCGAACATGGACCGCTTTCGCGTTTTCGGCCCGGACGAAAACACCTCCAACAAGCTGCAGGATATCTATGAAGTCAGCAAGAAGTTCTGGATTGCAGATTCTTTCCCGGAGGATGCCGATGGCGGCGAGCTGGCGCCGGACGGGCGCGTGATGGAGATGTTGAGCGAGCACACCGTGGAAGGCATGCTCGAAGGGTACCTGCTGACGGGCCGGCACGGCTTCATATCCTCATACGAAGCCTTCGTTCACGTGATCGATTCCATGTTCAATCAACATGCGAAGTGGCTATCGATCTGCAACCTGTTGTCGTGGCGCGAAAATATATCTTCTCTGAACCTGCTGATCACCTCAACCGTGTGGCGGCAGGACCATAACGGCTTTACCCACCAGGATCCGGGCTTCCTGGATGTGGTGGTGAACAAGAGCGCGGCGGTAACGCGCATTTATCTGCCGCCCGACGTCAACTCTCTGCTCTCGGTGGCGAATCATTGCCTGCGCAGCGAAAACTACGTCAACGTGATTGTCTCCGATAAGCAGATGCATCTTCAATATATGGGCATGGATGCGGCTGTCCGCCACTGCACCAAGGGAATCGGGATTTGGGACTGGGCGAGCAACGATCAGGGCGCCGAACCGGATGTGGTGATGGCATCGGCGGGCGACATTCCCACCCAGGAAGCGCTGGCCGCCATCGCTCTGCTCCGCACCGACTTCCCCGATCTCAAGATCCGTTACATCAACGTGGTGGACCTGTTCAAGCTGCAACCCAGCACAGAGCATCCGCACGGACTGCCGGATCGGGATTTCGATTCTCTCTTCACGGTCGACAAACCGATTATCTTCAACTTCCACGGTTATCCCTGGCTGATCCACCGGTTGGCGTATAGGCGCACGAATCACGGCCGGATGCACGTGCGCGGATACAAGGAAAAGGGCAATATCAATACGCCCATGGAATTGGCGATCAACAACGAAATCGATCGCTATACACTGGCGATCGAAGCGATCAATCGCACCGCAAAACTGCAGGTCGTCGGTGCTCACGCCAAGGAAAGGTACCGCGATATGCAGATCGATTGCCGCAACTATGCTTATGAGCATGGCATCGATAAGCCGGAGATCACAGCCTGGAGGTGGCCTTATTAGCGAGCGGTCCAGGGGGTGGTTCAACGGCGGGTCCAAGTTAGAACATCCACTCAGACTGCCGACATGGTGCATCCCTTTCGCATATTCCGCGTGCGCAGTTCTGCTGGGCAGCACTCTCCCCCGAATTGAACATTATCTGCTTCCCGCCTGGACATCGTCCATGAATGTGCCGGCGGCTATCGCGATGTATTCCGCGGTGGGGATGGGAATGCTCACGTTGACCGGGGTGGTGTTCTCGCTGGTGTTCGTCATGGTGCAATTCAGTTCGGCGGCTTATTCGCCCCGGCTGGTTACATTTGTAGCGCGCGATCCACTGCTGTTCCACGCCATCGGCATCTTCACTGCTACATTTCTGTATGCGATTGCCGCCCTGGCCTGGGTGGATCGAAACGGCTCGGGAAAAGTGCCGATTTTGAGTGCCTATGTGGTAGTGGGGCTGCTGCTCGCCAGTGTGGCCGTATTCGTGGGCCTGGTCCAACGGTTGGCGAGGCTGCACATCAGTAACATACTGAGGTTCACCGGTGATTTCGGGCGCGTGACCATCGACCGGCTGTATCCGCCGTTGCCGGTCTCAGTTACTGCCGCCGGTACGGAAGACTTCAGGCGCTGCCCGGCCGCACAGACACTGCTCTACACCGGACCGCCGCGGGCGATTCAATCCCTCGACATCGCCAGCCTGGCGGCATTGGCCGAGCAATCGGACGGAATCATCGAGGTGATGTCAGCGGTTGGCGATACGATTGTCGATAGCACATTGCTGCTGCGCGTGTACGGTGCGCGCGTGACTCTCAGCGAACGTGCCTTGATGAGGACGATCAAAACGGGCACGGAGCGGACCTTCGAGCAGGATCCGAAGTATGCCATCCGGCTGCTGGTGGATATCGCAATCCGGGCGTTGTCGCCGGCTGTCAACGATCCTTCCACCGCCGTTCAGGCGCTGGACCATATTGAAGATCTGCTGGTTCGTCTTGGCCGGCGCCAACTGGAGATCGGCGAAATTCGCGACAGCGCCGGGCGCCTGAGACTGGTGATTCCCATTCCCGGTTGGGAGGACTTCCTCCACCTTGCCCTGGATGAGATTCGCTGTTACGGCGCAGGCAGCATGCAGGTGATGCGGCGTATGAAAGCCCTTCTGAGTGACCTGTTGGACGCGGTGCCCGAAGACCGGAGGCAGGCGGTTCGCAGCCAGCAGAGGAGGCTCGACGCGACGGTGGCTCGCTCTTTTGCGGATGCCGAAGACCACCAGGAAGCTTCCGTGGAGGACCGGGAGGGGCTGGGCGTCCCGCGGAAACGCAGCGCGGCGCCGCAATCGGCCGGGAGCAAAGATGCGGTGTTGCGCTGACAGACACGTCTTTCTGCGCTTCGCACCTGCGGGGCACTATGCGGCACTCTGCCTGCTCGCTCTCAGCGTTGTTTGTCATGGCTCCGCAAGGGCCCAGACCGCGGTTCCCGCCGCTGTGCCCGCGCCTGCGCAAGCAGCGCCTCCCGCCGATCCTCTGGGCCGCACCACCCCACGAGGCACGGTTCTGGGCTTTCTGAAAGCTGCGCGCAAAGGAGACGACGATGCCGCGGTCCAATACTTGAACACGACGCTTCGCGACAAGGACGCCGCAGCCCTGGCGCAGCAACTTTTCACCGTTCTGAACCGGCGCCTTCCAGCCCGCCTGAATGAACTGAGCGATCAGCCGGAAGGCTCGCTTCCATTTCCGGCACAGCCAAACGTGGACCTGGTGGGCACGATCCGCGGCGCAGGCGGGGATACCGACATCCTTCTCGAGAGGATCCAGCGCAACACGGCCGAACCCGTATGGCTCTTTTCGCGCAAGACCCTCGATTCCATTCCCGAGTTGTACGCCGCTGCGGGGCTGCCGGCTCTCTACTTCGCGCTGGCTTTCCTCAACCGCGTTCTGAGCCGCGCCGCGGGCCCAGTGAGGCGGAGGCTACAAGAAAGGGGCGATCGTGAGGCGTCCATGCCAGGCACGTTCCGAACGCGGCCGCCTGAACGCGGGAAGCGGCCAACCATTACGGCAGCGTAAACGCGACCAGGGAGTCGCTCAAAGGTGCGAACTCCGGGATGGCATGGCCGCCGGCGGCGACCACCACGTACTGCTTGCCATCGGGGCCGCGAAAGGTCATGGGAGTGGAGCGGGCGCTCGAAGGCAGATCGCCCTTCCATAATTCGCGGCCGTTGGTGACGTCGAACGCGCGAATGGCCGGATCGAACGTGCCTGCCATAAAAATCAGGCCACCGGCGGTGACGATGGGACCACCGAGGGCGGGCGAGCCCAGACGCGGCGGCGCTCCAGGAACCTGGCCCATGGGAACGGTCCACTTCACCTCGGCCGTATCGGCATCGATCGCTTTGAGCGTGCCCCAAGGCGGAGGCGTGCAGATGGAGCCGCCGGGCGCGCGCAGCACGCGGCGCATGATGCCGTAAGGAGTCCCTATCTGCGGAGCGAATTCCCAGTCGCCATTCAGTTGGCGGCCAGCCTCGCGCTGCCGCTGAAAATCCGCGCGCGCAATCAGCCGCACTTCGATGGCGGCGTTGTTGACCGGCAGAATCAGCAACCGATGCCGCGGATCGAATGCCGCGCCTCCCCAAGCCACGCCGCCGATATAGCCGGGCAGGACGACGGATCCCTGTAAGCTGGGCGGTGTATACACGCCCTCGTTATGCAGCTTTGAGACTTCATCCCGGCACCAGCTGCGGTCGGCATCAGTGGCGCCGAAGGCATCAGCGGGGGAAAAGTTCTGAGGAGCCAGCGG
>Ga0335081_10009780_pt1 | contig 15461 bp, 12 predicted proteins | sample Lox_Sample_35_FD_206713 | JGI IMG/M metagenome (GOLD analysis project Ga0335081, IMG submission 206713) | Soil microbial communities from Loxahatchee National Wildlife Refuge, Florida, United States - Lox_Sample_3.5 | ecosystem: Environmental > Terrestrial > Soil > Wetlands | place: USA...
TTGGAGCGGGAGACGGGAATCGAACCCGCGACCAACAGCTTGGAAGGCTGTGACTCTACCACTGAGTTACTCCCGCCCTGCCTGTCTCGTCTGCCCGCCGCTCTCAATCGTCCCGATGCTCGCGGCGTTCGCGCTCCATCTTCCGGCTCCACGACCAGGTCCGCAGCGCGAACATCGCCAGGATTGCCAGCGTCGCGTACCTGAATTTCGCATCGCTGAGCGTCGTCCATGCCAACGCTGCCAGCACCGCGTACGCAAACAACGCCACGTAAAACTTATTCATCAACCGGACTTCTGTATGCCCAACTCACGCCGTATCATCCCGAGCGGAGTCGAGCGACCTGCTTTTCTTCGCGCGCGCATTCATCTGCGCGGCGGATTTTCTGGTGCACAGGGGAGGATTCGAACCTCCGTAGCTCGCAAGGAGCGGCAGATTTACAGTCTGCTGCCATTAACCACTCGGCCACCTGTGCACTCGACCGAGCGCTTACCATGTATCATGGCGCGACGGCCCGATGGTCGCGGCCTGGAACCACCTGTCCATGCTGTCAAAGAACCAACTGCCTGCAGAATCCGGCAAAACTCCGCAACAGCCGCGCTCATACTTCCGCGCGCGTTTAGCGCTCAGTAAACTGCTGGTGGATCAGTTCTCCAGGAGAGCTGCGCGTCTGGTTTGGCCTGCTCCTGCTACCGCCGCGGCGGGCGGCGCGCTGACAGTTACGATTCTGGAGCTGGCGAAGGGATTTGAACCCCTGACCCTCTGATTACAAATCAGATGCTCTACCAGCTGAGCTACGCCAGCCTGCATGGCCCGACATCCGCCGCCGGCGGACGGCGTCCAGGCATGATTCTTCTTCCCAGCCGGGACAAACATTAAAGTTATCATAACAGCAATTCGCCTGCAAGCAGGTAACCCGCTGTTCCGCAACGAATTCCCCGCCCCGGGGCGGAATGAAGCCGGCTCCTTCCCGGCATGGAGCAGGACGAGCCGCCAGCGCCATGGACCTGCGCGATTCGTTGAGTGTCTCTTCGCTTTGCGATACAGTGTAGGCCGGTTCGGGCGCTCTCCAGTCTCCGTTGCATCGCATGTCCAGGAACTCCGCCAATCTCGATCTGTTGCGGGCCATCGCTGTCCTGATGGTGTTCTGTTACCACATCCTCGAGTATGGCTATTTTTCGGAGCGGCGCGTCAGCGGCCTGGGCCAGTTCGGCGTGCTGATCTTCTTCGTACACACCAGCCTGGTGCTGATGATGTCGATGGAGCGCAACAGCGGCACGCTGAACTTCTATGTCCGCCGCTTCTTCCGCATTTATCCGCTCTCCGCGCTGGTGGTGGGACTGGTGACGGTGCTTCGGCTGCCCTCAAATCCCGCACGGGAGTATGCGTCGCTGGGGACCTTCAACCTGGTTTCCAATTTTGCCCTGGCCATGAACCTGACGCACTCACCCATAGCCCTGGCGCCGCTCTGGAGCCTGCCCATCGAGGTGCAGATGTACGTGCTGCTGCCACTGCTGTTTCTGGTGACCAGGACAAAGCACGCCGTCCGCAACCTGCTCCTGATCTGGCTTGCCCTGCTTCCTTTGGCGTGGTTCCAGCCCATGATGACCGGGCCGCACAACCTGCTGCGCTTCGCTCCATGCTTCGTGCCGGGAATCATCGCTTACAGTCTGCTCGGCGGGTGGAAACCCAGGCTTCCCTGGTTTTTCTGGCCGCCGTTTGTCCTGGCGGCGTATGCCGCCTATCAGTTGCTCGACCCCCGCGGCTATGGCTGGCTAGAGTGCCTTGCGCTCGGGCTTGCGGCTCCCTTCTTCCGCGAGGTGCAGGTGAGCTGGATCCGCCGTGCTGCCGGCGCGATCGCGAAATATTCGTACGGCATCTACCTGTTTCATCTTATTGGCATCTACTACTGCTTCGATTGGCTCACCGGCCCCACCTGGATAAAAATTGCCGGCAGCATCGCTTTGACTGCCGCCGCCTCCGTCGCCAGCTATCATCTGCTGGAAGAGCCGCTCATCGAATACGGCCGCCGGCTGGGGCACGCACTGGCGCCCCCGTCACCGCAGAAGGCCGTGGCACAGGCGGTCGGCGCCTCACAATAATCCTCCCATCGCCTCGCGGCCAGCCAGACCAAATCGGGACATCTTCGCTTTTTATTCGTGTATAATGCTCGGGTCGCCGCAACCGCGGCAGGAGTTTTCGATGGCTATTCGAGATATGCTTCTCCCCGAATTCGACCAGGAGATGGCCAATACCCGCAAGCTGCTGGAACGCATTCCCGAGAGAATTCCCGACTACAAACCGCACCCCAAATCGATGACATTTCAGCAACTGGCCGGGCACATTGCCGAGCTGTCAGGCTGGACGAAAGAGACCTTTACCCTGGAGGTCCTTGAGTTCGATATGGAAAATTACGTGCCATTCCTGCCTAAAACGCGGCAGGAAGTACTTGATAAGTTCGATCAGAACTCGAAGGCCGCACGCGCAGCTCTGGCCGCCGCGACCGACGATCAGTTCGGAGTGATGTGGACGCTGAAAACGACGAAGGGCCAGACCATTCTCTCCATGCCACGCGCGGCGTGTTATCGCGGCGTGGTGATGAACCATATCATCCATCACCGCGCGCAGCTGGGGGTCTACCTGCGGCTGAACGAGATCGAGATCCCCGGAATGTACGGCCCCTCCGCCGACGAGATGAAGTTTTGGCAGCCCGCCGCGCAGAGCGCATAAACGCGCGACGCGGACCCAGGTGGCCGGGTGATTTGTATCAGGGCACGGCTGAAGCCGTGCCGTAGCAGCGCGGTTCAATGTGGGCTTTAGCCCCTGCCAGCAGGTTGCAGGGGCTGAAACCCGGTCGTAGATGCGATTCGTTTCGCACGACCAGGGTCGTGCCCTGATACGGTGAAATGCTTTTCGGCGGCAACCCGAAGGCGCGTAAGAGTCCCGCTCTACACTACGACGCCTTCGCCTGCTTCCTTGACGTGAGAATCTGCTCGAGCCTGTCGTAGCTGTACGCCACGCCGCGCTCCATGCCGCTCTCCAGCATGCCGTCGCGAATCTCCTTCGAGGCGCACAGGATTCTCAGCTTCACCGTAGTCATCCCATCAGCCTCTATGAACGTCGTAGTATTCAGGTTCTCCCCCTGATACCAGGAGGGCTCGAAACGTTCCGTTGCCACCACCCTCTCCGGCGGTACAACCTCGCGGAAGACGCCATAGCTGCTCATTTCTCTTCCGTCGGGGCCGCGCCAGACGTATTTGTAGGCGCCGCCCGGCCTCAGATCGATCTCGCAGACAGGCATCGTGTGGTCCGGCCGGCCCGTAAGCCACTGCGGCACCAGTTCGGGTTTGGTGAAGGCGTCGAACAGCATCTGCCGCGGCGCGTCGAATACCCGCGTCATAACAATTTCGCAGTCGCTGGGCGTGTCGATTCTCAATTTGCTGATGGTTGCCATCGCTATCTTCTCCTGTTCCGTTGTGCTTTCGTGATTTTTTCTTTAGCTTTCATCCGTTCCAACAACCGATCCAGCCGGGCGAAGTTCGCCTCCCACAGTTCGCGGTAGCGCTCCAGCCACTCGCTTGCGCTTTCCAGTCCCTTGGCTTCCAGCCGGCAAGGCCGCCGCTGTGCATCGCGGCCACGGGAGATGAGACCCGCGCGCTCCAGCACTCGCAGGTGTTTGGAGACGGCAGGCTGGCTCATATCGAACGGCTCAGCCAGTTCGTTGACTGAAGCCTCTCCCTTTGCGAGGCGGGCGAGAATGGCCCGCCGCGTAGGATCCGCCAGGGCAGCGAAAACGGCATCGAGCTGGCGAACATGCTCCATAACGTCTAGGTTATATACCTGGATGGTTATATTACACGTGGGAGATGCCTGTCAAGCGGTCACCAGGAAATAATTTTGAGAGATCCCTGGCGGATGTATGGCCCTCCGCCGACGGAGTGAAGTTCTGGACTGAAGCGTCAGCCCAGGGCGCGTAGGCGCGCCTTTGCGAGTCCGGCGGGCGCGGAGTCGAATGACCCGCTGTTCGTGCGAGATGGAGACTGCTTGGGCCAACAGCAGGTCCCTCGACTGCGGCAACCAAAGGCGGGTCGCCTGCGTTCGGGATGACACAACGGAAATCTCTGCGTTCCTGGATCCAGCTTTGAAGAAAAGGCAAGGCTTCTACTTGCAGAGCACACCGGCTGCTGCGGCGCGTCTGACGCCACGCCCGGGCCTATGCCACCGGCCCTACTGCACCAGCGTTCCCGTCTCGCCGTTGCCGTTCTCTTCCGTCTCTTCCGGCGGGATGACCGATGCCGCCGCCAGCCGATCGCCTTCTTCCAGTTGCAGCAGGCGCACGCCCTGCGCTGAGCGGCCGGATTCGCGAATGTTCTTGCTGTCGATGCGGATGATCTTGCCGAACTGGCTGATCACCATCACCTCCGACTGCTCGTTGACCAGCATGATCGACACCACCTTGCCGTTGCGCGCCGTGGTCTTGACATTAATGACCCCCTTGCCGCCGCGCGATTGCAGGCGGTATTCGTCCACATCCGTGCGCTTGCCGTAGCCGTTCTCGGTGACCGACAGAATGAGATTGGACTCGGCCTCGCCGTCCTTCGCCTTGCGCCGCTCTTTCGGCGTCACCGCCATGCCCACAATGTAGTCGCCCTTGTCGAGGTCCATGCCCCACACGCCGTACGCGACGCGGCCCATGGGGCGCACGTTCTCCTCGTCGAAGCGGATCGCCATGCCTTCGTGGCTGGCGAGGAAAACGATCTGGTTGCCGTCGGTGCAACTGGCCGCGACCAGCTCGTCCTCTTTCTCGATGGCGATGGCGTTAATTCCACTCGACCGCACGTTGCTGAAGTCCTTCAGCGGCGTCTTCTTCACCAGTCCATTGCGCGTGACGAAGAACACATACCGGTTCTCCTCTTCGAGGTCGCGAATGGTCAGCCAGGCGCGCACCGTCTCGCCCGGCTGCAGTGAAACGAGGTTGGCGATTGCCTTGCCTTTACCGGCGGCACTCAGTTCGGGCACTTCGTACACCTTCAGCCAGTACACACGGCCGGTGTTGGTGAACACCAGAATGTAATCGTGCGTGGAGGCCACGAACAGGTGCTCGACGAAATCCTCCTCCCGCGTGCTCATGCCTTTGCGGCCGGTGCCGCCGCGCCGCTGCTGCCGATAGGTCGAAATCGGCGTGCGCTTCAGATAGCCGGAATGGCTGACCGTCACCGCAACCTGCTCGTCGGCAATCAGGTCCTCCAGGCTGATCTCGGCAGCTTCGTCCTGGATCTCGGTGCGGCGCGCGTCACCGTACTTCTTCTTGATCTCCTCCAGCTCTTTGACGATGACGCCGCGCAGCTTCTTTTCGCTCGCCAGGATGGCCTCATACTCCACGATGCGATCGCGCACCTCAGCCAGTTCTTTCAGGATTTCATCGATGGACAGCCGTGTCAGGCGATGCAGTTGCAGTTCGAGAATGGCGTCGGCCTGCTGCGCATCGAAGGGCCTGGTGAGCTGCTTCGGAGCCAGCCCTTTCAGCGAAGCCGTCTTCCCCGACTTCCCTTCCGATACCGTGACCGTCTTGCCGGTGAAGTACTCGACCAGGTTCGTGCGCGCCTCCGCCCGGTTCTGGCTCCCGCGAATGATGCGGATCACGTCGTCCACGCGGTCCAGCGCAACCTGGTAGCCTTCGAGGATGTGCTCGCGTTCCCGCGCCTTCGTCAGTAGCCAGGAGGTCCGGCGCCGCACCACGTCGATGCGGTGATCGACGAAGTGCTGGATGGCCTGCACCAGGCCCATCTCTTTCGGCTGGCCGTTGACCACGGCCAGGAAGATCATGCTGAAGCTCTCCTGCATCGAGGTGTGCTTGAAGAGTTGGTTGAGCACGATCTGCGGCTCGCATCCGCGCTTCAGCTCGATCACGATGCGCATGCCCTCGCGGTCGCTCTCGTCGCGCACGTCGCTGATCTCGTCGATCACCTTGTTGTTCACCAGTTCGGCGATGCGCTTGATCAGGTTCGCCTTGTTCACCTGATAGGGAATTTCCGTGACCACGATCGCGTCCCTGTCTTTGGTCAGGTGCTCGATCGCGGCCTTGGCGCGCATGATGAAGCGGCCCCGCCCCGTGCGATACGCCTCCATGATGCCGCTGCGTCCGTGAATGTAGCCGCCGGTGGGGAAGTCCGGTCCCTGCACGTGCTGCATCAGGTCGGCGAGCGTGGCCTGCGGCTTGTTCACCAGGGTGATCGCCGCGTCGACAATCTCCGTCAGATTGTGCGGCGGGATCTTCGTCGCCATGCCCACCGCAATGCCGTCGGAGCCGTTGATGATGAGGTTGGGAATTCTCGTCGGCAGGACCAGCGGCTCCACCGTGGTGTCGTCAAAGTTGGCCACGAAGTCGACCGTGTCCTTGTCAATGTCGGCCAGCAGCTCCTCGGAAATTTCCGTCATGCGGCATTCGGTGTACCGGTAGGCCGCGGGAGGGTCGCCATCCACCGAGCCGAAGTTGCCCTGCCCGTCGATCAGCGGGTAACGCAGCGCCCAGGGCTGCGCCAGGCGCACCAGCGCGTCGTACACCGCCGTGTCGCCGTGCGGATGGTATTTCTTCAGGCACTCGCCCACCACGCCGGCGCACTTCATGTGCTTGCGGTTGTGCAGCACGCCCATGTCATGCATGGCGTACAGAATGCGGCGGTGGACTGGCTTCAGTCCGTCGCGAATGTCGGGCAGCGCGCGCCCGATGATCACCGACATCGAGTAGTCGAGATACGAGCGCCGCATCTCCTCTTCAATGTTGACGGGCTGCACGTTGGCTGCGCCCGGGCCCATATTGTCGAGCGGTAGTTGCTGGTTCGGATCGTCAGGCATATGTAGCTGCGAGCTTCGAGCCGTTGGCTCCGAGTTCGTTCCTTCCTGGAAGCTGTTTCACAAATGAGTTTTGAAGGGGCGCGGCTTCAGCCGCGCCGTCCAACGCATAACTGCTGGGCTTTAGCCCCTGGGGGAAACCAGCTTACGGATTTGGTTCATTATGAGGTAGCTTCCAAAAACGTTCCTTCCTAAAACTTACAACGTTCGTCTTGCCCCGGTCCGGTAGTGCGGACCTTCAGGCCTCGTCCAATCTCCTGGTAGTGCGGGCCTTCAATCTCGCGTCCAATGCTCCCGGGTAGTGCGGCCTTCAGGCCCGCGTTCCGGCGCTATTAGTCCAGCTGAGTCGGCTTTAGCCGACGACAGAATGTCGGCCAGCACAGCGCGGCTTTGCCTCCAGCCCTGCGCCCCCCCAAAACTGGACGCAAGTCATTGCAAAATCAGGAGATTATCCACCGGGAAGCACTACTGAGTATAGCACGGAAGAGTCCTTGACGGGTGTCCCACAACGTGGGACGGACGGCCTGGCTATGGATTACCTTGACGCCTGCGACGGGCCGCTGGTATTGGCGAGACCCGGGCGGTAAAGTCGGCCACTCGCGCTGTTCGGGTCTGCTACCCCTCACAAAACGGTATTGATTCTGAATGACTTATTCTCATTCTCACTAATCCTGCGGCGCGGGTCGTTCTTGGTAATGCTGATTACAAGAATTGACCTTATTCGGGCAGCGGAAGGAGAAATGTGCCTGGTCGTATCGCCAGCAATGCCGCATTCTCCTCCGATCATTCGTTGGTAGCGGTTACGCTGCGACGCAGAAGCCGAGGCAGAGACTCCGAACTCGGCGTGTGGCAAGGGGTGGTCGCGACCACGGCGCCCTCGTGACGTACGTCACCGCTGCCTCTCGCGTTTGGTGGTGTAATCCCTGTTTGCGCCAGTTATCATCGTCCGCACTTCTTGTTGGCGATTGATCACGACAATTCTCGCTGTCGCGCCCTTGACCTCTCGCCGCAAAAGGAGAGTCTCATGCGCCGGTTTATCGCCAGCATTGTTGTTCGGGTCACTATTGCGCTTGCGCTCATGTTTGCCACAACCCGAGTGGCACCGGCGCAAACGCTTCAGGTACTTCACGCCTTCACCGGCGGAGGGGATGGAGCTCGTCCCTCAGCCAGCCTGACCTTCGATGCCCGCGGGAATCTCTACGGTACAACCATTTACGGGGGCCACACCGGAGGCCCGTGCCAACCGGCAGGATGCGGCACAGTCTTCAAGCTGACCCACACCGGCTCGGGTTGGATACTCAACCCCTTGTACAGCTTTACCGGAGGGAATGACGGCATGAACCCTGCCGGCAGCGTCGTCTCCGGCCCGGACGGCCTTCTGTACGGCACCACCTACGCTGGCGGCGGGAATGGATGCTCCGGCACCGGGTGCGGCACAGTTTTCAGCCTGGGACCACCGGCACACGCCTGCACCAGCGCCCTGTGCCCATGGACGGAAACCATCCTTCATCGATTTTCGGGGGACGACGGACAGATCCCCAATGCCGGCGTGGTCTTCGATGCAAATGACAATCTCTACGGCACCACTGCGGGCGGTGGCCACAACTTCGGAACAGTGTACGAGCTGACGCGCACGGTGGGCGGGGGCTGGACCGAGCAGGTGCTGCATTACTTCGCCAACAGCCCGGACGGGGCCCTTCCCGCTGCCGGCCTCATTTTCGATGCTGCCGGCAATCTCTACGGCACCACCTACGAAGGCGGCACCTCCAATTACGGGACGGTGTTCGAGCTGATGCCCACGCAGGGCGGGGGCTGGACGGAGCAGGTGCTGTACAGCTTCTACCAGGGCACCGACGGGTACCAACCCTTAGCCGGCCTGATCTTCGATGCCGCCGGCAATCTCTACGGCACGACCTCTCTGAGCAGCTTCCCCGTTGAGTACACCGGGGTGGTCTTCGAGTTGACCCCCACGAGCGGGGGTTGGACGGAGCAGGTGCTGCATCAATTCCAGAACGACGGGTTGGATGGTGACATGCCCGTCGCCGGCCTGATCTTCGACCCCGCCGGCACTCTCTACGGCACGACCTCCGCAGGCGGCACTTCCAATGATGGAACGGTGTTCCAGTTAACGCCCACGCAGGGCGGAGGCTGGACGGAGCAGGTGCTACACAGCTTCATGGGCGCAGCCGACGGAAGTTCTCCCGCTGCCGGCCTGATTCTCGATGCCGCCGGCAATCTCTACGGCACAGCTCAGGCGGGCGGCACTTACAACGCAGGGACGGTCTTCGAGTTGTCGCCAGGCGGCGAGGTACGGGACAGCAGCAAATAGCGTGGTGGCAATCTTCACCATGATGACAACCGGTGCGGGATCAGCAGCCACGGCCTGCCGGCAATCTCGCCGGTTGATCGGCCCGGAATTCCAGCAACGATCCGCCGAAGACCAGCTGATCGAGTAGGGGCACCACGAAACTCTGATTTGGCGAGTACCAGTACAACACTTAAGTGCACAACATGCAGGTGCGCCAAAGTGGCACACTTAGTGGCACAACTTAGCGCCAAAATGGCACACCGTATCTCCCCAACGGTGATGTTGCAGCTCTAAATGAAGGACTTAGCCGAGACGAAAAGGCACGCCCATTGCAGGAAGGCCTATAGCCGACATGTGCCCAACGGATCGGAGGCTTCGCCAATCACATCTCACCGATGAAAAACACAAGGGGCTCCTGGATTTTTCTCCAGGAGCAGGCGTGGAGCCGTTTTGGACTGGCACTGAAGTGCCCCTGGATGTCTTGGCCTGATGTACGAATTTTAGGACGGGGAGGGAGATCTCAATATGGCAAAGGCAAATGATTCCGGACAGTCGCTGTTGGAAGTTGCATTTGCCCTATGGGTGTTCCTTCTGCTGGTGTTCGGAATCATGGATTTCGGCTACCTGATGTCCACCAAAGCTACATTGCAGAATGCGGTGCGCCAGGCGGGGCGATACGCCATCACCGGCAACTGCATTACAGGCGCAGACGGCTCCTGCTCAATGACCCGATACAACTCCATCGTCCAGACGCTGGAGAACACGTCGCTGGGGCTGATCAACAACGGCAATGTCAGCAGCGACCTCACGATCGCCTGCACCAATCAGGGTGGAGGCTGTCCCAACAATGCGGGTGGGCCGGGTGACGTCGTGACCATCTCGGTCAGCTATCCGTACCCGTTTATTACGCCCTGGATTGCGCCGTTCTTTCCCAGCAGGTCATACACCATCAACGTGAGCGCGGCGGTCACCAATGAACCGTTCCCGCCGGGACAAAGCTAGGGAGGCCTACCATGACCAGGATCGCGAAAGAAGAGTCCGGCCAGGCGATGGTGGAGTTATCAGTGACCGCGCTGGTGCTCTGTATTCTCATCTTCGGAATTGTTGACTTCTCCCGCGCAATTTACGACGTCCAGGTGATGAAGAACCTGGCGGGCGAGGGCTCCGCTATGGCCTCTCGTGGCACCAGCGCCATCACCACCACAAATACCCTGGTGAACAGCTATACCGGCAGCGACCTGGACATGACGCACAAGGGTTGTGTCATTGTCACCGTAGTCACCAACAATTCGGGTACGCTTGCCATTACCGATCAGGGTTACAACTGTGCCATCGGGACGACCAGCCAGATCGGCTGCCTGCTGGGAGTGAACGGGTGCAGGAGCTCGAGCGCCACCCTGCCGTCGGCGGCATCCACTGCCCTGACCAATGAGTACAACGGTTCGACGCTGGCGGTGACCGAGATCTACTACAACTACAGCACAATCACGCCGGCGACGGCGCTGCTGGGCTCCGGCTCGGTGCCGACCCAGTTCTATTCCGTGGCTTACTACTGAGGGAAGGTAAACGTATGCGCAGCGCCAACATGCTCAGAGGGGACCAGGCGCAACTCGTCCTGATTTACGTGCTGCTGGTTCCCCTGCTTTTGATGTTTACCGGGCTGGCCATAGATACGGGTCTGCTTTACGTGACCAAGGCCAAGCTATCATCAGCGGTGGACGCAGCCTGCCTGGCGGGCATGAAGAGTCTGGGTAAGGGGCAGACGACGGCCTCAACGGTGGCGACCAACATCTTCACTGCGAATTACGGAACTGGTGCGCCGACGCCGAGCGTGTCCTTCCCTCTCGACGCCAACAACAACCAGCAGGTCAAGGTCACGGCGACGGTCAATGTCCGCACCCTGTTCATGCAGATGGTGCCGTCGTTCGCCACAGTTCCCGTCAGCGCCTCGGCCGTCTCCACCCGCAGCCGCCTGGTTATGACGCTCGTGCTCGATCGCTCAGCTTCCATGTGCGGTGGATCAAACTCCTGTCCGGTCTATATACCTGACGGGGGCGATTCGGGAGGACAGGCGCTGCAGTCGGCAGTTCCCGCCTTTGTCAACAATTTTGCGAATGGAGTCGACTACATCGGCCTGGTCAGCTTCTCCGCCAACGCAACGATTGATGTCCCGATCACGACCAACTTCAGGACAGCGATTGACAACGATGTGGCCGCCATGACGTTTCAGGGAGACACGTTTGGCGGAGGCGCCGGCACGAATTCCTGCACGGGAACGTGCGCTACATCCAACGGCCCCCCTCTCAACATGGCCGACTACCAGAACAACAGCGTGGCCGTGGGGGCGAACCAGCCCGAAACCAAAGTCGTCGTGTACTTCACCGACGGACAGATGAATACCATTCAGGACCAGTTCCATTGCGGGGGCCTGGCCAACGCCAATTTGACCCTGCTCAACTACGGAGGGACGGACCCTCAGGAGAGCAATTTTTGTCCGGGCGGCCTTATCCTCGATCCGACCCAGCCGTTTAACCCCTACGCTTGTGCCTTTCAAAATAATCAGGGGCAATATCTTAACGGGTTCTACTATGACAGCAGCTACGACGTTTGTAGGAACGCCACCAACAATCCTGTAACAACGTTCCCCTCCCAGCAGTACGGAACACAGGTGACGATTAGCCAGACCGCGGTCACCAAAGAAACGCAGTGGCGCGCCTTAAAAACGGCGAGCGTCATGCGCTCGGAGGTTGTGCCCACTTATGTCTTCGTCATCGGGTTGGGCAGCGCTGTCAGCGGCAAACCTTGCACTGAGGCGTTCCTGGCGACCCTGGCCAACGACCCCAGTGGTCCGGCTAAGTACGCCGGCGATGGGACCTGTCCCGCCGCGGTCTACAATTCCAGCTTGCCCACAGGCTTGTTCGTGGTTGTGCCCAATTGTCCTTCTGCGACCTGCACGCAGGATTTGACTACGGCCTTCCAGACAATTGCCGCGAAGGTCCTGCTGCGGCTGACGCAATAACCATCGCACTTCGTCTCCCACCCTTCCCCGAAAACGTGGGGCAGGGTGGGTTCCTGACGCAATCGGCTTCTGGCCCGTTAATATTGTGCTGGGCCGCAAGGCACTCGGGTAGGCCGCACGTCCAGGTGCGGCTTCTGGGCCTCGTGCCCCAGGTTCACGTCCCGCTTTTGGACGTCAACCTGGGATTAAGGGGACGAATCCCACCTTAGCCCAACCGAAAGGGCGAACGTGGGGCGCCCGCCGTTACACTCCTTTGGAGGCCTGAACCGGAAGTCCGCTAGCGTTGAACCGGCTTCGGTCCCGCGGCCTTCACCTCCGGCGGCGCCTCAAACTTTTCGAAATTCTTCGCGAATCGCGCCGACAGCTCGGCAGCCATCCTGTCGTATGCGGCCTTGTCTTTCCAGGAATTGCGCGGCGCCAGCAGCTCCGCCGGAACTCCCGGGCACGACTTTGGAATGCTCAGTCCGAACGCGGGCTCCACTTCATACTCGACGTTCGCCAGCCTGCCTTCCACCAGCGCGTTCACCATGGCGCGCGTGTAGGGCAGGCTCATGCGCTTGCCCACGCCATACGGACCGCCCTGCCACCCGGTGTTCACCAGCCAGCATTGCGCGGCGTGCTCTCGCAGCCTGCGGCCCAGCATCTCGGCATAGGTCTTGGGCGCGAGCGGCATGAAAGGCGCGCCGAAGCAGGTGGAGAAGGTCGCCTGCGGCTCGGTCACCCCGGCCTCGGTACCGGCCACCTTCGCGGTGTAGCCCGACATGAAGTGATACATCGCCTGCTCGGGCGTCAGCTTCGAAACCGGAGGCAGCACGCCGAACGCATCGGCGGTAAGGAAGACGACATTCTTCGGGTGTCCGCCGATTCCGGGAATAACCGCGTTCTCGATGAACTCCAGCGGATAGGCTGCGCGCGTGTTCTCGGTCCTGCTGTCGTCGTCGTAGTCGGGAATGCGGGTCGCGGGATCGAGCACCACGTTTTCCAGCACCGCGCCAAAGCCCAGCGCGTTGTAGATCTGCGGTTCGGTTTCCGGCGCCAGCCGGATGCACTTGGCGTAGCAGCCGCCCTCGAAGTTGAAGATGCCGGCGGCGCTCCAGCCGTGCTCGTCGTCCCCGATCAGCCGGCGGCTGGGATCGGCCGAGAGCGTGGTCTTGCCGGTGCCCGACAGTCCGAAGAACAGCGCGGTCACGCCGTCGTCACCTACGTTGGCCGAGCAATGCATCGGGAAGACATTGCGCTGCGGCAGCAGGAAGTTCATGATGCCGAAGATCGACTTCTTCATCTCCCCGGCGTACTGCGTGCCGCCAATGAGCACCAGCTTCTTGCTGAAGTTCACCATCACAAAAACTTCGGAGTTGGTGCCGTCGCGGCGAGGGTCGGCGAGGAAGCCGGCAGCGCTCACGATGGTGAACCCGGGCGTGTGGCTCTTCAACTCCTCCAGCGTGGGGCGAATGAACAGTTGTCTTGCGAACAGATTATGCCAGGCATATTCGTTGATGACCTGGATAGGCAGCCGGTAGGCTGGATCGGCCCCGCAGTAAAGGTCCTGCACGAACAGTTCTTTGCCACGCAGATACTCCAGCACCCGCTCATAAAGCGCGTCGAAAATCTGTGGCGCAATGGGCAGGTTCACCGAACCCCAGTCCACCCTGTTCTCCGTTACCGCATCCCGGACGATGAACTTGTCTTTCGGCGAACGGCCGGTGCGTGTGCCGGTGCCGGCAACCAGGGAGCCGCGCGCCGCCAGTTCAGCCTCGCCGCGTCGCACCGCCGCCTCCACCAACTCCGCGGGATGAAGATTGCGGTGTACGTTGTTTTGTCCCAGCAGTTGCCCCACCTCGGGAGTTTGCAGAACAGTAGACATGGAAAAAGCTCCTTGACCGGCACCAGCAGATTGCGAAAAAACACGGCCCAACGGAAAGATTGCGCCGCACGTAGCGAATGGAGACGTGTACACGGCTGTGCAGCTGTTCTGCTCGAACAGCTATCGGGTAGCAGCGGGCTGGAGCGCCTCCTCCATCACGGCCTGAAGATGATCGAGCGTCTCCTCTACCGTCAGGGTGTACATCTCGCGGCCGTTGTCCTCGCCCGATTCAATCGCCCACTTCAGATAATGACCGGCAATCTGCACCGCCATAGGGTCGGTGATGGTCTTTCCCGTCCGCCGGTTGTATTCCACCCATGCAACATGGGGAAGCGCAATCCACACCGGACGTTCGTCAACCAGAAACTTGATGTCCACCGCGTCGGCGTGCCTGGTGGCTATGGCCACGATCAGCGCCTGATAGCGGCAATGCACGGGCTTCCCCGTCCAGCGATCGACGGCCTGGAAGTCGTCGTACATATCACAAAATCATATCCGAGAGCCGTAACACCGGCAACGGGCAGCCTCCCTCGTGTCCCTGTCGGCCGCGCCATCTCACTTTTTCCGGCTCCCGGGATATTGCGAATTTACCTGCAGATTATTTGTAACCGAGAACACGTCCGGAACCTGCTTTGCCTGCATCGTCACCAGGTTCTTGTCGGTTTCGGTGTCCACCACCCCGTCGAAAATCGCATGCCCGTTCTTCACCACGATGTGAATGGGCGGAATGCTCAGATTCGCGTATTTGAACAGCGGTCCGTAGCCGTAGATCCTGTTATAGAGCTGCCGGCGAATGCGGTCGTCGAGCGGGCTGGGCGGCAGCACCTCGATGTTGTTGACTACGTTGTCGACTCCCTCGATTTTCTTCACCGCGCGCTCGGCGTCCTTTTTGGTCTGGGAGTGCTCGCTGCTGAGATAGCCGAGCAGAGTCACTGTACGTCCCTGCACCGTGTATTGCAGGTCGTCGAACACGCCGTAGTAGGGCAGCATGAGCAGTTCATGGCGAACCTCGCGTATCAGACGGTCTTCCTGCTGTGGAGTGAGCGCATTGTCCGCCTGCATCGTCTGCCCGGCAGGCTGCTGAATGCCGTCTTCGTGAGGCGCTGTGGCAGTCGCTCCCCCGCTACACAGAATCGCCAGTGCCATTACTCCCAGAGGAGTACGCATCGCGGACATGGTTATCTCCTCGTACAGGCATGCGCCCGGTAAGGCTCTGCCCATCCTGTCATTCGATGCCGGCGAAGCCTTCGCTTCTGCCACATACGGGGCAGCTACCTGGCTGATCGGTGGAGGAGCCGGCGCCAGAGACTTCTCCAGCCGGCTACCGGAGCACTCGACTGGGACGCGGCGAATCCCAGAACACTCGACGGCGGCGTTGTGCCTGCAACATCGGCAAACCCGCCACTCTTCGCCAGCACGA
>Ga0335081_10009781_pt1 | contig 15460 bp, 18 predicted proteins | sample Lox_Sample_35_FD_206713 | JGI IMG/M metagenome (GOLD analysis project Ga0335081, IMG submission 206713) | Soil microbial communities from Loxahatchee National Wildlife Refuge, Florida, United States - Lox_Sample_3.5 | ecosystem: Environmental > Terrestrial > Soil > Wetlands | place: USA...
CCTACTACAACTTGGGTTCCAATGTGGCGCAGAGCGCGCCCTTTGTCGATTTCGTGAACTTCCCGGCAAGTTCCATTCCCGGCCTTCCTTCCGGGGGCGCGTTCAACACCCCAGCGATTCAGGCTTTCCTGATCCCCAAAGCCCCTCCGGGAGGTAACCCGGGCGACCGCGGGCAGACCACACTTGCTCCAAACTTCTCCAGTCCATACGCGCAACAATGGAACTTTGGAGTCCAGCGGCAAATCAGTTCCAGGATTGCCGCCGAGGTTCGCTACGTCGGCAATCACACCGTGCATAACTTCCAGGCGACCGATGGCAATCCGGCACTCGGACCTCTCATTGCTGCCGGTTTTGGAAACCTAGTCCCTGCCGGTTTGCATCCTTGCAGCAATCCGAACGCTCCGGGCTTCGCTGGCGGAATCGGCTACGCCAACTGCAATTTGACCGATGACGTTCAATACGCCACCACCGCATACTCCTTCTACGACGGACTGCAGAGTGAATTGCGTATGCAGAACTGGCATGGGCTGACCGTCAACGCTACCTATACCTTCAGTAAAGCGCTCGACAATACAAGCGAAGCCTTCTCATCGACGCAGAGCCTAGGCGGATATGGCGGCAACACCAATCAATACGCGCAAAACCCATTCGACATCTCGCGTGCGGAAAAAGGTCTCAGCGGATACGATTTCCCGCACGTCGTCGGTGTCGTATTTATCTACGATCTCCCCTTCTACAAGGGTCAGAAGGGATTCCTTGGCCACGCGCTGGGCGGCTGGCAGGTGAGCACGACCTACCGTTACACCAGCGGTCAACCGTACACGGTCGTCGAGAACCAGCAACCCGGCTCACTCTGCGATCCCACCAACTTCTCAGGAGGCGGTATTGATGAGTGTCGCCCGATCCTGAGCAATGCAGCGTTGCCATTCACATCCGTGGGGCAATACTGCGATGGGACAACTGCGACTTGCCTTGGTGCGGGTGGTGCGGCCCTTCCGATGGGAACGTTGGTGAGCTTCAACGATCCATGCCTCGGCAGTTCGGCTGGAAGTTCGCCATGTGCGGTTACTCCGATCACGAGCGCGCACTGGATCCAGAACGATCCCACCTCCGCCAAGATTCTGGGCTCACCTTTCATTGGCGCGAGACGCAGCTTGAATCGCGGCCAGGCAATCAGTACCTCGAACCTTGCCTTTTTCAAAAACACGCGCTTAACCGAGAAACTGACGTTGCAATTCCAGGCACAAGCGTTTAACTGGATGAACACGCAATTCCGAGGCGTTCCGATCGCCGATATCAACCTTCAGGGCTTCGGGAGCACGGAATTCAACAATAACGGTGGAGGCACCTTCGCCGCCAATCTCACTACCGACGGCATCGCCCAACGGCACCTGCTGTTTGGCGCAAAGCTGATCTTCTAACCCGAGTCGCCGCTGATGCCCTATTTCGACATCAGCGGCGACTTTCCTGCTTCCACAGACAAGAAAAAAGCCTCCGAGCAACGCTTCATCATTCAAGGGCATCTTCGCTTCAACGCGGATCGGTTTTTCTTCCGCACCGCCCTATGCCGACTCTAGTACAGCCCGCGGTCTTGATTTCCAATCATTCTCTGTGTTCCTCTATGTTCGAAAATTCACGTAGGGGCAGGCGCCCTCGCGTGCTCGGCACGAGCGAAGCTCGGCCACATGAAAAAGCCACTCTGATTGTGTGGCAAATTATCCACCACGACTTGCCAACCGGAGTTTAACCATGTGTCTCGCCATCTCCGGAAAGGTTCTCGAAGAATTTAATAAAGGTGGCCTTCGCATGGCCAGAGTCCAATTCGGCGGCATCATCCGCGAGGCTGCTCTGGATTATGTTCCCGAAGCCAAGGTGGGGGATTACGTGCTGGTGCACGTCGGCTTTGCTATCAGCACAGTAAATGCGGAAGAGGCTGAACGAACTTACAAGTTGCTCGAAGAAATGGATCAACTGACCGAACTCAATGCTCCGGTTGTGGAAGAAGTCTCAGCAAGGAAGCCTCAATGAAGTACCTTGACGAGTACCGCAACCCCAGGCTCGCTCAATCCATCATCAATGAGATTCGCCGCATTCAAACGCGCCCATGGGTCATTATGGAGGTCTGCGGTGGCCAGACCCACTCCATCGTCAAGCATGGCATCGATCGCCTGCTGCCCGATGGCATTGAGCTTGTCCACGGCCCCGGCTGCCCGGTTTGCGTCACCCCGCTGGAAACCATCGATAAAGCACACGTCATTGCCGCTCGCCCCGATGTGATCTTCTGCTCGTTTGGGGACATGTTGCGCGTCCCCGGATCGCACGGCGATCTGTTCACGCTCAAGTCGCAGGGAGCCGACATTCGTGTTGTCTACTCTCCTCTAGATTGCCTCAAGATCGCCCACGCAAATCCAGACAAGAAGGTCGTCTTCTTTGCCATCGGTTTTGAAACCACCGCTCCTGCCAACGCCATGCTGGTCTTCCGCGCCAGACAGGAGAAGGTCAGCAATGTCTCGGTTCTGGTATCGCACTCGCTCGTTCCGCCCTCGATCACCTATATCCTGCAATCTCCTCAGAACCGTGTGCAGGGATTTCTCGGGCCCGGCCATGTCTGCACGATCATGGGTTATCGCGAATACGAACCCATTGCAGACCGCTACAAAGTTCCAATCGTTATCACCGGATTCGAGCCTCTGGATCTGCTGGAAGGCACACTCATGACTGTCCGCCAACTCGAAGCGGGAACCGCCACTGTCGAAAACCAGTACTCACGCGTGCTGGATCGTGACGGCAACGTCCCCGCGCGCAAGCTGGTCAACAGCGTGTTTGAAGTTTCGGACCGGCGCTGGCGAGGCGTCGGCTGGATTTCCAAGAGTGGCTACAAGCTTCGCTGGGAGTATCGCGAACACGACGCCGAGCGCATCTTCGAGGTCAAGGAGATCGACACTAACGAGCCTGCCATCTGCATCAGCGGCCAGATTCTCAAAGGGATTAAGAAGCCGCACGATTGCCCAGCCTTCGGCACCATTTGCACGCCGCTGACCCCTCTCGGCGCAACTATGGTTTCCGCTGAGGGCGCATGTGCCGCTTACTACGCTTATGGTCGGCATCTCGACAAGCAAAAAGCCGAAGCCGCTGTTCTGCTAGGAGGTGCCGCATGAGTACAGTTCCAGCCTCCGTTCCCACCATCTCGCCCCACGAGTGGCATGAGAAAGTCATGCGCAAGTGCAAGGAATCCGTCGAGATCAAAAACAAATTCTTCGAGCATTATGCCGAGCAGATTGGCGAACTCAGCCAAAAAATGGCAGAGCGCTTTGCCCGAGGCCGGCGGCTCTGGGTCATGGGCAACGGGGGTAGCGCCTGCGACGCCCAGCACGTGGCAGTAGAATTCATTCATCCCATTATCGAGAAACGCCGTGCTTTGCCCGCCCTGGATCTGGTCAGCCAGATCCCCGTCGTAACTGCAATTTCTAACGACAAAGATTTCGCCCGTGTGTTCATTGACCAGATCGAGCTCTGGGGTGGGAAAGACGATATGGCCCTCGCCATCTCGACGAGCGGCAAATCCCCCAACCTCATTTATGCCCTCGAAGCCGCCCGCGAGAAAGGCATGCTGACCATCGCCTTTTCCGGCAAAGATGGCGGGCGCATGCCCGAGGTCACCGATTACTGCTTCACCGTTCCCAGTTTCAGCATTCATCGCATTCAGGAGTCCCATGTGGCCCTGCTCCACATCCTCTGGGATCTGACTCACGTTGCCATGGGCGAGGAGGACATCATTTGAGCGAAGCTGCCCTGAAAGCGCCGGTCCTCCCTTCGCGAACGCCATCAGCAGAACCGCTGCCCGGCACTTCGTGTCCGCTTCCGATTACCATTCATGACCAGATTGTGCTCGGCCACGGCAGCGGCGGCAAACTCAGCGCCAATCTGCTGGAGCAAGTCTTCTTACCCGCATTCCGTAATCCCGTGCTCGACAAACTCGATGATCAGGCGATCCTTCACATCAATGGCTCTCGCCTAGCCTTTACCACCGATTCGTTCGTCGTCACGCCACTTTTCTTCCCCGGAGGGGACATCGGCAAGCTCGCAATCAACGGCACGGTTAATGATTTGGCCATGAGCGGCGCACGCCCACTTTACCTTTCCGCAGCATTCATTCTCGAAGAAGGCTTGCCCACCGCCGATCTACGCCGAATTGTGGAATCCATGAGTGATGCGGCAAACGCGGCCAACGTGCAACTCGTCACCGGAGACACAAAGGTCGTCAACCGAGGAAAGGGCGACAAAATCTTTATCACCACGACGGGTATAGGAGTTGTGGAAAAGCCGGTCGATATCTCCGCCGACCGCGCCCGCCAGGGCGACAAGATCATCCTGAGTGGCTATATCGGCGACCATGGCATGGCAATTCTTTCCCAACGGGAGAACCTTGAGTTCGAAGGTGTAATCGAAAGTGACTGTGCCGCCCTGAACGATCTCGTATGTGAAATGCTCGAGATCACTAATGACATTCATTGCCTTCGCGATCCCACCCGCGGCGGTGTGGCGACCGTCCTCAACGAGCTTGCCTCTCGTTCGCAGGTCGGCATGATCCTGCACGAAACCGAGATTCCTGTTCGAGACACCGTCCGTGGTGCCTGTGAGATTCTCGGTCTTGATCCGCTCTATGTTGCCAATGAAGGCAAATTAATTGCCATTGTGCCCGGCAGAGTTGCTGATGCAACGCTCGAACGCATGCGTCAAAACCCGCTCGGCAAAGATGCCCGCATCATTGGCGAAGTCGTTTCCACCAATCCCGCCATGGTTCTCATGAAAACTGAAATCGGTGGTACGCGCGTCGTCGATACCTTGTTCGGTGAGCAGCTCCCCAGAGTTTGCTAGCAGGACAACCCCAACTTATCACCCGCAGTCTAAGCCCGACGCACATCATTTCTTTCGCAATCCGGTAGCACGCCTTACTGCATTCCTTAACCGCCTGAAAGGAGGCGTCGATGCCCGCTGAACCAATTCCGTTTATGCGCAAGCAGCCTTCTGCGCCCGCTCCTGTCAACGAAGTTCACATCGTCTGGCTCACTGCCGGTCTTAGTTGTGATGGCGATTCAGTTTCCGTCACAAACGCCGAGCAGCCCAGCATCGAAGACGTCTTGCTCGGCGCGATTCCCGGCATTCCCAAAGTTCATCTGCACAACCCCGTGCTGGCTTATGAGGTTGGCGACGATTTCATGAAGTACTTCTATCAGGCGGAGCGCGGCGAGATTGATCCTTTCGTCCTCGTCGTTGAGGGATCAATTCCAAACGAAGACATCAAGACCGAAGGTTACTGGGCAGCTCAGGGCACCGACTCGAAAACCGGTCAGCCGATCAAAACCACCGAGTGGATCGATCGCCTCGCCCCCAAGGCCCTTGCCGTTGTTGCAGCGGGCACGTGTGCTACCTACGGCGGCATTCACGCGATGGCAGGCAATCCCACCGGATGCATGGGCCTCGCTGATTATCTCGGCTGGGACTGGCGTTCCAAGGCCGGATTGCCAGTCGTCAACGTCCCAGGTTGCCCTGGTACAGCCCGACAACTTCATGGAGACCCTGACCTATTTATTGTTTCAGGCAGCGGGTATTGCTCCCATGATCCCGCTTGACGATAAGCTTCGTCCCACCTGGCTCTTCGGCAAAACCGTGCACGAAGGCTGCGACCGTGCCGCTTATTACGAGCAGGATGATTTCGGCCTGGAGTACGGCACTCCGAAATGCCTCGTCAAGATGGGTTGCTGGGGCCCGGTCGTGAATTGCAACGTCACCAAGCGCGGCTGGATGCGCGGCATTGGTGGCTGTCCCAATGTCGGCGGAATTTGTATCGGCTGCACCATGCCCGGATTCCCCGACATGTTTATGCCGTTCATGGACGAGCCTTCCGGCGCGCGTTTTTCCACTGCTGCCCTGACTCTCTACGGAAAAATGATTCGCGCCCTGCGCGCAATTACCAATAACACCGTGAACGGCGAGCCTGAGTGGCGCCGCCCCGGCCGTCAACTCATCACTGGCTATCAACCCAGGCCCGGCACCTACCAGGCGCAATCCAGCCGCAGGGCTGCGTGAGGAGAAGAAATCATGGGAACCATTACAGAGCCATTAACTGAAACTCCGGCGAAAAAACGCAACCTGGTCGAAATGAGCTGGGACCCGATTACCCGCATCGTCGGGAGCCTTGGCATTTTCACGAAAATTGATTTCGAAAACAAACAAGTGGCCGAGTGCTATAGCACCTCTTCTATTTTTCGCGGCTACAGCATCTTCATGAAAGGCAAAGATCCCCGCGACGCCCATTTCATCACCAGCCGAATTTGCGGCATCTGCGGCGATAACCACGCGACCTGCGCCTGCTATGCGCAGAACATGGCGTTCGGCGTCAAGCCTCCGAATCTCGGCGAGTGGATCGTCAATCTCGGCGAGGCCGCCGAGTACATGTTCGATCACAATATTTTTCAGGACAACCTGGTCGGTGTGGATTTTTGCGAGCAGATGGTGAAAGAGACTAACCCTGGCCTTTGGAGCAAGGCTCAAAAAGCCAAAGCTCCCAACGCCGACAAACACGGCTACCGCACCATCGCGGACATCATGACCGCGCTCAATCCTTTCACCGGCGAGTTCTACCGCAAGACCTTAGAAGTCAGCCGTCTCACGCGCGAGATGTTCTGTCTGATGGAAGGCCGCCACGTCCATCCGTCGACGTTATATCCCGGGGGCGTCGGCACGGTCGCAACCATTCAGCTTTTCACCGATTACCTCACCCGGCTCATGAAGTACGTCGAATTCATGAAGACCTGTGTGCCTCTGCATGATGACCTCTTCAATTTCTGGTATGAAGCCCTTCCCGGCTACGAAAAAGTCGGCCAGCGCCGAATCCTGCTCGGCTGCTGGGGCTCCTTCAACAACCCCGCAGTTTGCGACTACCGTTACGAAAGCATGTCCGACTGGGGCCGCGCCATGTTCGTGACTCCGGGTATCGTGGTCGATGGCAAACTCGTCACCAATGATTTGATGGATATTAATCTCGGCCTTCGTATCCTGCTCGGAAGTTCGTTTTACGACGATTGGCAAAACGAAGAAACGTTCGTCCGAACCGATCCACTCGGCAACAAAATCGATAAGCACCATCCATGGAATCAGACCACCATCCCGCATCCACAAAAACGCGACTTCAACGGCAATTACACCTGGGTGATGTCGCCACGTTGGTACGACCAGCGTACTGGCGACCATCTAGCGCTGGACACTGGGGGCGGTCCGATCGCGCGTCTGTGGGCCACTGCACTCTCCGGTTTGGTCGACATCGGCTACATCAAGGCGACTGGCAACAGCGTAATCATCAATCTTCCGAAAAGTGCCATGCTGCCTGAGGCAACATTCGAGTGGAAAATTCCCGCGTGGAGCAATGCCATCGAGCGCGACCGCGCCCGCACATACTTTCAGGCTTATGCTGCCGCTGCCGGTCTGTTTTTCTGCGAGAAAGCTATCGAAGAACTCATGGCCGGCCGCTCCAAAACCTGGGCGCCGTTCCGAGTCCCCGATGAAGCGATCTCCTGCGGCTTCCATGAAGCCGTTCGGGGTGTTCTATCCCATCACGTCGTGATCCGTGACGGCAAGATCGCCAATTATCACCCTTATCCACCAACCTGCTGGAACGCCAATCCCCGCGATATCTATGGCACGCCCGGACCCTACGAAGACGCGGTGCAGAACACGCCCATTTTCGAAGAGAACGGTCCGGACAAATTCAAAGGCATCGACATTATGCGTGCAGTGCGCAGCTTCGATCCCTGCCTTCCATGCGGTGTCCACATGTATCTCGGAAACGGCAAAGTGCTCGAAACTCGCCATTCGCCCATGTTCGGCATGGTCGGAGCCAAGTGAGCGCTCATGAATAATGGAGAATTTCAGGCCCTCACACAAAAAGTTGATGAACTGGTGCAGCAGGTGACCGCGCTTCCAGAATCAGAGGCGCGCACCGCCGCACTGGAACTTCTGCAATCAGTGATGGACCTGCATGGAGCCGGCATGACCCGTATTGTCGAACTCTTGTCCGACGCAGGCGACGCGGGCCGCTCTTCACTCGATAAGCTTGGCGCCGACCCGATGGTTTGTGGCTTGCTCGTGTTGTACGGCATCCATCCCGTCGCCGCGAACGAGCGAGTCCGGCGTGCCATAGAGATTCTAGCTCCGCAACTAAGAAAACTGGGCGCGAGCCTGGAGTTCGTTGACTTTAGCAATGACGTGGCTCGTCTAAAAATGAATACGAAGCAACAAACAGCGACGCACGAGAAGCTTCGGACTACTATCGAGCAGGCCATTCTCGCGGCCGCGCCTGAAGTGCTCGACATAGTGATTGACGGTCTTACTCCCCCAAATTTCGTTCCCATCAACATGATTCAACCAGCAATCAAGGAGGAAAAAGTTTATGAAGAATCCCCCGCGTGATATCGACGCCCACACTCCCGGAACCAAACGAGCGGAAGACTGGACTTACAACGGAAGGAACAAAGAGCCCGGCCGCGAGGGCGAGGGGCGCACGTCGCGCGACGCCACAGGCATTAATGCCGATAAGCGCGCACCCATTGATCCCAAAATGCCCAATCTTCCTCCTTCGTAGGTCTGAGCATGGCCATGTTGGCCCAAAATTCCGGGCGAGGATCTCTCGCCACACTCCAGCAGTTCGTGCGAAAACCGCGCGAATCCCCTGAATTCTGCGAACTCTGCGGAGTCCAGCTCTCCGGGCATCATTCTCATCTGCTCGAATTGGATAACCGCCGCATCATTTGTGCCTGCGAACCTTGTTCGATTCTCTTCGTCGACAACGCCCGCCAGCCTTACCGCCGTATTCCCCGCGACGTGCGCCGGTTGCCCGACTTCACCATGGACAATCCCGAATGGGATAGCCTTCTGATTCCCATCAAGCTCGCTTTCTTCGTGAATGACAGCAAGGCTGGGCGCGTGGTTGCCCAGTATCCCAGTCCCGCGGGCGCTATGGAGTCATCACTCGATCTCGAGTATTGGCAGGCCATCGTCTCGCGCAACCCTGTTCTCAGCGAATTCGCGCCCGATGTCGAGGCCCTGCTCGTAAATCGAGTTTTCGATCCGCCCCAATATTTCCGCACCCCTATCGATCACTGTTACCGCCTAGTCGGAACTATCCGCAAACACTGGCGCGGTCTGTCCGGAGGTTCTGAAGTTTGGAAGCAGATTGACCGGTTTTTTCAGGACTTGAACGCAATTTCCGGAGGCTTTCGTGCCTGACCTGCATTTTCAGGTCGACGATGTGGTGCCCATGCGTAACTCCGCGACGCCACAACTTTCTTTTAAAATTCGCATCACAAATTCGGACGCCGGGCCAATTCACTCCATAGCATTACGAGCGCAGGTGCAGATCGAACCGGTACGCCGTCGCTACACTCCGTCCGAGCAACTCCATCTCAAAGAATTGTTCGGGGAACCAGAGCGCTGGAGCGAATCGTTGCATCCGCTGCTCTGGGCAAACGTCAACGTCAGTGTTTCGGGATTCACCGGCACAACAATCATTGATCTCCCTGTTCCTTGCACTTTCGATTTCACGATTGCAATCACGAAGTACATCCACGCGCTCGAAGATGGCGAAATTCCAACGTCTTTGTTGTTTAGCGGGACCGTCTTCCATGCCGGTGCAATGGGCTTGCAAATCGCTCAGATCCCCTGGGACCGGGAGGCCAGATATCGTCTGCCGGTTCGCACGTGGAAGAACATGATGGATGCCTACTATCCGGATAGCGCGTGGATTTGCCTGCGGCGCGAAGTCTTCGAGCGCTTATACGAGTTCAAGGCGCGCCACGGAATCCCAACCTGGGAGCAGGCTCTCGAACGCCTTCTCGGCATCACCGCCGGAGTGAGATCGTGAACCGCGAACTGGCCCGCAAAGTTGCGGACGCCGTCCTCTACGAAGGCTACATGCTCTATCCGTACCGGCCGTCGGCGCTCAAGAATCGCCAGCGCTGGACCTTTGGAATCCTTTACCCGCCCGCCTACTCCGAAGTACGCACCAGAACCGAGCGCTCACGCATGCAAACCGAGTGTCTTCTCGAGTCGGCCACCGGCGCATCCATAACGGTAGAACTTCGCTTTCTCCACCTGATGGCAAGGCAGACGTGGGAAAAAGTTGATGGCCGTAGTCAGCCTGTGCCTTCACTTGTTGTTGCTGATTCGATGATCGAGAGCGGGAATGAGGCAGCAGAGCGCTCCCTGAAATTCGTTATCGCCATCGGCGCTGAACCCAAGGCGGTGACATTTGCATTTTCCGGAAGCACAAGCACAGATGAGTTGAAAGATCAGTCAGGGCGTCCGTGCGGCAGCATCATTCGCACCCAGCAAGAAGTCTGCGGCAAGCTTTCGGTCTCGTCCAAGCAAATTCAAAACAGTCTCTGGAAGCTTAAAGTTAACGTCTCCAACGAAACCGTATTTTCGGGCGATGTTTCTGATCGCAATGCAAGTTTGACGTGCTCGCTCTTATCGGCGCACACGATTCTAGCTGCAAAGAAAGGTAGCTTTATTTCGTTATTGGATCCGCCCGAGAGCCTTAGGCAAGAAGTCAGTGCCTGCGTGAATGTTGGCAACTTTCCCGTCCTTGTTGGGAACCAAGGCGAGCGCGACATGTTGCTCTGCTCTCCGATTGTGCTCTATGACTATCCCCAAATTGCCTCCGAGAGCGCCGATGACTTTTATGACGCCACCGAAATCGACGAGATGCTCACGTTGCGTGTCATGACCCTCACCGACGATGAGAAAAGCGAAATGTGTCTTGCCGATGAACGTATGCGGAGTCTTTTGGAACGCACCGAGCAAACCGTCCGCGAGCAACTGGCGCGAACCCATGGCACCATGCGCAACCCACGCCCCGCGAGCCAACGATGAACGACTGGACCCGGGAAACAGACAAGCCGGAGAACAGCGTCACGATTTTCGGCATTGTCGTGAAGGCCGGCGATCGTGTGCGCCTCTGGCCGCGGAAAAACGCCGACATCATGGACGTCGCGCTGAAAGGAAAAATCGCACTGGTGGAAGCCATTGAACGCGATTTTGACGATAACGTTCATCTTGCAGTCATTTTGGAAGACGATCCCGGCCGCGATCTCGGCTTCCTGCGCCAACCGGGACACCGCTTCTTCTTTTCTCCGGACGAGGTTGAACCCATAGCGCTGAATCACGAGGTCTCGCATGAGACGTAAGATCCTCGTGGCCGGCATCGGAAATATCTTCCTTGGAGACGACGCCTTTGGCGTCGAAGTCGTGAGCCGCCTCAAAGGACACTCTTATCGGGATGATGTCACCGTGATCGATTTTGGAATTCGCAGCTACGATTTGGCCTATTCGCTTATGAAGGACTGGGACTTGGTCATCCTGGTGGACGCTTTGCCGCGAGGCGGCGCGCCCGGAACCATCTATGTCCTCGAGCCCGACGCTCCGGAACCATTCGCCTCTGCGCCCGTGCTTGACGCTCACACCATGAACCCAGTTTCGGTTCTGCAGTTGGTGCAAGCTCTTGGCGGTCGAGTGGGGCAGATGTTGGTTGTTGGTTGCGAACCCCAGACCCTTGAACCTGACCAGAACGGAAATATCGGCCTGAGCCCGCCGGTAGCTGCCGCTGTCGACGAGGCCATCTCCACCATTGAAGATTGGATTACGCGCTTGCCCGTTGCGGCGTAGCTAAAAATGACTGAAAGGAGAAATCGGATGTCTACGGGACAAATACTCAAATGGGGAACTCTCGCTGCAATCGCATACACCTTGGTTTATTTTCGCGGCGATCTTCAGCGCTATATCAAGATGAAGCGAATGTGAAATCGAGCCAATGCACGAACTCTCGATCGCTCTCAGCATCGTGGATGGTGTGCTGGATGAACTGCAGCGGCGTGGTGCATCGCAGGCTTACGCGGTCCACCTTCGACTGGGGCCGCTCTGCGGCGTGGACAAAGAGGTGCTGCTCTTTTCCTATGGTGTCGCGTCTCAGGACACCCCGCTCGCCAGTTCGCGTCTGCTCATCGAAGACGTTGAGGTAACCGTGCTCTGTCCCAACTGTAGTCGGGAGCGTCCAACCAAGTCGTTTCCGGTTCTAACCTGCGCCGATTGCGGAGCCCTCGCCGATCGCGTGATCCACGGCGACGAACTCGAGATCACCGCCATGGAACTGGATGGCTGAACCAAGTGATTCTTCAATTGTCGGGTGTTTTAGGTGCATCCCATCGCGCATCTACCGACCACAATCCCGCTCCCGTGCGTAGCAGAAACAGAAGAGACATCAGCATGGCAAAATCTGTCCGCGCATCGCTGACCATAAACCAGAAGCCCTGATTCGCTCGCGACAGTTCTGGGATCTTCGTTGTCGCAATCGCGGTACAGATGATGATCAACAACGGAATCACCGCGACACGCGTAAGCAAGCCAATCAGCACCATGAAGCCGCAAATTACCTCGAATGCTCCAACGAGATACGCTGTGAAGTACGGATGCGGGAATCCAATTTTGGTGAAGCGATTCACCCCCATATTTGGATCGATGTACTTTAGGATTCCCTGCGTCAAGAAAATTAATCCCACCGCCAATCGAATGAACATAACCGACCGTGAAGTCCACGCCGGCCGACTGATGGCTGACCACCGCGACGCGTGCTCATTTTCTTGCATCACGCTCTCCGTCCTCGCCGCAATCATACTTTATAAAGGCTGATCGGGTTTACAGTATGGGCATGAAAAAAATCTTAAAACGATGTCGCCAAGCGTTTGAGGCCCGATGATCTTCACGTTGATATTTGTCTTCGCTGCGGTTCTTGGTGGAAGTGTCGCCTCGGTCGCGGGATTTGGCATCGGCAGCATGTTGACACCCACTCTGGCCGCCAAACTGGGAACTAAACTCGCGGTCGCCGCAGTTTCAATCCCTCACGTTGCAGGGACGGCTTTGCGCCTTTTTCTGATTCGTCAGCACGTCAACAAGAAGGTGCTGCTGGGATTCGGAATCACGAGCGCAGCAGGCGGACTTGCGGGAGCCCTGATTCACACCCGCTTTTCCAGCACCGGGTTGAGCTTTGTCCTCGGTGCCTTGCTGGTCTTCGCGGGACTAATGGGCATCACTGGCTTGTCTTCACGCATGCGTTTTGGACGCCGCACGGCCTGGCTAGCAGGCGCTGCCTCCGGCGTTTTTGGAGGATTGGTCGGCAATCAGGGTGGCATCCGCTCAGCTGCTCTTTTCGGATTCGACATCAAAAGGGAATCCTTTGTTGCCACTGCTACCGCAATCGCTCTCATGGTGGACGCCGCCCGAATGCCGGTTTACTTCGCGACGGAGTACCACGATCTTGCCCGAGTCTGGACATACTTACTCTTGGGCACGGCGGGTGTCCCCGTTGGAACAATCGTCGGGCAGCGCGTACTCGCAAAAATTCCTGAGAAAATATTTCGACGTATCGTCTCAATCATCATTCTGCTGCTCGGAGTTGCTCTTTCGGTCCGTCCTAATCTCTGAGCAAGGAGTCAGAAATTCTATGAGTTCTTCCCGACGCAGTTTCCTCAAGACCGCCGGCGTCGTCGCAGGTAGCACGCTGCTCCCGCCCGGAATTTCGTTGCTAACTCCGTCCCTCGCCCAAACGAGAACCGAGTCTTCGTCCGAAGCCGCCGATTACACGATCAGAATTGCCTCCACTCCGGTCGAAATCGCGCCCAAGAAAATCATTTCAATGACTACCTACAACGGCCAGTTTCCAGGCCCGCTGCTGCGCTTCAAAGAGGAACAACAAGTCACCGTCGATCTCTACAACGACACCGACACTCCCGAGCAATTGCACTGGCATGGCCAACTTGTTCCGGTTGATGTCGACGGCGCTGCGGAGGAAGGTACACCATCGATTGCCGCGCACGGGAAGCGCCGCATTTCCTTCGTGCCGCGTCCAACGGGCTACCGCTTCTATCACACGCATAATCATGCCGGTGCCGATCTTGCGGCAGGCCAGTACAGCGGCCAGGTTGGACACGTCTACATTGAACCGAAGCACGAACCCGGAAATTACGATCGCGTGATATTCCTGGTTTTGAAGGAATTCGAGCCAACATTCAGCCGGGGCGGCGACATGCCTCAGGATGTTTTGTCGCCAGCTATCAAGGTGAAAGCGCTGGAGGAAAAGGGCGAGTCGGCAATGAAGGCATCCCTCGCCAAAGGCATGTCGCGAGCTTATGAAGTTGGCTATGAATCATTCACGATCAATGGCCGCATGCTCGGTCACGGCGAGCCAATCAAAGTCAAGCAAGGCGAACGCGTGCTGTTTCACGTTCTGAATGCCAGCGCGACCGAGATTCGCAGCCTTGCATTGCCCGGACACGCATTCCGCGTTGTTGCGCTCGACGGAAATCCGGTTCCCAATCCTGCCACCGTTACCGTCCTATGGTTGGGAACAGCCGAGCGCGTTTCCGCTATCGTGGAAATGAACCATCCCGGCGTCTGGATTATGGGCGACACGGATGAGGACGACCGCCGCCACGGCATGGGCATCATCGTCGAGTACGCGAATCATGCTGCGAAACCTCAGTGGGTCGCTCCGCCCAAGTCCCGCTGGGACTACACAAGATTCGCTAAGCACGCTACTTCGCCTGCTCCCGACGAAACCTTTGAGATGACTTTCGCCAAAGACAACGCCGCGCTCGACGGCTTCAATCGTTGGACTATCAATGGCATTGCATACCCAACGACCGGCGCCATGCAGTCGGCCACCTTTCATCTCCATGAAGGCCGCCGCTACCGCGTGCACATGCGCAACGAGAGCGACGATCTCCATCCTATCCATCTGCACCGGCATGTCTTTGAACTCACCAACATCATGGGCAAACCAACGGCCGGTGTCATGAAAGATGTCGTCATGCTCGGCGGATACCAGGAACTCGCATTCGATTTTGTCGCCAACGATCCGGGTATGACCCTTTTCCACTGTCACCAACAATTACACATGGACTTTGGCTTCATGACCCTCTTCGATTACATCTAAAGTTCAAGCCACTGCAGCGCCAACTGAGAATTGCGATCTAGGAACTGAGAACTGATCTTAAAACCGAAAAGCGATAAGACGTGGCATGCGTCGCCCCACCGAGGTGACGATTCACCGCCAACAAATCATGCCTTCGTAATCTCTCCCACCGCCCTCCATGCCTGATTAATCGCCTCATCCGTATACGCGTAAGCTCCCGCGTCGGCATTCGCAATCGAAATTCTTCCAAACGGCTGGCGCGCGACTTCGCACGGCGTCTCTCCCCCATTGAGCCAGAAATCATCCCAAAGTGAGTTGTATTCATACGCGTATCCGTGAGGCCACCGGTTCACCGTAATCGCGCTGATATCCCGCGCCGCGTCGAATCCGCCCGGCCCCAGTGTTCGTGCCAATTGATCGCGAATATTCCGTTCCATC
>Ga0335081_10009783_pt1 | contig 15460 bp, 14 predicted proteins | sample Lox_Sample_35_FD_206713 | JGI IMG/M metagenome (GOLD analysis project Ga0335081, IMG submission 206713) | Soil microbial communities from Loxahatchee National Wildlife Refuge, Florida, United States - Lox_Sample_3.5 | ecosystem: Environmental > Terrestrial > Soil > Wetlands | place: USA...
CCTGAGACAGCCTGGGCTGGGGGTCATCGCCTACGAGACCGGGCTGGCCACGCCGAGCGGGGCTTGAAAGGCTCATCGCCGGGTAGCGGGGGCGGGTGAGCAGCTCTCGGCAGGCACCGGAGACGACGGAGATCCGGGCGCAAGAGGAAGTCCGGACCCAGGACGAGAAGGCCAGGGAAGACCGCGGGCCCGGCGACGAGCCGATACGGGAGGCCCTGGAGGAGGCGGCGGAGGTCGCCGGGAAGACCGGCGGCCTCGGCACGCCCGGGCGGCCGGTCAACCGGCGCTCCCCGTTCATGATCGGGCTGACCGGCGCCCTCGGCGTGGCGGTGGCCTACGGCCTGATCGAGCTGGTCATCCGGGCCCGGTCCGTGCTCATCCTGATCGGCCTGGCGATGTTCATCGCGGTCGGTCTCGATCCGATCGTGGGATGGCTGGTGCGGCACCGGATGCCGCGCTGGGCGGCGGTGATCACCGTCATCGTCTGCGGCCTGGCCATCATGGCGGGGTTCCTGGCGGCGGCGATCCCGCCGCTGGCCTCGGAGGCCACCGCGCTCGCGCACCAGATCCCGCACTACATGCACACCCTGCAGGACCGCAACTCGCAGCTGGGCAGGATCAACGTCAAGTACCACGTCCAGCAGCACCTGACCGGCCTGGTCACCAGCCGGGGCGGCTCCCTGGTGGGCGGGGTGCTGGGCGCCGGGGCGCTGGTGCTCAGCACCGCATCGGCCATCGTCGCCATCATGGTGCTCAGCGTCTACTTCCTGGCCGGCCTGCCGCAGATCAAGATGTTCGCCTACCGGCTGGTGCCGCACTCGCGGCGGCCGCGGGTCATCCTGATCGGCGACGAGATCTTCGCCAAGGTGGGCGGCTACGTGCTGGGCAACTTCATCACCTCGGTGATCGCCGGTCTCGGCACCTATGTCTGGCTGCTCGCGTGGGGTGTCCCTTATCCGCTGCTGCTGGGCATGTTCGTGGCCATCCTCGACCTGATCCCGGTGATCGGGTCGACCATCGGCGGGATCGTGGTGAGCCTGGTCGCGCTGACGGTGTCGCTGCCCGTGGCGCTGGCCACCCTGGCGTTCTACATCGGGTACCGGCTCGCCGAGGACTACCTGATCGTGCCGCGGATCATGGGCCGCACGGTGGAACTGCCCGCCATCGTCAGCCTGGTCGCCGTGCTGATCGGCGGGGTCCTGCTCGGCATCGTCGGGGCGCTGGTGGCGATCCCGGTCGCCGCCGCCATCCGGCTGCTGCTGCACGAGATCGCGATCCGCCGGCTCGACAAGAGCTGACCCTCCAGTTAACTTGTATTTCAGACTATTGGAGTAGGGATTAGGTTTACGGAGGAACCGTGAGTAGCACCGACACCTATGTCGCCAACGCCGAACGGTACGCCGCCAGCTTCGACAAGGGGGACCTGCCCATGCCGCCCGGCAAGCACACCGCGGTGGTCGCCTGCATGGACGCCCGGCTCAACCCGTACGGGGTGCTCGGGCTCTCCGAGGGCGACTCGCACGTGATCCGCAACGCCGGCGGGGTGGTGACCGACGACGTCATCCGGTCCCTCACCATCTCCCAGCGGCTGCTCGGGACCAACGAGATCATCCTCATCCACCACAGCGACTGCGGCATGCTCACCTTCCACGACGATGAGGTCAAGGCGCAGATCGAGGCCGACACCGGCATCCGGCCGTCGTTCGCGCTGGAGGCCTTCGGTGATCTGGACGCCGACGTGCGGCAGTCCATCGCCCGGATCAAGGCCAGCCCGTTCGTCCCGGAGAAGGGCTCCATCCGCGGCTTCGTCTACGAGGTGGAAACCGGCCGGCTCCGCGAGGTGAAGGATTGACTACTCCTCGGCCTGAAGGTCCGGGCATCCGTTGATATCGTGACCGGGTGACGGCCGCAACAGAAACGAACGAAGCGGAAGCGAACGGAGCGGGCGGGGAAGCCACCGCCCGCTCGGCCCGGCTGCGGCACCTGATCATCACGGTCTACGGGCTCTACGCCCGGCACGACGGCGGGTGGCTGTCCGTGGCGACCCTCATACGATTGCTCGCTGACCTCGGCGTAGACGAGTCGGCAGTCCGTTCGGCCATATCACGGTTGAAGCGGCGCGGCATCCTGCAGTCGCGGCGGTACGACGGCTCGGCCGGATACCAGCTGTCCGCCGAGGCCATGGCAATCTTGCGCGAGGGTGACGCGCGGATCTTCCGGCGGCGCCGGGCCACGCTCGCCGACGGCTGGGTGCTCGCCGTGTTCTCGGTCCCCGAAGCCGAGCGCCACCGGCGGCACGTGCTGCGGTCCGAGCTGACCAGGCTGGGGTTCGGCATGGTGGCGCCCGGGGTGTGGATCGTGCCGTCCCACCCGCAGGACACCACGGCCGAGACGCTGCGGCGGCTCGGGCTCGACGCGTACGCCGACCTGTTCCGCGCCGACCACCTCGCCTTCGGCGACCCGGCCGGCAAGATCCGCCGCTGGTGGGACCTGGACGAACTGGAGCGCCAGTACGAGTCGTTCATCGCCGCGCACGAGCCCGCCCTGCGGGCCTTCGGCTCCCCGGGTCCGGGCGCGCCCGGGGGGCGGGAGGCCTTCGCCGGCTACGTGCGGGTGCTCACCGACTGGCGGCGGCTCCCCTACCTCGACCCCGGCCTGCCTGCCGAGCTGCTGCCCGGCGGCTGGGTCGGCATCCGGGCCGCCGACCTGTTCTTCGCGCTGCGCGAACGGCTCGAGGAACCGGCGCGGGCCTACGTCAAGCACGTGCTGGACGAGCACGGCGTCAGCGGCTGATCACCGCGATGCCCTGGATCTCCACCAGCGCCTCGGGGAGCCACAGCCGCGTCACGCCGACGCCCGCCATGGCCGGGTAGTCAGTTCCGGCCAGCCGGCGCCAGACCGCGCCGATTTCCTTGACGTGCGCCTGGTAATCCTCGACGTCGATGAGGTAGATGGTCAGGCTGACCAGGTCGGCGGGATGGCCGCCCGCCGCGGTCAGCGCGGTGAGCAGGTTGCCGAAGGCCTGCTCGAACTGCGGCACGATGCCGCCGCCGACGACCTTCCCGTCCCGGTCCATGCCGATCTGGCCGGCCAGGAACACCATCCGGCCCGTGGCCGCAACGGCGTGCGAGAAACCGGACGGGCGGGCGAGTCCGGCCGGGTTGATGCGCTCCACGTTCATGAACGCACCCTAGCGCGCTCCCCCGGCTCGATATCGCGTAATCTTGACGATCGTAGCAATTCCGGCATACGATCGGGTGCATGCGCATCGCTGTCCTCGGCGGCGGCCCGGGCGGGCTGTACTTCGCGGCCCTGGCCAAGCAGCTGGACGCCGGGCACGACATCACCGTCTGGGAGCGCAACGCCGCCGACGACACGTTCGGCTTCGGGGTGGTGTTCTCCGACGAGACCCTCGGCGGCATCGAGCACGCCGACCTGGAGATCTTCGCGGGGATGCGCCGCGAGTTCGCCCGCTGGGACGACATCGACGTGCACTTCCGCGGCACCACGTTCACCTCGGGCGGGCACGGGTTCGCCGCGATGAGCCGTAAGCGCCTGCTGGCCATCCTGCAGGACCGCTGCGCGGCGCTCGGGGTGCGGCTGCTGTTCCGCACCGAGGCGCCGGACGTGGCCTCGCTCAGCGCGGACTACGACCTGGTGGTCGCGGCCGACGGGATGAACTCGGCCACCCGCGCCCGGTTCGCCTCCGTCTTCGAGCCCGACCTGGAGCGACGGCGGAGCCGGTACATCTGGCTCGGCACCGACCTGGTCTTCGACGCGTTCAAGTTCTACATCCTGGACACCCCGGCCGGGATCATGCAGGTGCACGGCTACCCGTACAGCGAGAAGGCCAGCACCTTCATCCTGGAGATGCACGAGGACGTGTGGCAGCGGGCCGGGTTCGGCCTGGCCGCCGCTTCGGCGGCGGACCTGCCGCCGGGGCAGAGCGACGAGGCCTCCATCGAGATGATCCGCGGCCTGTGCGCCGACGTGCTCGGCGGGCCCCGTGGTGGCCAGCACAGCCTGTTCGCGAACAACTCGAAATGGACCGCCTTCACCACGGTGCGGTGCCGGACCTGGCGGCACGAGAACGTGGTGCTGCTCGGCGACGCGGCGCACACCGCGCACTTCTCCATCGGCTCGGGCACCAAGCTGGCCATGGAAGACGCGCTGGCCCTGGCCGCCTGCCTGCACGAGCAGCCCGGCGTGGAGGCCGCGCTGGCCGCCTATGAGGCCGAGCGGCGGCCGGTGGTGGCCTCGGCCCAGCGGGCCGCGCAGGCCAGCCTGGAGTGGTTCGAGAACATCGGGCAGTACGCCGGCCAGGACCCGCACCAGTTCGCCTTCAACATCGTGACCCGGAGCCGCCGGGTCACCTACGACAACCTGCGGCTGCGCGACCCGGAGTTCGTCGCGGGCATGGACCGGTGGTTCGCGGCGAGCGTGGGTGCGGCCTGTGTGGGTGCGGGCTCGGCTGAGGTGCGGCCGCCGATGTTCCAGCCGTTCCGGCTGGGAGGCCTGGAGCTGGCGAACCGGGTGATCGTCTCGCCGATGGACATGTACTCGGCCCGCGACGGCGTGCCCGGCGACTTCCACCTGGTGCACCTGGGCGGCAAGGCGCTGGGCGGGGCCGGCCTGGTGATGACCGAGATGGTCTGCGTCTCCCCTTCTGGACGGATAACCCCTGGCTGCACCGGCATCTACAGCGCGGAGCAGGAGGAGTCCTGGCGGCGGATCGTCTCGTTCGTGCACGGCCAGAGCGGCGCGAAGATCGGGATCCAGCTCGGGCACTCCGGGCGGAAGGGCTCGACCAGGCTGATGTGGGAGGGCATGGACGACCCGCTGCCGGAGGGCAACTGGGAGGTGTGCGGGCCGTCGCCCATCCCGTACAGGGCGGGCAGCCAGACGCCGCGCTCGCTGGGTTACGCGGAACTCGACGAGATTCGCGGGCAGTTCGCCGCGGCCGCGCGGGCGGCGGCGCGGGCGGGCTTCGACCTGCTCGAGCTGCACTGCGCGCACGGCTACCTGCTGTCCTCCTTCCTGTCCCCGCTGACCAACCGGCGCACGGACCGCTACGGCGGCTCGCTGGCCGGGCGGCTCCGCTACCCGCTGGAGGTGTTCGACACGGTCCGCGCGGTGTGGCCGCAGGACCGGCCGATGACGGTGCGGATCTCGGCCACCGACTGGTACCAGGGCGGCCTGGACATCGACGACGCCGTGGAGATCGCCCGGGCATTCGCCGAGCACGGCGCGGCCGGCGTCGACGTGTCGACGGGGCAGGTGGTGAGCGAGGAGCGGCCTGCGTTCGGTCGCAGCTACCAGACGCCGTTCGCCGACCGGATACGCAACGAGATCGGCCGCAAGTACGGCGTGGCCGTGATCGCGGTCGGCGCGATCTCCTCCTACGACGACGTGAACTCGATCATCCTGGCGGGCCGGGCCGACCTGTGCGCGCTCGGCCGCACCCACCTGTACGACCCGCAGTGGACCCTGCACGCCGCCGCCGAGCAGGGATACGTGGGGCCGGGCGCCCGCTGGCCGCTGCCGTTCGCCGCGGGCAGCCGCAAGCCGCAGGCCGGGCGCACCGACGGCCCGCGGCCGCGGCTGGACCTGATCCGGGCCGGGGTGCCGGGAACCGCGCACGCTCGGTGGCGTCCGGGCTGAAAGCACCCGGACGTGGTCTCAGCATGGGACGGGACTAGACCCGCCGCGGCGGCCCCGATGAGACTGAGATGACAGCGGCTCGCGGGCAGGCCGGAGCCCGCGGCCGGCGGATTCCTCTGCCAGGGAGGCGACCGGGATGGCACGGCGAGATATCGCGTTCGACGCTGAGGGCACCACCTTGCGCGGCTGGTTCTACGAGGCGGAGGGGGCCAGCGGGCCGGCTCCGGCCGTGGTCATGGCGCACGGCTTCTCCGCGGTCAAGGAGATGTACCTGGACCGCTTCGCCGAGGCGTTCGCCGCAGCCGGGCTGAATGCCCTGGTGTTCGACAACCGCTGCTTCGGCGCCAGCGACGGGGAGCCGCGGCAGGAAATCGATCCGTGGGCCCAGGTCCGGGACTACCGGCACGCGATCACGTACGCGAGCACGCTGCCCGAGGCGGACCCGAAGCGGATCGGGATCTGGGGCAGCAGCTACTCAGGCGGCCACGTCTTCGTGGTGGGCGCGATCGACCGGCGGGTCAAGGCCGTGGTCAGCCAGGTCCCGCTGATCAGCGGCCACGCCAACGTCCGCGCGCTGGTCCGGGCCGATTTCATCGCCGGGTTCCGCGAGCTGTTCGACGCCGACCGCCTGGCCCGTTTCCAGGGCAAGGCGCCGGCCATGGTGCCGGTGGTGGACAAGGACCCGCTGGCGGCGTCGGCACTGCCGACGCCGGACTCGTGGGAGTGGTTCTCCGAAACCGGGAACACCCGGGCGCCGGCCTGGCGGAACGAGGTGACGCTGCGCAGCGTGGAGATGTTCACCGAATACGAGCCAGGTACGTACCTGCCGTACATCAGCCCCACGCCGCTGCTGCTGCTGGTCGCCGAGGGCGACCACCTGGTGCCGTCCGAGCTCGCCATCGCCGCCTTCGAGACGGCCCGCCAGCCCAAGGAGCTCGTCATCCTGCCCGGCGGCCACTTCGACGCCTACACCAAGGGCTTCGAGGCTTCCAGCGGCCCGGCGCGCGACTGGTTCGTGCGGCACCTGTCCGGCTGACCGGCTGGGGCGCAGGGCTCTCAGCCCGGCTCGTGGTAGCGGGCTGCGTCTCAGTGGCTCGAGCGCGAGCCCCCGGCCTGGGGCACGATGACCGGGCAGCTGGCCGTCGGTGACGGCTGCGGGGTCACCACGGGCTGCCCGGGTCCCAGCGTCGGGTACTGGGTCGGGCCCGGCTTCGGCGGAGTGCGGGTCGGGACCGGCCCGGGCTTGCAGGTGGGGGCGGGCTCCGGGCTGCGCCCGGTGGACCCGTGATGCTGCTGCTGGTGATTTGCCTGGCTGGGGGCCGGAGTCGAACCCGCCGAGCGGGCCTGCTTGTGGTCAGAGGGACCGGGCTCATAGGGTGCTCTGCCCGGCGGGCGCGTGGCGGTGCGCGTCTGCGGCGAGCGATTGTGAGACGCCGACGGTGCTCCGACCGTCACGTGCGCCATCTGCTGGATCGGGCCGGGCAGCACGCCGACGTACGCCGCGGTGATGCTGCCCAGCCCGGCTGCTGCCCCAACCAGTGCCGCGGCTATTGGGAGTCGTCCGCGACCTGATCGCCTGGGCAGCCAACGCCGGGCTGGCCGCTGGGCAGCGTGCGAGACGCCGGCTGGGGAAGCCGACCGGCGGAAGGCCGCCAGTGCGGCGGCCTCCCCGGCCAGTTCCCTGGGGTCGGCCGACCCGGCCGCGGCGGCGAGCGTCCGCGCCAGGACATGCATCTCTGGCGGCGCCCCGGGGGGGAGAGGGCGCCGATCAAGAATCATGTCCAGCAGCGGCTCGTCGTGCTCGCCACCGCCGGGCCGGCCGGGGAAATACCCAGGCATCTCATCATGCATAGCGCCGGGCCCGCTCATTGCGTTACACCCGTCCGTTCGGCCTGGCCAGCGAGCCGGCGAAGGCCGCGATGCGCGGCTACGCGGACGGCGCCGGGGGTCTTGCGCACGATCCGCGCCACATCGGCGTTATCCAGGCCGGCTACTACCCGCAGCAAGATGATCTCAGCCTGTTCAGGGGGCAGCGTGGCGATCAGCGCCACCGCAGCCCGTGAGGAAACCGCCTCCAGCGCCAGGTCGGCGGTGTCGGGGGAGGTCAACTGCTCCGCCGCCTCGCTCATCTCGAGCGGTACCGCGGGACGGCGGGTCCGTGACCGGCCAGCGTCCACCGCCCGGTGCCGGGCGATGGTGAACAACCATGCCCGGAAGGCCTGTTCCTCGCCACGGAATCCCTCCAGCCCGGCCACGACCTGGACCCAGGTTTCGCCGGCCACGTCCTCGGGGTCTGGCGCGATCATCCGCAGGTAGCGCAGCAGCGACGGCTGCACGTCACGGAAGATACAGGCAAAAGCCGCCTCATCACCGGCCTGAGCCTTGGCCAGCGTGTCCCCGAACGCGGCACCGATCACCGGTCAAGTATCGGGCCAGCGCACCTCCCGCCGCAGCACAAAACCGCAGCCTCCTGGCACAACCTTGCCTCTTTCGTGCGAATGCGTCACATGACGCTACTACTGGTGTCCCGTTTGGGGGGATTTCTCCGGGGAAGAGGAGGCGGCCGACCGGAACTCACTCAGGAGGTGGGCTCATGAAGATCGGCGCAGGGCTTTTGCTCATCGCGGTGGGAGCCATCCTGCGGTTCGGGATTTCAACCGTGTCCACGCACGGCATCGCCATCCACACGATCGGCGACATACTGATGCTGGTAGGCGTCCTCGGGGTGGTGCTCTGGCTGGTCGTGTGGGCGCCCTGGACCCGGAGCCGCCGCCCGGACAGCCCGTACGACAATCCCGCCGGGAACTCGTACGAGGACGAATTCCGGCGGTGAGTCAGCTGCGGCGGCGGGTAGGTTTGCCTGGGTGAGCTTCGATGTCAGCGCGGACGCCTACATGCGGTTCATGGGCCGGTACTCGGAACCACTCGCGGCCCGGTTCGCTGATCTGGCCGGGATCCGCCGCGGGCAGCGGGTGCTGGACGTCGGATGCGGGCCCGGGGCGCTGACGGCTGAGCTGGTGAGCCGGGCGGGCGCGGACGCGATCAGCGCGGTGGAACCGTCGGCATCGTTCGTCGCCGCGGTGCGGGAACGGCTGCCGGGTGCGGACATCCGGCTGTCGGCGGCCGAGCAGCTGCCGTTCCCCGGTGACGCCTTCGACGCGGCGATGGCGCAGCTGGTCGTTCATTTCATGGCTGATCCGGTGGCGGGGCTGCGGGAGATGGGCCGGGTTACCCGCCCCGGCGGGGCAGTCGCGGCGTGCGTGTGGGACCACGCGGGCGGACGGGGACCGCTGACCCCGTTCTGGTCCGCTGTGCGCGAGCTGGATCCTTCGGCCGATGACGAGTCGGACTGGCCCGGTGTCCGCGAAGGTCACCTGGCCGAGCTGTTCGCGCAGGCCGGGCTGGAGGGGACACGGGTCACCACGCTGACCGTCCGGGTCCGCCATGACAGCTTCGAGCAGTGGTGGGAGCCGATGACGCTCGGTGTCGGCCCGGCCGGGGCGTACCTGGCGTCGCTGGCCGCCGACCGCCGGGCCGCAGTGCGCGAGCAGTGCCGGCGCCTGCTGCCCGCGGGCCGCGTCGAGATCAGCGCCACCGCGTGGGCGGCCGTCAGCCGCATCTGACGCCGCTGGCAGGCGCACGCGCGCAGGCCGCGCTGGCACCCGATGGCCGCCTGTTCGTGGTGCCGCTGGCGGGCCACTCCATCCAGAGCCGCGCGGCTGGCAATCCCGCGCGGGCCGAGGTCGCGCGGTTCCTGGCGGGACAGCCGGCCTCCTAGCCTCCCGCCAGGCCGAACAGGGGAAGGCAGGCCTCGAAGCCGCTGATCCGGATGTGGTCACCGGTGCCGCTGGCCAGCCAGTCCGCGCGCACGAGCCGCATGTGCTTCATGACGTCGGCGCGATCTCCGCGGGCGTGCAGCGACTCGCCGTTGGGCCGGTACCCCAGGGCGCGGGAGACGCCCAGTGAGGCATGGTTGTCGTGCCAGGCCGAGGTGATGGCCGCCTGCGCCCGCAGCGGCCCGAAGGCCAGCGCGAGCACCGCGCTGCGCATCTGCTTGCCGTAGCCGCGGCCGCGCGCCTCGGGTACCAGGAAGGAAGCGGTGTCGACCGTCCGCAGGACCGGGAAGGCATTACCCTCAAGCTCTTGAACTCCGAGGATCTGGCCGGCAGCGCAGACCGCGAAGCTGAGCCGCCAGGCCCCCGGGCGCCAGGTTCCCACGGCCTTCCAGTAGCTCTGGTGGGCGATGATCCCGCGGCTGATCCGAGGATCGCCGACATCCCAGGTCAGCGCCGGGTCCTGCTCCACGTCATCAGGCAGCAGATCCGCGATAACGGCCAGGTCGGCCTCGGTCACCGGACGAAGCATCAGGTCAGGCGAGGAAACGCGCAGGTCAAACAACGGCCAGTAGGTGTACGTCATCAGATGACGATACGCAAGGCCGCCCGCTGGCCGCATGGGCGGACGCCGGATCAGCCTCCGGCCGTGGCGGGCTTCGGGCCGGTGGCGCGCAGGGTGCCGAGCTTGCTCAGCAAGCCGAACCAGAACTGGGCGCCGGGGACCAGCGCGATGACCATGATGACGAAGCCGATGAGCACCAGCAGGAGCTGCCATCCCGAATCGCCGTGCCGGCTGAGGATCCCGCGCTGATCCAGCCAGTTGCAGTGGACGTTGAGCTCGGTGCAGTCGCGGACGGTGCCCCATCCGATGGGCAGGCCCGCGGTGGCCGCCGCCGACAGCTGTCCCTGAAGTTGCGCCAGGCAGTCCTGCGGGGCCTGGCCGGCCGGGCAGTCGGTGACCTTCGCCGCCACGGTGCTCACGGCCGTGCTCACGGCGCTTTCCGTGTACAGCGTGCGCCCGATGGTCAGCGCGTTGATGTTCAGCAAGACGACCAGGATCGCGCCGATCACCAGCGTGATCTTGGCGACGTGCCGCTTGTACCAGCCGGACACGCGGTCCATGTGATCGTCGTACCAGCGCTCCACCCCGGCACGGAACTGGCTGATGTCATCGCCGGCGTTCTTGGCCAGTGCCTGCAGTGATTGCCTCAGCGGCGATTCAGGCAGCGCCTTCACGTTCGTCTGGATGACATCCATCGTCGTCTGCCCGAGCGCATCGGGCACCACCAGGTCGATGACAGCTTCGGCGAACGATGCCGCGGAAATGTAGGACGGAAGGCTCCTGAGCTGGCTCCGCATGCTCCCGGCCTGGCGGTCTGCCGTCATCTTGGGCAGATGGCCCTGCTTTCCGGCCGGGGCCAGGGTGATTTTCCGGCTGGAAATCTGGCCGGCCATCCCCTGACTACCCAGGATCGGGCCGCCGAGCAGCGCGGCGGTCGCCGACGGCTGCTGCGCGGGGGGCTTGCCCCGCACTATGTCCTGCATGTGCTGGTAGGCCGTTCGCGCCTGGCCCAGCTCGGTGCTCACGTTGCCGCCGTCGACCAGCTCGCGCAGGCCGGTAAGCAGGTAAGCCCCGCGCAGCCCGAGCAGGCGTGCGATCAGCTCGGTGACCGCGGAGCTAAGCGCGGCCGTGACCCCGAACACAAAAGTCAGCCCGATGACCAGGTCGATGATTCCTGAACTAGGCACTGCCAGTCCCCCTCTGCGCATGACGTTCACCGCGCACCGCCTACACCCAGACAGAGGACCAGGGAACCATCGTGATACAGCAGCGCGCATCCGCGGGCACAGTGGTGCAGGCGTGACCTGAGACGACAGGGATGGCCGGGCCTGCTTGGTGCCGGGCCGGAACCGGCTAGGTCATGAGGCTGTGGTGGTTTCCACGAACCAGGCTGCCTGGGACAGGGCGCTGTCGGCGGCAGCGAGGAGGCCAGGCTGCAGCGCGAAGTCGTGCCACATGCGCGGCCACCGGGTATAGGTGACGTCCACCCCGGCGGCCGAAGCCCTGGCGGCCAGGTATCCGGCGTCGGGGGCGAGCAGCTCCCGGGATCCGGCCTGGATCAGCAGGGGCGGCAGGCCGCGGTGCGCGGCGAGCAACGGGGAGACCGAAGGGTCCGCCCAGTCCGGCGGGCGGGCGTACGCGATGGCGCAGGCCTCGAGCCAGCGCGGGCTGAGGAGCACGTCCCGGCGGACGAGTTCCGGCACGGCCCGGCGGTCCGCCCCCAGGTCGAGCCAGGGTGACAGCAGGATGCATCCAGCGGGCAGCGGCCCGCCCTCGTCACGCAGAGCCAGCACGACGGCCAGGGCCAGGCCCCCGCCCGCCGAGTCGCCTGACACCACGACCGAGGCGGGGTCGGCCTCGCTGAGCAGCGCCTTCATGACGTCGCGGGCGTCATCGAGGGCGGCAGGATAGGGGTGCTCGGGCGCCAGCCGGTACTCGGGCACCACGACCCGGCACGCCGCCCGGGCGCTCAGGTGCGCCGCCCAGGTCCGCGCCTCGAGCGCCGAGCCCACACAGTAGCCGCCCCCGTGAAAGTGGACGACGGTGCGCTCGGGGCGCGTCCGGCCGGCCGCTACCACCATCTCGGTGCGTACCCCGTTCATGAGGTTCTGGGCCACGCTGGTGCCCCGCGGCGCCGGTGAGGCAGCCATGAGCCGGTCGAGGCGCTGCCGCTGCACCTCCCAGGGCAGGTCGGGGTCGAGGACGCGGCGGCCGAGCTGCCGCACGCCGAGGCGGAGAAGAGCCGGCGGCAGGCGCAGGGCGCTCGTGCCGGGCGGGCGCGTGGGGCTGGCGCGGCGGGCGGTCATGCCTGGCCTGCGCTGACGGAGGCGGCACCGGGCGCGGCCACGGCCGGGCGTTTCGGCATGACCCGGTATCTGGCCAGGTCGAACCGGTGGACGCGATACCGGTAGAGGAAGGTGTGGTCCGGCCAGTTGTTGGTGTTGCGGCCCGAAGCCGTGGTGTACCAGCTATGGCATCCGGTCTCCCACACCGAGGTGCGGCTGGCCTCATCCACCCAGGTGTTGAAGGCCATCTGCACTTCGGGACGCACGTCAAGCCAGTCAAGGCCCTCCCTCTGGAGGGCCTGCAGGGCGCCCAGCACGTAACGGATCTGGCCTTCGAGCATGTAGATGATCGAATTGCCGCCGAGGTTGGTGTTGGGCCCGTAGAGCATGAAGAAGTTCGGGAAGCCCGAGACGGTGATCCCGAGGTACGCCTCGGCCCCCTCGCGCCAGGCCTCATCCAGCCGGCGCCCGCCCAGGCCGGTCACCGACATGGGGGCCAGGAAGTCGAGCGTCTTGAACCCGGTGCCGTAGATGATCACGTCCGCCGGGCGGGTGGTTCCGTCGGCCATGACCACGCCGCCGGGCGCGATGCGCTCGATGGGGCCGGTGATGAGCTCGACGTCGGGCCGGGCCAGCGTCGAGTACCAGTTGTTCGAGAACAGCACCCGTTTGCAGCCCATCACGTAGTCGGGAACGCACTTCTCGCGCAGCTGCGGGTCGGCGATCTGCGATTTGAGCTGGTGGCGCCACATCTGCATCGGCAGGGCCAGGAACTTCGGCGACAGGACGAAGCCGCTCGTGAGCAGCTCGCCGTAGAGGAAGATGCGCAGCCGGTCGGTCTTGCGCACCACCGGGAGTTTCTCGTAGAGGACCTGCTCAGCGTGGGTGTAGGGCCGGTCGAACTTGGGCAGTATGTAGGGCGCACTGCGCTGGTACACGTCGACGTGGGCGGCGGCCTTGGCGACCTCGGGCACGAACTGGATGGCGCTCGCCCCGGTGCCCACGACCGCCACCCGCTTGCCGGTGAGGTCGACACTGTGGTCCCAGCGGGCGGAGTGCCACGACGGGCCGGCGAAATCGTCGCGGCCCGCGATGTCAGGCAGGCGGGGCCGGTTGAGCTGCCCGACGGCCGAGACGACCGCGTTGGCCTCGAGCGTGCCGCCGCCGGTGAGGGTGAGGTTCCATACGGCGCGGCGCTCGTCGAACTCGGCGGCGGCGACGCCGGAACCGAAACGCAGATGGCGGCCGAGCCCGTGCTCCTCGGACAGCGTGTGCAGGTAGGCCAGGATCTCCTGGCGCGGCGGGAAGCGGCGGCTCCAGGGAGCCGACCGGAACGAGAACGAATACAAGTGGGCCGGCACGTCGCAGGCGAGGCCGGGGTAGGTGTTGTCCCGCCAGGTCCCGCCGAGGTCATCGCCCCGGTCGAGGACGAGGAAGTCCCTGAGGCCCGCCTGTTTCAGCGCCAGGGCCATGCCGATCCCGCCGAACCCGGCGCCGACCACGACCACGCGGTGGGACGAATGCTCGGGCATGGGCCCTCCCTCGCGCTTGGCGCGCTCCAGGCGCCGCGCCCCGGCGCCGGGGTCTGTCTATCGAGCAATCCTGCACGGGCAGGATAACGAGCCGGACCGGCAGAAAACACCTGCCCGCGCGATAACGGGTGACGGCATGCCGCCTCGTCCGATGCGGGCTGCGCATCGGCCGGGGGGCGCAGGCCGGCACGGTAGAGCCCTGGGCCCTCTGGCTTGACAGCCGCCTGCGGCCTCAGAGCCCGGCATGACCTGCGCGGTAATTGTGTGCGCCGGTCCGGGCCTGGCTGCTACCGTGGACGGCATGCAGCGTGCTGGCAGGACGACGACGCCGGAGAAGGTCCCGGTACGCTGATCGCTGTCTTAGCTTACGAAGCCCCGGGGCGAGCGCCCTGGGGCTTTACTGGTTTCCTGTGGGCGCTCGCCTGGTTACCCGCCCAGGAGGCCACCATGAATGATCACCGCAAGCTCGGCCGCGAGCTCGGGCTGTTCGGCACCGACCCGCTGATAGGGGCCGGGCTGCCGTACTGGCTGCCCGCGGGCGCCGCGGTCCGGCACGCACTGGAGGAATACCTGCGCGAGCTGGAGCGCCGGGCCGGGTACCAGCATGTCTGCTCGCCCGTGCTGGCCAGGCGCGAGCTGTATGAGATATCCGGGCACTGGTCGCACTACCGCGATGGCATGTACCCGCCGATCGTGCTGGGCGGGGAGCAGGTCGTGCTCCGGCCCGTCCTGTGCCCGCACCACGCGCTGATCTACCGGTCCCGCGGGCGGAGCTACCGCGAGCTGCCGCTCCGGCTGGCCGAGCTTGGCGGCCAGTACCGGTCCGAGCTGTCCGGGGTGCTCGGCGGGCTGACCAGGGTACGGGCGATGCAGCTGAACGACGCGCATATCTTCTGCACCCCGGACCAGGTGGCCGACGAGGCCAGCGCCGCCCTGGCGATGATCGGGCAGGCTTACGCCGCGCTCGGCATCGAGCCCGTCCGCTACCGGCTTTCCCTGCCCGGCGCCAGCGGTGAATACGTGGGCAGCCCGCACATCTGGGAACAGGCGGCCGCCCTGCTGGCCGGGATACTCGACCGCGCAGGCCTGGCCTATGAGGCCGGCCAGGGAGAGGCAGCCTTCTACGGGCCCAAGATCGACGTGCAGGTAGCCGACAGCTCCGAACGGGAGGCAACCCTGTCCACCATTCAGGTTGACTTCTACCAGCCCGGTCAGTTCGACCTGCACTATGTCGGCGCGGACGGTGCCCGGCACCGTCCGGTTATGGTGCATCGCAGCGTCATCGGCACCATGGAACGGGCGGTGGCGCACCTGACCGAGCGGCACGGCGGCGCCTTCCCCGACTGGCTTGCGCCCGAGCAGCTCGTGGTGCTGCCGCTCACCGACGCGCAGCTCGCGCCCGCCGACTCGGTCGCCCGGCAGGCCATCGCACTCGGGCTGCGCGCCCGCGTCGCCGGGCCTGAACTCGGCACCCTGGCCGGCCGCATCAGGTCGGCGCGGCTCGTGCCCTACCAGGCGGTCATCGGCGCCAGGGAAGACGCCGCCGGGCAGATCGCCGTGCGGCTGCGGGACGGACGCCGGTTG
>Ga0335081_10009784_pt1 | contig 15460 bp, 17 predicted proteins | sample Lox_Sample_35_FD_206713 | JGI IMG/M metagenome (GOLD analysis project Ga0335081, IMG submission 206713) | Soil microbial communities from Loxahatchee National Wildlife Refuge, Florida, United States - Lox_Sample_3.5 | ecosystem: Environmental > Terrestrial > Soil > Wetlands | place: USA...
CTCGAAGAGGTCAAGCTTCCTCTTCTTCTCCTGGGGAACAGAATACGATCTCCCGTTTGCCTATGACAGTGCAAGCATCACGTTGAAAGCATTCAACCTGGACTCCAATCCATCGACGATCATTATCGACACAAAATCCCGGATCCGTGTCCGGCATTCCGGGTACATCGAAAAGCTCTATGATTTCATGTCCGACCAAGTTCAACGCTGCCTTGCTGAGCGATGACTCATTGCGTTGATGCCCAACGGGCACAGTCATAGGGTGGACACAAAGCATCCGGACAGCAGTGATGTTGTCCGTCATTTCCGTCTTCCTTCGGTGAGGCCTGTTCTGAGCGTGCCGAAAGAACGGAAGCTGAATTCATTTTGATGAGGCGATTTGCGACACCGTTCTTCGGCCCGGCGCCCTCATCCTTTCAAATTCTCACGATCAACCATCAGACCCAATAAAGGAGTACCATCCAATGGCGGAAAACAAGACGAAACCGACAACGCTTACGGTAGACTCGTTCCTCGGGAAGATCAAAGATCTCGGGCTCCGAAAAGACTGCGACACGATAATTGAGATACTGCAGTCAATTTCGAAGCTCAGACCTGTCATGTGGGGCAGCGCAATCATCGGGTTTGGCATCCGCCACTATGTTTATGAGAGCGGTCGTGAGGGGGATACGATGATCGTCGGGTTCTCGCCGCGGAAGCAGGCCATTGCGCTCTATCTCGCAGGCGGACTTTCACCATTGGAGGAGGAATTGTCGAAGCTCGGGAAACATACTACCGGCAAAGGTTGCCTGTACATCAAGTCTCTCGCCGACGTGAATATGAACGTCTTGAAGAAGATCCTGGCGAAATCCTACAAGAGCGTCAAAGAGGATTGAAGGTTGAGAGATTGTCCGAGCGCCATATTGTCGTGCGCACATGGCAGGTGAACTCTCAGTGCGGCGGAAATGTTTATATGTTGTCCCGACTTTGCATGGAGTAATGGAAGGAGCGAATCATTTTTGGTTTTTCAACGATTTACACATTGAAAGGAATCGATATCATGAATGAAGAAAGCAAGTGTCCGGTAACAGGCAGAGGCACATCGAACCGAGATTGGTGGCCGAATCAGTTGCGGCTCGATCTCTTGCACCAGCATTCCTCCAAATCCAATCCGATGGGCAAGGATTTCAACTACGCGAAGGAGTTCAAGAAGCTTGATTTGAAGGCTGTGAAGAAGGACCTCCGCGCGCTGATGACGAAGTCGCAGGACTGGTGGCCGGCGGACTTCGGCCACTACGGTCCCTTGTTCATCCGCATGGCGTGGCACAGCGCAGGGACGTATCGCACCGGTGACGGCCGCGGCGGAGGGGGCAGGGGGCAACAGCGCTTTGCCCCGGTCAACAGCTGGCCGGATAACGTCAGCCTCGACAAGGCGCGCCGTCTGCTCTGGCCGATCAAACAAAAATACGGCAAGAAGATTTCCTGGGCCGACCTGATTATCCTCGCAGGTAACGTTGCCCTGGAATCGATGGGATTCAAGACCTTCGGCTTTGGTGGCGGGCGGGAGGATGTCTGGGAGCCGGACCAGGACGTCTACTGGGGTGCGGAGAACAAGTGGCTGGACGACAAGCGTTACTCCGGTGACCGGGATCTTGAGAATCCTCTTGCTGCTGTGCAGATGGGACTCATTTATGTCAATCCTGAAGGTCCGAACGGCAATCCGGATCCGATTGCGGCAGCCAAGGACATCCGCGAAACGTTCGCTCGTATGGCGATGAATGACGAAGAGACGGTAGCGCTCATTGCTGGTGGCCACACCTTTGGCAAAACCCACGGCGCAGGACCTGCTTCCAACGTGGGTCCCGAGCCGGAAGCGGCACCACTCGAGGAGCAAGGCCTCGGTTGGAAGAGCAGCTTTGGCACAGGCAAAGGTGGCGACGCGATCACCAGCGGCCTGGAGGTCACGTGGACCACGACGCCGACGAAGTGGAGCAATTCGTTTTTCGAGATCCTGTTTGGGTACGAATGGGAGCTGACCAAGAGCCCGGCTGGCGCAAATCAGTGGGTCGCCAAGAGTGCCGAGGCAACGATTCCGGACGCGCACGATTCGTCGAAGAAGCGTCTGCCGACCATGCTGACCACAGACCTCTCGCTGCGCTTTGACCCTGTCTACGAAAAAATTTCGCGGCGCTTCATGGAACATCCGGATCAACTTGCGGATGCGTTCGCCCGGGCGTGGTTCAAGCTTACGCACCGCGACATGGGTCCGCGTGCACGCTATCTCGGTCCCGAGGTTCCAAAGGAAGATCTCATCTGGCAAGACCCCATTCCTAAAGTCAGTCACAAACTAATCGATGCAAAGGACATCGCATCCCTCAAGAAGAAAATCTTGGCTTCCAGACTGTCGGTGTCGGAGCTGGTTTCGACGGCCTGGGCGTCTGCATCCACGTTCCGTGGCTCCGACAAGCGCGGCGGCGCCAACGGCGCCCGCATTCGTCTGGCCCCGCAGAAGGATTGGCAAGTCAACCAGCCTGCCCAGCTGGCGAAGGTACTCAAGACCCTGGAAGGAATCCAGAGCGCGTTCAACCAAGCCAAGTCTCGCGGAAAGAAATTATCTCTGGCCGACCTGATCGTTCTGGCCGGCTGCGCGGGCATCGAGAAGGCCGCGAAGAATGCCGGTTACAAAGTAACGGTCCCGTTCACGCCGGGACGCATGGATGCTTCGCAGCAGCAGACCGATGTGGAATCCTTCTCCGTCCTGGAGCCGGTCGCGGATGGTTTTCGCAACTACCTCAAGGGCAAATACACAGTATCGGCCGAGGAATTGCTGATCGACAAAGCGCAATTACTGACGCTGACTGCACCTGAGATGACCGTGCTCGTCGGCGGGATGCGTGTCCTGAATGCCAACGTCGGAAAGTCACAACACGGCGTTTTCACGAAGCGGCCGGAGACGCTCACCAATGACTTCTTCGTGAACCTGCTTGACATGGGGACGGAGTGGAAGCCGGTTTCCAAGGACGCTGACGTCTTCGAAGGACGTGATCGGTCTGCAGGCAAGGTGAAATGGACCGGCACGCGTGTCGACCTCATCTTCGGATCGAACTCCCAACTCAGGGCCTTGGCGGAAGTCTACGCGTGCGAGGATTCCGGGGAGAAGTTCGTGCACGACTTTGTTGCAGCCTGGAACAAGGTGATGAACGCGGATCGATTTGATCTCGATTGATCCGCGCATTTTCTTTTTCGATGGCGTGTAAAGGCGCGGCACCCTGGTTCGCCCTTTTTCATTTGAGCCCGCCTTGAATGCCTGGATCCGGAAGGGGTAGCGCGTGCGAAACGGCGATCCCATCATTTGAGACGTACGCGATACGATTCTACGGAAACGCGTCTCGAATCATCTCCGTTTTGAAAAAGCACCCACGAGAAGAAATGTCATTGTGAGTCCGATGTCCGGGTCGCTTCCGAGCAAAGTCGAAGGACGAAGGAAGTATCGGACGGAGAATCTCCCCAAGAAGATATTTCAAGGAGAACCTTCTGGTTAGATCGTCCCGCCTCAAGGCGAATTGTCGGCGGATCCTGGATCGCCATAGTCTAATTGCTATAGCACAACTGTCGGAAGACGCACGCGGGCTGTGTAGGGGGGCGAAGCGTTATGCGCAACGCCAACAGGTTCCATTGAACTTCCTATGAAATCAAGAATGCGATATCTTCCTCTCATCCTCCTTCCCTTCCTTCAGCCAAACGCATTCACGCGGGCTCAAGCCAGGAACGTCGTCGTACAGAAAGACGTCCCTTTTGTTCCCGAAGGCGGGGTGGACCAGCAAATGGATCTCTACCTCCCCCCCGGACAAGATTTTCCCCTCATCCTGTACCTCCACGAAGGCAGTCTGACCTCAGGTGAGCGTCGGCGTGGAAGTACTTCAGGGCAGACGGCACATGACTGCCATGGAGAACATGGTGAACCCTGACGATCCTGCATTCTTGAAGATTCTGGGTTTTGTGAAAAGTCACTAACTCATTCCGGTTGGTACTGCTCGTCGCTCACCGGTTCCAGCCAATCGACGTTCCTGCCATCGAGTTGCTCCTGGATAGCGATGTGCATCATTGCCGTCGTCGACGTGGCACCGTGCCAGTGCTTTTCGCCCGGTGAGAACCAGATCACGTCACCCGGTCGAATTTCTTCTATTGATCCTCCCCAGCGCTGGGCAAGTCCACAGCCGGATGTCACGATCAATGTCTGACCGAGCGGGTGCGTATGCCACGCTGTGCGAGCGCCCGGCTCAAATGTCACCGTGGCACCGACCACTCGTGCCGGACTGGGGGCCGTGAACAACGGATCGATGCGCACCGTGCCGGTAAACCAGCCGGCAGGTCCTTTGGCGGAAGGCTGCGAACCGCTTCGTTTGATTTCCATTGTATCAATTCCTTGCACGAATGATGAATGTGATCTGCGTTCGTTCCACTATAACGGAGAATGTTCGGTATTCGTTTCCGATGACTTCCGATCGTCAACGTCTTACAGTTCCTGCCGTGTCGGTCGGAACAGTATTTCGTTCACGTCCACATCCTCCGGCTGACTCATGGCAAACACCACCATATTCGCAAAGGAATCCGCGGGAAGGGCAATCTTGTAGAACTCACGCAGATTTGCTGCGACGTCGAGTTCTGTGACGCTATCGACCAGTTCGGTCGCGACTGCACCCGGCGAGATGATCGTAACACGGATGTTGTAAGGCTTAACCTCCAGGCGCAATCCCTCGGAAATAACACGCACCGCAGTTTTCGTAGCGGCGTACACTGCACTTCCCTGACGGACCTTGTGGCCTGCAACCGATGAGACATTGATGAAGTGTCCACCGAGTTGTGCTTTCATATAAGGTAGCGCGGCTGCAATGCCATAGAGCACACCCTTGAGGTTCACGTCGATCGTCCGGTTCCAGTCGTCGATCTTGAGACGCTCAAGCGGCGAGTGGGGCATCAGACCGGCGTTGTTGATCATGACGTCGATTCGACCGAACGTCTTTACGGCTGCGTCGACCAATTTTTTCACCTGGTCGTAGTGGGTGACATCCGTGGGCACCGCGAGAGCCTTCCCTCCTTTGCCGGTCAACTCTTTTGCCAATGACTGGATGCGGTCGGCACGCCGCGCGCCTAACACAACGCTTGCTCCTTCGGCGGAGAGACGCCGGGCGGTTGCTTCACCCAAGCCGCTGCTTGCGCCTGTGATGACGACGACTTTTCCCTTCACGTTATCGCTCATAGTCCTCTTCCGTTAATAGAATTGTTCATAGTTGCTTGTTCTGAACGCCGATCACAGTCCGGTTGCCCGCTCCAGGTGCTCGGGATATCGATCCCCCTGCACAGCGATCTTCGAGGCCGCGCTGTCGATTTCGCGGAGGTCGTCGGGGGTGAGTTCGATAGCCGATGCTCCGATGTTTTCTTCGAGACGGTTCAACTTCGTGGTGCCGGGTATCGGAACAATCCACGGTTTCTGTACCAAGAGCCACGCGAGCGCAATCTGTGCCGGTGTTGCCTTCATCCTCTCGCCAGTCCTGAGGAGCAAGCTTATCAGAGCCTGATTCGCTTTGAGGTTTTCGGGCGTGAACCGGGGAAGGTTGCTGCGAAAGTCAGATTTCTCAAAGGTGCTCTTTTCGTCCAGCTTCCCCGCCAGGAAGCCTCTGCCAAGGGGGCTGAACGGAACCAACCCGATGCCAAGCTCTTCCAGTGTCGGTATCACGTCTTGTTCCGGACGTCTCCACCATACAGAGTATTCGCTCTGGAGTGCCGTCACAGGCTGGACAGCGTGCGCGCGGCGGATGGTTTTCACGCCGGCTTCTGAAAGACCGAAGTGTTTCACCTTTCCTTCCCGGATCAAATCCTTCACTGCCCCCGCTACGTCTTCGATCGGCACTTCCGGATCAACGCGGTGTTGGTAGAACAGATCGATCGCGTCGATTCTGAGACGCTTGAGCGACGCCTCGGCGACCTTCCTGATGTGTTCCGGCCGACTGTCCTGACCATTCTGTTCCTCCCTCGGACCAAATTTGAAACCGAATTTGGTGGCGATCACAACTTGATGGCGGACGGGGGCAAGGGCTTCACCGACCAGTTCTTCGTTCGTGAACGGGCCGTAGGCTTCAGCCGTGTCGAAAAAAGTAACCCCTCTTTCTACAGCTGAACGAACAAGCCCAATCATCTCTTTTCGATCGGGAAACGGTGCATAGGAATAATTCATACCCATACAACCAAGTCCAAGGGCCGATACTTCGAGTCCGTTCCTTCCAAGCTTGCGTTTTTGCATTGTTCTCCCTCCTCAAGTTGAATGTTCAATCGAGCCAACTCGTACGATATAAATATACGAAGGAAATGCTGTTCGGACGTGCACAAAATGCGAGATTACAGTCACAATTTTACGTATACTCTGCTCGTAGCGGGCTTTGTGCCTTCCCAACGGGCAGCGAAATTCCACTAATGAAAGTCTTGCCGCTTGCTACGTTATCGTGTTCTAGCGAAATACTATGTTATCCCGTCCCGTTCTACGGGATCCTGGAAAGCATTACAGTTTCCTGTTTGGCCGTCTCACGACCGTCGGTCAACAGCGAAGGAATTTGTTTTGGAAGCCTGAATGAAAACCCTGCAAGTGGAAAGTCGAGGAATGAGAGTTCTCTGAATCCGTGCATACGAATCACCTATCAAGAACCATGAGGTAACGGATGTCTCCAACTACGATCACAGTTGCCCGGCTTGTCGTACAGGTTTGCCTGATCCTTGTAAGCTGCATTGCAATTTCCGGGGGCGCCCTTCAGTTCTATCGGGGTCAACCTGAAACCGCTCCCCGTCTGGACAATGTCCACCGTTTTATGGCGGGTATCTATTTCTCCACGGGTATCATCTGTCTTTGGGCGGGAATCACCATTCGCGAACAAGGTTTGTTAGTTTATTTCCTCGCCCTGGGAATTTTGCTTGGAGGTCTCGGAAGGCTGCTTTCGATGAGCAAAGTCGGCGTGCCAGAACCTAAAGGGCTCTGGCTCGGGTATCTCATTCCGGAGTTGATTATTCCGTTTATTATTGCGGCGGCTCACTATTTAAGCACATGACCCGCTTGTCGCTCTCATCCGCAAAAGGAGCAAGATGATACATAGCACAAAGCCGGAGACTCTCAAGTCTCCGGATGCCGAACGGCAGCTCAGAGGTTTTATCGCCAAGTTCGAGCCGAAGCACCAAGGGCTGATTCGTGCAGTTCGAAAGACGTTGCGGAAGCGAATTCCAACGGCTGACGAATTGGTCTACGACAACTACAACTTCTTTGTCATCGGGTATGCATCCACCGAGCGCACGTCAGATGCGATCGTCTCGCTGGGAGCAGGCGCAAGCGGAGTCAATCTATTCTTTCTTCAGGGTGCCGGTCTTCCTGACCCAAAAAAGATCCTCCTTGGCGCAGGCAAGCAAACGAGGTTTATCAGGATTGAGTCGGCGAAAACGCTGGCGCGACCCGAAGTGCAGGCCCTGATGAAGGCCGCGGTAGAACGAGCGAAGACGCCGCTTCGGCGGACCGGACGCGGCAGGCTCATCATCAAGTCGGTGTCGGCGAAACAGCGCCCCCGCCGGCGTTCACCAAGTTGACTGAGGCGAATGACCGATGATACACGTCGCTTCGCGTCATTTCACATTCAGGATAAAACAATGAATACCGAATCATTGGTTAGTACACCGGTTGGAAAGGTGTTTGCGAGGGTTTTGGCGACGGCCATGGAGAGTCGATTACGGTACCGACTCTTCGCCCCGACGAAGATCCTCGAGGGCGTCGACAACTTGCCTGGACGGAAAGTCCTTGAGGTTGGTTGCGGCACCGGCTATTTTACTGTACCTGCAGCCCGGCTCATCGGCGAACGGGGTTCTCTCGTGGCAATGGACATCGTTCCGGAGTCGGTTGAGATGGTTTCCAGGAAGGTGGAAGCCGCCGGACTCCAAAATGTCCGCGTGATCAAGGGTGATGGATTAAGAACGAATCTCGATACTGCCAGTTTTCAAACCATAATTCTGTTCGGCGTGATTCCCGCTCCGATGGTGCCGATGAAGCCTCTCTTGACCGAGCTGCACCGTGTCCTGCGACCAGAGGGCAATCTCGCAGTGTGGCCGCCGATCCCGGGGTGGTTGCCTCAATCCGTTCTGAACACCGGCTTATTCACGGAATCGAGCAAGCGTAATGGAGTATATAATTTCAAACGGATGTAAGCCGTTGGTCGAACGCTACCGGACAATCCAATCACATATTGACTAGAATTGGTCTCATAAACATTCTCGCAACGACGCAAAGACCGCAACGGTGAAAACGATTGTCGAAATTCCGCGCGTTTGCGCACGTTGCGGTTCCGCCTTATGAATCCCGCCGGTCGGCGGTATCCGAAAGCGGGACCTTGCGAGAAACCCTATTCAGGGGGGCGTATTTTTGAGATGGCTTTAAGGGATTTCACAATGTTCCAAAAACTCTCGGCGAAGTCACGTTCATCCATGTTCATCTGCGTCTCACTTGTAATTACTCAGATGTCAAATTCCCAAATTGCCTCCAGGGAACTGCTGAACCATCTTCAGGGGCAATGGGTTATGACAGGCGACGTCCTTGGAAAACCTGTGCAGTATACCGCAGAAGGGACCTGGATCCTTGGAAACCAATGGTTCTGCCTTCACATGAAGGACACCGCAACGCCTCCAGCGTACGAGGCTAGTCTTTTTATCGGACTCGACTCGGCAAAGAACGAATATGTCGCGCATTGGCTTGATTCATTCGGAGGAGCCGGTGCACGCGTCGTTGGCACAGCGCCTCTCTCGGCAGAGAAAGTTGAAATCGAGTATCCCTACGCAGAGAGCAAATTCCGAAATATCTTCACTCACGATCCACCCACAGATGAATGGTTTCTCCAGATTGAGTCAGAAAGAACCGGCGGGACATGGACTCACTTTGCTAAATACGACTTAAAACGACGGTGAAGGCCTGTGACTGGGAGTTGGCCTGCAATCCTTTTATCGTCATTTCGATTAAAGAGAAGACCGAATGATATCGATCACGCTTGCCACACTTTTGTTTTTTTCTTATGATGCTACGAACACACAGAAGCAAAACCCATCATTCTTGTGAAGGAGGAACCCAGTATGAGCTTAAGACTCGCGTGGAGAAATGTTGCGTTGATGGTGTTGTTTAGCGCGATCGGATTAGCCAAGTTCACCGAAAACGTGAGAGCAGTCCAAGTCGTCGGATTGTTTGCGTCCGGAGTGTTATTTGGCACTGCCGTGACGATGCTGATATTTGCCCTTAAGACAAGAAAGAGCAATCAAGAGGCCGCAAAGTGACAACCATACGTTCAATAGCTATTCAAAAGCGTGACCCATGATCGCTATTGGAAAGACACCGCTCATGAAACTGGAGCGGCTGGTCGAACCTGGTTGGGCAGAAATCTATGTCAAATACGAAGGTGCGAATCCGACCGGAAGCATGAAAGACCGGATGGCCCTCTCCATGATCGAGGGAGCCGAACGGAGAGGACAGCTCAAACCGGGCGGGACCGTCGTAGAATACACCGGTGGAAGCACGGGAAGCTCGCTGGCCATGGTCTGTGCAATGAAAGGGTATCGCGCGCACTTTGTATCGTCGGACGCATTCGCAAGAGAAAAACTGCAGACGATGCGCGCTTTTGGGGCTGACCTCGACATCATCCCAAGCAAAGATGGCCTCATCACCGCCAAACTCATTGACTCGCTGGTGGTGAGAGCAAGAGAGCTGAGCAAACAACCGAACACGTTTTGGACCGACCAGTTCAACAATATCGATAACAGGAATGCTTACCACGTCATGGCTCGCGAAATCGTTGATGTCCTCGGCACGAACATCGATGAGTTTGTTACCGGCGTCGGAACGGGCGGGAGTTTTTCAGGGAATGCGGAAGTGTTCAAGAAGGAAATCCCGTCCATCCGCTGCATCCCCCTTGAGCCGCTGCACGTACGCTCCCTCTCTGGTGGTGACATATCAGGCACACACAAACTGGAAGGAATCGGAGCTGGATTCGTGCCGTCAATCTGCAGGTTGGATTTGGCGGACGAAATCATGGCAGTATCGGATGAAGATGCTTACGAGACTGCAAGAAAACTGGCCAGGATGGAAGGAATCTTCGGAGGCACCACGTCCGGGGCAAATGTGTGGGCGGCAATGCAACGAGCCAGGATTATTGGACACGGAAAGAAAATCGTCACCATTATCGTTGATTCAGGACTGAAGTATCTCGATGGGGATTTATACAAGGAATAGAACACCTCAGCGAAAGACCCATTCAGGCGTCATGGTTCCCCCAAAAAAGCAGGTGATAGACATAACGTGACAAGTTTTGCTCAGGTTATGAAGGAATGAAGGCGAGCGACCAAGACGAAACGATGCAGGACTTCGTTTTGCTGCATCGGGTAGCGCAGCGGATCAATTCGAACCTCGATATCGATTCCATGCTCGAAGAGATTGTCAACGACGTCTCCCAGACATTTGGCTGCTCACGCCTTGCCGTCTTGCTGAAAGACGACCGGACGGATGAGCTTGTCGTGGGGGCGGATTGCGGCGGTGACACCAACCTTCACATGAAAGGTGACCGATTCAAAATCGGTCAATATGGTATGGTGGGACACGTCGGCGCGACAGGCCGAACGTACTATGCACCAGACGTCAGTGTGGACCCGTACTACCGTGTGAGCGACAGCCAAACCCGCTCGGAAGTGGACATCCCGTTGCGATCGCACGGGCAGCTGATCGGTGTCTTTAACGCACAGCACAAAGAGCTCAATGGATTTTCACCCGCCCGTATCGAGCTTCTTGAAGCGCTCGCCGGACACGTCGCCACAGCCATAGAAAACGGACGCATGTTCCAGAGGGAGCGGAGTGAAAGAGAACGGATGGCGAAGGAGTTGTTGGAAGCCCAAAGTATCCAGCGAGGCCTCTTCCCCCGAACGCCCCCTTCCGTTCCCGGATTCATCATCGAAGGCACATGTCTCCCTTGCCTGGAGGTCGGTGGAGATTGGTATGATTACATTCCCCTTCCGGACGGGCGGGTTGCCATCGTCCTGGCAGACGTCTCCGGCAAAGGGATGGGGGCGGCTTTGCTGATGTCTTCTACACGCACTGTGCTGCGGATGGTGTCTGAGAGCGGGCTTTCCCCGTCAGAAGTCCTGGGGCAGGTCAATCGAGTGCTACTCAGGGATCTCCCTTCCGCAAAATTCGTAACGATGGTGTACGCGATTCTCGATCCGAAGAAGAAGAGCGTTATCTTTGCAAACGCAGGGCACTGTCTCCCTCTTTTGGTCCAAAGAGGCAAAGTGGAATCTCTGAAATCAGATTCGGGGCTCCCCTTGGGCGTTCAGGAGTGTTCCTTTTCTGAGAGAACACTTTCCATGAGCGCTGGAACACAACTTGTTTTCTATTCTGACGGGCTTACCGAAGCGTTGAACTCTTCACATGAACAGTATGGGGAACAACGCATCATACATCAGGTTGCCCAACCATCGTCATCAGCCGACAGTCTCCTTGAAGATGTCCACAAGTTTAGGAAAGATTATCCCGTTTTGGACGACCTGACAGTCGTCACGATACGTGCCTGAGTTTGCATCTCAACCACAATCATTCTACTACATCATGACCGACGCCAGGACCACAGTTCGCACGAGCATTCGTCTGAAGCTCACTCCGACCGAAGCGTTCGACTCCTTTGTCGAGGAAATAGCCGCCGTTCTCGGTCAAAGTGGCATGCAGTTGGAGACAGGCCCGAGCGGCAAGATCGTCCAGGATGGATTCACGGTTGCACGGATACTCTCCTGGCAACCGGGCAAAGGAATCCTCTTCGAATGGCATCAGGCCTCCTGGCAACCCGATGAGGTCACAGAAGTCGAGTTCCGCTTCGAACCTACGGAAGGCGGGGTGGACCTGATGCTTGAACACCGAGGATGGGGCGGACAGGTTGGAGAACAGCGTGAAATTTCCGGTTGGTTCGCGTCCGAAATTGCAGCACCTTTCCTTTCCGCAACTGCTCCCGCAAGGTTCGGCGACTGGATCACCGATCGGAGGGCACGCCGTCCATCAGGTTCACAATCACGGGGAGTGTATCGCGATCCTCTCTTCCATTACCCCAATTTCCGGGTCATCCTTTCGGAGCTTTCTCTCAAATCGACTGACTATTTGCTTGAGGTTGGTTGTGGCGGTGGCGCATTTCTGAAGGATGCGCTCAAGAGCGGATGCCGGGCAGCGGGGATTGACCACAGTCCGGATATGGTGCAGCTCTCACGCATTGAGAACCGCGCAGCAATTGAAGCGGGCAAGCTGCAAATCCTCGAAGTAGGGGCGGACCGTCTTCCATTTTCCGAATCCACATTTACGTGTGCCCTCATGACGGGTGTTTTTGGTTTCCTCTCTGACCCTGTCACAGCACTGGCCGAAATCCGGAGAGTCCTGCAGAAGAACGGCCGTCTTATTGTCATGGGCAGCGACCTCCGGTGGAGGGGGACCCCCGCCGCTCCGGAGCCGATAGCATCACGGCTTCATTTCTACCAGGACGATGAGTTCAGCGCTCTTGCCCACAGAGCGGGATTCGGCAACGCGCGGGTCGTGCACCGGGAAATGGAAACGTCTGCCCGAGAGGTAGGCATTCCTGCGGAGGCTCTACCCCTTTTTGCCGGGCCAGGCGTTCCTTTCTTGATCGCAACAAAGGACTGAGACAGAATCGCCGGGCATGAATACAAAGGATCCAAAACTCATCGCTCTACAGTTCAACGAGTGTATCAACAACCGGGATTTGAAAGGTCTCGCCCGGCTCATGGCGAACGATCACGCATTCATCGATCGGGATGGAAAAGTGTATGAACCCAAACAAGTGATGATCGATAGCTGGAGAGAGTTTTTCAGAGCGTGTCCGGATTACCGGAATACGTTTGATCGCATTGAATCCAGAGACGATTTCGTCGTCATTCTCGGTTACGCGTACTGGTCAGAGAAGCAACCATATGATCCCGTGATCTGGACTGCGACCATCGTCGACGACCTTGTCCGTGAGTGGCGCATCTATCCCGATACGCAGGAAAGCAGAAAGCAATTTAGAATCGCCTAATTCGGTAACAACGATTTTCTTTGTAACCAAAGGCGGGCAAACAATACTGACCTCCATTACACCCAAACCGATTATTCTGATGTCTCAATCAGTTCTTTGCCCGGGCTGCGGGGCATCGGTCCCGGATATACCAGGCTCGCCACATAAGTATATTGGCGCCGCGATGGGATGCTGGGAAATCTACGGTCAGATTCTTGCGAAAGAATACGGAGAGTTTCGCTACCCCCAGATGATTCACAGAATGACGGTCGACACTTATGCCGTCCAACATCCTGGCAAGCCCGGTCGTCAATCGATTCAGTCAGTGAATCTGCACCTTGTCAGCCTGTATCTGCTCATCGAACGGGGGGCGAGTGGCAAACTGGCGAATGAGAGTATGAAGCGCGTGTCGGAAAATGTGGAACGTCTTACTTGGTTGACTCCAAACGGCACACTGACGGTGCTCGACGTTGTCCGCACCGAAACTCTCGACGCGCACGCAGAAGCGGTGAAGGCCTGGGCGAAGAACGTTTGGGATGCGTGGGCCCCTCATCATGCCACGATCAGGAGTCTTGCAGAACTTTACGTGAAATAAAGAATGAAGGAGAGATTACCATGGCAGTACCGGTATGTCCAAGCTGCAAATCAAGCTTGTTCGAGACCTCCGAGTTTGCGCCTCAAGGATACAGGCACAAGCTTCTGTCGATCCATTGCAGTAATTGCGGCTCTGTCGCCGCTATCCTGGATACACACTCGATCAGCAGGCAACTGGATCAGCTGTTGAATGTTGTCGAGTCGCTCAAAACGAGGCTCGACACTCTTGAAACCCGGGGTTGATGCGAGACAGGGTTCGCCGGATTGCATCAGACGCACAGAATGTGAAATGCAGCCTCCCTTCACTCCCGTTTAGTGGGGGTGCCGGTGACGCAAGATGTGCGGCTTTTCAAGACCGTGCTTGAGCATAAACTGTTCGTTCCCCAGCAATTCCGCCGTCGGTCCTTCTGCTACAATCAAGCCATCGTCCAGCACAATCGTCCGTGAGCAAAGCTCGACAACCATCTCCAGGTCGTGCGTCGCTATCACCTTTGTTACAGGCAAGGCTTTGAGGATTTCGTGAAGAGTCCTCTTGCCCCTGGGGTCCAGATTGCTCGTCGGCTCATCGAGGGCAAGGACCTTCGGCTCGCACGCCAAAACACCTGCGAGGCAGACACGCCGCTTTTCACCAATGCTGAGGTGATGAGGGGAGCGCCGCTCGAAGCCGTCGAGTCCTGTTTGTGAGAGCGATCGCGCCACCATCTGCTTCACAACATCCTCGGCAAACCCAAATTGCTTCGGACCGAATGCAACGTCCTCGTACACAGTGGGACAAAAGAGTTGGTCATCCGGGTCCTGGAAGAGTAATCCGACCTCCCGACGTATTGCAGCCATGTTTTCTTTCGTCGCCGGCCTGCCGTGTATGGCAACGGCTGTCGCCCCGTTGAAAGAATCGGGGAGTATCCCATTGAGATGAAGCAGGAGCGTCGACTTCCCCGATCCATTCGGACCAACAAGTCCAACGCACTCCCCTTCTTCAACCGTTAGACTTATCCCCACCAACGCCTCCTTGCCATCAGGATACGTGTAACGAAGATCTTTGATTTCAATAGCCTTGTTCACTTCCATCCCCTTGACGTCATTGCAGTGAAGATCCGTTCTGCGCGTTCGCTCGACCGGACGAACAACTGTCCAATGAGCGATGCGAGCGACACCCAGGTCCGCGTCTTCGTTGTTTCGAACGTCCTGCTTCGACGCGCCCGTTGGAGCCGTTCACCTTCATCGATGAGGACGAACAAATAACGGTACGCGAGCGCGAGCACCGTGACAAAGAGTGCAGGGACTTTCGTCTTGCGAAGAACCTCTAGAAGGTTCGAAAATGGCGTCGTGTTGGATGCGAGGATCATCGTGAAGAGACAAATCGTGCTTCGAACAACGATGCTCAGGAAGAAGTACACTCCGTTGTGCTGGAACAGTGTCATGATCGCCACCCCAATTGCAAATGGCTCAAGAAGGAAGAGCCGCCCAATTAGAAATCGGGCTGGAATTCTGCTGACGATTGCAACTCCAACGAGGGACGCACACAGCGCGACAAAGAACCATCGGTTCTCAAATGGAACAGTTACCGTCGCTGCGATGATTGCAAATGATACGAGCACCTTCGCACCGGCAGGAAGACGGTGGATGGGGCTTTCCAGGCGACTGTAGCGATCAAGAAAATCGTGGCGCATCGGTGAGCCTAGAACTGTCCGGTCGAAACGGCTGAATCGTTCTTCTGTTTCGGAGCGATCGCGCGGGCAAGGAAAAATGAGAGAGCAAACACAACTGCAGCACCGACG
>Ga0335081_10009785_pt1 | contig 15460 bp, 15 predicted proteins | sample Lox_Sample_35_FD_206713 | JGI IMG/M metagenome (GOLD analysis project Ga0335081, IMG submission 206713) | Soil microbial communities from Loxahatchee National Wildlife Refuge, Florida, United States - Lox_Sample_3.5 | ecosystem: Environmental > Terrestrial > Soil > Wetlands | place: USA...
TCGACCCTTACACGGCAACAGCTTCAAAAACGGCGTCAAATTTTCTGTGCACACAGGCTCACGTGGGAGCGCGCCATGGAACAAATGTAAATGCTCGGCAATCCCCGGGGGGTGATGACCTGATGGTACGAAGGTAAGGGAGGGACTGATTGTTCTTGTTGAATCGACGAAGTTCAGACTTGCACAGAATAGGCCTGCCAGAGCATTCGTGAGCGTGATCCACCTTGAATACGCCCTGCCCGCCCCCAAAAATCAGTTGGAAATTCTGGCGACAGAAAAGTCTGCGACCGGAGGGTGAGAGGGGTTGGAGTACGTTCCGGACTCTTCTTCTTCGATCCAGGCCCAAATTTCCATTCCTGTGCCTCCTGCCATTGACCCATTCGAAGGAAGGGATCCCCAATCTTCGTCCCACCGACCTTGCGTCAGGCGTAGGTGCAATTCATGCGTGTGCGTCGTCGAAAGGATTTGGCCTAGGGCACGGGGGAGGTGGGCATAGTGCGTTGACGATATCAGCGTCCTTTCGCTGTCTCTATGGGAGCGGACTTGGAAATTGAAGGAGGCGAGGAGGGAGTTATGAGGCAGAGGCTCGAGGAAGAGGTTTTCGGCGTAGAAGGCTGCCGTCGACGGGAGGAGAAAGGTCGTCAATAGTAGAGAGAGCAAGATAGGTGAAAACATGCTTCGCTGCGCGTCTTCAATCGCCTCCGTAATCCATTAGAGGCGCCTCGTCGTCCAATGCGTGCAAACACGATCTCCGGCCCGGCACGATTTTCGCTGCAGGACTGCCCCCGGTCCTTCACTAATTGTTCTAAGATCAGCGCAGTATCTCCTCAGAACATTGAGATCGTGATCATTTTATACTTTTTGGAAGGCCTCCCCTGGCATTCGCGATATTTGCACCTTTGCACTCAATAGGCCACCCTCGACAGGGAGGCGGGATCAACTGGGAAAAGTTTGAGGTGTTTACGAATTCCAGGCAAGTTCGGTTCTTTCAGAGATCCAATAAATGCTTTCTTTCGACTACCTGAGACTGGGAACGACCAAAACATGGATTTTAATCGAAGAATGACTAGGCCATCACGCTCAACTTCATCCTCGCCATCGCTTAATTTCTCCGTTGGTTCTCAAAGGCGACAGTCAAGGCCGGTCAGGAACGACTTCACGCTGCTTGCGCCTGCCAATCTCCTGTCCGGTTTCCCATAGCGAGAAGCACAATTCGGCACCAAAAAGAAGGAAGCACAACGAATAGATGACAAGCACCGTTGAGGAAGAGACGAGCGGATCTTTCGAAGAGCTGGCAATATCCCCCAAGAATTGAAGGACTTGTCCGGCAAATTTCACTGCTCAATGAGATGATCTGCCAGCAAACTTTACGAAGGGCAGCTACAAATAAGGGGCAGGCAAGACACCTTGCAGGTCATGACTGCGGTTGTTTCTGAAGATTGGAACTTTGGCCTACCCTTATGCTTGAGACTTCCGGAAACTTATAAACGCTATACCTTTTACGAATTGTTTCGTCTTGTTCCCATGGGTCTGACGTGCGGCGACTACTTATGTATATTATGTAATCCAGAGGGTTGCCGAAGTCCACGGGCGCAGGCAAGGCGATAGAAATGATTGGCGGGCATTCGACAATATAACATTCGTTCTCAGCCTATCATTTTCGATACTGCTACAGTGTGGTAATCTGCATTTTAATTTTCCACCAATCAAGAGTAGACTTGGCCGGTCCGCTCCCCTCATCACTGTACCCGCCTCGCTATCGGTTGCTCGATTGGGGCCGGAACACAAAAGGAAGTCCATTACGCTCCGTCGTCGCCGAGGTTACATGTGACTAGCATGAATTTGGGCGAAACATAATGGCTCACATGACCTTCCAAATATTTGGGTCTCCTGTTTCGCTCCCAGGGTCTCTTTATCGTATTAGCACTGATTTCGTCCACGATCAGAGAACTGTTAAGAGTGAGCACGGCGTTGAGGCTGAGGGATGGGATATAAGGAAAGGAGTATATTGAGAAGCATAAGGTTAAGGGTTGGTCATGGGGACTATCGGGATATATATGGACTATCTTGTATGTGCTACACTTCCAACCCTGCAAGGCGCGGCAAAATGAATATTTCTGAAATGACCCAAATTTTGTCAGTAAAGGTATACTGTGATAAAACCGGATCCTAGGGAAACAGAGCGTCTTCCGCCTTTAATGGGATATTGAACTCGCGGAAATGATTACACCAGAAACACCGCCGACTCGAAGCGGTGATGGAAGTCATATTATTCAACCGATACGGATGTTCGTCAAATTAGAATTCTATTTCCGGTCCGTTCCAGATAGATCCCATTCTTGAGCCTCCTTAAAAAAAAAAGGGGGGGGGGGTTAGGGTTCATCACGAAGAGGGATGTGGAAAGCGTCCTCGAATGCTCAATCCAGAGTTTTGCGGGGGCGGGAAATGCTTTTTGTCGAACCTTATCGATAGTTGCTGTAGCGAAACTAATCGGGATCACATGGTATGAACGATCTGAACGTTCCTAACTCGTATCAACTTTAACGTTGGGAACCAAGTTGTCCAAAAACACTTGTGAGCTTTATTACCCAGACCAGTAAATTTCGTTATGATACATATTGCTTCCAGTTCCGTAGGAATAAACGCCGGATCCCAGGCGACCGAAGGATATCCCCACCTTTAACAATCAAGTAGCATCAGTAACCTGACTCTGCCTCCTCCCCCTCCCCACACCGCCCGCAGGCATACCCACAACACCCCCCAACAAAGCCACCTTCAACCCCTCATACATCCTCATCCCACGTACCTTCCTCCTGACGCCGACAATACACCGCTGTTCCATTGGCCTACAATACCGCCTCTTCACACCCTCCATAACCAGCCTGACTTCCTCATCCGAATCGACGTCCTCAGCCTCCTGTATGACGACGGGCTTCGGTGCGGGCGCCGCCTTGACTTGGTTTTTGCGTTGCCAGAGACTTAAGAGAATATCGTAGGGCTGGGAACGGCCTTGGACGGCGCGTTTGGCGGACATGGAGTGGGATTTACACGTTAAGGACCTCGCACACAGGCTTTGTTTTTCGGGGTCCCAGACGCCGCACTGTTTTTCTACATCGACGGGGACTATCCCCAAAGTTAGACGGAGGTTCAGAGATATGTATAGGGGTATGGGTGTGGGTTTGGGAGGGGTACGTTTGGGTTTTGCCACGGCGACCTTTGGTGGTTTCTTTTTCTTTTCCTTTTTAGTTTCTCCATCTTCCTTGTGACGTTTCGAAGGTTTTTTCTTTGGTGGTGTTGCCTCGCCATTTACACTGTCCGCTGAACCCCATATGAGCAAATCCCCAAAGTCTCAGAAGGGGATTGTATACCATCGTCATTTTTCCTTTTCTTTTTATTTGGCGTTGTGGCCTGTTCGCCGTGGGGCGTCTCTTTTCCATCTTCATTGGTCTTTTCATTCTTCTTTTCCACTTTCTTCTCCTTGGAACAAGATTCAAGATGCGAGCGTACGGCCAGCCGGAGAATAGGCCGTTTGCACCGTGGACAAGAGATTAAATCCGGACTGTCGGTCATCGGGACTTTTCCGAAGACTAAACGATCACGAGGGTCTAGTTGCTTTGAAACCGGGGACCCAAGATCTCCTACTCCGGTCGCCGGCGGAGACTGATTGCCGTGCGCTTCTGAAGAATTAGCCTCTTCATCAACAGACCGGAGGTTAAGGAGGGAGAGACTCGTTTCTGCTTCTATTTCGCGGGCGACTTCTTTCCATTTTGGAGGGGATGTTGGCGAGCCTTCAGACGTCTTTAACGTGATGTTAATGGGCTTATGGAGTTCGAGGTCGGAGAAGAGGGTGGATGAGGTGGGCGAGAGGATGGGCGGGTATGGCGACTTTGCGTCTGGCATCCTCCAACGTCCCTGTAGTTACGAATCAGCACCCTGTGTTTGGGAACGCGATGAGAAAATCGGAGGCGGCGATCTTGATGCCGTTGGAATCGAAATCCCGATTTTTGGCTCTTCAGCATCCCAAACAAGCACGTGTCGAGGGATGAAGTGACGATGCCAACGAAGAGGACGAAGAATCCGCAGACGATGATCCTGAGAAACAGACCCCAAGAATAGTCAAGTCGATGAGGTCAAATTCCCCATTATACCGCGAACACTGGCGAAAACGGGACCCCTACACCCCACACCAACGACAAAGCCGTCATCAAAAGAAAACAGAACGATACACCCGCCTCCTGCGACAATACACAACCGAAGTTCTTTCCCCTCACGACCCCCTCCCTGTCCCTCGCAAACGTCCCCTTCCTCTCCAGGACTCGCGCATCCTCAATATTCCTTGGACAGGCGAAGAGAAGGAAAAATTCTTCACGGCTCTCGCGCGATGCGGAAAGGGGAATTTAACTGAGGTCGCGCGACGCGTCGGGACAAAGGGACTTGTGGAAGTTACCGCGTATGTGGGATTGTTAGAGGAGGCTGCGGAGACGAGAAGGAAGAGGTTACGGGCGTATGATTTCAGGATGGTTCCAGCTGCGGTTGAGGTTGATGAGGATTGGTTGAAGTTTGAGGAGAGGATGGCGAGGAGGCTTGGGAAGCGGGAAACTGTCTCGGCACCAATGGAAATGGATGTGAGAAATTTGCCTGAGGACGGTCAACTCTTCAACTCTGAGGTGGGTGGTGAATTGCTTGAAATGTGAGATGTCGCCCTCGTCGGTTCCGGCCTAATATAATTAGGTATCAACGCAACCTCATTCCTTATCATAAGCCTATCGCCCTCTCCCCGCAAACAGCCGAGGCCTTCGACGCTATAGTGATATCTCAAACAAGACGACTTGTTCGAACAGTATCGCTTCTCGTCCAGGCTCGCGCCCGCAACACTCACAATCCACGAATCGTAACTGTCGGTGATGCCCGTACCGCCGTTGATCTCCTTGGCCTGCCCCGCCATTTCGAACAACATTTCTCCACTCTTCCCGATCGCATCCCCGCCGTGAAGGAGATGTTGAAAGAAAAAATCACTGCCGCGGTTCCTGCTTCTTCTGCTGCCTCTGAAGGTTTTGGCTCATCGGAGGCTCTATCCATGAATGAACTTCAGATCTCACGGTGGACTAAGACGAGAGGGTCGTGGCCTGAGGAATGGGATGTTAATCATGGATTTCATTGGGAATACGAAGATGAGGAAGGAGATTTAGAAAATGAATCGGATGAGACTACCTCGACTTTGGGCGACGCAGGAAGCGATGTCGATCCGCTTGAGCCAGAAACCCAATCGCAACCAGCCGAAGAAGCCGTACCCGATATGGGAGAAGACGATGAAGAAGAAGAGGAAGAAAAAGCGTTGTTACAATCTGAAACAAACTACCTCGAGGCCCTCGACTCTCGTCACGCCGAAATCGAACTAACCCGCCTCCGCACACTCATGAAACACGGCGAATACAACGCTCAACGATATTACGAACCAGCCTTACGATCCTTTCCATCCCCCAAAGAGGGCGTTGACAAAGTCTGGTCGAGGGCCCAAGAACGACTATCTCTCAAATTCGGGGATGATTGGGCTCGTTATAAAGACGAGTTTGCCGAGACCGATGCGCCGCCGGCTCAACCGTGGGAATCTTTTGGATGTAAACGGAATCCGGGGACCGTCGTTGTCGAAGAAAAGCGGCAATCTCGTAAACGCAGGGGAGTGGTGGGACGGAGAGTGAATAAACGAAAGGGAAGGTGCGAATCGTCAGATGAAGAGGAGGAAGAGCAATCGTCGGATTATTCGGTGTATTCAGGTTGAGAGAATGGGGCAAATGATCGCTCCCATCATTCCCCGAACTTTCAGCCCAACTGTTGAATTCGCGAAATCAACATCGTGGCAACGGAAGCCGTGTCCGGCCTCCCGCGAGTCCAAGTCTGTTCTGCAGAGGATTATTGTTTCATGGATTGTGTCTCCAATTGGACGGATAATTGATATTTTGATCTCATGACAGATACGAGCGGCAGGATAGATAAGACATTATGTATAAATTTGGAGATATCCTTGTTTGTAGTATTCCTAGTCCCAATAGTTATAAAACGGTCGGTTGGTTTCGTCAAATTTCAAAGCCGACGGACGAATTGATTTGCGGGCGACATCTCTCATTCTCGATGAACGTTGGCAACCAAAGCTAAAAAGGACGATGCCGCCGTCGTCGCCGTACACGCCATACACACCCTCCCACCGCCCCACGCCAACACCCTCGCAATGGTTCTTCACCAAATCCGAGCTGCAGTCAACCCCGAGCATCCTAGCCGGCATGACCCCCGAACAAGAGAAAGCCGGGCGCGCAAAGGGCATCCAATTAATCAATGAAGTCGGACAGAAGCTCAGATTGCATCAGACCACCATAGGGACGGCCGCCATATTCTTCCATCGCTTTTACATGCGCATGTCTCTCCAGACACATCATCATTATGTCCGTCTTCCAAGCCTCCCCTCCCCATTTCGACCCACGCTTTTAGATTGTTCCCTGCTGTGGGTGGTCCTGTGAGCTGACTCGGTTGCAGAATATTGCGGCGACATGTATATTCCTAGCAACAAAAGTTGAAGAAAACCCACGGAAATTACCCGACATTATTAAAAACACGTCCCGTTTCGCTCAGAAAAATTGGACATTGCAAATCGATGAGCAAGACAAGGAATACTGGCGATGGCGTGATACGATCCTCTACAATGAAGATGTCCTCCTGGAACAACTGTGTTTTGATTTCGATGTGGTGCATCCATATGAATATCTTGTCAATCTCGTAACGCGGTTTACCCCGGGGAACAGTGCGCTTGGAAAGTGCGCTTGGGCGTTTATCAATGATAGGTACCTCGATGCTTGAAAGCATGGATTTTGTGGGTCGGAAAGCTGACTTTGGGGGAGTTTGAGGACCACGATGCAGTTGGTTTATCCTGCGCATGTAATTGCGGCGTCATCATTTTATTTCGCGAGGAAACATACCCAGACCGTCGTTCCCAAAAGTCCAGATGGAAAGGAGTGGTACGAACAATATCACGTCAAATTAGAAGACTTGAGGGGTCGTCATCCCAAAGCACTGTTCAAGCTGACATTGCGAAAGACGCAGTAATGATAATGGTGGATATATACCAGACCCTCCCTCATCTCAAATATCAAGGAAAATACCCTTCACATATTGCATCGCCTGCCGACACAGGGAAAAGTACTCCCCAACCTAACGGCCCCACCGACCCCAAAAATACATATTTAGAGCCCTCCACATCACCGCTCCCCCCGTGTCCTCCGGCAGAGAAAGAACTATCATCGTTGCAATCGACCTCACGCAAGAACGAAGATATAATTCGGTCCCCGCTTCGACAAGAGACCTCCGTCTCCGATCGAAAACGTGGACGGTCGATGGAACGACGGAACTCGCCGTTAATAATTGACTCGTATCGTCCGCGACAAAGGGAGAACAGTCGATCTCAGTCACGAGGACGTGTGGGGCCACCACGGAAATCCGGTATTGATCGCTATTCGCCGGAGAAGAATCGACGGGATAATTATGTGCCTGCGCCGCAGCAGCCAAGGAAGAGATCTGTTGATGAGGATGTAGGAAATGATCGGGGAAGGGAGAAGAGGAGACGGGATGAGGAGAATGGCGATTGGGAGATTAGTGAAGGTGAGATTCGGTAGTCCGCACATATTAAGAGGGCATAGCGTGGGATACCCAAGTATAAATTATTCGGCGGAAAGATTCTGTAATCTCGGTGACAGTTGGAGTGATTTTGGAAAAGCGCGACCCCAAGGACCTGTTTGACGACAGATCCGCCACAGCTGACGGGCGAAGTATTGAAGACAGCTCCGGCCTTTTCGAAGTGAAACCATTATTCGACCAATAAGGTGCTTTCCAGCGGCAGGAATTCCCCTAAAGTCAGCGGAATGGACCCTTATTCCACAAGAGCTTGGAACCCTCTTAAGCGCGGAACGTGCCGGTAAACTTGCATCAACTGACAACAATATCCCCACCGCCAATGTCCTGAGGAATTTATCTGAGGACTTGAAATGCGAGGCCCTTTTGCCATGAACCAATCACGAACGGCTCGTTTCACATTAATCAGAGGAGAAGAGAATACCTTCACATAGGTGGCATAGGAGAGTCCGCGTCCCCCCCAACAACCTCCCGCTTTTCAGAGAGAATGTTCTGCGCCTCCGTTTGCGACTTGCAATCTCGCCCGCGGCGAGTTGGACCGGAACTATTTTGGGAAAACCTTAGAATGTGCGGATCCGCTTGATTTCCCAGCCTTATGAGCAGGCGGACATGACCCCGAAGTGTTTGCGTGGGGATCGAATCTTCGTGCATTTTTATCTAACTCAGGGTTGAGATGGGAAAATTGTGCATTGTAACTGCGCCCGCAATCTCTGCCGTGGGGTTCTGGCTGATGAGGTCCAAAAATTTAGGGTTTGGGTATGTGACTGCCTTGGGGTTGGAAAGGCGACCGGCTGGCGCGAGCGATTTCCGACCGTTCGCCATCACCAAGGATTAGCTTGTCTGCAGGATGAAGCTCAACGTACGTTCCAACAAATGCAATGTAGAGGGATGCACTGACATTGATTGCCCCAGGTCGCCTATCCTGCCAATGGCAGTCAGAAGCTCATTGAAATCGAAGACGAGCGTCGCTTGCGCGCTTTCATGGACAAGAGGGTATTCGAACTTCTCCTTTGTTCAACAGCATTCTTATTATTCCCTACAGATTGGTCAGGAAGTCCCCGGAGACACCATCGGAGACGAATTTAAAGGCTACATCTTCAAAATCACTGGTGGCAACGACAAACAAGGATTCCCGATGAAGAATGTAAGTCTATCATAATTTTGTTCCAAGTGTATCTGACATTGGTGTGTCTCTAGGGTGTTCTACATCCCACCCGTGTCCGTCTCCTACTCTCCAAGGGCCACTCTTGCTACCGCCCCCGCCGTGATGGAGAACGCAAACGTAAATCTGTCCGCGGCTGCATCGTCGGACCCGATCTTTCCGTCCTCTCTGTTACTGTTGTCAAACAAGGGGATGCTGAAATCCCTGGGCTTACCGACGTCACGCACCCTAAACGTCTCGGCCCCAAGCGGGCGAGCAAGATTCGCAAGTTTTTCAATTTGACAAAGGAGGACGATGTGAGAAATTTCGTTATTCGACGTGAAGTTCAACCCAAAAATCCCGAGAAGAAACCGTATACCAAGGCCCCTAAAATTCAACGACTGGGTAACTAACCCTCCCTTCCCTCCTTCGTGTTGTCTTCCGTCCTATTTCTTTAGCGGTGTTTTTGGTTTGACGATTAATAATTCTCAAAGTTACTCCTCTTACTTTGCAACGGAAACGTCATCGTTTGGCTTTGAAGAAGGCTCGATATGAGGCACAGAAGAATGCTGCTCAGGAGTATGCTGCTTTAATTTCCAGCCGTGTCAAGGAGGAGAAGGCTAGGAAGACGGAAATCAAGAAGCGACGACAATCGAGCCGAAGGATCAGCCAGGCTCCTGGTTCATAGAATAGTCATTGAAAATCTAGGCCATTTTTACTGTAGGCGTGCATTATCTATTCCGTTAACCTAAACAGTATCAAATCTCGTGCAGAGTTGGTTCATTATTGACAATATCTATAAAGTTTCTCTATTGCCAAAATTCTAGGCAGTATCAATCGGATCGTATTTCGCATATTCGCTCGAAATACGAAGGTCAAGGTCAATTACGGACGGTCTTGAATTATACCCATGCAAAAGAAAAAAAAAAAAAAGTCGTTTACTCGTTTACTCAATATTTCTCGGATTACACTCCGCCCGCCTCATGACGATGGCAAAGTTGAGGAAGCACTATATCTGGGTCATTACGTCCGTCCCTCGGGATGTGGTGCTTATCGCGTCCCCAGTTACGGAAGAAGGAGAATCTTACCCGGAGGTGAATCCGAAAAAGGAGAAACATCTCCTCAAGTCCGCACAAAAGGCGCAAGGACGATCATATCCGGCTTTCTCGCATATCGTTAACGAAAGCAAGACGCACGGAGATGCGGAAGATGCCGTCAAGAAAATTGAGGCTGTTCCGGTGTGTTACATTGAGAGATATGAACAACTGTTTCCGGAGAAAGAATCATGTACGCGATACGACCAGAAGACCTTGCTGTGAAACCTCCGCGACAAACTCTTCCCATCAAACACTGGGCTACCAAAGGAGCGGAAAGCTAAACTTACGTCGAGTTTGAAAGAGTTAAAGCAGTCCGAGACGCATGGCGACTTTCCTTTGAATGAGGCTCAAGGACTTTTAGAATGGGAGGACGTGATTGGAAGTTCATTTTCGGAAAGGAAGTTCATGGATAATTACGCGATGGAGATGGGTAAGTAAAGTGAATTGATGAAGACGGGTGAGCAAGCGGTCTTTCTTTGAATTGAAAGTAGTTGCTCTTAATTTCTAATGCAGAACAGCTGATTTCCAAACTGAAAAAAGGATGAGTGTAATATCACGCGAGATACTTCATCTCACGCATCGTCATTGATTGCACGCTGCCTGTCGCCACGCCCTCACGGCCAAATTATGCGTCCATGACATCAGCACGGCCTATTCTCCCGCACGCCCGGCCTGCATAGGTTCTCTCTGCTACCTCTCCCCGGCCCCAGCACTCGCACGAGACGGCAAACGCTGCCGCAAACGTCGCCTAGCGGTTGATGGGCGATGCCACGAACGAGCTCGCCGCAACGCACGATACCTCGAACCCACTATAAAGAACGAGTGAGCAAACCTCCCACACTTTCGGAACCGTCATCAGAACAGATATCCCACGGCTTGAACATTCCCACATCGCCATTGATAGATATCATACCACATGCTGCTTCAAGCTCATCGTCAATATCTACCACAACACCAAAACCTCTTATCTCTCAACAAAAGAACAGCATCGGCTGCGACTACTGCGCCACACCGAAAGTCTCATTGATAAACTCGAGGCTTACATACAAGAACTCCAGAATATATTTGTATGTCTTATAATGAAAGCAATTTGGGGACTGAAGTGCCGATTCCCTGGGCACAGGGCAGAAAAATGTGGTGCTCCGTATGTAATGGAGAACTGGGGATGGCTGTGAAGATCAAAAGGGAAACGGTGGCGGCACGTGTTTTGTCTATGAACAGGCTTTGCTAAAATTGTAGAAGCACCAAGGCCTGGGCTGGCTGGACCAGGACAACGAGACTGGGCAGAGAAGGAGAATTACAAGAAAGAAGAAAGGTCGTGATCGAGCTGAAGCGGATCGTGAGCGGGCTGAGAGGGAGCGGGAGTAGAGAGAGGCGGTCGGGGCGGCATCTCAACAATCAAACCGGCGGAAAGTGTATCATGATATATTTGACCTCATGGCCACCGGCTATTCAAATTATTGAACATGGTTCTGCTCGTTGGTCTTAATGTTTCAATTTTGGGTCAGGCTAGAAGATTAGATCTTACCCTAATGGTGCCCAGCAAACACTTCATGAATTTCTCCGTCTCAACAGCTGGTGAGAGAAGGGGAATCGAATAAGTTCACATAACAGGCGATATATTTCCTTCCGACGAATAATGAAGAATCCATTAACGGAATGGCCAGGGATAAATATGATCATCTCCTACAAAACTCCAAAACTGTCAATACAATACCGAGTCGCTACGGCATCTCGCAAAGCAGTAAGATTTTCTATGCTCTCCCATTCAAAGCGGCCTTCCGTTTCGCTAATTCTTTTTGCTTATTGATCCGATTCACAACCGCCGTCAAGCCAATCCTCACTTCTGAATTCTTCGGGAACGCCTTTGCATCATTCAGATCGTAATACGCAGGAGCCAATTCCAGTAACCATTCTGGCTTGATGTTCGTAACTGTCCGAATAAAATTCTTCGACGTCAAAACAAACCTTCACGGGAAATCAGATTAGCCATGGAACGCTGGACCAATACGGGGGGACGTACTCATTGTAAATAACCCATTCCGGTGTTGTTTCCAACACGGTCGAAGGATGTAGGGAGACGACTTGTTGATCTTTGACAGTGACATAATGTTTTGCTCCCTGAACTTTTTTGGCGACTTGCATAAAGAATCCACAGGTGAGCGAACGACGGATATTATTGTAATATTGTGGGTCTTCAAAGGGTGTCGAGACCATTTCCAAGTCATTCCGTTCCATTACCCGTCGCAATTGTGCTCGGACATTATCCGCCGACATCAACGATCGATGAGAAAGGTAGTGTTCAAAACACCAGGATGGATCCATATTCACTAACATCGGTTAGTCGTGCATAGCTATTTGCGAACATACCAGCATCCGACTTAAAAGCATGATACACATTAAGAAGGGTCAAATGATCTCCCTCAGGATGCGCAAACTGCTTTTTCATCGCATCTGCCTGACTCCTCTTATTCGCCGGCCGAATAAACACACTCGGGACTGACAACAACGCCGTCAAACTCAAAATCTCATTACTGCAATAAAATTCAGGACTCGTAACCAACATTACTGCCAACTGTGGATCCAAAGGGAAATCCGCGCACAGTCTACCCAGCGCAGTCAATTCGCCCTCATCATCGAGACAAGCAAGGTAATTCAATTCCTCGAGCGCCCGCATCATCGTCTCCGGTGCAGGAGGGTCCATAAAGTCGAATCGAACGAGGTTTTGGATACCCAATTTTTTGAGCTCGAGGACAGTACTGCCGAGATTGGAACGGAGGATTTCCGGATAGGTTTGTTCAATGAGTTCCTTTTTAAAGGCTTCCTCGGTGTACAAGCGGAAGCATTTCCCCGGACGAGTACGACCGGCTCGACCAGCGCGTTGCTGGGCACTAGCTTTGGAAATCGCACTGACGAGGAGAGATTCCACGCGTATCCGTGGATTGTAAACCTTTTGTTTTGAGAAGCCTGGGTCGACGACGTATACGATACCATCGATCGTCAAACTTGTTTCCGCAATATTCGTGCTCACAACGACTTTTCTTCCTGGCGGACCCCCCGGGGTCAGGGGTGGCGGAGCGGGGTCGAAAATCCGTTGTTGTTGGGCAGGTGGCAAGGACCCATACAGTGGATAGGCTTTTAGTGGGCCGACATTCGACGTTTCTTCGAGGAGGGCATCGACTTCAAGGGCTAATTTTCGACATGCGTCTTCGATTTCCTCTTCTCCGGTTAGGAAGAGGAGAATATCTCCGGGTGCTTCGTTGACGTGGATTTGCAGCACGGTTCGAAGGGCCGCTTCGAGGTAATCTTTTTCCGGTTCGGGAGTGTAGTAGATTGTAACGGGGAAAGTACGACCGGGAACAGCGAGCAACGGCGCATTGAAAAAGTACTTTTGGAATTTCTGGGCGTCGAGGGTGGCGGACATGATGATAACTTTGAGCTCTGCACGTGCTTTACACACATCTTTCATCAATCCCATTAGGATATCTGTTGCGAGTGTCCGTTCATGGGCTTCGTCGAGGATGATGCATGAGTAGTTAGAGAGAGATGGGTCGCTCATGGCCTCACGTAATAACATTCCATCTGTCATGTACTTCAGGATCGTTTTAGGCCCGGTGACATCTTCGAACCGGATGCTGTATCCGACTTCCTCGCCGAGTTTGACGTCGAGTTCGTCCGCGACGCGTTTGGCGACCGACATTGCGGCGACTCGCCGGGGCTGGGTACATGCAATTTGCTTCTTTGTGAGATGGGGGAGTTCGTCGTAGAGGAGGAATTGGGGGATCTGGGTTGTTTTTCCGGATCCAGTTTCGCCGACGAACACGAGGATTTGTGTCGAATGATACATGTCCAGGAACTCTTGTCTACCAAAATTGGTACGGAATTAAAAACAAGGAGGGGGGCTATTATGGGGCTGGAATACCGTTGAGCGTGAACTGGGAGTTCTCGCCGTTTCTGGAGGATATCAAAGTAAGTCTTGCTGAGCGGCTTGAGCGTAAACGCATTCTCGGGGCCACCCTCCGCCTTCCTCGCTTGCCCGGCATTTGTTTGGCGCTGTCGGAAGTCGCGCAGAGGTCCCCGTGAAGCGGCTATCTGAGGGGAATAACTCTCCGGTAGCATGTGTGCCAGATACTTGTTTGTCATGGCCGCCTGGAGCGTGTCGTCGTCGACATCGTATGCGGGTCCTCCCCCCTTTCGTTTGAGAGGTGCGGAAGACTCGTTGCTGTCGCCGGGGGCGGTGGGCGTGTATGACCCTTCCCTGTGCTTTTGTCTCTTTGGTGTCGACGTCATCTTGCTGGGCCGGAGCGAGCCCTTCGCTTCGCACAAGCAGATTTTTGTCTGCGTCCAAAAACCGATTCTCAAACTCCGGTATCCAGGGGAAAAAATCGGCACGGCTTTAGGGCGATCTTCCCAGCTTTATTCCGTAAATCTACAAATATCTCAAATCTCCGAATTTCCAGGGATTTTCGGTCTTCGGTAGCGACCGACTGTCATGACGACGCTTCGTGATGCCATAGGGAATGCATCGTCATTTCTCGCTGTGTCGGCAGATACTGCCTCCGGAATGTCTCTCGTCCGTCGACTGTCTGACAGGATCCCTCAAACATGGGACGCTTCCTACGACTCGAACTCTGCGCCATTTCGAGTCGTTTCCTATTGCCTGGACCTTCTCGAAACGATTCACAGGGCCTCAAAGCAGGAAAATAATCAGCTCGGAGTCAAGGACTGGAGACAATTGAATGCGCTAATTGAAATTATTATTGCCTTGGGGCTGTACGAAGTCCAGCCCCCCGGCGTCGGTCCTCCTGAAAACGTTAGAAAAAAGAGCATATTGCTAGCCCAGGAAGCTCAGAATGCGCGGTATCCCCAATATGAAAGGAAACCCCTGGAAGAAAGGATTACTGCAACGTTCAAATCCATCATCGACCAGCGCGGAGAAATCGGAGAAACCTTACAGCGAAAGCATTTCGTCGATGTCCTAAGTGGAATTATCGATCTTGCGTTCAACCCTGAATACCCACAGCAAGAGCGAATCGTCTGGAAAAGTCAATATGACGAAATAATCACCTCAAAGTAACATTTCTGAGACTATAGATCTGACGTAGACTTACTTTGGCTTCGGTATTGAGTAATCTTACTGCTCTACTCCACTCAAAAACACCCGCTTGGGTGCGCTCTCCACTGACCGCCAAACTTTCCTCCATTCCCCTTCAGGCAGATTGCCATGGCGTCCGGACCGTCGTTCAATTCCTCCTGAGTAAACAACGTGATCCGGGATCTATCCAGCTCGACCATATCGGTAAAGTCATCGGAAGTATTCCATCGTGGATGACCGCGGAAGTTACATCTTTCGGTCGGCTTTGCTAATCTCAGAATTATATTCAGAACGTATCGTCACAGATCATTGGATTACTCGATGAACGGGATCCGTTGCTTCGGAAGATCGCTGTACGTATTATCGCTTTCATGATTGCACGTCATCTAGATTTGGTTCAGCAATTCATTCTTGACCATGTTCGGCAGCCTCTGAACCCTTCAAAATCCG
>Ga0335081_10009786_pt1 | contig 15460 bp, 14 predicted proteins | sample Lox_Sample_35_FD_206713 | JGI IMG/M metagenome (GOLD analysis project Ga0335081, IMG submission 206713) | Soil microbial communities from Loxahatchee National Wildlife Refuge, Florida, United States - Lox_Sample_3.5 | ecosystem: Environmental > Terrestrial > Soil > Wetlands | place: USA...
ATTGCAACGCCAGACTGAGCCCTATATCCGTGAGCGGTTGCACGATCTCGATGATCTTGCCAATCGTTTGTTGCATCAGTTGACCGGCCAGGCTTTCGTCGGGGCACGTGAGGAATTGCCGGAAAACCCTGTCATCGTCGCCCGCTCGATGGGGCCTGCCGCACTTCTTGAATATGATCGTTCGAAGATTCGCGGCCTCATCCTCGAGGAATCCGGCGCATTGAGCCATGTAGCGATCGTTGCTCGCGCGCTCGGTATCGTGGCGGTTGGGGACGTTGCAAATATCGTCGATTTGGTTGAGCCTGGCGATCCCGTGATTGTTGACGGTATTTTTGGCGACGTGCATCTGCGTCCGACACCGGATGTTGAGCGTTCCTACGCCGAAAAGGCAAGGCTGCGTGCCCGCAAGCAGGCGCAATATCACAAATTGCGCGATGTGCCCGCCATCACCAAGGATGGCATTGCGATAGATCTGCACATGAACGCCGGCATGGTGGTTGACCTCCAGCACGTCGCCGAGACTGGCGCTATGTCCGTCGGTCTGTTCCGGACAGAAATCCAGTTCATGCTCGCCTCCCGATTGCCAAAGATGAATGAACAAGAGGCGCTTTACCGGACCGCCCTCGATGCCGTGGGTGGAAAACCCATCACTTTCCGCACCCTCGACATAGGCTCTGACAAAGTCTTGCCTTACATGGCGAAGGTCGATGAGGAGAATCCGGCGCTCGGCTGGCGCGCCATCCGCATTGGTCTCGACAGGCCGGCGCTTTTACGCTCACAGCTGCGCGGCTTGCTACGGGCCGGTTCAGGCCGCGAAATGCGCATCATGTTTCCGATGATCGCGACGCTCGAGGAATTTGAAACGGCGAAATCCTTTGTCCAAAATGAGATCGCCCATTTGCGTCTGCATGGCCGGGCGCCGCCGTCGGACCTAAAGCTTGGAATCATGGTCGAGGTGCCCTCTATGCTCTGGCAACTCGACGAAGCCTGTCAGCGAGTCGATTTTCTTTCGGTCGGCTCGAATGACCTCATTCAATATCTTTATGCGGCTGATCGGGACAACAAGCGGGTCGCAACGCGGTTCGATCCTCTTTCAGCGCCAGTCTTGCGGGTCCTAAAGCTCATCGCCGACAAGGCACGCGCCTTTGGGACGCCTTTGACACTTTGCGGCGAACTCGGCGGCAGGCCCCTTGAAGCCATGGTCTTGATTGCGTTGGGCTATCGTGGCCTGTCGATGCCGGCCACGGCGATCGGGCCCGTGAAATCCATGATACTTGCGACCCATCTGAGCGAAACGGAAGAGTTTGTCTCGACGCTTCTCGAAGAGGCAAGGGGAGGACAATCCTTGCGTGACAAATTGCGGAAATTCGCGAAAGCTAGTGGCGTTCCAATTTAGAGACTCTCATTCGTTTTCCGCGTGATCCTTCGATCGCGAGCGTTCAAATTGGATTTGGCGGTAGGCGCGCGTCCGCCCGAAGTGTCAGGAACGGCCGTCGAAGAAACATTAATCCGTCGAAGTGGCTTCAGTTAGCGACTTCCTCTTCTATACGCGATGGAGCTTCCTCAAGAAATTGAGACATAAGCATGTGCTCTTGTTGCGCGAGGCGCCGCCGGCAGGATGCTAATGCATTGCTGATAACAGTCTCATAATGGCTTCTCTTCAATACCAATTCTTCAAATTGACTGCGCACCAATTCGATTTTCATCTGGTCGCTGTGCTGGCAAAAGGCCGCCAATCCCATTTCGGCCATGAGGTTGGTATGATATTCGGCGTAGCCGATCGAGATCACGGGTTTACCGAGCTTCAGTCCAAAGACAAGATGATGAAAGCGGGCTGAGATGACGATGTCTGTGTCGGCCATCTGACGCATTACGTCGTGACAAGAGTGTGCCCGTTCAGCAAGCAACATGCCCTCTGGCAAAGAGGGCCTTTCAGCAGCAACGACTTTCTGCAGATCCTCAACTGCCTGTTGATCCATTTCATCCCCCATCAATAAACGGACACGACGATCACTGTCTAGAAGCCAAAGCACAATCTCCTTAACTTTTATGAGATGAGCCTCATAAATCCTGTTGTCTATTCTCCTATGGCCGAACCAGCCATGATAGACCATGACACCAACGCCAACTGTGAGGCGGCTGACCTCGGCAGGAGTCCGAGCGGGGGCCACGGGCAAGGGCAGCGTGAAGGCGATATCCGGATAAACGGGATCGTTGCTTGTATCCAATCCCAGGCTCTTCACGAACTCCTTTGAGAAATTGTTTCGATACGAGCGATATTGGGCCAACCTCGTTGCGGATTTGATGAACCAGCGGCTGACAGGATGATGGACCGGACCCGCTCCGACGTTCATGAACAAGACCTTCGCCCCGCAAAGCCTGGCTGCGAGGCACCACCGGAAGAGTCCATAGGGCAAGCCGAACGGCGGAGCGCAATAGTCATTAAGAATTCCCGTGCCGGGAACAAGCAATACGTCGAACTTACGCATCGCCGCGACAGCGTGGAACCAATTGGTGAATTTGCGCAATAAGCGATGGCCTGGCCAACTGATCGGCAATGCGGGAATTTGATAGTCGCGTTGCACCTTCTCAGGATTAACGCAAATACAAGTAAGTTCTGCGTCCGGCCGTGCCTGCCTCAGGAACAGGAGCATGGATTCCAGCGAGCCCTCGTTGCCGAAATTCCCAGTACCGAAGTTGCCAAAGAGACCAATTCTCCTGGAGAGGGGCAACATTCATCTTCTCCGTAAAGAACCTAGAGGGTGGAACGAGCGATGCCATACCATCATCTCGCGCAGGCGTGAGGCGCCAAGACCCAATCGCGTCTTTGGCGCTCTTTTTTCCTCGTGGGAGTAAGTGTCCTTCCTAGATCCTCGTAGTGGGGAACAACCGCCTCCACACCCCACCTTCGCTAGCCTCGTGAGATTTCTTCGATCCGCGGGGCATGGACGGCGCTGCCCCATTCAGTCGCCTATGGCGGGAGAGCATGCTGCGCGCAGGGCGGCTCAATTCCAGGGACTGTGGATGTACGACCGCAAGGGTCCACGCATTACAGTCTCATGGCCTAAATGGTTCTATCCATTCCGGCTAAGTCTAATAGAGTAACAACTAAAGTCGACGGGCCGGTAGGCGGCGCCGTGCGCGCCCAACTTGTACATCCACCGTAATCAATTCTGTGAATCCAAAGAGATTACGAAAGACGTCAGAGACCACCAATCGATTCAACATATCTCGGCGGCATGGCTTTGGACCAGAACGCTTATACAGCTGATAGGCGAAACATGCTGAAGGCGCCTGAGCGAGTCGATTTCGAATTTACGCTCGCATTAAATAACAACACAGGTAAGTTTTTTCTCTGTCGGGACGTGATCGAGGACTGCGACGATCTCATACATAACGTATGGTATTGGCGGGTGCCTATGAAGGCGCAACCGGCTCGCAACCTGGCAAGAGTATTGGGGCGCCTCGCCCTCCTAGAAGTGAACTTCAGGCTCAAAACACCGCCGTCGCGGTTTCTGCCGCCGCTCATACGGAACGCAAGACCACTTGTGTTTACGGATCCAAGAGAGGTCATTCTTTATGAGCTGAAGCAGTGCGACATCGTGCTTTGTCACGATATGGGCCCTATAACACATTCACATCTCTACCATCCATTGGTGAAGGCGACCTACGAAGCCGCGTTCGAGAAAATCCAGCAAGTGAAACCTCTTTTGGTTTTCGTCAGCAAGAGTTCGATGGTGAGTTTCACAAGCTTGTATGGAGATGACTTTCCTTCGATGAGCGTTATCTATCCAGCCCTGCGTGGCGGGGTTGGGGGTGGCAACGCGGAGCCAATTGGGACGGCTCCGCAACGCTTTTTGCTGACTGTCGGCAGTATAGGATTCCGGAAGAACCAACTCCGAGCGGTCGAAGCCTTCGCGCAATCGAGACTCGCAGAAGAGGGATTCTCCTACGTCCTGTGCGGCGGTCCCGAGCCAGGATTCGATGTCGCCACCGAAGCTGCCCGTAAAGTTCCCGGCGTCATTTTACCGGGCTATGTAAATGATAGCCAGCTTCGCTGGCTCTATGCGCATGCGAGCGGGTTCGTACTGCCGAGCCTGCTCGAAGGCTTCGGCTTGCCAGCGGCTGAGGCCATTGCCAATGGTCTCGTTCCATTGCTGAGCGTGGGGGGCGCTTTGCACGAGGTCGCGGGGGACGCCGCGTTGCTCGTCGATCCATTGAACACCGCAGAGATTGCGCAAGGAATGCGGCAGCTCGCGCATATGGGGGTAGACGAGCGCCAGGTGCGATTGGCGGCGCTTCGAAGGAGTAGCGCCCGATTCTCGCGGAACTCGGCAAATGCGGCGTGGCGTTCGACTGTGCAGCAGGCTCTCAAGGGCGCCCGTCTGCGTTCGTTGGGCGGGTGTCCCGCTTAAGGCGGATGGGTGCGGGCGGACACGCTTCTAATAATACATAGCACTGGTTCGGCGGCTGGATTTTGGGCCTCCGTTGTCATGACAGAGACAACCTTCCATCGCAGCATTGTGGAAAACGCCTTGCGTTTGGGTCTTGCCGAGGCGCCAGGGCGTTTGATTTGAATTATGGAACGATTTGCCGTGCTTCCGTGCACGCCGTATGGCAGAGTAAGGCTAAGGTTATATCGGATTTGGCCGAAGATGAAACTTTTTGTGATTATTCCAACCTTTAAGCGCAGGGATCTTCTCGACCGGGTGCTCGAACATCTGGACGGACAGACCCGGCCGCCGGATGAAGTCATTATTTCTGCGCCTGATGACACACATGTGGGAACCTTCAGGCCAAAGCACTTTGAGATTTCTTATGTCTTCGGAAAGCAAGGTTTGTGCGCCCAACGAAATCAAGCCATCGAACGGGCACTCGGGCGTTGCGATATCATCACTTTTTTTGACGATGACTTTCTGCCTGCGGATGATTATTTGAGGCGGCTTGAACAGGCATTTTGGGACAATCCAGCTTGGGCTGTGATTATGGGTCATGCCGTCGCCGACGGGGCGCGGAACGCCGGATACACGTTCAACGAAGGTCTTACGTTGTTGCGGCAAGCCGAAAGGCAGGAGCGCCCGCTCAGTGTCTCCGATCATGTTGGCGCCTATGGCTGCAATATGTCCATGCGGGCGAGCCAAATTGGTGATTTGCGGTGCGACGAGCGCCTAGTGCTTTACGGCTGGCAGGAGGACATTGATTTCACCAGTCAACTCAGGAGGTTTGGGCGCATTGTCGGGCTGAGCACGCTAATGGGAGTTCATCTCGGCTCTAAGTCCGGACGGGAGAGCGGCATAAGACTGGGCTATTCTCAGGTGGCGAACCCTGTTTACCTCATGAGAAAGGGAACCGTTCCCGCTTCGTTTGCTCTTGAGATCATGGGACGCAATGTCGTCGCCAATATGATCAAGAGTTTGTGGCCGGAGCCTTACGCCGACCGGCGAGGACGGCTCAAAGGCAATCTCTTGGCCGCTGGCCATCTGTTTCTGGGTCGAATCGACCCTGAATATATCTTGAAGCTTTAACACTCTTGGAAGAAGCTGATCCTAGACGATCCGAGGCCAGGTGGGGCGCTCAGTGGTTTTTAAAGTCCAATAGTTCATTTAGAAGAATTGCACCGACGGAATGAAGGCATGAAAGTTCTCGTTACTGGTCATTTGGGTTATGTTGGCACAGTCATGGTACCGGTGCTGCGCGCTGCAGGGCATGATGTTACCGGTTATGACACCGATCTTTACCGGCGCTGTACCTATTCTGCTGGCGGCACGATCACCGAAGTCCCCACGATCACCAAGGATACGAGAGATGCGGTCGTGGCCGATCTCGCCTCCTTTGACGCGGTGATCCATCTGGCCGCGCTTTCCAATGATCCGCTCGGTAATCTCAATCCGGATCTCACCTACGCTATCAATCATCGCGCCAGTGTAGGTCTCGCGGAGGCGGCGAAAGCGGCTGGAGTAGGCCGTTTCCTGTTTGCCTCGTCCTGCAGCAATTACGGCCGGGCGGGCGAGGAGATGATCGATGAGACGGGCGCGCTCAATCCGGTAACGCCATATGGCCAATCAAAAGTCTGGTCGGAGCGCGACATTTCCGCGCTAGCGGATGAGAATTTCTGTCCCGTTTATCTCCGTCCGGCGACCGCCTATGGCGTGTCCCCGCGGATGCGTTTCGATATCGTTTTGAATAATCTGGTCGCGTGGGCCGTCACCAAAGGGCTGATCTATCTGAAATCGGACGGGACTCCGTGGCGGCCTATCGTTCATGTTGAGGATTTTTCGCTGGCCTTCGTGGCGGCTCTCGAAGCCCCCCGGGACAAGGTCTTCAATCAGGCTTTCAACGTCGGCAGCAGCGCTCACAATTACCGCATTCGCGATTTGGCCGAGATCGTCGCTGAAGTGGTGCCGAACTGCCGTCTCGAATATGCGGCGGATGCTGGTCCCGACACGCGCTCTTATCGCGTGAGCTTCGAGAAGATAGCTCGCGCTCTGCCTGCCTTTCAACCGGAATGGGATGCGCGCCGCGGCGCCAAGCAGCTGTATGATGCCTATCGTACATCCGATCTGACCTTGGAGGAGTTTGAAGGTCCCCGCTATCAGCGTATCGCCCATATCGAAAAGCTCATCGCAGACGGCGTTCTGAGCAAAGAGCTGCGCCACTTGTGCCTGTGACGCCAATGGACAGCCCCGGCGTGGAGGCCGCGATTCTCCTCGAAAGCGCTTGGGCAAGGCAGCTCGACGATCATGCAATTGGCAACGACATCTTCGCGCTAGCCTCAGAGATTTACCCGATCTGTCGGAGCATTACGGGAAATGGCGTACGTGAGACGCTCAAGACCCTCGGGCGCCATATAGGCATTGACGTGCGTGAGGTGCCGACCGGAACTCGAGTATTTGACTGGACCATTCCACGCGAGTGGAACATTCGGGATGCCTATATCAAGGATGCACGCGGGCAGAAAATCCTCGATTTCGCCAAGTCAAACCTGCATGTCGTGAGCTACAGCATTCCGGTGCGGAAGCAAGTTTCACTTGCGGAGCTCAAGACCCATATTCACACGCTGCCCAAGCAGCCCGGCCTGATCCCATACCGGACGTCTTACTATTCCGAGGACTGGGGATTTTGCATGGCGAATCAGCAATTCGAAACTCTGCGCGATGAAACCTACGAGGCCGTAATCGACTCAAGCCTAGAGGACGGCTTTCTCACCTATGGCGAGTATCTGCACGAAGGTGAGACCGAAGAGGAGTTTCTCCTATCCGCCCATATCTGTCATCCGTCGCTTGCCAACGACAATTGCTCAGGGCTAGCGCTGCTGACGTATCTTGCCAAGCGGCTCGCCCGCATAAAGACACGATACAGCTACCGTTTTCTTTTTGCGCCAGGAACAATTGGCGCCATCGCGTGGCTAGCCCGAAATGAGGACAAGGTTCACCGGATCAAGCACGGGCTAATCCTTTCCATGGTCGGAGACCGTGGCGGGCCAACCTACAAAAGAAGCCGCCGTGGAGATGCCCCTATCGATCGGGCTGTCGCCCATGTTCTTCATCACTCTGGGCTCACCTCATCCATTCTCGATTTCTCGCCGTATGGGTATGATGAGCGGCAGTATTGCTCGCCTGGCTTCAACCTACCCGTTGGCCTTTTCCAGCGCAGCAAGTTTGCCTCGATCCCCGAATATCATACATCGGCGGATAATCTCGATTTCATAAGGCCGCATGACCTCGAGCAATCCTACCAGCTTATCGTGTTGGCGCTGGACGTGATAGAAAATGAGGCGACGTTTATCAACGCCATACCTAAGTGTGAACCACAGCTCGGCAAGCGTGGTCTCTACTCTGCCATTGGAGGCAAGGATGTTGCGGCTAGCAGCATGGCCATGCTGTGGGTGCTTAATCTATCGGATGGAGAGCATTCATTGCTCGATATCGCCGAGCGCGCGGGACTTCCTTTCGCGGTCATTCAGAGGACTGCCGCAATCCTTCATGAACATGGCCTCCTGACCGCTCATCATCGCAATCGAAATGCCGAGGGGAGCTAGTAAGATTTTATCAGCGGACGGATCTCGACATTTGTGACTTCCGCGGTGCGAGGCAATTGGAGCGTGCTCAGGACAGTTTGAGCGATGTCCTCAGGCTGAAGGAGCAGTTCGGGCCGGTATAATTGTCCTTCAGCTTTATACTTCGCCTCAATCGTCGGGGTCGCGGTACGGCCAGGATAAATGCTTAGAACGCGTGTCCCGTGAGCATTGATCTCCTGCCGCAGACTATCTGCTATTGCTCTGAGCGCATGCTTGGTCGCGGCGTAAGCAGCCGTGTTGGCTTGTGCGTTCAAGCCTTGCGACGAGTTAATGAACACGATTTGACTTTTTCGAGACTTTAGCAGTGGCAGCAAAGCCTGCGTCAAAACATAGGGCGCACGAACGTTTGTTCGATACATGGCATCGAGTTGATTCACTGATGTATTTTCGAGGCTTCCGATAGCATGTATTCCAGCGCAGTGAACCAAGGTATCGATCGAGTTGAAATCGTGCTTGATATATTGAACGAGTCCTTCGATCCCGTGGTCGGTGCCGAGGTCAGCCGGAAACACCACTGCCGAGCGCGCCGTCATGCGAGCGGAGTTCGCCGCGCTCTCTAGCCGTTGCTTATCGCGTCCCACGAGGCACAAAGAGCCGCCGACCGAGGCGATTGCAATCGCGATGGCTTTGCCAATCCCCGAGCTTGCGCCGGTGACAACGGCGTTCAATGCGTCAGCCAATATAGCCTATCCATAAGTCTGATGCTTGGAAAGTATCACGCCGATATATATGTAATAATGTGTGTCTTGCTTGCCACTAGCTATACGTCCCGCGTCTGCTGCCTCAAACGCATTCTTTAGGGTGTTGGAGAGAGGGGCGGTCTCATCTGGTTCTAAATCGAAATAAGGGGAGGACCATGTCGGCGATGCAAGACCCGTATGGGTCTGTCCAAAAAGGTAGATTGGCTAAACTGTGTAAGAAGGGAAGGATACTATTTCTGGTTGGAGTCCGTGGATTTTCGTCTTGGCAGGAGCGAAACCTTGTTCCGACAGGGCTGGCTTGTCGATGTTGCCTCTAGAGCGTTAGGCGCGGACAAGACGGCCACGCCGGCTGTCCGATCAAGGTCAAAGGTGAGATAATTCTGTTGGAGAGCCCTCAATTAGGTGTCAGCCGAACGAGACATTTGCGCTCGGAAAATCCGGCCAAATCTGATCCTTGGCGGAAATGACTGCGACAGGCAATGGCCACGGAATGGCAAAGGCCGGATCGTCGTGGCGCACTCCGCTTCCCGCCGAGGGTTCATAGAATGCAGACATGAGGTAGCGCACCTCACTATCGTCAGAAAGAGTTTCGAAGCCGTGAGCGAATCCGACCGGAATATAGAGTTGGCGGCGGTTTTGGGCGGTGAGCTCGAAACTCCGCCATTGTCTGAATGTTGGCGAATGGGGACGAATATCGATGATCACATCCCAAATTGCGCCTTTGACGCAGTCCACTACTTTCACCTCGCCATGAGGCGGCTTCTGGAAATGCATCCCGCGCAAAGTTCCACGAGCCGGGGAATAAGATAAGTTATGCTGAACGAAATTCGTCTCGAGGCCGCGTGCGGCGAACTCTTTCACGCAAAAGGTTCTCGAAAAGAAGCCGCGATTATCGGACACGGGTTCAACATCGATCAGCCAGGCGCCTTGCAATTCCGTTTCGAGAAAACGCATAAGAAGCCTCATTAGTGAGATCGGTGGAGAGCTAGAAATTGAAGCGATAAGGATTGCATTTGAAAGGAACCGAGTAACGGGAAGAGGTTGAAATCATCATTAGGCGATTGCCACTATAAATCTTTACGCTCGGTTGCAAGCAGAGATGTTACCATCGCAATCAGTATTTTACCCATTCATACACGGAGATTTGTCATGAACGTACCCGCTGGCAATGCGCGGGGCATACAGCAAGAGAAAGTGCAAGGATGCCGTCTCTGCGGGGAGAGGCTACAACATACGTTCGTCGATCTCGGTATGTCTCCTCTTTGTGAAAGCTTCCTTGCGGCAGAACAATTGGATGCGATGGAGCCGTTCTTTCCCCTCCATGCCCAGGTTTGCAGCAGCTGTTTTCTGGTACAGCTCCGGGAATATGTAAGCCCCCAGCATATTTTTACCGAGTATGCGTATTTTTCGTCTTATTCAACTTCGTGGGTCGCACACGCCAAGGCCTACTGCGAGATGATCAAGGACCGGCTCGGCTTGGGCGCCCATAGCCTTGCTGTCGAGCTGGCCAGCAACGATGGATATCTGCTGCAGCATTTCCTACCCCTTGGCGTGCCCGTGCTTGGAATCGAGCCGGCGGTGAATGTCGCCAGGGTTGCGGTTGAAAAAGGCATTCCGACGCGCGTTGGTTTCTTTGATGTGGCTCTGGCGGAAACCCTGGTCGCAGAAGGGTACCGCGCGGATCTCATCATCGGCAATAATGTGCTGGCGCAAGTGCCGGACCTCAACGGTTTCGTCGAAGGAATGCGGCGTCTTTTGAAACCGGAGGGCGTTATCACTCTGGAGTTTCCGCATCTGCAGCGCCTTATAGAAGGCAATCAGTTCGATACAATCTATCATGAGCATTTTTCTTATTTTTCATTTGTCACCATCGAGAAAATGGCGGCGAGGCACGGTTTAAAGCTGCTCGATGTGGAGGAACTCTCAACTCATGGCGGCTCGATCCGGGTTTATCTCGCGCATCAGGCGTCGGAACGCCGACCCTCAAAGGCCGTTGCCGATATGCTAAGCCGCGAGCGAGATCTCGGTTTCCTTGATATCGCGACCTACGCAAGCTTCGCGGATCGGGTCCGGCACACCAAGCGCAAGCTGCTCGCTTTTCTGATTAAGGCGAAAGAAGAAGACAAGACGATCTGCGGTTACGGCGCCCCTGGAAAGGGGAACACCCTGTTGAATTATTGCGGCATCGGGACCGACTTCCTCGATTTCACCGTCGATCGAAATCCTTACAAACACGGCCGCTTCACCCCCGGCAGGCACATTCCGATCCTGGATGTCGGCGCTATAGCTGCAGCCAAACCTGACTACATCCTGATTCTTCCATGGAACCTGCGGCACGAAATCGTGCGGCAAATGCGACAAGTCGGCACTTGGGGCGGAAAGTTCATCATTCCCATTCCAGAGGTTGATGTCATTGACCCCAGGGAGATGCAATCATGAAGGTCGTGCTATTTTGCGGCGGCTTGGGTACCCGTATTCGCGAATATTCGGAAAAGATCCCAAAGCCAATGATTCCGATCGGCCATCAGCCGATCTTATGGCATGTCATGCAATATTACAGCCATTATGGTCATCGGGATTTTATCCTCTGCCTTGGCTACAAAGCCACGGTAGTAAAGGAATTCTTCCTCAATTACCGCCCGCAAATTTATACAGATTGCGTGGTCTCGGGCAGTGGATCAAACGTCGAATTCCTCGAAAAACCCGAGGAGGATTGGCGGGTCTCACTGATCGACACCGGAATTTGGCGCAATATCGGCGAGCGGCTGTGGGCGGTCCGGGATCACGTGAAAGATGAGGAGATCTTCCTCGCCAATTACAGCGATGGTCTCGCGGATGTAGATCTCCGCCAGATGACCGATAGCTTCAAAAAGAGCGGCAAGGTCGCCTGCTTCCTGGCTGTAAGGCCGCCTTTGACTTACCACCTCGTCGACATGGATAGCGACGGTGCGGTGCGCGGGATTCGGAGCTGGGATCGCGCCGAAATTAGGATCAATGGCGGCTATTTTCTGCTTCGGCCGCAGATTTTCGATTATATGCAGGAAGGCGAGGAACTTGTCGTCGAGCCATTCCAGCGCCTTATCGAAGCGAACCAGCTCCTGGCCTATCGGCATGATGGTTTCTGGCGCTCCATGGACACTTTGAAGGATAGGCAGGTGCTAGAAGACATGGTGGAGCAGGGAAACATGCCTTGGCGGCGTGGCGGCAATGGCCTCACCAAAAAGAAATTGTTGTAGGCGGCATGTTGTCCCTTGATTTCGCGCGGCCGGGCAAAGGCCTCTCCGTTCTGTGCCTTGGTGCGCATTCCGATGATATCGAAATCGGCGCCGGCGGGACCATTTTGCACTGGATCGGTTCCGGTGTCCGGTTGGAGGCCCATTGGTGCGTGCTAAGTGCTACGGATGCACGCTCTGCCGAGGCGAAGGCATCGGCGGCGGCCTTTTTGACAGGAGCAGCAAGTGCAAAGGTCGAGCTTGCTACCTTTAAAGACAGCTTTTTCCCTTATCAGGGGGGCGAGCTGAAGGAGTGGTTCGCGGATCTCAAATCGCGGGTCAATCCGGATGTTATTCTCACCCATCGCCGGGACGATGCTCATCAAGACCACCGCGAGATCTGCCAGCTGACCTGGAACGCATTTCGTGATCACCTCATTCTAGAGTATGAGATACCCAAATGGGATGGCGATCTCGGACAATCTAACGGTTATATTCCTCTCAAACTTGAAGTGATCGAGCGCAAGATCAAACTCCTTATCACCTATTTCGGCACTCAGCGCTCGAAGGATTGGTTTGATGCTGAGACGTTTCGCGGACTTGGCCGCCTGCGCGGCGTCGAATGCCGGGCGCCCGAGGGCTACGCGGAAGCTTTTATGTTACGGAAAGTTCGCCTCGCCTGAACGGCGCCGGAAAGCCGCGGTCGTTCATTAGAAGGGGGCAACAAATCGATTTGAAAATTTGTGATTCGGGAAATTTCAATGGTCCAATCACAAGAGAAGAGCCCGCTCGTCGCGATCGTGACGCCGGTCTACAATGGCGCAGAGTTCCTCGCGGAAACATTGGCGTGCGTACAAGCACAGACCTACTCAAATCTCATTCATATCGTGCTGGACAACGCAAGTACCGACGCAACGCCCGAGATCATCAGCCGCTACTCGGGTGGGCGCGTGCCGATCCTCAACTCCCGCAATCGAGAAACCATTCCGCAACGGGATAATTGGGAAGCGGCAGTGCGCATGACACCGAAAGAGGCGGACTATTTCCTTCTCCTATGCGCGGACGATTTGCTCACCGCCGACGCGATCGAGAAATTGGTGGGCGTCGCTGAATCGGACTCGGCGATTGGGGTCGTTGGCTGCCTTTGGACCATGGGAAGCGACCCGCATGGCGCCACCAGCCTTTGCGGCACGGGGTTGCCAAAAGACAGATCCGTATTCGACGGCCGGTGGTTCGTGAAAGCTTATCTTGTAAAACTTCATTTCGCCACGTCGCCGCAATGTCAACTGTTCCGGCGGCATCTCCTTGATGAGTCGGTGCCATTCTATGCAAATGACGAAATGTTGATGGATATCGATGTTTCTTTGCGCGCGTTGCTCCGCTGGAGATACGGATTTGTCCACAGCGCCCTTGGGTTTACTCGAGCCCACGATCAAAGGATCACAGTAAACCTCAATGCAGCTACACAGGCATTTGTTGCCAATTGGCTGGCCTTTATCGACCGATATGGACCACAGGTAATGTCGCCGATCGATTTGGCGACATGCAGGCGTGCCTATTTGCGGCACTATTTGCGGCGCTTGCTGCTATGGCGGTTCCGTGATCGCAACAAGGGGCTGTTTGATACCCATATAGCTCTTCTAAAAGCACAAGGCGTTCGGCCGACACTGCTGGATTACATCGAAGCGGTGATCGAGTGGATGTGGCTTGTTCTCAACAATCGCCGTAATGAGGTTGGGGCTGCAAGGAGCCTCTGGCCACGCACCCAGTCGGAGTTGATGGGGATATGAGCGGGCGAAGTGGCGGCTTGGCCGGTGTTGCCCTTTGATCATCCTCCTCGGCGATGGTAAGCCCGCCGGGTCCTTTTGTGGCGGCAGCCTTATTGGCCGTCGTCGCGTCGCCCCTCGTAAGACAAGGCGAAGGGTTGTCGCGTGATGGTCTACCGTGCCGATTTGTTCCTTGGATTGCACGTCGCGCCAAATTCACCCGTGAATGCAAGTCCGAGTGGCGGCTGTTCCCGGAATCTTCTATCCAAATAGCAGCACGGCGCATGCCAGTATGCCGCCGTTGAGGCGAGCGAGCGACGATCTGCGCAAAGAATATCCTTCCGCATGAAAAACGGAAAAGAACTTAGGGCAGACGATGATCCAAAACCAGCTCTCTCACCATATCCTTCCGAACGCCGCCACTATGCTAGGCGTCTGCCTGACAGCGATAGGACTCGTGAAAGTGGCCGAAGCCCACATAGGGCCAAGTCATGTCGATGAATATCTGTCGTTGGACGCGGTTTGCTTCCTCCTCAGCTGCATGTCCTCCTATTCATCCATTCGCAAAAACAATTATGAGAAGGGCACGAGCAACAGACTGGAGCGATTGGCCGACTACTTCTTTATGTTTGGTCTCATCGCGATGACATTCATTTCAGTTCTGTTCGCCTATGAGTTCATTTGAAACGTTTGGCCCCGAGCCGCACAGCTCGTGACTCGGGGGAGCGCGGAGTATTTCGGCAAAGCTTTTGTTTATGGTGGGAGGCAGGCGTTCAATCCAGGCCTCTCCGCGATCGGCAATTGAGCGCCGGCCGCTCGACGAAAAGATCTTCCATTGGCGTGCCATTCATGTAATGCCTTCGCGGCTTCCAGATCTTGATCTTGCGTGAACCAGATGACCGATTTTTTCCGCGAAGTTGATGAAGATGTCCGGCGCGATCGGATCATCCGATTTTGGATGAAATATCGCTACCTGCTCATAGGCTTGGCTGTTCTTCTCGTGGCCGGGACCGGCGTCTGGCATTACTACGTGAATTACCGCGACCAGGCGGCGGAAGCTGCTGGCGCCAAGTTTGAAGCTGCCGCACAATTAGCGCAGGAGGGCAAGTCCGCCGACGCAGCGGCGGCTTTCGAGGCGCTGAGCAAAACCGCCCCAAAGGGTTACGCGAGCCTCGCACGCCTGCGGGCAGCCGGGGAGATTTCCGCGACCGACCCGCAAGCGGCGATCAGCTCTTATGAAGCGTTGGCAGAGGACAGGAGCCTTGATCCGATTTTCAAGGATTTTGCCAAGCTCAGGGCAGCCATGCTCCGTCTTGACACGGACGATCCGGCGGAATTTGAACGTAAATATGCACCCCTTGCCTCGGACAACTTTCCCTATCATCACGAGATCCGTGAGCTGCTTGGCCTTGCCGCGTTGAAACGCAAGGCTTTCGATACGGCCGGGAGCTGGTTTGATGGGATTGTCTCGGATCCGCGGGCTCCGGCCGGCGTGCGTATGCGCGCGGGGGCTCTCCTCGGTCTGGTGCAGTCTTCATACTTGCGGCCCGAAAAACCGGCGCCTGCAGACGCACCGGCTGGGAATTCACCGCCCGGAGATCAGCCGGCCAAGTAACTTTCGGCAAAAATGTTCACCGTTGCAATCATCGGCCGGCCGAATGTCGGGAAGTCGACTTTGTTCAATCGGCTTGCCGGGAAAAAGCT
>Ga0335081_10009787_pt1 | contig 15459 bp, 15 predicted proteins | sample Lox_Sample_35_FD_206713 | JGI IMG/M metagenome (GOLD analysis project Ga0335081, IMG submission 206713) | Soil microbial communities from Loxahatchee National Wildlife Refuge, Florida, United States - Lox_Sample_3.5 | ecosystem: Environmental > Terrestrial > Soil > Wetlands | place: USA...
TAGACATGGGCATCCGGTACCACCGCCTGCGGGGCGGAGGGGGGAACATTGATTTCGCGAAAATTCTTGCTGTCAATAATGCTGCCCAGCGCGTTCCAATCCTGGTCCGACAGCGTTCCTTCATAGACCGTGCGATCTAAATCTTTTCCCATCCTGCTGGCCGCTTTTTCAGCATGGAAATGGTGATCGGCAAGCACAAGCATGCAATATTGTTGGGAGGACATCCCGCCGGGTTCAGCTTCGAGCAGCACTATGCGAAGCGGCGAGCCTTGCGCATCATCCGGGCTGGCGTTGGCCGCGAAGCCTATTTCGAACAGCAGGCACAGGACTATTACAGGACGTATCATTCAACAAGTCCGGCCGGTGATCTAGCTGATGTTGACCGGCGCACAGTATTGCGGCTTCGATTCTTTCAGTGTCGACTTGTTCTTCTTTTCCAGTCCCTCGAACCATTTCATAAGGGGACTCAATGTCTTCTTGTAGGGCGTGCCATTGTCGAGGAAGGTATCCAATCCCGTTGATGGACCCGAGCCAATGGAGGTTCCACCCGTTATTACCCTCTCTTGCATGGTCGAGAAGCTCTGCTCATTCCCGGAACGGTCAATCTGGAGGTCCAAAGTGTGCACTTCGCGCACAGCCCGGGCGTCACTGGGAAGTTCGGGCGGCTTGGGGGTAATGAGCTTCTTGAACTCTTCCGCGTCCAGAATAACTTTTAGCTGCTGGAGATCATCTCCGGCCAGCATCCCCTCAGCCGACTTGATCTTGGGTCTGCCTACCGTTTGTTCGTCTCTTTTCTCGAGAACGTATTTCCCGTCGCCGTAAACGACTAAACAGGATGAGGAGTTGGGATAAGTCCACACGTCGCCGGGGTTGCCATAAGTAATTCCGTACATGCCCCGGCCATGCTCGGCGTTCGAGTCGATATCCAATGTGGCTCTTGTTTCCTGAAGCCGGAGCAGAGGCGTAGAATCCTGGCTCACAGCCATCTGCGAGATTGCGATCCCCAGTGCTGAAAGCAGCAGCTTGAGGGCATTGCGGCAGTCCCTTCGTCCACGCCTCATATTCACCTCGCGAGCGTTGGCGAAGTCACATCAAACTGATCATACCGGTTGGTCGGAACAGCTTCAGTGGCCCCACCGTTGCTGAGAAGGCTAGCTTGCCCCCAGAGCATTGTCAATTGAAAGAACCAAGCCTTAAGCTGTCAGTTGGCCGAAGTTTGACTTACTGTCTTCCTGATCATATCCAATCTTGCTGACGACGATTACCTCGGCCATCAGGCGTACTGGAAGAGCGCGATGGATACCGCCAAATAGCGGTCTTGCCTTCCGAAGTTCGTTGACGAACTTCACCTGCCGCTCCTAACATGGCAGACTTCGGCGAGCGCCCGCCATGATCGGCCAAACCATTTCGCACTACCGGATTATTGAGAGACTCGGCGGCGGCGGCATGGGCGTGGTTTACAAAGCCGAGGACACCGAACTCGGCCGCTTCGTTGCACTCAAGTTTCTTCCCGACGATGTTTCAAACGACCCGCAGGCCCTCGAGCGCTTTCGCCGCGAAGCGCGCGCAGCTTCGGCTCTGAACCACCCCAACATCTGTACGATTTACGAGATCGGAAAACACGGCGATCAGAGCTTCATCGTCATGGAGTATCTGGATGGCGTCACACTCAAGCACCGCATAGCCGGCCGCCCGCTCGATACCGAACTGCTGCTGGCTCTCGGGATTGAAGTGGCTGATGCGTTGGACGCTGCCCACGGCCAGGGCATTGTGCATCGCGACATCAAGCCTGCAAACATTTTCGTGACCAAGCGCGGCCACGCCAAGATCCTCGATTTCGGACTGGCCAAGATCAGCGCCCCAGCCGGTTCTTCCAGCCAAAACGCACAAGCGACCGCGACTTTTGAGAGTCAGAATCTGACTAGCCCGGGCGCGGCCCTGGGCACTGTGGCTTATATGTCGCCCGAGCAGGTTCGGGGCAAAGAACTCGATGCACGCACCGATCTCTTCTCCTTCGGTGTTGTTCTCTATGAAATGTCGACCGGCACGTTGCCCTTTCGCGGCGATACCACTGGCCTGATCTTCGACGGTATCCTCAACCGCGCTCCCGTGCCGCCCGTGCGGCTTAATCCTGACTTGCCGCCGCGCTTAGAGGAGTTAATCAATAAGGCCCTGGAGAAAGATCCCAAACTGCGCTGCCAGAGCGCGGCGGAAATGCGCGCCGATCTGGAGCGGCTGAAACGCGATTCCAGCTCCGGGCGCGTGGCCTCCGTTGCATCTGATTCAGCAGCGGCCGTTGTTTCTCCGGCCGCTCCGTCAGGAAGCAGCCCTGCCGTTGTTCCCGTCATTCCCTCAAAGCCTCCAGTCCGCAAAATTGCTCTCGCCGCGGCCGGGCTGCTGGTAGTGGCTCTAGGCTTGGTGGGAATCCTTTACAAGCGAGGATTCTTCCGCTCCGGCCTGGCAGAGACCGGCTTCCAAAACCTCACGATTTCCAGCCTTAGTTCCAGCGGAGATGTCATTCTTGCCCGCATCTCGCCTGACGGACGCTACCTGGCCTACGTTTCCAACCAGCGGGGAAAGTACAGTCTGTGGGTCAGGCAGACAGCCACTGCGAGTGCGGTTCAAACTGTGGCTCCCTCGACGGCTGTGATCTTCGACGTCGCCTTTACTCCTGACGGTGGCTTTCTTGACTACGCCGTATACACCGGACAGGATGCGCATGGCAAGGTCTACCAGATTCCCCTTCTGGGCGGCACGCCCCGGCTTCTGTTCGACCAGGCGGATACCGGCGTGTCCTTCTCTCCGGATGGCGCTCAGATGACGTGCGCCTTGCTGGATATCCAGTCCAGCGAAGTTCAGGTGATGATCGCCAACTCGGACGGCAGCGGGGCGCGCAAGCTGACCGAATACCCTGGTTCGATCTCAGCCGGAACTTATGTTGTCCGCTGGTCACCCGATGGGCAGCGAATCGCGGCTTTGGACCTGACGATTAACGATCCAAACGGCCTGGTTGTGGGTCTGATCGAGATTGATGTCGCCAGCGGCAGAAAGAGACCGATGCCGGGACGGCGCTGGCGCGCGATCCAGGACTTCACCTGGCTCCCCGACGGCAGCGGCATTCTGTTGGCCGCTCTGAGCAAGACTGGCGCTGAGCCCCAGCTTTGGATCGTCAGCTATCCGGGTGGCGTCACGCGTCGCGTGTCCAATGATCTCAGCCGATACCTCTCGGTCGCAATCTCCGCCGACGGGCGGACTATCGCTTCCGTCCAGATGAATATCAGCAGCAGCGTTTGGGTTGGGCCGGCCAACGATCCCGACCACGCCGAGCAAGTGCTTTCCGGGAGGCTCGATGGAAACACCGGCCTGACTTTCACTCCCGATAACCGCGTGGTTTACACCGGCAACCACTCCGAGAATTGGGACCTTTTCCTCGCCGACGCGGATGGCAACAATAGCCGACAACTCACCTTCGAAAAGCATTTCCATGGCGGCCCGACCGTCTGTGACCACGGGCGCACGGTCGTTTATTTCACAAATTTTGACGGTATCAGCCATTTGTGGAAGCTCGCTCTGCAGACCGGGGGCTCTTCCAAGCTAACCAATGGCGCCGAGGAGGTAATCCCGAGCTGCGGAGGAGACGGCGACTGGGTTTACTACTGGGGACAAGTCGCGGGTGGAACCAACTACGCCTTCAAAGTGCCCATTGCGGGGGGAACTCCAGTTCGAATTTCGGATCGTGTCGCTCTCTCGCCGGCGTTTGTGTCTCCGGATGGCAAGCACGTCGCTTTCGTCGCTCCGAGGAAGGACGGAACGATCGAGATCGCACTGGTTTCCGCAGTAAATGGGGCGCCCGAGTCGGCAGTACCCTCGCCGGCCACATTCGATCAGACTGCCGGGGCAGGATGTTGGATGCCCGACAACCGATCGCTCGCGCTAGTAGACCTACGCAGTGGAGCACCCGACCTTTGGGCGATTCCGTTCTTTGGGGGTCCACAGACCCAAGTGACGCACTACCCCTCTGGTGTGATCTGGGGCTGTGCTTACTCTCCCGACGGAAAGTTGATCGCCATCGCGCGCGGCAACCGCCAGAGCGATGCGGTGCTGTTTACAAGCAGCAAGTGATGACCGTTTCTTGTTCTTAGCCCGCCGGGATTTCACTCTGCGCTCCCCCGTGGTCAAATCCGTTGCGTTTGACTTCGCCGCCGCTCCCCCCGAAAATTGAACAAATGGATCTTTACGAAGAAATCGTCAAGCTCCGCCGGGAAGGTCGGCGCGGAGCTGTGGCCACCATCGTGAACGTCCGCGGATCGGTGCCGTCGTTTGAAACCGCCAAAATGCTCGTGCGAGATGATGGCTCCATCGCCGGCACCATAGGCGGAGGCTGCGTCGAAGCCGAAGTCTGGCAGGCCGCGCGCGAGGTCATGGAGAGCGAGAGGCCCCGCACGCTCAGCTTCAATCTGAATCAGAACCCCAAGTATGATACCGGTCTCATCTGCGGCGGCACGCTCGACATTTTCATCGAGCCGATTCTTCCTGCAGCGTTACTTTATATATTTGGCGCAGGCCATGTTTCAATAAGCCTTTACAGCACGGCCAAGAGCGCCGGTTTCGACGTTATTGTCATCGACGATCGCGAATCCTACGCTAACCGCGAGCGTTTCCCCGAAGCCAAAGAAGTCATCGCCGAGGACTTCGATCAGGCGATGGCGCGCATCACGCCGAACGAGTCCTCGTACTTGGTCATCGTCACCCGCGGCCACCGCGACGATATGCGTATTCTTCGCTGGGCCGTTCAAACCCGCGCGCGCTACATCGGCATGATCGGGTCGAAGCGCAAAACCATTGCCATCTTCCGCGAGCTAACACAAGAAGGCCTTGCGCCCGAGCTTTTCGAGCGAGTCCACGCGCCCGTCGGGCTGGATATCGGCGCCATAACTCCCGAAGAAATTGCCGTCGCGATCACCGCCGAACTCATCGCGGTCCGCCGCCACGCCGAAGGTGAATTGCCGCATATGAGCCGGTTCAAAGGCCACCAAAACGATTTGTCATGCAAATGTGAAAAACCCGAATAACCACGAAGAACACGAAGTTGCACTAAGGATTTCCCTTCCGGTTTTCCTCCGTGCCTTCGTGCACTTTGTGGTTTTGAAATCCTCGCTTGAGCGCATACATCTTCTTTCTGCTATCTTCACTTCATGGCCCGCGCACCCAGTCTTTGCGGAGTGCTTCTAGCTGCCGGCGAATCTTCGCGCATGGGCGCCGACAAAGCCCTGCTCCCCTGGCCACCGGGGCAGACTCAGGACACGTTTCTTTCCACGGCGATTCGCTTGCTCAACGCCTTCAATGACATGGTGATTGTGGTCGCAGGCAATAACGAGGCCAGCCTCGCGCCGGCGGTTTATGCGACCAGTGCGTTACTCGTCCGCAATCCCGTTCCCGAGCGCGGCCAGTTGAGCTCGCTTCAAGTTGGACTGGAAGAAGTCCTCAACCAGGGCCGCGATGCCGCCACGATTGCTCTTGTCGACCGCCCTCCGGTTGCTCCGGCCACATTAAGAACTCTCATTGCTGCCTTTGAAAGTGCTGTCGCCCAGGAAAAATGGGCAGTGGTCCCGGAGTGTCAAGGCAAACACGGGCATCCCATCCTTGCGGGGCGGGAGATGATCGAAGCCTTCCTGACGGCGCCCGAATCTTCCACGGCGCGCGAAGTTGAACATGCAAACCAGGAACACATTCAGTACGTCGCCGTGGAAGACCCGAACGTCGCTATGAATGTGAACACGCCAGCGGATTACGCTTCCCTGGGGACCAAGCCTGCATTGTGACCTCTGTGCGACTCTGTGCCCTATGTGGTTAAATCTTTTCTAAGCCGAGCCGAGAGGACACAGAGGAATCTTCTAACTATGGCCACCGAAGCGTCCACTTACGCCGCTGAATTTGTGAACTCAGTCGTACAGCTCAAGCCTTCGCTCGCCGTTTTCGACTGCGACGGCACCCTCTGGTCGGGAGATGCCGGCGAAGGCTTCTTCGATTGGGAGCTGAAGCAAAACCTGCTTTCCGACGAGGTCGTTGACTGGGCCCGCAAGCGCTACGCCGCGTACCGTGAAGGCAAAGTTGGCGAGGACGAAATGTGCGGCGAAATGGTCACCATTCATCGCGGCCTGACCGAAGCCGAGGTCGAACGCGCCGCAGCCCGATATTTCGAGCAGTATTGCGTTACCGACATTTTTCCTGAAATGCGTCAATTGGTGGAACGGCTACAAAAGGGCGGCAGCGACATTTGGGTTGTTTCTTCCACCAACGAATGGGTCATCCGCGCCGCCATGCGGCACTTCGGCATAGCTCCCGAGAAAGTTCTTGCCGCCGCTGTCCACGTCGTCGATGGCATCATCACCGACCGGCTCATCCGCGTGCCTTCCGGCGAAGGTAAGGTCACTGCCATCAAAAAAGAAATCAGGCGGTCTCCTGATGCGGCATTTGGGAACTCCGTTTGGGATGTTGAGATGCTAATGCTGGCTCGCCACGCCTTCGCTATTAACCCCACAAATCAGTTAAAGCACACTGCCCAATTGCGAAACTGGCCGATCTATCGACCCAATAGCGTGGCCACGTAGGGGCTGTGTCTGCACCCGTCCGGTTGCTCGGTAGGGGCGCACCTCGTTGCGATTCCGAAACTCGGGCCGCCAATCACCTACTTTTGCAGCTATAATGTGCCGAGATTTCGCGGCTTGCCCCGCCGCATCGGACGTCCCATGCCCCTTTCCCTCGACACTCGCGATGTCGGACGTGTCACCATCGTGCGCTGCAATGGGCGCATTGTCGCGGGGAACGAAAGTGAATCGCTGCACGCTCACATCGCATGGCTCTTGCGCGACCGCTGCCACATCGTCCTGCACATGAGCGAAATCCAGTTCATTGATAGCAGCGGCCTCGGCGCCATGGTCCGCAGTCTGACCGGGACCCGCCAGGCCCGCGGCGACCTCAAGCTCTGCAACATACCCGATTCGGTCCGCAAAGTTCTCGAGCTCTCGCACCTCACGACAATCTTCGACACGCACGAATCTGAGGAGAAAGCTGTCGCAGCGTTCTACCGCCCCGGCGCCCACGCCGAGGCTCCGGCTCGTTCCGGTCGCAGCATTCTCTGCCTCGATCCCAATGCCGATGTGCTGGCCTGCTTGCGCGAGTTGCTGCGCCGCCACGGACAGGATGTCCACACCAGCAGCCGCGTCAGCGATGCCCTGCTCCTGATGCGTGTCTCGCATTTTGATCTTGTCGTGCTCGGTCCCGCCTTGAATGTATCTCCCGCCAACCTGCAAGCCCTGCAGGCCGCTTGCGCCTGTCTGCCGGTGCTCGAACTCGGCGGTGAGTTTTCCACCCGAGAGGCCGGCGAAGCCGCCGACGGGCTGCTCAAAGCCGTCGAGGTTCGCCTCAACCCGAAGAGCGCGTAGTTGGCCACCTGGGGACCGCCCCGTCGGCCGTGCGAAAGGATCCGGACTTAGAGCTTGACTTGCCCCAGCGCTGCTCTCAGTGCATCGATCGCCAGATGGCTGGCATGACCCGAGGCCTCGGGCAGCCCGCCCATCGCTTCCACCAACTCTTCCCTCCTCAACCCACGCGCTTCCTGCAAAGTTTTCCCCTGCACCAGTTCAGTAAGCAACGACGCGCACGCCATTGCTGGAACGCACCCCTTGGCGCGAAAGCGAATTTCTGCGATGCGGCCGTTCTCTACTCGCAAGGTCAGTTTCAGAATATCTCCGCAGGCCGGATTCTCAATCTGAACGCTCGCATCGGGATTGCTGACCTCGCCTGCATTGCGCGGATGTTCAAAGTGATCGAGAAGGTCAGAAGAGTACATAATGAAATTGTACGTCGAGATATAAGTCGTCCGAGTAGGTTATCGGCGCAGCCACGAGCCGTGCAGGTCGCGCGAAATTTCCCCGGACGAGGGCGTCCGGGCTACGTGGTTCCTCACTACGGCCAGGCTCGGGCAGGGCAAAGGCCCGTCGGGGTCAGGGCCACATCGCGCTGCGGTCAGCGACCGCGGAAAAACACGGGACGTGTGGCGAAAGAAACCGGCGCTCAATGGCCATGGTCTCGAGCGAATATGTGAACTTCGCGCCGCAGTCGCAGCAAACTCGATAAGTCTGCCGGTCGAGCGTGAACACCCGGCTCAAATGGCTGTGATGACAGCCGAAAACAAAATCGAGAAAGTTAACAAGCCTTGCCATAAGCAACTCCTATCCACAGATCCTTATGCCTTTTGGTTCCCTGCCTTCTATAGTCAGCACGTTGTCAGAAGTAAGGCGAGCGCGCATCGCCAGATGGAGGGTTTTTCTTCCTCCACAAAAGGCTTGTGGATGCGTACCTCTTTCGGGGTACGGAGCTGGGATGGCATGTCTACGACTTTCGCCCGGCAGAGTAACCTGTTCTGCCTGACCGCGCACACTGCGCCGAAATCCAATGAAACCCCTGTCCTTCCGGAACCTTTCATTGGCCGCTGGCTGACATACGCTATTTCGCGAGATTTTCGCCGGCCTCGGGGGTGACATGGACGTTCAGCAGCGCATTGGTCCGCTTGGATTGAAGGTCACAAGGCGAGTGATTGCAATCACTTGCGCTGGGGCGCTGTCGGCTTCGCTGCTCGCATGCGGCAACTCGCCGGCTACGCCAACATCCGGCTCAACACCGCCCACGTCGAAAACCGGCTACTTTGGAACGGAGCCCTCCCACGCCACATATTTGCCTCGCCCGGATTCCTACTGCGCCTCGCAGGTAACGCCGAATTCCTGGGAGCCGCGACCGGACAACGACCAGGCGAATCACACGGTTATTTCTCCGCCCTACAATTGGTCCGTGGAAAATTACTGGACTTCATGGCGAGACAAGCGAGACAAGGTCACCGGCAATTTCACCGGAACGACGACGGAAATCATCCAGTGGGCCGCGTGTAAGTGGGGCATCGACGAAGACACGATCCGCGCCGATGCCGTAATCGAGTCTTATTGGCACATGAGCACGCTGGGAGATGTTTGTGGGCCGGCGGGCGAGGCGTCCTATGGCCTGATGCAGATCAAGAACGAGGACTGCTCCGGCACGGTGATCCATGGCGGCTATCCCTACACCATGCAATCTACGGCGCTGAATGTGGATTGGTACGCGGCGCACATACGCTCGTGCTACGACGGCGATTTCTATGACGGCGGTCCCTGGCTCTACGACGGCCAGACGGTGGATCAAATCGCGGCACAGGATGGTTGGGACTATGTCTTCTGGGCCTGCATCGGGGCCCACTTTTCCGGCAACTGGCAGCCCGGCCAGCCATATCAGGTACAAGTGCAGCAGATTCTGGCCAACCGCAACTGGGAACAACCGGGTTTCTAGTCACCCTCCAAATCAGGCCATTCTGCGCGTCCCAGGTGATCCGGATGTTGGGAGTAAGATCAAAGCAATGAATTCTGACCATACTCCGCAGCGGATAGTGTGCCTGCAACCGAGCGCGACCGTGATTCTGGCGGAAATGCGGAAACTGGATCGGGTCGTCGCTTGCACTAAATATTGTGCAGAAATGCTGGAGCTGTGCGGATTTGGGGCGGGCGAGGGCGTCGGCCCCTGCGTGGCGATTGTTGCAGATTCCTGGACAGCGAAAAGCGATGAGATTCTTGCCGCGAAGCCCGATCTCGTGATCGGGGCGGTTCCTTACCAGGAAAAAGCCATCGCAGAGATTATGAAATCCGGCGCGCGTTTTTTGGGGCTGGCACCGAGGTTGCTCGCCGATATTTATACAGACATCGCGGTGATCGCCGGAACTATGGGCGTAGCCGAACGTGGTGAGCAGGTAATCGCAGAAATGAAACAAGAGGTTCAAGCGATGCTGGTCGCTACGCGCGGGTTAGACAGGCCACGCGTGTTCTGTGAAGAATGGGGTAAACCGATCATTACCTCGCAAAAATGGGTGACGGAGCTGGTAGAAGCGGCGGGTGGTAGCTTCGCAGGGCAACCTGGAGCCCAGACTTCGGCAGAAGCCATTTTCCGCGAGGATCCTGGCGTGTTGATTGCCTCGTGGTGCGGAGCTGGCGACCGGGTGCCGCTGGAAAAAATCGTCCGTGACCGGCAATGGCAGGGAATGCGTGCTGTCCGGGAAGGACGGGTGTATTGCATTCGCGACGAATTTCTTAATACTCCGGCCCCCACTCTCATAACGGGCTTGCGTGCCCTGGCCGCGGCGATTCATCCTGGACGATTTCCACAAGCTGCCGGTCTAAGATGTATGGCGGCGGTTGCACCGCGGGAGGCGCGCCCCAACTTAGCGATTTAGCGTTCCATGCCCACTTCGAAGATTCAGGAAATCCTGGAAGAATTGGACCGGCTGTCGAGAGCTGCCGGGCCAGTAGAAGATTTGATGTGGGAGGTGGTAAAGCTCCTGCACGACCGCATGCCCAAGTACAACTGGGTGGGCTTTTACATGCTCGAGAAATCTGCCGGCCAGCATCCTGCATTGCTGGTTCTTGGGCCGTTTCAGGGAGCGATGACGCCCCACACGCGGATTCCGCTGAATCAGGGGATCTGCGGCGCGGCGGCTTCGACCGGGAAGACGGTGGTGGTCGATGACGTAAGCAAGGATTCGCGTTATCTTGCCTGCTCGGTAGAGACAAAATCGGAAATTGTGGTGCCGGTGTTCGTGCAGGGGAAAGTCGTGGGCGAGCTCGATATCGATAGTTTCTTCCCCGCCGCATTCAGCAAGGAAGACCAGCAACTGGTCGAATTTTGCGCCTCGCTCATCGGCAAGCAGCTCGAAAAACAACCGGCGTGAGAAAAATGAAGGCCTGCTACAAAAGATTCTAATAGCGCACGTCCAGCCCGGGCGCGGGTAGGAAGAAAGTCTCTCCCGCCAATGAAACAAGTGGTCGCCGCATTGATTCTTAGAGATGGCAAGGTGTTGGTTTGCCAGCGCACCCGCCACCAGACCATGCCTCTCAAGTGGGAGTTTCCCGGGGGGAAGATCGAAGATGGGGAACAGCCGCGCGATGCCCTCCGCCGCGAACTCGATGAAGAACTGGGCATCGAGGCCGAAGTTGGCGAGGAAGTGGCCCGCATCCGCCACGAATACAAGAATGGTGGGAGCGTGGAATTGAGATTTTACGCAGTGCGGAAGTACAAGGGCGAGCTAGAAAACCGGATTTTCCGCGACGTGCAATGGGCGGAGCGGTCGCAACTGCCCGGATACGATTTTCTGGAAGCGGATGAGACGCTGGTAAGGGACCTGGCCAGGGGGAAAGTTCTGTAACTAACTCTGAGAAGCTTTACTACAGCTTATACGTCTCGGGAGGAGGGTGGAATGAGCTTTCAAAGGCGCCAATTCCTTCAAATCTTGTCATGTGCTTTCGGGACGAGCCTCGTTCTGCCCCAAAATGAATTAGCCATGTCGGCACAGAACCCGGCGCAGCCCCCCGCAGAGCCAAAGAGTCCTGCTCCGCCTGCGAAGACAGCTGCTACGCGTGAATCAGACAAATCCGAATCGGGAGGAATGGAGATGGAAAAAGTCGCCGGAATCGGAGGGCTGTTCTTCCGAGCTCATGATCCCAAAGCGTTGGGGAGCTGGTACCAGCAACACCTGGGGATCGCGCTCACGCCAACGAGCGAGGGCGGAACCGTTTGGCAGCAGGAAGCGGGACCGACCGCCTTCAGTCCTTTTCCCGAGACGACCAAATATTTCGGGGATCCGAACAAGGCCTGGATGGTGAACTTTCGAGTGCACGACCTCGACAAAATGGTAGCCCAGCTACGAGCGGCAGCAATTGAGGTGAAAGACCCGGAATCTTATCCCGGCATTGGGCGCTTCACGCGGCTGCATGACCCGGAGGGAAATCCCATCGAATTGTGGCAACCTGCATAATTCGGCGCGAGAGTCGCGCGGTCTGGGGGCCCGGCTTGAAAGGGACCCGGCTTGGCAGACGACGAGCCAAGGTAAGTCAATTACAAGTTTAAGTAGATCGCAGCGTCCAGATGTAAGCCAGACTCAGGGCCGCCATAATCACCGTTGTGACCCAGGCGACCACGTTGTAAGTACGCGAGTTTACGTAATCGCCCATCAACTCTTTCTTGTTTACCAGCAGCAACATGAAAACCAGCACGGGCGGCAGCGCGACGCCATTGACTACCTGCGAAAGGATTGAAATCTTCACCAGCGGCAGGTTGGGATACAGAATCACGCCACCTCCAGCTACGATGAGCGCAGTGTAGAGCCAATAAAAGACGGGCGCTTCACTGAATCGTTTTCCCACTCCGGATTCGAAGCCCAATCCTTCGCAAACCGTGTAAGCCGTCGAAAGCGGCAGGATCGACGCGGCAAACAGAGAAGCATTGAACAGTCCCACAGCGAAAAGAATGTAAGCGTAATCTCCCGCAAGCGGATGCAGCGCCTGCGCGGCGTCCTTGGCATCGGCGATGTTGTGATAGCCGTGGACGTAAAGTGTGGCGGCGCAGGCCACGATGATGAACCAGGCGACAACGTCCGTAAAAATGCAGCCGGTGACGACGTCGAGTTGCGAGGCTTTGTATTGCCGCTTAGTGATTCCCTTCTCGACGATGGAAGACTGCAGATAAAACTGCATCCAGGGCGCGATGGTCGTGCCAACCACGCCAATGATCATGTAGAGATAGTCCTGACGGATGAACATTTGGCGGGGCGGAGGAATGACGGTTGCTTTCAGTGCCTCGAGCCAGGCCGGTTTGGCGATGACTCCGGCGAAGATATAGGTCACGTAGAAAAACGAAGCAGCGAGAAAGATCTTTTCTACGGTTTTGTACTGGCCTTTCACGACAATAAGCCAGACGATCATGCCGCAGACTGGGACGGTAATGTACTTGGAAAGGCCGAACAGTTCCAGGCTGCCCGCGATACCGGCAAACTCGCCCACTACGTTGCCGAAGTTGATCAGCAAAATTCCAACCATCATGAAAAACGTGATGCGAAAGCCGAATTCTTCGCGGATGAGATCGCTCAAGCCCTTGCCGGTAACAGCGCCCATGCGGGCCGCTATTTCCTGGATCACAATCAGCGCGAGAGTGACTGGAATCATGGTCCACAGCAGCATGTGGCCGAACTGGGCGCCCGCCGCGGAATAGGTGTAGATGCCGTTGGCGTCGTTATCGACGTTGGCGGTGATGAATCCTGGGCCGACGACGGCAAGGAACAGCAGAATCCGGAGTTTCCAACGTTTCAGGAATTTCATGGGCACAGTTGCCCGCCATGGAGTTGCGCCCTCGGTGTGTCTTGGTTTCTTTTGGGGCAAGCCACGAAAGACACCAAGAAACGCAAAGGGACTGCCTAGCATAAACGGAGAGGGGAAATCTGAACAGGTGAAAAGTGGGGTAGGCTAAATTCTCCGGAGGAGAGTTTCCTCCGCGACCTCTGCGGTTCTCTGCGCTCTCGGCGGTTAAAGCGAGACTCCTTAACCGCAGAGCTCGCGAAGAAGAGCCGCAAAGAACGCAGAGAACAGAATACTCAAAATTAGAACGCCACAGAGAAGTGGGCGGCATCCCTGAGGAGCCTACGGAATCAGCGCCAGCGTTTTAACTTTGGCCAAATCTCGGTCAGAGTGCCAAACTTTGCGCCTTTGCAAATGAAGACGTCGACGTTCTTTTCGAGAGCGTAGGGATTGTCGGCGGAAGTGCCTACGTATTCGACGTGCCGGAAGAGTTGCTCAAGTCTTTCTCGGCGGTCGTCGAGAACGATCAAACAATCGCCGGAATAGCCGCGCGGGCCCCAGATGAACCAGGTCTGGTGGCCGCTGAGGGCTGGCGGCAGGCCATACTTGCGCCCCAGAAAATCAATGGCGCCGGCCTGTCCATAATCCTGCGCGAAGATGGCGCAGCTGCTGCGTTCGTTGGCAGGAATGCGGGCCCAGGCCTTGGCCGTTTCAGCCACGATCTCTTCCCACCCAAACTGGTCCGAATACCATTGCGGCAGCGCGGCGCGGGCGTGGGAATGTTCCATTACCGGCAACTTGAAAGGCAGATATTTCATGAAATTGATGAAAGCATCGGGAGAGAGAATTGGTACGACTACCGGAGCAAGATAAGCGCCATTGACCAGAAGCACTATGGCGATGGCCGGCTTGAGCCACTTGAGCCGCGGGCGATCGAACGCAGAGTCGATGATTACAGCTCCTGAGGCCAGCAGCATGGGGTAGATCGGTGCAAGATAGTAATTCTTGCCATGCAGGGCGAAAAAGACGCTGTAGCACACGAGATAAGACCAACCGAGAAATCGATACGCCTTGAGCCGGGCGGAAAAAAGAAGCGCGAACAATCCGATCAGCCAGATCGGCGCACTGAGCGGGTTGACCAGCAAAGTCTGCTGGAGAAAATATTGCCCGGCAGGTAAGACAACATCGCGGCCTTCGCCGCGGATATTGTGAATGAGCTGAAGAAAAGGCCAGTCGTAATGCAGGTTCCAGAGGAGGTTGGGAAGAAAAATCAGAAACGCGGCGAGGCCTCCCAACCAGATCCATTTATTAAGAAAAAACCGCCGCTGCTCAGTTAAGAGCAGGCCGATCACGATCCCGAAGCCGAACAAGGCGATGGAATATTTTTCCAGCAACCCCAGCCCGGCGATTACGCCAAACCACAACCAGTAACGGGGATTGTCGCGATTGATGGCGAGAATGGCGAAGTAGGCGCAACCCATCCAAAGATTCGGTTCGAGACAATTCGTTCCCAGCAGACTGCCATTCGAGAGATATTGCGGCGCAACAACAATCGTGATGGCGCTGAGAAGAAGCGCGAAGCGCCGTCCACCGAATTCACGGGCGATAAGCGCAGTTTGGACAACCAGCAACGATGAAGCGAGCGCGGGAAGAAAACGAATGGCGCGCAGCGTGTCGCCGAGGACGGCGAGAGAGATGCGGGCCAGGAAAGGTAAAAGGGGCGGCTGGTCGACATATCCCCAGGCGAGGTGCCTGGCGCAGGCGATGTAGTCGAACTCATCGCGAAAATAGCCATAGCGGTTGTTGAAATAGATATGAAAGATCAGCATGGCTAGGGCGATGGCCCAGACCAAAAGCATGCCATTCGAAAACTGGGATTTCTTTTGCTGGACGGCGGGAGCGGAGATCGGCGCGGCAGACACGATGTGGAGGATAGCGAAGGATTACGTTTGTGTCATCCTGCCTGTGAAATAACCGCCCGCGACTTTTCGCCGATGCCTGTGTTTCTATGCGGCGTGGGCTGGCATCTAATCGTCAAAGCCCAGTCCGTGCAAACCAGTTTTGAGGATTCCTTATGTTCTTCCGCTCGCCGCTCGCCTCTCCTGTATTTCTTGCCCTGTTTGCGGCTGTTAGTTTCCCGCCCGCGGCGGGCGTCGCGGCGCAGGCAGAAACCGCCGATGCGGTCACGCCTCTGTGCTCGCCGAAAGTTACGGCCAACGTCGTAGTTGCTTCTCCCAAACAGCGGTACGAGGCA
>Ga0335081_10009788_pt1 | contig 15459 bp, 21 predicted proteins | sample Lox_Sample_35_FD_206713 | JGI IMG/M metagenome (GOLD analysis project Ga0335081, IMG submission 206713) | Soil microbial communities from Loxahatchee National Wildlife Refuge, Florida, United States - Lox_Sample_3.5 | ecosystem: Environmental > Terrestrial > Soil > Wetlands | place: USA...
TCGGGTAGTTCGTTTGCGGAAAGCGTGCAAGTCATGTAATATCATTACGCGGGGTGGAGCAGCCTGGTAGCTCGTCGGGCTCATAACCCGAAGGTCGTCAGTTCAAATCTGACCCCCGCAACCATTTATCTCGTTAGTTCACCAGGGCTTGCTGGCTCACAGCAAGCCCTCTTTCTTTCTCAAAAGGTCCAGAAGGGTCCAGAATCTCCCCCAACTGGGCTGCAATTCGGATGTCGTCTTCCTTCGCTACGTGCGAGTACACACCCAGCGTCATCGCTGCGTCGCTATGGCCAAGCCGTTGTTGCCGCAGTTTCAACGGCACGTTGAGCCTGTCCATTTCCGACGCGTTGTAGTGGCGGAAGGCATGCAATCCTGCACGTGGAATCCCGAGCTTCTCCAGCAGCGGATGCAGCTTTCGCTTCACGAGAAGGTTTTGATCCCATGGTGTTCCGTTGCGAGACGCGAACAGCAAGCCGCTCGTATTGGGACGCCATTGCGAGATGAATCGCCGAAGATGCTCGACAAGGTTTGGCGAGACGGCAAAGCTCCGTGTGGCGTTCTCCGTTTTGGGTCCTTGGAGTTTTCCACGCCATGCGCTCTGCCGCACGTGAACCAGGCCGAGTTCGAGGTCCAAGTCTTCGAGACGTAACCCGCAGATTTCTCCAGCGCGTACCCCCAGTTCCGCAGCCAGCCAATAGAACGTACGATATGGCTCTTCTGCGGCACGGAGAATGCCCTTAACCTCTTCCTGAGTGAAAAAGAACCTGCGGGGCTTGAGCCTCTTCGGCAGCACGACGCCGTCGAGCGCATCGTGTGCCACGTACTGCCAAGCGCGTGCTGACTTCCACATCATCTGCATCGTTGCGAAAATATTCCGTACCGTCTTTGGACTCGCCTTGATGTTCGAGACGAATTGCTGCACCGTTTCCGGCCGCACGTCTCGGACTGTCAGTCGTCCAAAAAAAGGCGTCACGTATTTCCTCAGATGACTGCGAAGGTTTGCTTGGGTTGAGGGTTTGTGTTGAGTGAGGACCAGAGCTTCCCAGCGCTTGGCGAATTCCGCGAAGGTCGCAGTCGGTCTCGCCCTGTACATCGGATCGTTCACCACGGCGAGTCTTTCTTCGAGTCTGCGTTTCGCTAGAGCACGTGTCGGAAGGTCTCCTTCTCTTTTGTCGCCGAGTACTTCGGATTTTCGGACTCTTCGTATTTGACCATGAACGATTTCGTCTTCACGCCAACGGCCCACCCAAACCGTGCGGATGGTTTTGCCGTTCTTGTCCTTGATGCTCCTGGTTTTCAAACTACCGCATTGGTGCCGACGCCTCGCCAACGAGCCTCCTCGCTCATTGACGTATTGCCCTTTCTCCAAACTACACTCCAGAGAGAGATCGGGCAACTCATACCTTGTCGTGATTTCACGAGAAGGTTGAGCGTTGCTCGGCGTTTGCTGAAGGGCTTGCGGAAGGGCTTTAACAGGTAAAGCGGCCACGGCTGCACGCTTCCAAAACGAGACGGGACGCCCCTTTCGGAACGTCCCGCCAGCGCGCAATCACGGCGTCGGCCTAAGAGCACCGTGAAAAGGAAACTCAAATTTTTTTGTGAGGAGAAGGCCCGAGGTATTGCGCGCTTTAGTTTTTAGCGATGCGGCTCGTCGGAGACGGCTTTAACCTGCCGCCCCATCGAAAGGCGGGAGGTGTCGGTTTTCATTTAGCTGCGCGGTACCGAGAACAACCGCGTCGGTGAAAATCCACCAGAGAACTACCGTACCGTGTTACCAGAGAACCCAAGACTAGACCAAAGGCAAACGACTGTCAATATTCACCAGGTCCGGGTAGTGGGTCAGTTTGGATATGCCGCACGCAAGAGGGATGGTAAGATGCCATCCACTTTGCAGAGGTGGTATCTATGGGCTGGAAATCATTTTTCCAAGGTCTGGCCGCTAACATCGTATCTGCCATTCTCATTTTGGGGGCTGGCGCAGTGCTAACCATCCTTCAAGCAACGCATTCCAGATGGGCCGAACCTACCTTATACGGGATGGCGGGTATTTGTCTCATGGCGATCATAATCTTTGCGTTTACTGGACGCCCAATACTTTCCAAGAAGCAGCCGCAAACTACAGTTGAAAATGTAGAGTCTAATATCCGGGCATGGTTAGATTATTTTGGTTTGGGAGTTCAGAAGCGAGTTGAGCCTGAGGCCCACTTCGCTTTCCTTGTTACGTGTCGCAGTGGCATTGGGTTATTTGTGGCCAGACCTAAGGCACGCGATCACTATGTAGTTTTTGGTTCGAACATCGAGTTAGCTGCGGAACACCGAGATGTTTTGGCGCACTTACCTAAAGAAAAATCAGGCAGAATTTTGGAAGAAATAGCACTTGAGTTAGCCAAAACTGGGGTAGGTTACAATCTCGAAATACAGCCGGATGGAACCCTGACTAAAATCAGTTTGCAAAGAACTGTTCCTATTACTTCGGGCTTAAATCAAGATACTTTCATCGGATATGTAGATCAATTAGAGAGCAATACACAAGTAGCCCGAGAAGCTGTGCGACTGTCCGTTGACAGCGCTAAGCAGCAAACTCCCCCTGCTTCGCATTGAGAAGCCCAACAATCTCTTCTAATCCCCACGCATGATTGTGATACCCACTTCCATCGCTGGCCTCACGCGCAAGGTTTGGTGAATGCGGCAGAAATTGTAGTGCATGAAGTGAAGCGCGATTGCGTGGGCATGCTTCTCGTTCGGCTGCCAAATGGATTGAAAGAGACTCCCGCCCTCGGAGTTTGAGAGCGATGGCGAGGAAAGCCCTGCAGGAAGAGAGTGAAGCCGCAGGGGGAAAGCTCTCTAGCGGTGCGGTGAAGTGCAAGTTGTTTCCTCCGGAGTTTTGTGACGACCGCACTTTAGGCGTGGATGTAAGCCGCGTCATTCAGGCCGCGAATCGAGCGGATTCTGTCAGATCGTATCGAGTTTCTTCTGAGCGGCTTTCCCGCACAAAGTCAAAAGAGCAAATCGAATTTAGCAGTGCGAGTCAGCGCCGCGTGTTCATTCCGTGGCCCTTTTTCTTTTAGCGCGCTTCCCGTTTAACTGCCCGAGTGATATTGTTTTCGCTTCAGACTGTGGGACCGATGAATCTTGGATCGAGAAACCTCTGGCAAGTCGCCGCTGGACTAAAAGAGCGAAACTACGTTGACACACTGCTCAAGTGGGACGTCGTCATAATCGGCCCCGGTAACTATGGGAAGTGGCCCGCTTGTAAAGATGAGATGAAGCAAAAGGCGCCGGGACAGGTTTCGATCTCCAAGCGGTTTTGCGAAGAGATGAAGCGGGGGGACCTCATAGCTCTCCGGCTTGGGACCGACGAAGTGCATGCTGTAGGTGAAGTCGCTGATGAATCTGCGCAATGGCTCGATGATTTTGGGGACGTGGACGGCTGGGATCTCCAAACGGTTCGACGCGTCCGCTGGTTGCACAAGGGATTTCACCGATTTCCGGCGCAAACTCTTAAGTTTGGCCCAACGATCCTTGCATTGAACTCACCAGCTGTAGTCGATTGGATGAAAACTCTTGAAATTCCATCGGCTGATTGGGACAGGGAACTCAAGTTGTTGCCAGCAACATGCGTGGACGGCGAACGGAGGCGGCTGTTGTCACATGCGGATATTGGCGAGCACCTTTACGACAGAGGTATTTCTTCAGATGCAGTCAGAAACCTTCTTAGTAGCATTGACGAACTGACTCGCATTGCACGCTGGTATCAGAGAGCAGAAGCCGCCGTCTCGGAAAACGAGACAATTGCGTATTTGTCAATTCCTTTGCTGCAGTGCCTGGGTTGGTCTCCACAAAAAATGGCTATTGAGTGGGGTACCGTTGATATCGCCTTGTTCGAGAAGCTTCCTCGAACCGATGAGAATCTTGCAGTCGTCATTGAAGCCAAGAAGCTCGATGAACCGATCAAGGTCGCCTTTGAGCAGGCTGCTGGATATGCAGGACAAGCCGGACGTGAACGGTGCAGGAGGATCGTTCTGACCGACGGGATCAAATATTACGTCTACGTCAGAGGTGAAGGAGAGAAGTTCTCAAACCATCCAAAAGCATATCTGAATCTTACACGCCTCGTCGCCGACTATCCGACCCTGGGGTTTGCTGGCGCTAAGGATGCGCTCACGATTTTGGCGTCCGCTTGGTCCGAATACGAAGGGCGGCAAATAGAGCGCGTCCCTGAATCTCAATAACGGGGCCGCGCGGACCCTTGCTTCAATACGCGAAAAAACACAAAGCGTTAACGCTGCTTCCAATCCTGAATGTCTATTTGCAAATCGTAATAGTATGGCTGTACTTACGAAAGAAAAGGGAGAAACCCGTGGGAAAGAAAGCGTTGAGCACCAGTGAATTGGAGCGGGAAGGCGAGAAAGGCCGCACCGCAAAACTCGGCAAAGATTCGAAAATCGGGTGCAAGGGCGCGGCGAGTCGTTGGCCAAAGAAGCCTGCTGGAAAGAGGAGAAAGTAACATGACGGGGGACCGCCTACCGCAGGCGCCGGAGCCGCAACCGGAGCCAGGGGAACCAGAACCACCACAGCCCTCGGAGCCACCGCAACCAGAACAGCCAGAGCCGACGCCACCAGACCCACAGTCTGCAAGAATGCCAGCCGGGTGTTTCGCACTAGATGCAGAACTCCGCCTCCCGAATCGCTTTCTCCACAAAATTGTCCTTCGCGAAATACGGCTTGTCGGACTCCATCGTGTCGAGCAGTCCAGCGGCACCCCGCAAATCCTGGTCGAACAGGGACGGCACGGAGGAGCGGGGCAAAATCTTCCCCGGCTCTCGTCTCCTGTCAATGACGGATTTCTGTGAGTGAGCTGATGCCGTGGCAGAAACAGATGATTCTCCATGACCCCAATTGACCATTGAAACCCTCAGAAGTACAACCCTTCAGCTGCTCTCAGTTCAACAGATTTGGTGCTGCTTCCATCTTGAACATCCTCGTGATCTAATTGCCGCAGAACGTTGCATCTTATATAGGTAGGTTTGATTTCAACCCTGGCAGTTTGATGACTCGACTCGGGAGGAGGGGTCAATAGTGGCGGGAGTACACCGACGCAACTACCTTTCTGACCTTGCCAACGACCTCAGAGAGGCTTCGGAACGAGGGTCCATTAGCACAGGGTATGCCTTTAACAGAGTCGCGGCAGAATGGCTGGGCTACAACCTCCCTGACAATTGCTTTGTGGATGGGGCAGGCGATCGTGGAATTGATTTTTGGTTTGAGTCCGATTCTGGATTCGACATTTTTCAATGCAAGAGTCATGAGTTCTTAGAGAGCGGGGACTTAGACCTCACACCATTTGACAACGAAGGAGTTCTGGATTTAGGGCGCGCGAGAGTGTTCTTGGAGACCGATGGTCCATTAGAGATCCAAAACGAACCACTAAAGAATTTTAGACACGCATGGGAACATGCTGTCTCCTCGCGCCGATCCTCGAAAGACCCTGAGCCTATCTCCGTCAATTTCGGACTCGTCTTACTGGGCGAAGGGTTGACGCGGCCAGCTCAGAACGAGTTCGACGATTTTTGTGCTGTTCTTCAGGGGAAGCCGCAAAGCATCGGATCGGTTCCGTTAGAGTATCGCTCCGGCCTCTACACGGTAGACAAACTCTTGGAAGGGCGCTGGCGGCTAGACAACAGAGAATGGAGGGACTCGAAGGGAGCGAAGAGAGACACAATCGATCTGCGTCCTGAGAAGATTGATGAAGCCCTATTAAAAAAAGGTAGTGCAGTATTCTATTGTCAGGCAATAGATCTTGTTCATGCGTACCAGGAATTCGGATATCAGCTCTTCGAACCGAATGTTAGATGCAACATCAGCCATTCCAAAGTCAATGCAGCAATCCGCGAATCGATACTTCACAGAGCGACGAGAGAAGAGTTTCGCTTTTTGAACAATGGCGTAACAATCGTTTGCCAAAGCTTTCAAAAACCTTCATCGAATAAACCTTGTTTTAAGGTGACTAAGCCCGGAGTTGTGAACGGCTTGCAGACCGTTTTTGCACTCCACGAATCGTACATGGCGCTCCCTCAATCTGACAAAATGCACTTTGAGAATAACTGTCAGGTATTGGTACGGCTTCTTCAGGAAGACTCACTGCGGGACTTGAACAGGCTTGTTCGGGCAACCAATACACAGAATCCGATGCAGGCCCGAAACCTAGTGTCGAACAATACAGAGCAAATTCAATTCGAGCGTCTCTTTGCCGAGCTTGGATGGTTCTATGAGAGAAAGCAAGGTGCATGGGAGGCGTTCGCAGCGGACCCGCGCCGTTGGAGGACCTTACAGAACAAAAGCAAGACCCACTTCCAGGTTCAGAGCGCAAGCGGGCGACCTAGGATGCGGAAAGTCGACAATGAAACGCTGGGGCAGACATGGTTGTCGTTCACAGGATTTTCTGAGGAGGCGGTGCAGTCCAAACGGGAAATCTTTGAGAACGATGATTGGTACGATTTCATCTTTCTCCACATTCCGAAGCGCCACGGATTCGACATCAATCACAAGCTGGAAGAAGCCCGGCAGGACTGCTTGAACGAAGCTCCACCACCCGCCCTAATGCTGGCATCCTACCTCGCCCGCGAGTTCGCTCGTCGAGCCGCACCAACGGCTAAGGAGAATCGAGAGCAAGCGATCAAACGACTAAAGATTGATCCTGTTAGTCTTCCGAAAGAAAAAGTACAGGAGACGCTAAACACAGACAATGAGTTTCTGTTGGGTCTTGTACTTAATGGAATGTCTTTCGAATTTGTGGAACTTTTTGGCCTAGTTCTGTATCGAGTTCTGGGGTCTGAATTGTCGATCACTGGACCAAAAATTCTCAACAATGAGTCGTTTGCGGTTCTCAATCAACAATTGGACTTCGATTCGGTGAAGAGCAGGGTCTTAGAAGAGCGCTTTGGCGAGAAAGATATCCTGGCCGTTCTGTGGTGGGTCTTCCGACACGTGCTAGAGGAGATGCTCGGCGGCGGTTGGCGTTCCGGGTATCTCTCAGCGAGAAATAGATCTAGATTCCTCCATTCGGTTGAGACGCGGAAGCGACTGGAACAGGGAGTTCTTCAGCTTCACCAATTCACCGAGAGGGCTCAATTGACGCGAACTTGGGCCATAGGCTTAAAACCCGGTACGGGTCTGTTTGGCTTTGTCCGGGAAGCTCTCCTCAAGAGTTAGACGAACAGTCCGCCCAAGGGGCGCTTATGCACAAGTTGGGGCAGAGTCAGTTTAGGGGGTTTTGCTCCCAAGTGGCAAAAACCCCAATGCCACGAGGTCTTAAGTAGCTGAAAATAAAGAAGTCTATATGTGGGAATATCGTGTGGCGAATGCAAGTGTTTTTGGGCCTCGACGTGGGAGTACATTACTTTGAACGAAAGACGGGGCACTATGATTATCAAGGGGAAGTCAGTCGGAGCAGCGCCATCGTCAGGTGTGACGAGTAGCCTCGAATGTCCCAGTTGCGGTCACGCCGGAACCTTTGAAGTCCTACTGAACACATCTTCGGATTTTTTGCTCGACGGCGTCATCCGCATTGGCGAGCGAAGATGTCCGAATGTCGATTGCAACGCCATACTATTTATCGTCTGGGATCACAACAAGATAGTGCGGACGTACCCTTCACCTCGACTTGAGTTGGACAGAACCAATATTCCTGTGCCCGTCGTTTCTGCCCTGGAGGAAGCCATAACCTGTCACGCAAACGAATGCTTTATCGCTGGGGCGATCATGATCAGGAAATGCCTCGAAGAGCTGTGCCGCGACCGCAATGCCCAGGGCAAAGACTTAAAGCAGCGAATTCGCGATCTCGGAACAAAGATAATTCTTCCCAAGGATTTGTTGGACGGGCTTGACGATCTTCGTCTGCTCGGTAACGACGCTGCGCATATTGAGTCTCGTGAATACGATCAAGTCGGAAAGGAGGAAGTCGAGGTAGGAATTGAGTTTACGAAAGAGGTGCTGAAGGCAGCGTATCAATACTCTGTGCTCTTAAAGCGACTTCGCGGTCTGAAAAAGAACCCCTGAGGGTTTGGGGACAAAACCGTGTGATTGTGTCCCTCATCCAAGCGAGCGAATTTTTGGCCGCGCCCTTGGAGCGATAGCGGTTGCCGGGTGAAAGGCCCGAGGTGGAAATCCCACGGGTAAAAGCCCCTGCACACCGCTTTCGAGGCTGAAAAGAACGCGGCCCACGCCTCGAAAGTCAGCTCACCGCCATCATGGTTAGCGGTGGGTTCGCGTTACTGGCACTCGCATCAAAGTACGTGCTTTGCAGGCGGAGACGGAAAACATAGCCCAGTTCGCCCTTCGTTACGTCTACTTGTGCGGATTGGCGTATGACCTGCATAGTAGGCCGACCGCATCGGATGATAATTCCATCGCCACTGCCGAAAAGAATCGCGCCAACGGAACCAACACCACAATTTGCCGCGCTAAGCTCTGGACAGGTCAGGATCGGCTTTCCAAAAAGCGTGTCCTTTCCGCCCTCCACCGAAACTAAAGGACGACCGTTGCCATCCACTGCCGCTGCGAGCATTTTTCCGCAAGCGTCGGGGAGGGCAAGAAAACATCTCTTGGTAGAGCGCCAGTAGGCGTCAATCTCGTATCGCAGATTTGTGAGGTCTCCGAGTGCGAGCTTGCCAGCACCGCCCACGGAGTTTGTGAGCGTTGCCGTCAATCCTTTGGTGGCCACGCCTGACAGATTTCCCCCAGTTCCGCTGCCTGAGAGGACTTGCAACATCGCGGATCGTAGCAATGCAGTCGTGCCCGCGAACACCAAGCGCTCAGTGTAAGAATCGAAATCCTGTTCGGCCTCGATACTACTGCCTAGAAAACAACGGATCGTCACACTGTTCATCAAAGATGCATAGCTGGCTGGAATCGTTTGAGGCGATTGAGTAGTGGTCTCGGTTATGACCTGGCCTTGTATGGTGCTGAGATCGAAAGATGGAATGGTGACAGGGTTGCAGTTTGGCCCGGCGTTCATCCTGTAGTCTGTCAAATCGGGGTCCAGCAAAGGCGCGACGGCGCGCTGCGCTGCACGGATGATATCGTCGAATAGCTGAGGTACAACATACCCGCCCTCTATTCCAAGCGTGTAGCCGAGTGCTTGTCCTCCAGCTAAGAAGTCTCGAAGCTCGCTATGATCTCCGCGAAGTGCATATTCAGCGAATTTATCGCGATAAGCGGCGGGATCAATTTGGCAGCCTCGCAGTTCGGCTTCGGCCTCTTCGGTGATGCCTTGGACATAGAGTCTCTGAATTTCCAGAGTCGATTGTCCGATGGCGCGAATGTTTGAAATACGGGAGAGTAGAACGCTGGCCTGCGTACGTTCCGACGCCGTGCCTTTGGATAATCTCTCGGCACGTTCGCTCAACGTTTGTATCTCTACAGCGGCTGCGGGAGTCATAGTTTTTTTCCTTGCGTGATTTTAGCCGCGACGGCTCGCACGGCTGCGTTTGATTCTCAGAAAAGTTTTGCCGCGCTGGCGGCGCTGGACAAGTCGGGCGGTTCGCCAGGGGGAACAGGAGCAGCGCTGCGCTGCGCATTTCTGAATTCCACCCACGCGCGGCCCAATTGCTTGGCGCGACGCTCCAACACTTTGAAAAACACACTTTGCGGACAGCCGAGTTGCCGAAGATCGCGCGCTTCGTCCATAATCCGCCTTTGGCGAATTACGGTATGGCCTAGCGTTGCTGTCTCGACGGTTTCCGTGTGATGCTGGGTCAGGAACGCGATTTCTTTTTCGCTAAAGGTTTCCACGTATCACCTCTCAAGAAACTTGCAACGGGTGGCGACGGTCTTGTTGGTCGTCGTCCTCGCAGTCCTCGGGATTCTCTTCGTCGCACTCCATCGGCTCTTCGTCGTCAATTTTGACGCGGCCTAGTCTGGCGTTGACCGTATCCAGTGGCGCGGGCGGCGCTGCTGGCAACGCGGCGGTTTCGACTGGCGAGTACGCTTCGGGTTTCTTGTTAACCGCAACGTTCGGCTTAACCGTCGTGAGAGGGTGCACGCTGTGATGGCGCAAGTTTGATTTGGTCATAGGTCCACCTCGGCGACAAAATTTCGGCCAACGATGGCGGCGCGCGCTGGCAGTGTGGCGGGCGCGGATGAAGGGAACGTCAACATCGGCGCACGCGGCTCGCGGATGTCGTTGTTAGCTTCGGCGACGGCGACAAACGCGGTGATTTCGTCTTTCGTCATCGTGAACATCTGCGCGACGCCTAGACCAGTGCGCGAAAGAAATTCGCCGAATTTTTCGCCTTTGCGCATGACGTGCGCGACGCGGGAGATCGCGCTGTGATTGTCTTCCAGGGAAAGCGTAGTAAGGCGGCCACGCTGCAAACTTTTCGAGATCATGTCGTCGATTTCCTCGACGCGTTGCGTCGGCAGCGGTTGCGTCGGCTCGAACATCGGTAAAGACTCACGAAAAAGTTTTCTCAGAAAAGACTCTTCGCGTTGGTTCAGCATGTGGATTGCTCCTTTCGTTTTCCTTGCTCCTCAAAAAGATGCTCGGTGATGCTGATAGCTGCGTCCGCGATGCCATCGCCCGCGTCGATTAGCGTCTTGCGGAGTTTGGGATCATCGATAAGTCTCAAAACTCCTGCCAAGCTCTGCACAAAAGCGGCGGCGCACGCGCAGGTAGTTTCGCGAAAACTGTAAAGGGCTTGCTGTTCGCGTTCGGTCATACTTCGTTCTCATACTTCGACAAAAAAATTATCGTGGAAAAACTGGTGCAGGGTTTCCCAGCGCGCAAGCACTCGCCGATAGTGGCGATTATTTTCTGCGCGTCCTCGAATCCTTTGTGCTTTTTTCCGAGGCGGACAATTTTTTTCGCCAGAACTAGCGCGTCCGTGTCGCTGTCGGAAAGCAGTCTTAAAGTTTCGCTCATGACGGAATGCGCTCCTTATTGGCGGCGAGCAATTCGTCGATTTCGGCTTCCATGTCTTGCACACTCGGCGGCGCGGGCGGCAGCGTCTTTCCTTCGATTATCATCTTTCTAGATTTGATTAAGGTTTGCAGATTGGTAAACGCGGGATTGCGGCGGCCTCGGCGCGTCTGGCCTTTGGTGCATGCCAGAAGAGTTTCTTCGATTAATGCGTCGAGTTTCTGAACCTCGGCGCGCTGGCCGTCCGTCAACGTTTTGGCGGCGTCTTTTGCTGCGTAACGCGTAACGCGAGACAAGTTCGGCGAGCCACTCAATTGCAATTCCGAGAGAGACTTGCGAGGGTTCATGTCGTCAACGCCTTTTTCGAGTTGCGCTGGTCTTCGTGCGCGTAACCTACTGAGAAATTGGAAGTTGCGTTATTTGTTTTCGGTGTCAGAAGCGATTTGAAGTGTGACCAGTTACGTTGAACTGCCGCGCGCGTCGGACCCATCGTTCGCCGCAAAAATGACCGCCCACATCCGGTATGCACCCTGGTATCCATTACTTAGAGAGAATCTCCTCGCGGCGCGCTGTGGCAACACGCTGCTCCAGCGCTACCTGAATTTCGCGTGCGACGGATCGCCGATTGTCCTTGGCGGATTGCTCAACTTGCCTTTTCAAGGCGGCGGGAATGGTCGCCACAATACGCTCACGCGTGGCGTCGTTCATGATGATGTCCTTGCTTGGAATCGGGTGCTGCTGGGGCTGCCTGAGGAATTTTACGGCTGTAGCTGTGACAACTTCAGGTTCAACTTGTAACTCTTGTGTAACCATTTGTCAAGCATAATCGATGGGTAGAACGGTGCGGTCGGCAGCTGGCCGTGTAACCGCGTAACCGCAAGGACGTGTTCGGAAGGTACTCTGTGTCCTGTCCTGTGCCCCACCCCCCAGACATGTAACTGTGTAACCGCTATTATTAAAAAAAAGAAATAAGAACTAGTTTGAGCCGAACAGTTACGAAGGTACGACACAGGATTCAGAACCACTTCCGAAGGGGGTGTTTCGGTTACGCGGTTACACCCGCCCATCGAAGCGCGAGACGTGAGGCTAAATTACCCTTGCTTTGGACACTGGCACGACTTCCGGCGCTTCGCCTTGGAGCATTCTGGCGAATGGCGTGGCGAACTGTTCGAGTTTGTAACCCTTGGTGACTGGCTGCTCTTGTTTCGATTCAAAGAAGTGTTGCTGCTCTGGCTCGCTTAACCGTAGCGGCTTGGGGTCAATATCGAACGCGTCCAGCAGATCGGCGAGATCGGCCATGTCCAGAGGTTCGCGTGCGCTGTGCAAGCGATACCACGGGCTTTCCGTCTGCAATAGCAGATCGGCAACTAAAATCTTGGATGGAATCTGCCGCACCTTGCGGCTGTAGAAAATGTTCCGTATGTCTCTCAGGATTCTGATCTCGTTACTCTGTTTTCGTTTGGGCGGCGGAACGCCAGCGGCTTCGAAGACTTTTTCCGGCCAGACGCCCCCGGACACCTCGGCGACTTTCAAAAGTGCGCGCCAGTTGTCGCGTTGTCTATTTGCGAGTTTTCCGGTAGCGGGCGAAACGTTCTTTACTTCAGCATCATGGTCGTTTGCCCAGCGTATTGCCTTTCGGCTTATGTTCAACAGTTCCGCAGCCAGCGCTGGCCGTTCCTCAATGCTAAAGTTTTCCGTCACTTGATCGGCTAATTTCCGAAGCATGCGGATTAGAATGCTGCGACTGCGCAGAGGTCCTCCCGGCTTGCCAATCGTGCAGTACGCCACTGGCCCATAGGTTGCAAACTTCCTTACTTCCATTTTTTCGCCAACGACGCGAAGCACGTGTGAACCTCTCTTGTGGCCTGAGTTCAGCAGGTTTCCGATGTCGGGAATACTTTCGATAAAAGAATCCAATTCATCGACGAGCAGCGTCGGATGCAAGAGTTCGATAACTCTGAAAGCGGACGCAGTTGTTAGATTGCTGGTCATCAGTGGACGGCAAACGAAGCAATTCAAAATGTCCAGCACCGAGCTTTTCCCGCATTCCGCATCTGGACTGGACAGCCCGAGGCGCGGGAAAATGTTAAAGCAATCCACGCAGTGTGTTCCCAGCGCCCACAGTGCGAGAACGTCGGGATCGCTTGGCCGTTCAAAAATGATGAAACGGGAAAAAAATGCGGACATAGCTGAGAGCAGTTGTGCGCCGTCCACGGGATGTGGATACGGGTCCGGCTCTTCGATTTTCAGCGGTTCGCCCTGAAGTTCGTCTTCGCTTGCTACTGCTGGCCGTCTTTTTCGGATTTGTCCATCGAAGTCTCCGACTGGCCAGTCGAGCTTTTTACATATCTTCTTGCGGCGGTCGGCAAAATCAATGTCGCAGAGCAAAGCAGCCCGGTCACAAACCTCTTCACTCGTCAGGGTGAGTTCGCCTTTCAGCCAGCGGTCAATAGCCTCACAGCGTGCAGCCCGTTCGATAGCCCGCTCGATGCGCTGCTGGAGTCGCTCTTCCGACGCATCACGAGGCGCGCGGCAAAAGACGATCTTGTCCTGTTCGTCGATGGCGATAAACGGGTCTTGAATTTCGAGTTTCGTCTCGAACGTCTCGCCCGCAAACATTCTCTCCGTCAAGTCAGACACTAACTCATCCGTTTCCCGTTTCATCTTCGCGTGAAGTTCTTCCGCCTCAGCGCTGCGCATCGACGCCCCTCCAAAAGTCGAAAACCTCCGAGATGGTGTAATTCTTTTCGAGCCACGGCGAGACTTTGGCACAAGTTAAAAAAGCGAGCGCGCGCTGCAATTCGCCTTCACGGTGGCAGTACCTTGCGAACGCGTCCCAGGCAGGTTCGCAATCGGGATACAACGCCAGCACATCCGTGGCGATGGCGGCGCTGCGTCCCAGTCGGCGAAGCTCCTCACAATACTTCGTGATGTGCGCTTCTCGCCACGCATCAAAGCGGCGGATGATACGCTGGCGCGCTTCCCGCTGGCGGGCTTCCTCCTGCCAGCGCCGTATGCTTTCGGGATCGGCGGCGAGCAGCCCGAGTTGTTTCGCCAGCGTAAAGATGTTTGCTTTCGCGCCGCAGCGGAAGCAGTGCATTACCTCATCGCTGAAGCCCACCGTCGCCACCGCGTGGCCAGAGCAGTGGATACAATCCGCGCGATTCCTTCCCCGCAAACGAAACCCCGCTCGCTCCAATAGTTCCCGCATAGAGAAAGCGAGCTTCGCTGGCGTGGTCACCTTTCTCCTCTCTCACTTCGGCAGTAGACAAAACCTTGTGGCCAGCGTGCCTTCCCATTCCGTGGTAAACCCATGCGCTTCGAAGGTTTTGATCGCCAAGCGAGCGATGGCGAGTTGCGCTTCGTCGCTCGCATCTCGATATGCGCCATAACACAAATAGAGTTTGTGTTTTAGGTTGCCAACGTCGTCGAAGGATTCGGCGTCCTGACTGGAAATTAAAATGTAGCCATCCTCCTCTCTGCCGCGTCCTTCCCACTCGGCTTCCGCTTCGGCGGCGATGCAAGTACCGCAACATTTCAAACATCGAACCCAATCGGGAGAAAGTTTTTCATCCTTCCAACTTTTTAGCAGCGCTTCCTCAATATCGCCGCACTCCGTGAAGATGTTCGCGACGCCGAGGTCCTCAAGTGCTTCCACAAATTTTTGCAGGTCTACGGCTTCTTGATTCGCATTCATGATTTTGTCTCCATTAATGCTTTGACGTGTTCGGTTAACGCGGTTTGTCGGTCGAGCATGTGTCCGACTACTTGCTTGACGAAACGCAATTCCAAATTGATGCGGACATTCTTTTCGCGTGTGCGGAGTTCGCCGACTGCCGAACGCATTTCGGCTAGAACGTCCCCCATGTGGCCAAGCAACATTTCCATTCGCACTTCGCGCGGTATTTCTTCTTTCATGCCCGCCCCCTGTTGGCTTTCCTGTCCGTAGGCGCAGGCGCAGCGGCGTTGACTGCTTTTTTCCGCTCCCGGCAGGGCTTACATCTTTTTGGCTCGCTGAAATTCATCTGCTGATAAAATCCCTGGTCTTTGACGGAAAACGTGAATTCTTGTTTGCAATCCACGCATTGCAGCCTCCTATCGGTCATGACTTTTCCTTTCTAATTGGTGAAGTATTTTTGGTGCAGATCGCCTCTACCATCTTTTCTTGAAGATTCATTCTTATGCCGAGCAGAAGAATGAAGTTTGCAGCCAAAAGAAATTTGTTTGTGCCTGCGATAAAGTACCAACACACAGTCCTCCGCCGAGCCACAGATCGGTGGGTCCAATAAGAGTCCAAAATATGGGTGAATTAAGAGAAAAACAGGTGCTTTTTGGGGCTAAGGGCAATACAATCAATGAGACTTAACGATGACCGTTCAGGCTCATAACCCGAAGGTCGTCAGTTCAAATCTGACCCCCGCAACCATTCTTTAGTTGATTCTAAACGGCTTAGAGAGTGCTCCCTCTGAGCCGTTTCCGTTTTTGGGCGCATTTGGGCGCAGAATTCCGTCCAATTGCTCCGCAAAACGCACATCATCTTC
>Ga0335081_10009790_pt1 | contig 15456 bp, 15 predicted proteins | sample Lox_Sample_35_FD_206713 | JGI IMG/M metagenome (GOLD analysis project Ga0335081, IMG submission 206713) | Soil microbial communities from Loxahatchee National Wildlife Refuge, Florida, United States - Lox_Sample_3.5 | ecosystem: Environmental > Terrestrial > Soil > Wetlands | place: USA...
CATAAAGCAAATCTTGGTCGGAATTGTGCGCGATCCAGGCGTTGTAGAGATCTGCAGCCGACCGCAGTTCGCCGCGTGAGGCGAGCAGTTCAGCGGCAACGATTAGATCGCCGACCGGAAGCTGCCGTGAGATAGCGCGGCTTTGCAAACCGGCAAACAATTGCGAGGCAGCCTTTGGCTCGGCGGGTGGACCGCTCATGATGATGCCCTACGAGCGATGCCTAAGCGACGCCGGCCTTGGCCAATTCAACAGCCACGCGGAGGTTGATTTCGCTAAGCACTGTGTCGAGCCCGGCGTCGCCTGAGCCCTCATCGAGGCCTTCGGAGGCGACTTTCAGGCGCGCAAGAGCGCCCTGATCGACACTCCCGTCGAGCAGACCGAGTTTGAGCGAGTCGAGCACGTCGAGCGCACGGCGGCCCTTGGCGACCGCGCGCTTCTTGCGCTCCTTGAAATCTTCGACGCCCTGCAGCGCGATGAGCGCATCGACCGTCGAAATGGCGCGCAGGCCGCCAGTGGCGGCGGCGTTGCGCGGCGCTTCCTGGCCGCCGACGGAGAAAGTTCCCCCCGCGACTCGACGGGCGCTTGCCGGTGTGGTGGCTACCGCGGTTCCGTTCGAGCCGTAGATGCGCATCGACAATGGTCCCCAAGTACCCCCTCAGCCTGAGCCGGTATGGTTAATCCGCGGTAAAGAGCCCGGCAAAATTTACCGCCCCGGCCATTCATGCCTGCCTGCGAGAGGCCCGCTTTCGCGGCAGCGATTCAAAAACCCAAGCATCGTCAGAGTCTTGGCGCACGCGCCGCGCCTGGCACGGGCTTCGCATAAGGAAAGGCAGTCGCACGTCACATTGGGGAGCAGTGATGACGAAGACGTTTCTGGCCGCGTTATTGGCCGTAGTCATGGCCGTCTGCGCACCGGTGGGAGCCGGGGCGACGTCGCGCATCAAGGACCTCGCCAATATCGAGGGCGTGCGCCAGAACCAGCTTATCGGCTACGGATTGGTTGTCGGCCTCAATGGCACCGGCGACACCCTCAACAACATCCCTTTCACCAAGCAGTCGCTGCAAGCGATGCTGGAGCGGCTCGGTGTCAATGTCCGTGGCCAGACGCTGCGCACCGGCAATGTCGCGGCGGTGATGGTGACGGCCAACCTGCCGGCCTTCGCCACTCAAGGCACCCGCATGGACGTCACCGTCTCTGCGCTTGGCGATTCCAAGAGTCTGCAAGGCGGCACGCTGCTGGTGACGCCGCTGCTCGGCGCCGACGGCAACGTCTACGCCGTCGGCCAGGGCTCGGTCGCCATCGGCGGCTTCCAGGCCGAGGGCGAGGCCGCCAAGATCGTGCGCGGCGTACCGACCGTCGGCCGCATCGCCAATGGCGCGCTGATCGAGCGCGAGATCGAATTCAACCTCAATCGCCAGAGCCAGCTGCGCATGGCGCTGCGCAACCCCGACTTCACCACCGCCAAGCGCATCGCAGCAGCCATCAACGATTATATCGGCGTGCCGACCGCGGAGCCGCTCGACCCCGCCACCATCGGCATCACCGTGCCGCAGCAATACCGTGGCAACGTGGTGTCGCTGCTGACCGAGGTCGAGCAATTGCAGGTCGAGCCCGACCTCGCCGCCAAGATCGTGATCGACGAACGTTCCGGCATCATCGTGATGGGCAACGATGTGCGCGTCTCCACGGTCGCCGTGGCGCAGGGCAATCTGACCGTCACCATCACCGAGACCCCACAGGTCAGCCAGCCGACGCCGTTCTCGCGCGGTGGCACGACCACCGTGGTCCCGCGCACCCGCATCGGCGTGCAGGAAGACGGCAAGAAGCTCGCCTTGGTCCACAACGGCGTGTCGTTGCAGCAATTGGTCGACGGCCTCAATGCACTCGGCATCGGCCCGCGCGACCTGATCGCGATCCTGCAGGCGATCAAGGCCGCCGGCGCGATCCAGGCCGACATCGAGGTGATGTGATGGCGGCTGCTTTCGCCCTCTCCGCCCCCGGCCTGCAGCCGATCGATCTGGTCGCCGCCGGCCAGGCCGGCGCGGTCAATCTCAGCGCCGGCAGCAAAGCGAAAGCCAAGGCGGCCTCGCAGAATTTCGAAGCTGTATTCCTCAATTCTATGTTTCAGGAGATGTTCACCGACATTGGCGGAGAAGGCCCGTTCGGCGGCAAGGGCGCCACCGGTGTGTGGCGCTCATTCCTCACCGATGCTTACGCCAAGAGTTTCGCCAAGGCCGGCGGCATCGGCATCGCCGACCAGGTCTATCGCAGTCTAATCAGCCACCAGGAGGCCGGATCATGAGCGCAGCCGCAGTCCCGAGCGCCGGCGAAGCCGAGCAGGCGTTCATCGATCTCAACAGCATCATGGACCGGCTGACTGAAACCATTGCGGAAGAAACCGCGCGCGCGCGAACCGGACGGCTGGCGGCCGCGGCGGAGCTCAGCGAGAGCAAACTCGAGCTCGCCCGCCGCTACAGTGTCGAAAGTCAGCGGGTGAAGGCAGGCCTCGCCTATGCGCGGCCCGACACGCTCAAAGGGCTGCGCGAAAAGCACGCCGCTTTCCAATCTCTGCTGCAGACCAATCTGACGGTGCTGGCGACCGCGCATGCGGTGTCGGAAGGCATCATCCGCGGCGTGTCGGGCGAGCTAGCCCGCAAGCGAGCGCCTTCGACCTACGGCGCCTCCGGCCGCACCAGCGCGCCGAGCACTAAGACCAGCCAGCCGCTGGCGCTCAGCCGCAAATTCTAAGCTCGGATTTTCTCGCGCTCTGGGACAGCGGGACGGGGCGCCGCGACGCCCGGCTGCCGCAGCCGCGCGAACGACCTGTCGCCGGCGAAGACGCTCTCGAAATGCGCGAGCGTTCCTTTGGCCGGCTTTTCCAGAAATTCCGGCACTTCCCAGGCGGCGCCTGGCGGGCACTGCGTCGCCAGATACCAGGCGGCCGGGTCGGCTCCGAGCGCCCGTTGGAAATCGCAATGCTTGGGCTCTTCGCCGACGAGCCCCAGCCATAGGATCATGAATTCAAGCGCAGATTGCGCAGGGGTGCGGTTTTCCTCCACCTCGCGCACGGCATTCTTTGAGATTTTGTCGCGCAGGTCCGGCAGCAAAAGCAGCATCTGCAACAACGAAGCGCATTCCTCGATCGAATGCGCGACAAAGCCGGTCTCGCAATCGCGCACGATCGCCGCCTCGGCCGGGTTGTCCAGCACCACCGCCGAAAGCCCAAGCGACATCGCTTCGACCAGCGAATTCTCCGCGGTGCCATAATGGCCGCGCTGCAGCGGATAGAAAAAGATATCGGCGTCGGCAAGCGCGGTCTGCGGATCGCCGGTTTCCCCGCAAAAGACGATGCGCTCGGGATGCAGCATGGCGCGCGCCCGGATTGCGACCGCATCATCCGCGGCGCCCCAGACCGCGACACGCGGATCGCCGACCAGGCGATCGATGGCCTCGAAGAATCCCGGGTGCATCTTCACGAAGTCGACGGTGCCGAGATAGGCGATGGTCGGCGCCCTGCCCTTGACTGGCGTTCGCCGCGACGCATTCGCAAAACCGAAGCCGCTATTGATGACGGCAAGTCTCCGCTTTGCGGTTTCGGACAGGCCGGCGACCGCCGGGATCGCGAGCGAGGCCTCGGTGGTGAAGGCGAAGCGTCCCGCTTTTTCGACCAGCCCCGGCTGAATCAGCGGCGCGGAAAGGCCGGATATGTGCGACCAGAACGCGCTGCGCATCTGCGGCCATTCGCAGCGCGCCAGGCATTCGAACAGGCGCGGGTGGTTCCAAAATTCGAACTGAACGATATCGGCGTCGCGCGCCAAGGACGCAACCTGATCGAAACCGTCAGCGACGATGACGCGCGCACCTGCGGCTTCAAGCTTGTCCGCGAAACGGGCATCACGCGGTGACTCGAGCAAAACGAAAGTTTGCTCCACCACTTCTGGTAAAGCTGGACTGATGGCCGCGTGCGCTTTGCCTACTCCGCCGCCCAGATGCGGCGTTACATGCAGGATCTTCATTCCGCCGCCACGGCCGTGAATTTGCGATTTGTCCCACCGGGCGGCTCGACGTTCGGATCGACCGCCACGGCCTGTTTGAACTTTGCCAGCAGCGCGACGCGATGCGCGTCGATATTGTCGGGCAGGCAATGACTGAGCTGGCCGCAATTGCCGCAGACGCCGTTTTGCTTGCGGCGGCCTTCGAGATGCTGCAGCCGCAGCGCGTTCATCTTTTCGGAGTTCCAGATCTCCTTCATCGATTGGGTGCGCACGTCGCCGATCACCAGCTTGCGGCCCCAATCGAGGAAGCAGGAAGAGACCAGGCCGTCGGCGTTCACCGAATAGCCGTAGAAAATGTAGGGGCAGGTGTCGGTATCGCCGATGTCCTGCTGGTAGATGCCTTTGCTGATCTTGACGCCGGTGTGCTCTTCGATGTCGAACTCCGGCCAGCACGGGGCGAAGTTCTCGACGAAGATGCGGTCGCAGTGATCGCCGAACGTGTCGAAGAACTGCTGGCGCTCGGCCTCGGTGGTCAACTCGGCCGGGATCTTGATGACGATCTCGCAGTTGCTGCTCTTATTGGCGTAGATCCACTTGATATTGTCGACGAACTTCTTGAAGTCGAACTTGAAGCCGGTGAAACGCAGATACGTTTCCTCGGTCATGCCCTCGCATGAGATGTTGATCTTGTCGATGCCGGCTTCCAGCACCGGGCCGACGCGGTCGGGCGACAGGAACGTGCCGTTTGTCGTCGTATCGATGTAGTCGACGCGCCCCGACTTCTTGGCGTAAGCGACCATGTCGGCGATGCGTTTGTTCAAGAACGGCTCGCCGTCCTTGTACATGCGCAGCACTTTGATGGGCTTCTCGAATTCCTGCAGGTCGTCGATGATCTTCTGGAAGACGTCGAGTTTCATCACGCCCTGGAAACGTCCTGTCTCGGCGATCATGTCCCGATGACCGGTCGGACAGAACGTGCACTTGAAATTGCAGGAGCTGGCCGGGTCGACGAAAATGATGAACGGCGTCGCCAACGGGATGACCGTTTCCAGCGGCGTGCGTCCAATGAGATTGATCCGAGGTTCGAGCCGGGCCTTCATGGGGCATCTCCTGCAAGCGGAATACCCCCATGTCCTACAGGACATTGGTTAACAGGGATTAACCAAGAAACGGATGGCTAGTGGGCGGCGCGCACGCCGACGACGACCGGAGGATCGACCAGGTTGTCGGGACGCGCGCCGAAGCGCAGAAGATCGCGGCGCCCGTATTCGTCGGCAATTTGCTCGGCCAGCGCCCGCACCGTGACCGGCGTGCCCGAACAGACATTGACCGGCCCCCGGACAGACCCGAGCGCCGCCTCCGCGATCATGCGGCCGGCCTCGCGCACATCGAGAAAGTCGCGGATTTGCGTGCCACTCGACAATTCGGCGGGTTCGCCCGCTTTCAGTCTGGCGCGCAGATAGGGCACCAGCCGGCGCTCGTCTTCGCCTTCGCCGTAGAGATAGAACAGACGGCACCAAAGGAATTCGATTCCGTGGCGCGGCAGCAAATCCGACAGCGCAGTAAAGACGTCGGCTTTCGCCTGAGCGTAGGGCGTGGTCGGCTTGAGCGGCGTGTCGATCTTCAAATGGCCGGCGGCGAGATCGTATTCGAAGCAGGTGCCGATGCCGACAAAACGCCGCACCTTGGCGTCGATCGCGCCCTGCGCAAGTCGCAATGTGCCGGCGAGGCAATCCTGGTTTTTCGGCGATTGCAGATACTGCCCCGGCTCGGCGTACCAAGCGACGTGAATCACAGTGTCGATGCCGCGGCAGGCATCGACCCACCAGGAACCGCTTTCAGCAAATATATCCGGGCTGGAAACAACCTTCTCGACCGCGGTCGAGCGCGCCAGCCGATCTTGCTTGCCGTCCCTGGTGACCGCCCGCACACGGCACTTTCGCTCGACAAGCGCTTGCAGCACCTGCCGCCCCACAAAACCGGCGGCGCCGGTCAGCAGAATCAGCCGAGATCGCGAATCGGGCGTCACGATGCTATGAACCTTGGCAAGACGATGGAGTGGCCTTATCCCGCGCAGGTTATGCGCGAATGTGATTCGCTGCGCGTAAGCCTACCCCCTTCGCCGCGCAATTTTGAGATCACGGGCCGAATGCCGACGCCGCAAAAACAGGTCCAGCAATCAAGCCCGCTGCGCCAGCAAATCTTGTCGCTCGGGGACGCGTACTTCGCCGAGCAAGAGCGCGGCAACAGGTTTATCCCCGGCCAAACTTACATTCCCTGCTCCGGCAAGGTTTTCGACGCCGGCGACCTGCGCCACCTGTTGGACGCCTCGCTCGACATGTGGCTGACCGCGGGCCGCTACGCGACCGATTTTGAGAGCGCGCTGGCGGCGCGATTTGCACTGAAGCATGCCCGCCTCACCGTCTCCGGATCGGCGGCCAATCTGCTTGCATTCACGGCGCTGACATCCTGGAAGCTGCACGAACGCCGGATCCAGCCCGGCAGCGAGGTGATTACAGTTGCCGCCGGCTTTCCGACCACGGTTGCGCCGATCATCCAAAATCGCTGCATTCCTGTTTTCGTCGACGTCGACCTCGAAACCGCCAACGTCAATGTTGAACGCCTGGCGGCCGCTGTCGGGCCCAAGACGAAAGCGATCATGCTGGCCCACACGCTCGGAAACCCGTTCAACCTCGGCGCGGTGACCGCAATCGCCAAGCAGCATAACCTCTATCTGATCGAGGACTGCTGCGATGCGCTCGGCGCGACCTATGACGGGCTGCACGTTGGCAGATTTGGCGATTTGGCGACCATCAGCTTCTACCCGGCGCATCACATCACGACCGGCGAAGGCGGCGCCGTCCTCACCAACAGAAAATCGTTCGCCACGCTGGTTGAATCCTATCGCGATTGGGGGCGCGATTGCTGGTGCCCGCCGGGCGCGGCGGATACTTGCGGCAAACGCTTCGACTGGCGCGTGCGCGGCATGCCGGACGGCTACGACCACAAATATACCTACGCCCACATCGGCTACAATATGAAGCTGACCGACATGCAGGCCGCGGTCGGCCTCAGCCAGATCCAAAAGGTCGATCGATTCATCGCCGCGCGACGCGACAACTTCGCGCGCCTCACGGCGGCGTTCCGCGCGCATGGACTCGACGAGCATTTCATTCTGCCGGAGGCAACGCCGAATTCAATTCCAAGCTGGTTCGGCTTTCTGCTCACGATCCGCGATGGAAGCCCGCTCAAGCGGCGCGCGGTCGTGCGGTATCTTGAAAGCAAGAAGGTCGGCACGCGGCTGCTGTTCGGAGGAAACCTCACGCGCCAACCGGCGTTTCGCGACGTCGAATACCGGATCGTCGGCGAACTCGGGAATACCGACAAGCTCATGAACGATGCGTTCTGGATTGGCGTGTGGCCCGGGATTGGCGAGCTCGAACGCGGCTACATGATGGCGACCTTCGTCGAGATTGTCCGGCATTTCGAGGCCGGTGGTGATTGAAATTGTTCCAGGAAATATCGAGGGCGTTCGCATATTGCGGCCAACGGCGCGATGCGACCTGCGTGGGCGCTTCGTAAAGATCCTGCAAGAAGATGTTTTCTCAAAACACGGCATGCCGGCGGCGTTTGCCGAACAATATTATTCGGTGTCCGAAAACAATGTTTTGCGCGGCCTTCATTTTCAAACACCGCCACACGATCACCATAAGCTAGTGACCTGCGTCGAGGGCAACGTGTTCGACGTCGTCGTCGACCTCCGAAAGGGGTCGCGGACGTACCGGCAGCACCAAAGCTTGGCGTTGAACGGCGCGCGCGGCGAGAGCGTGTTCGTCCCCTCCGGCTGCGCGCACGGGTTTTACGTGCGCTCGAAATCCGCGACCATGTTTTATAACGTCACGACGTCGTACGTGGCGTCGCACGACACCGGGATACGGTGGGATTCCGCCGGCATTTCGTGGCCGTCGGCGCGGCCAGTCGTGTCGGATCGCGACGCCGCCCTTCCTGCGCTTTCGGAATTCGACACGCCGTTCGTGGTGCCGGCGCGGGGCCGCGAGGCAGCCGTCAGCCGTATTTGATGCGGGCCGAAGTGTCGGCGCCGCCGACTTGGCCCGTGCGGGCTTCGAAACCGGATATATCGCCTTCGCAAAGCTGGCGGGCATCCCCGCCGTCGTGTCGTGCGCGATACCACGCCATGGTCCGCCTGACCGCTTCCACCAACGTCCATGTGGGTGAAACGCCGAGCACGCTCTCGGCCTTGGCGGCTTCCAGCGCCAGCCATGCGGCCTCGTGCGGGCCTTCGCCGCCCGACCCGTACCGCACCTCGCCCTCGCCATAAGCGGCGCGCGCCAGTTCGATGAGATCGCGCACGGCGACGGCGCCGCCGGCATCGGGACCGAAATTATAGGCGCCGGAGAGCGCCGGCCGCTCCCACAAATGCTGCGCCAAGCTCAAATAGCCGGCGAGCGGCTCCAAGACGTGTTGCCAAGGCCGCACGGCCTGCGGCCGGCGCACGTCCAGCATTTGCCTTGCCTGCCAGGCGCGCACCGCATCGGGGATCAGGCGATCCTCGGACCAGTCGCCGCCGCCGATCACGTTGCCGGCGCGCGCGCTCGCCACCGTAATCCCCTCCGCGGACAGGAAAGACCGGCGATAGCTTTCAATGACCATTTCGCACGCCGCCTTGCTGGCGCTGTAGGGGTCGTGACCGCCGAGCGGATCGTCTTCGCGATAGGGCTCGGGCGATTGCATATCGCGGTAGACCTTGTCGGTCGTCACCATCACCGCGACACGCGCGCAGGAAAGCCCGCGCAGCGACTCCAGCACATGGGTCGTGCCCATGACATTGGTTTCGATGGTGACGCGCGGCTCGCGGTAGCTCGCGCGCACCAGAGGCTGCGCGGCCAAATGAAAAACGATGTCCGGCTGCGCTGCCTGGATGAGCTGTGCGAGCTCCGCACTGTCGCGAATGTCGCAAAAATGGCTGCGGCACAGCGCCGCGATATTCGCCTCGGTGAAAAGATTGGGCGCCGTCAGCGGCGGCAAACTGATGCCGGTCACCTCGGCGCCCAGCCGGTTGAGCCACAGCGTCAGCCATGCACCCTTGAAGCCGGTATGCCCGGTCAGCAGGACGCGCTTGCCGCGCCAGAACTGCGTCTTCGCCATGCGGGTCAATGCCATATCTTCCATGGCGCCTTGCCCGACGCCCAGAGCTCTTCCAACATGGTCTTGTCGCGCAACGTGTCCATCGCGTGCCAGAATCCGCGATGCTCGAAGGCCATCATCTGGCCCATGGCGGCAAGCCGGATAATCGGCGAGCCTTCCCAACTGCTGTCGTCGCCTTCGATGAGATCGAGGCAGCGCGGCGACAGCACGAAAAAGCCGCCATTGATCATGCCCCCGTCGCCGGGCGGCTTCTCGACAAACGCGGTCACCGCATCGCCTTGCCGCTCCAGGGCACCGTAGCGTCCGGGCGGCCGCACTGCGGTCACGGTGGCGAGCTTGCCGTGACTCAAGTGGAAGTCGACGGCCGAGCGGATGTTGAGGTTGCTGACACCGTCGCCGTAGGTGAAGCAGAAGGCCTTTTCGTCCTTGATGAAATTCGCGACGCGCTTGAGGCGCCCGCCGGTCAGCGTGCTCTCGCCGGTGTCGACTAGCGTCACGCGCCAGGGTTCGGCTTTCTGCTGGTGCACGATGACGCTGTTGTCCGCCATGTCGAAGGTGACGTCGGACATATGCAGAAAGTAGTTGGCGAAATATTCCTTGATGACGTAGCCCTTGTAGCCGCAGCAGATAACGAAATCGTTGGCGCCGTGCGCCGAGTAGATCTTCATGATGTGCCAAAGGATCGGCCTGCCGCCGATCTCGATCATCGGCTTCGGCCTCAGATTGCTCTCCTCAGAGATGCGCGTGCCGAGCCCGCCGGCGAGAATGACGACTTTCATGGGGTACTTGATGTGCTGGTTCCGGAATCAATGAGCGCGCCGGCAGGTTAAGTCCGGCTGCCCGCTCATCGCCACGCCATCAACTGATTCGCTTGCAGAGAAATAGTGCTGGGGCTTTTACCCAATGTAAACAGGCGGCCTAGCGCCTGCCCGCCGCGACGCGCGGCAACGGCGCGCGCTGTCGCCGGTTGACGACCTCATTCCAGAAATTGAAGTATTTCCGCGCGTCAATGCGCGAGCATCCTATTTCACACCGCGCATGCGTGATCGACATGTTTTTTTAGCTCTTCGGCTATCGCCTTCATATTCACTGCCGTTCTGTTCCCGCAATACAAGCAAATCGGCAACTGCTTAAGGTCACCATTGAGATGATGGCGACGGATGTCCCTTAGGGCGTCGCCGTTGATGATGTCCGATAGGCTGGAATCATGGATATTTCCGAGCGAAAGGTCTTCGAAAATATCCGCGCAGCAGGCGGACACTTTCCCATCGAATTTGATGAAGACGGAAAAAAATGGAACCTCGCATGCCGATTTAAATTCGCGCTTCTTGTCTTTCATGCCGTCCAGCAAGGTTACGACGGGCATTCCTTTGAGATGAACGATCTCTGAGCCCTCGACACGCGCGCGATATTTTTCGACGACCCCGTTTGCTATCTCTTGCGTGAATCCATAGTCGCCGCGCGCGTGAGGGATCGCGTATTTAATGAACAGCGAGCAACCACCGCGCTGTTGCAAATAAGAGATGGCATAATCGAGGTTTGCATCGACCTTGTCATGCAAATCGCATCCTTTGAGCTCCGAGTATGATTTCCTGTCCGCCGTATCAAGGCTGACATGAATCTCATCGATACCGGCCTCGATGACCTTTTCCAAATTTTTGGCGTTGAGCATCGTGCCATTCGTGGTCAGGCGGTGTTTGTGCGCCACACCGCGTGATTTCGCGTAGCGAACGAACTCGGGAAGTTGCTTGTTCATGAGAGGCTCGCCGTTACCGTGATATTGAAGCTCTTTCAAAACGAACGGCAGCTCGGCGAGTTGGTCTACAATACGGAAAAAGGTTTGTTCGGTCATCTGACCTTTTAGTGCGTCCGTCCCCTCAATGCGTCCTGAATGAAGATCGCAAAACGTACAGGCCAGATTGCATTTGGAGCTTGGTTCAACAATCAAAGTATAAAGAAGCTTGTTCTGGACCGCGTGGCACAAGCTTTCTGCACGGGATTTGGCAAGCCTTGGGTCCTTGGCCTGCTGGACGATAATCATTTCAAGCCTCCTGCGCGGAAGCGGACGCGCTCGCCTCTAATACTAGGGGAAACGCCGTTAATATCTCATTAATTGAATTTTTTAACTTTCCGCCGCCTGAGCGGTGTGGCGCAGCTTCTCACGGCGACTATTGATTTGCGAATCCCAGAATTCGAAATAGCGCCGCGCGAAGTCTTTTGAAAACAACGCCATGAAGCGGCTGATTTCTTCCAGCATGCTTTGAAAAGATATCTGGTCGGCCGACGCGAGTAATTTCGCGGACAAAAGCGCGCCTTCGCGCGCAAAATGAGAGCCGAACGTGAGCCGTGGATTTCCCTTGAAGCGCAGAAACATTGTCGAAAACCATCGATCGGCGACGATCTGACGCGTGGCGAGCGGGTAGTCTGGAAAGATATCTGAGTTGCGGACCAGCGCGGCGCCTTCAAAGCCGCAGATAAACCACTGCAACACGTTTATTGCCGGGTCTAATCCGGCGTCCTTGTAAAAAGAAACGTCTCTTTTTTGGGCGGTTTCAAGAGCTTGCCACGGCCCCATGTCATAGACATAAAGCAGCCGGTCAAGCCGAGCAAATTTTCCGTTGAGGAGATAGAGCAAACAAACAATCTGGTCGTGAAACGAAAAGAAGGCCGGCATCGCGCTTACAAATCCGAAAATCCGTTCAACGACCTCTCGCCGTATCGGCGCATAGTGCAGAATGTTCGGCCCGTTATAGCTCAGGAAGTTGTCGATGCGGACGGCGACATCGTCCGACTCCACGTTCTGATACGCGACAATCGCCGAGACCTGTGCGGTCTCGACTGCGTAGAGGCCGGTGACGCCGGCAACCGAGCGGTCATTGCCGATCTTATGCAGCACGCCGGGCATTGCCGCGATGGCGTGATCGAAGCAGTAATCGTCGTCGGCGAGCAGAAAGACGAAGTCCCCCTTGGCGCGCTTGAGCAACTCATTGAAATTCGTCAGCGCGTCGCATGGCTCGGCGATGATGATATTGCAATTGTCGCGCTTGAATTGCGGCAACAGCGCGCGTTTTTGCGCGTCGCCTGAGTTGTCGCGAACGAGGACTTCGAGATTCGGGTTCGCCCACGAACACGCCTGCGCGATCCTTGAGCAGGCCATCAAGCCGCTCCGGTTCGTGGCGATCAATATAGAAAGCTGCACTGGCCTCGCTGCCGGCTGCCGGCGCGGCCAAGACGCGCGCCGAATGAAATCGCGTGGTGCGCCAGATTGTTATCTGATTCGCAGGATTGCGCGAATGTCACGGGCACTGGGCAATCGGTGCATCCGGTGGCAAAAACGAGCCACGGTGATTCGCATTTCCGAGAGCACGGCTCAATGCCGCATAAGGCCCGCTCATTCACGACGCTGCCCGGCCCCGAGCAAGCACAATCGCTGCTGGCCGACATCGCAACCGCCCCCTGCCCCTTTTCGCCGGCCGCGGCGAACGGATCGCTCGCGCTCTATGGCGCCGGCGACCTTGGCCGCCTGGCGCGTGATTTTCTCAAGGTTGTCGGGCGCGATTTTGAATTCGTGGTGGACCGCAATGCCAGAAAATTGGCGCAGGAGCCGGAGTGGGACGGCGTTGAGCTTCTGCATCCGGACGATGTCTCCGCAACGGCAAAGGACGAAGTGCGCTTGGCGGTCAGTATTGTGACCGCGCCCTATGTGGCGATCGAACAATCGTTGCTGCGGCTTGGATTCAAAGATGTGGTGCCGTTCTATGATCTTGCCGAAAGCTTTCGGCAAACTCATCCGCTGTCAAACGGCTGGTTTGCAACATCTTTATCATCGGAGGATCAAAGCCAGACCGCTCGCGTCCTCGCCGGCTGGGCCGATGATGTGTCGCGCGCGCATCATCTGCAATTTCTGGCGTGGCGGCGCTTGCGGGAGGAATGGAGTTTCGAAGGCGCCCCCGTATCGAATTCTGATCGCTTCTTCATTCCAGACGTAGCGAGCGTCCTGAACGGCCACGAAATCCTGCTGGATGGCGGCGCGCACTACGGCAATGTTATCGATATGTTTGCGCGGCTGACGAATGGCAGCTATCGCGAGATCATCGCCATCGAACCCGATCCAGCCAACCGGGCGCGTCTCAGGGAAACGGTATCAACAAACGACATCCGCGTCTCGATCCTAGATTGCGCGCTCGCGGCGGACGCGGGCCAGGCGCAATTCCACGACGGGCTCGGCTATGCATCGCAAATTTCGCAAACCGGCCGAATACGCGTCACGAAAACTCCGCTCGACGCGTTGGGCGTTTCGCCCACATTCATCAAGCTTCATCTCGAAGGCGGCGAGTTGAACGCATTGAAAGGCGCGCGCAATATTCTGGAGGCAAACCGGCCGATTGTCGCTGCGACCGTCTACCATAATGCCGACGGCATTTGGCGCACGCCGCTTTGGCTCATGGAAACACTGCCGCGCTACCGCTTCCTGTTTCGTGCGCATTCGTGGTGCGGCACGGGAGCGGTGGTGTACGCGATTCCAAGTGAGCGGTACGAAACATGATCCCGACCACAAGCGACCTGAGCGCGGCCGCCGATTGCGTATTGCAGTCGATCCCTCAGGGCCTGACGCGCGGCGAGGTCGTCACAGGACTTTATGGGCTCGGTTTTCTTGGACGTTGGGTGCTGCCACGACTGAAGGAAAAAGGCATTCAGTTGGTGTGCTGCTACGACGCCAATGCGGCACTGGACGGTACATTTGCCGAAGGCTTGCCTGTTCACGCCGCAAATGAATTGCAATCGAAGGCGCCGCAATTTCTGTTTGTTGCAGCCCGCAATGCAGTGCAGCCAGTGTCGGCAATGCTGTCCGGCCTGAAGATCGCGCACGCATCCTACGACGCCTGGCACGTTGCTTCCAACCTCGATGCATTTCGCCGCGTGCACGATCACCTTCTATCTGACCAGCGATCGAAGGAAGTCCTGCGCGCGGTGTTGATGGCGATGCTGACGGGCGACAGAAGCTATTGCGCAGCCGTGTTGGAAAACAATCAATATTTCTGCCTGCCGCCATTCTGGGGCTGGGAAAAGGAATGCTATGTCGATGCCGGCGCCTATGTCGGCGACAGCGCGGAGCGATTCCTCTGGACCCATAACGGGCTGTTCTCAAAGCTGTACGTGTTCGAGCCCGGACCTCGCCAGTTCGCCGCCTTGAAGGCGCGCTTTCAGCGCCTGAGCGAAGAATGGGCGCTCGATCCCGCGAGCATCGCGCTCGTCAATGCCGGGCTTGGCGAGAACGGCGCTGCGGTCTCAGCAACCAGCGTCAATGGCCAAATGACGAGCTTCGCGGTCGGCCAGAATCCGGACGCTACTGGAACGAGCGTCGAAGTCGTCAGCCTCGACCGCTATCTCAATGGCGCGCCGATCAGCTTCCTCAAGGCCGACGTGGAAGGCATGGAGATGGCATTGCTGAAAGGTGCGCAGGCGACGATCCGGCGCCACCGGCCTAAGATCAGCATTTGCGTTTATCACTACCCGACCGACATTCCCGACATTGCAAATTATTTGTCCGAGCTGGTGCCAGACTACAAATTCGCGCTGCGGCACCATTCGCCGCAGTTGATGGAAACGGTTCTGTATTGCTGGATCGATTGACGACCGAAACGCCGGCGCTAGACCGTCTTGTCGACAAAAGCTCCCATGCCCGGCGGCGGAGCGGCTCGAGACGGCGCGTTCACAGCCGCATCATCATCGTTGCCGGATTGAATGGGCTGCGCCCTCGCTGGGTCTCCCAGACGCACTGGCGCAATCGGCGTGACCGGCGTGTATCTGATAACTGAGATGCCTGCGATACTCACGGACTGACGCGCCCCGAAAACTTCGGCCTTAGGCCGTCGTGGAAACCTTCAGACCGGTCACCGTATCGATCTGGGTGCCGTCGCTCATCGTCAGGATGTCGGTGCTGGTGTTGAGATAAGAGCCGTTGGCCATCTGGATCAGGTCGGTCGGATCGACGTATTTCGCCCCCGTGGTCACGTCGTATTGCGTGCCATCCGGTCTCGTCATGATGTTGCTCGTCGTATCGATGGTCGTGCCGTCCGGAAGAAAGAGCACCGGGTCGAGGACGTTTTGGGGTTGAACCATGCTCTGGGCTTGGTTCAGTGCGTCAGCCGCCTGTTGTAATTGGTCTTGCTGTTGTGTTTGCTGATTTTGCGCCGCGATCTGCGCGTAAAATGACGATGCATTGCTGACGCTGGTCTGCGAAATGAGGGCCAGATTATTCGCGGCACTCAACAAATCAATGCCGTTGCCGG
>Ga0335081_10009791_pt1 | contig 15454 bp, 12 predicted proteins | sample Lox_Sample_35_FD_206713 | JGI IMG/M metagenome (GOLD analysis project Ga0335081, IMG submission 206713) | Soil microbial communities from Loxahatchee National Wildlife Refuge, Florida, United States - Lox_Sample_3.5 | ecosystem: Environmental > Terrestrial > Soil > Wetlands | place: USA...
GCGATTTCATTATGAACGCCCAACAGGCTAAGGAATACGGAATCATTGACGATATCATCTACAAGACGGTGAAGGCGGTATGATCGGCGTTCGTCGTCAGGGATCAGGGATCAGAGGTTAGGGACTTAGGAAGCCCTGGCCCCTGAAATAGGAGTCGAGCTGAGTGAAAAACAAGTCGGGAACCGATGAGATTCTGCGTTGTTCGTTTTGCCATAAGTCTCAGGATGCTGTCGCTAAGCTGATCTCGTCGCCCAGCGATTATCCCCGCGCTTACATATGTGACGAGTGCGTTGCGGTCTGCAATTCCATTCTTGAAGACGACCGGTCGGCGACTCCGCCCAGTAGCACTCCGAATCAACTGCCCAAGCCTTTGGAAGTGAAAGCATTCCTGGATGAATACGTCATCGGGCAGGAGCAAACGAAGAAGAAGCTGGCAGTCGCGGTTTACAACCACTACAAGCGCATCTTCATGAATCGCCAGAAGACGGGCGATGGGATTGAGCTGTCGAAGTCGAACATCATGCTGATTGGGCCCACCGGGACGGGTAAGACGTTACTCGCTCAGACGCTGGCCCGGATGCTTGATGTTCCGTTCGCGATTGTCGACGCCACGACTCTGACCGAGGCGGGATACGTTGGCGAGGACGTCGAGAACATCATCCTGAAGCTGCTGCAGGCGGCCGATGGAGATGTCAGCCGCACGCAGACGGGCATCATCTATATCGATGAAGTCGACAAGATCGGGCGGAAGGATGAGAATCCGTCGATCACGCGCGACGTTTCGGGCGAAGGCGTGCAGCAGGCGCTGCTGAAGATTCTTGAGGGCACGATTGCCAACGTTCCTCCGCAGGGAGGACGCAAGCATCCGCATCAGGAGTTCACGCCGGTCGACACGACGAACATTCTCTTTATCTGCGGCGGAGCGTTCGTGGGGTTGGACAAGATCGTCTCGCGACGCATTGGCAAGAAATCTCTTGGATTTCGGTCCGGAGAAGAAGCGGAACGCGAGGAATCTTTCGCCAACAAGAAGCGCAGCCAGGAATTGATGCAGGAAGTGCAGCCGGAAGACCTGATCAAGTTCGGGCTGATTCCGGAATTCGTTGGACGCCTGCCTGTGGTTGGCATGCTCGAAGATCTGGACGAATTCGCGCTGATCGAAATTCTGACGCGTCCGAAGAATGCGATTGTGAAACAGTATCAGCGGCTGTTTGAGTTCGAGAATGTCCGGCTGAAGTTTAACGATGAAGCTCTCCGGGCCATCGCGCGGCAAGCCATGGCACGAAAAGTGGGTGCCCGCGGCCTGCGCATGATCCTTGAAGAACTCATGCTCGACCTGATGTTTAACCTCCCAAGCCAGAAGAAACTAAAAGAGTTCGAAGTGACGCGGGAGATGGTCGAGAAGCGCAGCGCGTCGTTCGCGACGGTCATGGAAAAGGCCGGATAAAGATCTCCTCTTTTTGGGAATCCCTCGTAAAGACGTAGCTTGCTACGTCCCGGTCTGCCGCACTTCGTCCCAGAGTTGCAAATTGCTGCAGACAAGAGCCGCAGAAATCAACCCTTACAACTTAAATGCCATTTCGCCATACCCTCCGCTCAAGGTAAAATCCAGATAGTTGCGTTGTACGCGCTTGATCGTTTCGTGCTCAACCGTTAGTGCGGAAACCGTTCGGCTGGAAAACGTTTCGGAAGCCCAGGAGAATCAGTGACCACATCCAAGGAAAAATACGAATCCAGAAAGCTGCCCATGATGCCCATTCGGGACGTCGTCATCTTTCCGTTCATGATGACGCCGTTCGTCGTGGGACGCGAATCGAGCGTGCGCGCTCTGGAAGAGGCTCTCGCAGCCGACAAGAAGATTTTCCTGGCCACCCAGCATGACGCGTCCGTCGACGAACCGAAGGGCAACGAGATCTATCAGGTTGGCACCATCGTCAACATTGTGCAGAGCCTGAAACTTCCGGACGGCAATATTAAAGTTCTGGTTGAAGGGATTGAGCGCGGCAAGATCCTGCAGGTCGCCGACACGGAAGGATTCATGCAGGCCACGGTACGCGTCGCCCGTTTTACGACGGAGACGAATCAGGCGCTCGAAGCCAGCATGCAGCGCGTGACGTCGCTGTTCGAGCAGTACGTGAAGCTTTGCCAGGCTCTGAATTACGAGACAATGATTTCGGCCGTGCGGATGGAAGATCCAGCGAAGCTGACGGACGTGATTGCCGCGAATCTGCAGTTATCGATCGAAGAGAAGCAGGAATTGCTTGAGATTTTTGATCCGGCGGAGCGGCTGACGCGCATCGCAGATGTTCTCGATGTCGAGATTGAAAAGTTGAATGTCGACCGCACAATCCAGTCGCGGGTGAAGCGCCAGATGGAGAAGGCGCAAAAAGAGTATTACCTCAACGAAAAGATCAAGGCCATCCAGAAGGAACTGGGCCGCGGGGAAAAGAGCGAGTTCGACGAACTGAAGAAGAAGATCGAATCCGCGGGCATGACGAAAGAGGTCAAGGACAAGGCGCTGCAGGAACTCAAGAAACTCGAAGCCATGCCGCCGATGTCGGCGGAGTCTACCGTTTCGCGCAATTATCTCGACTGGCTGCTGGCCGTGCCATGGAAGAAACGTTCGAAGGAAATCCGGAACATCTCTCGGGCCGAAAAAGTTCTGAATGAAGATCATTATGGGCTGGAGAAGATCAAGGAACGCATCCTCGAGTTTCTTGCCGTCCGGCAGTTAGTGAAGAATCCGAAGGGATCGATACTCTGCTTTGTTGGACCTCCGGGGGTTGGCAAGACTTCGCTGGGAATGTCGATCGCCAAGGCGACCGGACGCAAGTTCGTGCGCATGTCGCTCGGCGGTGTGCGGGATGAAGCGGAAATCCGGGGGCATCGCCGTACATATATCGGAGCGCTCCCGGGCCAGATCATCCAGATGATGAAGAAGGCGGGCACGAAGAATCCGGTATTCATGCTCGATGAAGTCGACAAGATGTCGATGGACTTCCGAGGCGATCCGTCGGCAGCGCTGCTCGAAGTGCTCGATCCTGAACAGAACTTCATGTTCGTGGATCACTATCTCGACGTCGAATACGATTTGTCGCAGGTGTTCTTTGTCGCCACGGCGAACGTGATGCACACCATCCCGCCGGCCTTGCAAGACCGCATGGAAGTGTTGCGGCTGCATGGCTACACCGAGCAGGAAAAAGTCGAGATCGCCAAACAGTTCCTCGTGAAGAAGCAGATGCTCGCCGCAGGGCTGTCGGAAAAGAACATCAAGTTCACCGACGACGCCATTACAGCGTTGATCCGGTCCTACACACGCGAGGCTGGAGTCCGCAACCTCGAGCGCGAAATTGGCAACGTTTGCCGTAAGGTTGCACGCAAGGTTGTGAAGGAAGGCGAGAACTTCTCGATCACGATCACGGGCAACAACGTCAACGATTTCCTGGGCGTGATCAAGTTCCGCGACACGCTGGCTCACGAGAAGTCGGAAATCGGTCTCGTGACCGGCCTTGCCTGGACCGAAGTTGGCGGCTCGATCCTGAGCACGGAGGCCACGGTCGTTGATGGGAAGGGTGGCAAGCCGATCCTCACGGGCAAACTCGGCGACGTGATGCAGGAGTCGGCGCAGGCTGCGATCACCTATGTGCGGTCGCGCTGGCAGCGGCTCGGTCTATCGCGCGATTTCTATCGTGGGATCGATATTCACATCCATGTTCCGGAGGGCGCAATCCCGAAAGACGGGCCGTCGGCCGGTATCACCATTGCCACGGCGATTGCCAGCGCGCTCAGCAAGATTCCTGTGCGGCGCGATCTGGCGATGACCGGCGAGATTACGCTGCGTGGGAAGGTTCTTCCCATCGGCGGATTGAAAGAAAAACTGCTGGCGGCGCACCGCGCGGGACTGTTTGAAGTGATCCTGCCGAAGGACAACGAGAAGGATCTGGCGGAAGTTCCGGAAAACCTGCGGACTGCGATGAAGCTGCATTTCGTGGACACGATGGATCAGGTGTTGCAGATTGCTTTGGAATCTCCGCTACCGAAGGTCGAGGAAGAAGTCGCGCAGCCGATCGCGGGGCTTACTCCGACGACGGAAGCGCCTACTGCGCATCAATAGGATCTAACCACAAGGACACGAAGCAAGGCCCGCACGGTTGTGGGCCTTTTGTTTTGTCCCGATTTCCCAGCACGGATCACGGAAACTTTTAAAAAGGCTAGCCTTCCTCTCTGCCTCGGTGATTCCGTGGTGATTATGGCGCTACGCACACGCGGCGCGGACACGCTCGCAGGTCTCGGCCAGGGAACGTTCCACGCATTCGGTCAGCCACTGCTCGAGGATGGCGCGCTGCGGTTCGAGGATGTAGCGGAAATGCACACCGCAGGCGTCAACTGTCTTCCAGACCACGGTTGCCGTTACATCGAGCATTTCGTCCGATTCGGGGAGGCTGAAGCGTAATCGCACATCCTCGCCCGCACTCACCGAGACGCCGGAAATGAAATCGGGAATCGACGTCTTGAGGCCAGCGCCGCCCTCGCTCAGATTGATGATCATCGCCTCTCCGACCGCTTGCGCGCGGGTAGTAATAGCGGCCAGAATTTCCACGCGCTCCCGATGCTGCTTGCGCCGCCGCGCTACGGTCGCGCAATAGGCTGCCCGCAGGCAGCGTTCGATCTGCACGGCCGACGCCGGCTTGTGAATCAGGAATTGCGCTCCCGCGGCGAATGCCTGGCGCAGATCCAGTAGATCGCGGACGATCGCGACGAGCAGACAATCCGGATTCAACTTCGAGCGCCGCACTGCACCGAGAAAATCCGCCACGCTATCGATCTCGCGCCAATCGACGATGACGACGTCGAACTCCCGCTCCTGGATCGCACTGAGCGCCGCTTCGGAGTTCCCTGCGATTTCGGGCATGACCTGCAATTCGTTGAGAACGTGGCGCGTGATGCCGAGGAACTGCGCGTCCGCGCACAGCAGCAACGTATGCATATCGAGAGTCACCCGCCGCATGTTTTCCATTTCGCTCTCCATCAACCCCTGCTAGAGGTCTCATCGGCGGGGGGCGGCGGAAATTCAATGGACCATGGACCCGGGAGAGAACGCGCGTGTTACTTCCGTTTGGGTGAACGGCTGAAGTCTTCTACGGACACAGAAAAGACGCGGCTAGATTTTGTAATCGGGTAATTCTGTAATCTGGTAATTTAAGACCCATTCGGCCCGACAGGCCTCCAGGTTACCCGATTACCAAATTATCCAATGACAAAATCCTGAATCATTTCTGCCCAAAGTAGTAAAACTTCTGTTAGAGGGAAGCTGAGCGCATATGACGATTCCGATTAAAGGCACGGCCGCGCTCATCGTGGCAGCAGTAATCGTCGCGGCGACACTGATCTGGCTCCCTGCCTACCGGATTTTCCTTGGGATCAGCTTCGGTATCGGCATCGTCGTGGCCGGTGGGCTCTATCCCTGGCATCGGCTGCGTCCGATACACGACGACGAGACGCATAACAAGCGGCCGTTGGGATTGAGCTAGGATTCGCGCGTCGAGCGGTCGCTTGCCAACTTCTCTCGCTCCGTAGGAAACTTGAGCATGAGGGTTCTATCGCGTTTTCTCGCGGCCGCGACCGACGCCGGCCAATTCCCGGCGCCGACTATTCCTGAGATCGCTTTCCTGGGACGCTCGAATGTAGGCAAGTCGAGCGTGATTAATTCGCTCGTCGGCACCAAGCTGGCGCGCACCAGTTCGACTCCTGGACGCACCCGCAGCATCAATTTCTTCGAGATACGCTGGCCGGGAAAGCCACGTCCGGAGATGATTTTCGCCGACCTGCCCGGCTACGGGTACGCCAAAATCTCGCGCGAGATCTCGCAGGAGTGGCCGAAGTTCATCGAGCCGTACTTGAATGAACGTCCAACGCTTGCGCTTTGCGTGACATTGATCGACGTTAATGTTCCTCCGCAGCAGAGCGACCAGCAACTGCTTGAGTTTCTCAGTGCCACCGGCCGCGAGGTTCTTCTGGTCGGGACCAAAAGCGACCGTCTCTCCAACAATCAACTCAACAATGTTCTTCGGGCTCTTGGCAACGAATATCCCAATGCCCGGCTGCTGCCGTATTCCTCGAAGACCGGCGCCGGGCGCGATGAATTGTGGAAACAGATCCGGCAGACGGCAGAACAGGCAGCTTCGCAAATGCCTTCGTCTGCGGCAAGATAGTTCCCGGCTAATGGTCCGGCGCATTTCTGCCGATAAATCCTGCGAATCGGACCTCCTAATCAGACCGGGGTCATGAAGAGCGGCGAATATTGGCGGAGAATCAACTGCCCTTCGTGTTCCTTTGTCGCCATTGTGGCTGAGGATTTTCTTATGGCCGAGGAAATCAACGAAGGCGCGGCGTACCTAATGGCGTTGCGGCAGTCCGTTCATCCGCAGACCACTCCCGAATTAAAACCCCAGCCTCCCAGTGCGGAAACAACATCTGCAGCGGCCACTGTGGGCGAGCGATTTGAAGGAGCAGAGAAGCGGCGGGCGCCCCGCTACAAGTGCGAGGGCAGCGCGCAGATTCGTGACGAAAAGTGCGACATCCACACCTGGGTGACATTCAGCGATATCAGCTTGCACGGCTGCTATGTCGAAGCGCAGGCAACGTATCCCGCCGGCACGGTGTTGCACATGAAGATGGAAGCGAACGGCGTGCGCTTTGAAACGAAGGGCATAGTGCGCGTCAGCTATCCGTACCTCGGAATGGGGATCGCGTTCGCTGAGATCTCGGACGAGAACACCGCCGCGCTGAAACGTTTGCTCGCCACGATTTCACGGCCTACGGTCATCATGGGGCCCGGGATCGCCTCTTCTCTTCCCGCCGTTGATCCCCTGGACCTGCCTACGATCGCGAAGCCGGAAGCGGCCGTCTCTGCGCTCGCCGAATTCTTCGAAAGCCGGCAGATGCTAATGAGAGAAGAATTCGTAAGAATCGTCAAGAAGAGCCAGGGTTAATGCAGGTTTCAAGGTTTCAAGGTTTCAAAGAAGGCCAGGGTTCGTCCTTGGCAGTGGGGATTTCGCACCGAAAATTTCTACATCCCAAGGTGCGAACGAGGGTTGGGGCAGCGGGGACTTTGAAACATTGAAACCTTGAAACTTTGAAACTTGCTTTATGATGTTCGGTCATGTCCCTTACGCTGATCACGGGCATTGGAGGCTTCATCGGCTCTTCTCTCGCCCGAGCATTGCTGGCGCGCGGCGAGCGGGTTCGCGGCGTCGACAATTTTTCGACCGGAAATCGCGAAAATATCGCTGAGATTCTTGATCGCATCGATTTCCGCGAGTGCGACATCCTCGATCTCGGCGCGATGCACAAGGCTTGCGCTGGAGTTGATTTCGTCCTGCACCAGGCCGCAATTCCGTCGGTGCCGAAATCTGTGCTCGATCCTCTGGGGAGCAACCGCGCCAATGTCGATGGAACCGTCAACCTGCTGGTCGCGGCGCGCGATGCGAAGGTGAAGCGGGTCGTCTATGCGGCATCATCTTCCGCGTACGGAGATACCCCCACGCTTCCGAAGCACGAGGAGATGCGGCCAGACCCGATTTCTCCATACGCGGTGGCGAAACTCGCGAGCGAGCAGTACATGATCTCGTTCTACCGCTGCTACGGGCTTGAAACCGTCTGCCTGCGCTACTTCAATATTTTCGGGCCGCGCCAGGATCCGTCATCGCCGTATTCAGGCGTGCTCGCTAAATTTATTACGCAGATGCTTCGCGGAGAGCAGCCCACGATCTTCGGCGACGGCGCGCAGAGCCGCGATTTCACTTACATCGATAACGCGGTCGAAGCCAATCTGCTGGCCTGCAGTGCGTCGGCAGAAAAAGCCGCCGGAAAAGTCTTCAACGTGGCGACCGGAAGAAGAGTCGATCTCAACGAGACATTCAAATTGTTGCAGCCGCTAACGTCGTATCATGGTCAGCCGAAATACGCCGCCGAACGCGGCGGGGATATCAGGCACTCGCTTGCCGACGTCTCGAAAGCCGAAGCGGGTCTCGGCTACAAGCCTGTCGTGGATTTTGAGGAGGGCCTGCGGCGCACGGTGGCCTGGTACCGGAAGGCGGGCGTCGGACCTCGGACTTCGGACCTCGGGGCGCCCGTGTCGTAGTGCCGGCCACAATTACCTCTTCACCGCATCCGAACCTTCGTTCAATCATCGAATGAGTCGGGGGGCTCTCGCTTTTGACTCATATCTGCGTCACTTGCGGCACACAATTTCCTTCGTCCGAAATTCCGCCCGCCGGTTGCCCCATCTGCCAGGATGAGCGCCAATACGTCAATCATGCGGGCCAGCAATGGGTCACCCTCGAGGACTTGCGCAGCAAACATCACAACATCTTCTTCGAAGAGGGCGAACATCTCTGGGGAATCCACACGCAGCCACAATTCGCAATCGGCCAGCGCGCGCTGCTCCTGCAGACAAAGAGCGGCGGAGTGCTTTGGGATTGTGTCAGCCTGATCAACGCCCGCACAGTTGAAGAAATCAATCGCCTCGGGGGGCTGACCGCGATTGCCATCTCTCATCCGCATTACTACACGAGCATGGTCGAATGGAGCCGCGCCTTCGGCGGCATTCCGATTTATCTACATGCAGACGATAAAGAGTGGGTCCAGAACCGCGACACGTCCATTGTTTTCTGGAAAGGCGAGATACATACGTTGGCGGACGATCTCACCTTGATCCGCCTTGGCGCACACTTCAAGGGATTTCAGGTGCTGCATTGGGCGGCTCACGGCGGAGTGTTGATGACAGGCGACATGCCGCAGGTGTGCCCTGATCGCCGTTATGTCAGCTTCATGTATAGCTATCCAAATTTTGTTCCGGTCGATGCGGCGACGGTCCGCCGGATCGTGAATACGCTCGGACCGTACCAATATGCGAGCCACCACGGCGCGTGGCCAAAGTTCAAAGTCATCGGAGATCCGAAGGAAGCACTGCGGAGGTCGGCGGAACGCTATTTGAGAGCATTAGGCGATGCCCAGCGTCTTGCGATTCCGGCGTCTGAGGTCTGAGATCCAAGCGCCCAAAGCCTACCCGAAGGCGCCATTACGTTGGTTATCTACGTCGCCATTACCGGCGCGGCTACAGTGTTCCGCATGACACTTTCCTCGATGGTTCTCTCGCGCGACTGGCAGGAAGTCAGTGTTCTGGAATGCATTCTGGGCGGGCTTCAGATCGATGTCGCGGTTGAAAAAGAACCCCAGCGCGCGCTCGAGCGCCTCGAAACGTCGAAGGTTGACGCGTTGATCGTCGACTGCGATCTTAATGGCAGCAGGCAATTTCTGCGCGAATTGCAGAACTCGGACAAGTGCCCGGCGCAGATTCCGCTCGTGATCATGGGCGGCCCGAAGTGCACGCCGAGCCTCGATTCTACGGGAGCGCTATTCGCCTTCGAAAAGCCGATCTCCGTTGAGCAGGCTGTGCGAACGTTTACGGCGGCGCGAAGCATTATCCTGGATGGACGGTTGCGTTATCACCGCGCTGGGCTCGAAGTGCCGGTTTCGATCAAATACAAGGGATCGAAGGCGATTGTCGGACATCTTTTGAACGTGAGCCACGGCGGGATGCTCGTCCACACGGGGCAGTCTCTCGACGCGAAGGCAGCGATGCAGGTCGGGTTCACCCTGCCGGGGGCAAGAGCGGGGTTCACAATTCCGGCCAAAGTCGCGTGGCAGGACAAGACTGGAAATGCCGGGATTCGTTTTATGCGGATCGCCCCGGCACAGCAGCAGATGCTGGAATTGTGGCTGGCGCAGCAGTTTTTGGCCAACTGAGAAACCGGCATCGGAAACGAGCGCCAATTCCGAGTGTCCGTCGGGATCCCTTTTATCTTAATTCCCTTACCGGAAGCGCGCGGTCTTCTCTTGCTCTTCTTGATTGACGGGATAGCCTGCCAGACGGGCCAATCGCGTTCCGAGGCTTGTGCCGCCGAATAGGTGGAAGAAAATCCAATACAATCCTGCGACCACAACGACGGCTCCGGCCGCCATTGACATCGGCCATGGCGTGGCTTCCCGTGTAATCGACAGAAATACCAGCGCAAACAAGAGCAATCCCGCAAAAACCACGAGCGTATGGATGGTCCACACGAGCCCCCGGCCTGAGAGCGGCTGCGAGAGCCAATCGAGCGCGGTCGATTCCACTTCGGCGGCCTCTCGCGGCTGAAAACTCGGCAGCACGGGCTCGCGGCGGCTTGGCAGCTCGATCACCTTCACTGGAGCGGCCGAAACCAACAGCCCATCTTCTTGTTCGCTCTGGCGCACTGCTTCGCCCAGCGGCAAGTCCTGCACCGCCGAGGGCGCGGCGAACATCGACTCCGCCGGATCGGCGTGGAGTGAAATGCCTTCCAGCAGATCGCCAAAGATCCATGCGCCGATCTGCCGGCCCATCCGTGGAGGCATATCGACAAACCGGATTCCGCACTGGCCGGAAAGCGTGGCCCACATTACTTCGCCCTGAACTTCGACGCGCAAACGGGGATACTTCAGCTCAAAGCGCACGCGCAAACGTTCACGCGGATGCACAGCTGCAAGCACTTGTGCCCCGATGCCGCCGGCACCCAGATTCCGCACCACGCCCCCATTGGTATCGTCGAGCGTAAGATACGTGAGAGAGCGTAGTTCGTGCCGGTGCTGGGCCCGTGCGTGCTTTGTGGAAGAGAGCACTGCGTCCATAAACCACCCGGAGAGAAATCTGCTCGGCCAGAGCCCTGTTTCCAGCATCTTATGCCGCGGCCATTTCGCCTTTTAGTAACTGCGATGGTTCGACGTCCGATTGGGCGCGTTTTTCGATTTCTGCTGAAAGGTCGGGGCTTAGCGAACCCGCCGGAGCGAAGGAAAAGAGAACTGGCACGGAAGTCCATGTCCAATAGGGCATGTGAGGGTAATTGCAAGTCGTCTCAAAGATCGATAACTTACTCATGACCCCTGTTTAAATGGCGACTCCTACCACCAAGCCGGAGCTGGAGTTGACGGAATCCGTCCGCGGGATTACTGTACCTGCCTGGCCGATGGCACATAGCGCAGCTTCGTCAATCCCCGACCGGATCGGGGATGAGTCTTCGTGCGCGCCCTCGCCACGGGACGCCTTGCAGGCTCTACTCGCCTTCTCGTCACTGCACGAGCAGGTACGCCGCCGGAAATCCCTGGCTGCCCGCCACAACGGATTTGACTCGAAAGCTCCCGTCGCTGAATTTGATCCGTCGGAGCTGTTCGTTCTCGACGATGTTCTGCAGCTGGTTGCCGAGCGAGCGGTTTCGATTACGGGTGCCGACGGCCTGGCGATCGCTCTCGCCGAGAACAATGAGATCGTGCTGCGGGCTGCAGCGGGCATGGTTCGCCCCGATGTCGGGGCCCGCATTGACCGCGACTCCGCTTTTTCGGGAGCATGCTTCCGCACCGCGCAGGTGATCAACTGCGACGACACCGAGACGGATCCGCGGGTAAACCTTCAAGCTTGCCGAAAGCTGGGCGCGCGCTCCATGGTCGCGGTTCCGCTTTGCGGAAGGCGACGCGTCATCGGAGTTCTCGAAGCTTTCTCGACCTGGCCATTCGCCTTTAATGACAGCGACGTCCGCAACCTAACACTACTGGCCGAACTGGTTCTTGCCGCGCTGAAGCCGGAGGATGAAGACCGCTTCGCTCAATCGGCTCAGGTCGCTGCGACTAAGCTCGATCCGCCTAAGCCTGGCGTCGTTCCGGGGCCGAAGGATATTGCGCCAGCCGCGCCGACACAAATTGCAGCGCCGAAGATTCCGGCAGTTCCGGTCGCCACAGCACCGGCTCAGGCGGCAGCACCGAAGGTCGTTCCTGCACCCGAGGCTGCGGCCCCGAAGGTTGCGCCCGCCCCCGCTCACGTTTCACCAACGATCGAGGCCACACCAGCCGCTTCCCTGCCGCAGATTGGCGTGCCCAGCGTTGTCAAAGATGCTGCTGTTGCCGTGGCTCCCAAGACTGAGCCCAGCAAAGCGCCGTTGACAACTTCTGGGCGGGAGATCAAACCACCCGTTCTTGGGCCTGTTACTGCCGCAGAGAAGGCTGAGAAGCCCGCAGCCGCGGAAGTCAAGCTCACAGATATAAGGGTCGCCGAAGCAAAGACTGCCGAGGCAAAGATCGCTCAAGCTGCGATCGCCGAAACATCCGCTGAGCCCGCACTCACCTTCGGCCAAACCGCGCCGGAACGTTCCTCTCGGCGCTTCGCTGTTCCTGCGATCCTGATCGGCATCGTTGTGATCGCCGCGTTTGCCGGAGGCGTTTGGTGGAAGCTTAAGATGTCTGAAGTCGGCAGCTCGATGGTTCGCACCGAAGTTCCAGCCAAACCAGTCACGTCGACTCCGGCTCCAAAAGCCGTTACGCCGCCCGTCAACGCTTCCCCTGCGCCATCCGCCGTGCCCACGATCGAGGCCAATTCCGACGCATCCGATTCGGATAACAGTCCGGCAACGCCCCAAGAGCTCGCGAAATTCCCGCGGATCACTGGCATTCGCCACTGGTCGTCGCCCGATTCGAGCACCGTGGTTCTCGATATGGAAGATCAGGTCCAGTATGAGACGCACCGCCTCACCGGGCCCGACCGCGTCTACTTCGATTTGCATGACACGCAGCTCGCGCCCGATCTGGGCGGGAAGTCGATCGATATCGGCGACACTTTCATCGGCCGTGTTCGCGTGGCTCAGCCTGTTCCGGGAATGACACGCATCGTGCTCGAGACCAAGCCAGGCACAAGCTTCTCCGTGAGCCTCGAGTCGAATCCGTACCGGTTAATTGTCGAAGTGCGCAAGGCGGGAACGAATCCCAAAGGCACCGTGAACCTGTTTCCCAACTCTCCGTCGACGCAGCAGAGGACCGCGATCGTGATTCCACCTCCGACGAAGGAAGACTTGCAGCTGCGCGCCCGCGTGCCGAAGCTGCGCATCGTGGTTGACCCCGGACATGGTGGGTGGGACCTCGGCACTGTCGGACGCCGCGGCCTGCTGGAAAAAGACCTCGTTCTCGAAATCGCGCAGCGGCTGGGAAAGCTGCTTGAATCGCGACTCGGCGCGGACATTATCTACACGCGGCAGGACGACAATTACGTTCCGCTCGACCAGCGCGCCGAAATCGCGAACCAGGCGCAGGCGGACCTATTCGTCTCGGTTCACGCGAATTACAGCGATCTGCCGTCCGCGCGCGGCGTCGAAACGTATTACACGAATTTCTTCTCGGCTCCAGGCTCGAAGGAAGCCGGAACGGATCCGCACGCTGCCACGGCAAACGCCAACACACCCACGCTCTCAGCGGCGGATTTGCACGACCGCATCGAGCAGTCGCGCCGGCTGGCGGCCAGCGTTCAACGCTCGCTCTACGGAACATTGTCCACACAGAACCCAGGCCTGCGCGATCGTGGCGTGAAAGAAGCCAGCTTCGTCGTCCTCACCGAAAGCGCGATGCCCGGAATCCTCGCGGAAGTTTCGTTCGTCTCCAGTCCGACCGATGAACAAAAGCTCCGCAGCGACGGATACCGCGAGCGCATCGCAGAAGCGCTCTACCGGGGCATCGCCCACTATGCCGTGCAATCGAAGGGCGTAAAGATGGCGAGTTCTCAGACATCTACCGTCAGCCGTTAGTCGCTCGTCGTTGGCCTTCCTCGAGTCCCACCTTTCGCGCTCTCTATGAATCCCGGCAATTCCCCATGTGATTGCAATCACGGACGTAAGCCCTTGTCATACTTACACTGGAATCATCCTGAGCCGGGAGGAATCCGAGAAATGAAATCTGCAGTGCCCGTTTTGCATCCGTTCAACCGTTTGGAATTCATCTGCAAGTGCTGCGGTGTCGTGGGCCGAGTCGATTACGAATACGGCGTCTGGCCGGTGATCGGACAGGAGCGGGAGTATCGGCATTGTCCCGGTGATCAGGTGCGGCAGCTGCCCGGCCCGATTGTGGCGGTGTGGGAAAAACGCGGCGACCACTGGATGCTGGCCGCCAACCGGGAGACCGTCGAGGAGCTGGTCGCGAAGTAGGTGGTCCGCCAAAACAACCTATCTGCCTTCCGTCAGCCGGACTTATTGCCTCACCCGCGTGATTTCCCTGTGCGTACTGTTTCCGACCGCGAATTGGCGGACCGTCTGAATGTCACCTTGACGTAGAGCATTCTGCGTCGTCGTCAAGGATGAGGCGGTGACTCCGTCATTGACTTGCGCGCAGTCCATCCGTAGCGCGCCGTTATCGTTGAAGACCAGGCCGTAGAACCTCAGCGTGCTGCCCGGAGCCAGAGCGAAGGTGTTCAGCTTCTGCGTGTTGCTGTCGACGTACACATCCATCACGCTGGGACTATTCAGCAGAGTGATCTGGCCGGGCTGGACAGATAATGTCGGGAACAGATCGTCGGACGCCAGAGAAATGGTGTAATCCGTGAAGCTGCCGCTCGGCATTGAAGAAATGACCGTGCCATTCACCATCTGCGGCAACAACGTGACAGTCGTGGCTTCCGGATCAACGCCAGCATTGTAATCAATCGTCTGAGAAGTAATGAAGATGCTTTGCCCGCCAACCAGATTCGCTTGATCGAAGCTCGCAACGAAGGGCAGGCTTTGCAGGTTGTTCATGGCGCCCGAGATCTGGAATTGCGAGCTGCCAATGCCGTAATTCCAGGTAACCGGAATTTCATCCGGTGGCTGCGACGCCAGATTGAGAATCATGGTGTTCTGTTCCGGGATCGCCGGCTCGGCCTCTCCAACCTGCAAAGCTGGTCCGCGCACCACATCGATGGCCGCAGGATCTACGACTCCGATGCGGCTGGCAATCAGAGATCCGTCGCCTCGGAGCGCCGCGTCCAGATTCACAAACACGCCAATGGTGACTGCAGAGAAGTCAGTGATTCCCTGATATACCGTACTTCCGTTCGTAGCGACCGACAAAGTCCGCGAACCATTCGGCATAGTGAGCGTGAAACTGCCGCTGCCGAGCGCAGTGACCTCGCCCATAAGGTTCTGAATTTCCCCGTTTTGCGCGTTTGTGGGATTCGGCGATAACGAGATGGGACTCAGATTGAATGTCGGCGTGATCGACCACGTGCTGGTGATGTCCGGCTCGTAGCACGCCGAGTAACTTGCCGACTGCGCCACCTGCAAATCCAGAGCAAGCCCCATGCTGTCGCCCGTGATCGTGATCGGAGACGCAAGGTTCACAGTAATGGCGGTTGGGGGAGCATTCGACGGATTGGTTCCGTAGCCATAGAAGCTGATGTCGAGGGCGCCCGTCGATTGTTGCGTCACACACGTGAAATAGGAATCACCCAACGTCACCGCCGCTGACGTGTACACATCCTGCGGAATCCTGAGAGTCGCCAGCGGCTCGGCAGTACCGTTCACGTGAATGAACTCGGCCCACTGTTGCGTCGCCGACGGCACCGAGAACAAGGTAACAACCTTTCCCGCCTGGT
>Ga0335081_10009792_pt1 | contig 15452 bp, 15 predicted proteins | sample Lox_Sample_35_FD_206713 | JGI IMG/M metagenome (GOLD analysis project Ga0335081, IMG submission 206713) | Soil microbial communities from Loxahatchee National Wildlife Refuge, Florida, United States - Lox_Sample_3.5 | ecosystem: Environmental > Terrestrial > Soil > Wetlands | place: USA...
AACGCCGCCTGCATCGCCGCTTTCCGTCGTGCGAACTCCATCGTGATGCTGCTGATCAACAAGATCAACGTGTTGATGCCCAGCAGCACCCAGGGCAACTGCACGCTGCCCCAGTCGCGTACGTAACTGTTGGTCTCGCCCTGAAACGTCGGCAGCCCACGGCGGAAAACGTAAGCGCTGGTCAGCGAGATAAAGACCATGCCAACCGTCGCGATCCCGCAAATCAACCCCAGTCGCGCCCGCCGCAGCCGCGCTCCATAATCGGGAACGTCGCCACCGCGCCCATCATCTCCTCCGCCCCGCACCGGCGGTGCCGGAGGTTTGTGGTGCCCAATATCATCAACTGGAGTACTAGGGATATACGTCGCCATACTTACTTAGTGCCCCACTGCTATCACCAGGTTGCCGAATCAAAATGCATCAAAAGTGGGTGCCCCGGGTCTCGCCGATGTTGCGAGACCCGGGAATTCCCGAACTCAATGTCCGCGCGCCTTCTCATTCGGCGGATCGGTTTGCATCAAGTAATCCTGGCCCGCTCCCGGCACACCATACTCATACGGACCGTGATTCACTACCGGAGTCTTCCCACCAAAGTTGTCATGAGGTGGGGGAGTGGTCGTAGTCCATTCCAGCGTTGTGGCCTCCCACGGATTGTCGCTGGCTTTCGGTCCCTTGAACATGCTCCAGAACAGATTGATGACAAAGATGAACTGCGCTGCGATGGTGATGAAAGCGGCGTAGGTCATAAACTCCTGCAACGGAACCAGCTTCGTCTGATACGCGACCTCCGTGAACTGCGAGTAGCGTCGCGTCTGTCCCGCCATGCCGAGATAGTGCATCGGCATGAAGATGGCGTATGTTCCAGCCAGCGTGATGAAGAAGTGGATCTTGCCGAGCGGTTCATTCATCATGCGGCCAAACATCTTTGGGAACCAGTAATAGGTCGCCGCGAAGATGCCGAAGATCGCCGCCACGCCCATGATCAGGTGGAAGTGTCCAACCACGAAATAAGTGTCGTGCAACTGAATGTCGAGCACCGGCTGCGCCAGGAACGGTCCGCTCAGCCCTCCCGAAACGAAGAGCGACACAAATCCGATGGCGTAGAGCATCGGAGTGTGGAAGCGAAGGTGACCGCCCCACATCGTGCCCAGCCAGTTAAATGTCTTGATGGCGGATGGCACGCCGATACACATCGTCAGAAGAGAAAAAGCGAATGCCGAGTAGGGGCTCATCCCGCTCATGAACATGTGGTGGCCCCACACCATAAAGCCGAAGAAGCCAATGGCCAGCATCGCGTAGACCATGGCCTTATAGCCGAAGATCGGCTTGCGCGAGAACGTGGACAACACCTGCGACGCCACGCCCATGCCCGGCAGAATTGCGATGTAGACTTCGGGATGTCCGAAGAACCAGAACAGATGCTGCCACAGAAGCGGCGATCCGCCTTTGTGCCCCATCTCCACACCGTTCACCACTACGAGCGGAACGTAGAAGCTCGTACCCAGGTTGCGATCCATCAGAAGCAGGATTCCCGCCGATAACAGGACGCCGAACGCGAGCAGGCCCAGGATGGCGGTGATGAACCACGACCAGCAGGTCAGGGGCATGCGCATCATCGTCATGCCTTTCGCCCGCAGATCGAGCGTGGTGGTGATGAAATTCAGTGCCCCCATCAGTGACGCGAGGCAGAAGATTGCGATGCTGGTGATCCAGAGATCCGCCCCTAACCCCTCACCCGGGCCCGCAGATTGCACCGCGCTGAGCGGCGGGTACCCAGTCCAGCCGTGCAGCGGTGCGCCACCGGATACAAAAAACGCGGCGATAATCACGATGAACCCGACGAAGGTTGTCCAGAACGAAAGCATGTTCAGGACGGGGAATGCCATATCGGGCGCGCCAATCTGGATCGGCAGGAAGTAATTCCCGAACCCGCCCTGCGGTGCCGTTGTGAGCACGAAGAACACCATGATGGTGCCATGCATCGTTAGCAGCGCAAGGTAGGTTTCCGGCTTGATCTCGCCGACTAACGGCAGCGTGGCGTTCGGCCACACCAGGTGGATGCGCATCAGGAGTGAGAGGAACATCCCCACAAACACTGCCGTGAGCGCCAGAAAGAAATATTGAATGCCGATGACCTTGTGATCGAGGCTGAAAATGTATTTCCGAATGAACCCTTGAGGAGCGTGTGAGTGAACCGTTACAGGGGTCGCCATTTATTGTTTCTCCGCCTCCCGTGCGGCCAGCCACTTGTCGAACTCCTCTTGGCTCACGACATGGACCACACCGTGCATCTTGTAATGCCCCAGCCCGCAGAGTTCGGCGCAGGCAATTTCGTACTCGCCAATCTGCGTGGGCTTGAAGTGCATATGAATATTCAGTCCCGGCACCGCGTCTTGCTTGAAGCGTAGTTGGGGCACGAAGAAGTCATGGATCACGTCGACGGATCGCAGGCTGACATCGATCTCGCGATTTACCGGGATATACATCGTCCCAGTGACCACATCGTCTTTGGCGGAGGGATCGGAAGTGTCGAGCCCTACGGCAGCCTCGCCACCAGCCGAAGGATCCATCAGGCTGGCCTTGGTCTTGGCAAAAGTTCCGTCCCCACCCGGATAGCGGAAGTACCAGGCAAATTGCATGCCGGTGACCTCCACTTGCACGGCGCTCGGATCAGGATCGAAAGGATAGCGCTGGCTCGCCCAGGTCGGACTGCCCATCAGGTTCAGTCCGATGAACAGGATGGTCGTCAGCGATGTCCAGACGATCTCCAGCCTCGTATTCCCGTGTGAATAGGGAACCGGCGGAGACGATGACGTCTCGCGGTACCGCCAAACGATATAGCCGAGTCCGAGCTGCGCCGCCAGAAACACGATTCCCACGATGATGAAGGTGAGGGTGAACTGTCCGTCGATCCATCCCGCTGCTGCGGAAGCGCCCGCCGGAAGCCACCATGTTTTGGCGACAAAAAAGTACGTGCTGACCAGAGTGATCAGCCAGATCAAAGCCATTAACGCGAGGCCCATTCCCCAGTCCCCCTAGCCCTTAGGACGACGCAAACGAATTTCCCCACGGCTGTATCGCGTCCCACAACGCGAGCTACAGTCGGCGGCGAGTGTAACACAGGGCCGCTTGCAAAATGCAAGTTGCTTTCTCAAGAAATTGCGTCCAACGATTGCATTCGATGATCCATTTACCTTCGGTTGGCAAACCTTGATGCAAAATTCAACGACAGGCTCTACGAAGGAGGTCTGTGCCACCCATACAAACCGAATCAATGATGATTTTGATTGCCGGGCCGTACCGCTCCGGCACGAATGACGACCCGGTATTAATACAAAAGAATGTTGCATTGATGGAATCGTATGCGTTGCCCATTTTCCGTGCCGGACATATTCCGATTCTGGGCGAATGGCTCGCACTTCCGCTGGCGAGCCTGGCTCGATCTAGAAAGGTCGGCGACGATGCTTTCAATGAAATCTTCCATCCCGTCGCAGTCCGCCTTCTCGAGAAGTGTCAGGCTGTACTCAGAGTCGGTGGTCCATCTGTGGGCGCCGATGAGATGGTGCGCATCGGCCGCGAACGCGGGCTGAAGATCTGCAGCAGTCTCGAAGAAATCCCTAAGGTTCAAGCGATCAGAAAGCACCCCACAAATCGCTGAAATGCCGCTCTGGAAGCCGGGTTTGACGAATCATAAGTCTCACGATATCTGCAGTTTGGAGGGTAACCATTCTCGGGTGACTGACGTACTTTGCAGCCTTTCCCCTGCTGCTCTAACTTTCTTGGAACGATGAGCCTGAAACACTTGGAACAACATCGCCATAAAACACATCACAGCCACGTAGCTGCAGCGGCCATGAGTCGGCAGGCTTCCAAGCGGCGGAGCAGTCGCATGGCACTCAACGCTTCCGTTGGCATGTCGGGACAAGATCGGCTGAAGGTCTCCTTCACCATGTCCGCCAAGGCCACGAACCTCAATCGTCACGGCGCCGCCGTGCAGTTGAGCCGCGACCTGCCGGTGGGAACGGTCGTGACGTTGAAAAACCAGCACGGGGCCGAGGTCTCTGCTCGGATCGTCTCCGTGATTGCCGCGGTGCAAGGGACATCCACTTATGGGGTCGAGTTCGTGGAACACGACGACAAGGCCCAGCAATTCTGGGGGATCAGCTTTCCCAAAACCGCTGCCCAATCCCAGATCTAGAGCAGCGTTAGAATTCCTGTGTCCCGCCAGTTAACTGTCATCCCGACCGGAGTGGAGGGATCTTGGGTTTTGTCGACTCCGCCAAGCGAGAAGTCCTATCGATTTGGCGGGGCCTGTCTCTCCGTCCACTCCGGCACACGCCCCGGCGTCCATGGCGCTCCCGCCGATTCCATGTCTTTCTCGAGCTTTGCTAGATCGACGTCGACCAAAGTCCGCAATTTGGACAACTGATCAGCAAACTCTGCCGCTGCGATTCCGTACGAATCCATGTCCGATTGAGTGGGTTTCGCCATCGAAAATCTCTCGCCTTCAATGATCGTGCCCACCCGGTCACCGATAGACGAAGGCACTGGTTCGTTGCGCCTGGCGATTTCAATGTCACCCTGCAGTGCTCGCTGGATTTCACGATCCCGCTGTTCGAGCGCATCTGCGACCGATCCGAGTTGCTTTTCCACTTCCGGGACCTCGCGCAACGCCTCATGGATCTGCTTCAGCCGCTCCTGAGCGTTGTCCGCGACGCGCGTGGCGCCATACACCGCGCGATAGAGCCGCGCCACCTTGCGCAGGAATTCTTCCTGCGCCGCCTGATCCGCGGCGGTCATCGACGCTGACTGTTCGGTGGTAACTCGGAACGTCTGCGGGCCCGCGAGCTCCGTCACCACTCCGCCCACTTTCTGGAACATTCTTACCGAGTAAGTGCCGGGCACCACGAGTGGCCCCTGCTCGCTGGCATCGCGGAAGTATTCTTCCGCCCCTTCGTGATGCTCAGCGACTTTCGGCGCGGAGTACCGCAGGTCCCACGCAAAGCGCTGGAAACCGGCTTCCGTCGAGCCCTCCACCCTGCGTATGGGCGAACCGCTGTCGTCATAGACCAGAACGTAGACTTCCGGCTTCGCTTCCTCAGCCTCAGCCCTGAGTTCATCGTTCGACGGATAGGGAAGTGTTTCATTCTTCTTGGTTGCTTCCTTTTCGGCGTCTTGCCGCTTTTCTTTTTTGGTCTTGATCTTCTCTTTCAGGTACGCGGTGAACACCGCTCCATAAGGCGGGTTGTCGGCGGCGAAGAACGAATCTCCCTGGAAGCCCTTATGCGGGCCTCCCAACGGATGCCGCTCGATATACATCAGCGTAGTTTTCACGGGATACAGCGCTGAAGCTTGTTCCACCGACTCGGGCTTGATCTGCCGCAGAGGTGTGATGTCATCCAGTACATAAAACCCGCGCCCGAAGGTTGCCGCGACCAGATCGCCTTCGCGCGGATGAATGACCATGTCGCGAACGGCAATCGTCGGCAATCCACCCTTGATCTGTACCCAGTGTGCGCCGCCGTTGATGCTGAAGAACGCGCCGAACTCCGTCCCGGCGAATAGCAGGTTCGCATTCACTGGGTCTTCCGCAAAGGCCAGCACCGTCCCATTCTCGGGGAGATCGCCGGCAATAGAGGTCCACGTTTTTCCACTGTCTGTGGACTTCAAGAGGTACGGTTTGAAATCTTCATTCTTGTGGTTGTCGAATGCGGCGTACACGGTGTTCGCGTCATGTGATGACGCCGCCAGGCGGCTCACGTAAGTCGTATCCGGCACGCCCGGGAACTTGTCGTGCTTGGTCCAGTTTCCCCCGCCATCATTCGTGACCTGAATCACACCGTCGTCTGTGCCAGCGTAAATCAACCCTTCCTGCTTCGGTGACTCGGACAGCGAAACAATATTCCCGTAGAACGAAGTGGAAGCGTTCTTGGCGACAGCATCCGGCCCCCAGATCCTTCCCATAACCGGCAACTTGTTTCGGTCAGTTTGTCGTGTCAGATCTCCGGACACCGTCTTCCAGGTATCGCCACGATCATCACTGCGAAGGAGCTTGTTCGCCGCGAAATACAGGCGGGTGTGCGCATGAGGCGAAATGATCACCGGTGAGTCCCAATTCCAGCGCAGAGGAGGCTCGCCCTTCCCCTCTTTTGGCTGCAACAGCAATTCCTGCCCGGTTGGCTTGTCGTAGCGAATGAGCACACCATACTGCGACTCGGAATAAATCGTGTTCGGATCGAGGGGATCAACCGCAGACCGGAATCCGTCCCCACCGGTTGTTACAAACCAATCGGAATTCAAAATTCCGCTGACATTCCGGGTGCGCGTTGGGCCGCACCATGAGAAGTAGTCCTGCGTGCCTCCGCACACGTTATAAAAGGGGGAATCGTTGTCTACAGCTAAGTCGTAAAACTGCATGGTGGGCAGGTTGGCCTTGAACTGCCAGGATTTGGCATCGTCCCAGGTTTCGTACATGCCGCCGTCAGACCCGAGCAGCCAGTGCTTCGTATCATCCGGATCGATCCACATCGCGTGATTGTCGCCGTGATGATTGATCTCGTTGACCTTGTGCAGAGTCTTGCCGCCGTCGGTGGACTCACGCAGTTCGACATTCATCACGAAAATGCGCTCCGCGTTCTTCGGGTCGGGCACAATGCGCGCGTAGTACATTGCGCCCGCATCGAACTCATTGCGGCGCTCCCAATTCGCGCCTTTGTCGGTTGAACGGAAGATCCCGCCCTTGCCATCTGCGGCTTCGACTGCGGCGTAGACCACGTTCGGATCCGTCGGCGAAACCGCCAGCCCGATCCGGCCCATGTCGACCGAAGGCAATCCCGAAGACACTCTGTTCCAGGTTGCCCCCGCGTCGGTCGACTTATAGATCGCGCTCTCCGGCCCGCCGTCGATCAGCGTGAACACATGCCTCCGCCGCTGATACGCCGATGCATATAGGATGTCCGGGTTGGAAGGATCCATCACGACATCGTTCACGCCGGTGTTTTCTGAAATCGTAAGCACGGCTTTCCACGTCTTGCCGCCGTCGGTCGTCTTATAGAGTCCGCGATCGCCGCCAGGACCCCATAGCGGACCTTCCGCCGCGACAAACACAACCTTCGAATCGCGCGGATCTACCACGACGCGTCCAATGTGCTCCGATTTTTTGAGCCCCAGATTTTTCCAACTCTTCCCGCCGTCATCAGAGCGATAAATCCCATCACCGTAGGAAACGCTGCGCTGGGAATTCGACTCGCCCGCTCCGACCCAAACTACCGACGGGTCATTCGGATCGAGTTCCACCCAACCGATCGAATACGAACCCTCGTGATCAAAGAGCGGAGTCCAAGTCGTGCCGTCGTTGACTGTCTTCCAAACGCCACCCGAGGCCACGCCGACATAGAACTCATGTTTCTTCCGGGAATTCACAGCGATCGACATTACGCGCCCGGACTCGACGCCAGGCCCTATTGAGCGGAATTTGAGTCCCGAGAACGTCTCAGCGTTCATGCCCGGCTTCTTTTCCTCTTCTTTTCCTTTCTTGGATTCGTCTTTCTTCGACTCGTCCTTTTTCTCCTCTGTTGCGCCCTTCTTCACATCCCTCTTGGCCGGAGCCGGGGCAGTGGCCTTCTTGCCCGCGTCCTTAGCGGGCTTTTGTTCGGGTGCATTCTGTCCGAAAGCCAACAACGTTCCCAAGGCGAAAAGCAGGACAACGGTGGCGATTTGTCTCATGAAGTACTCCTGATCAAAACGGATATGTATAGCAGGATTTCGGGCAAGTTTTCACGCAAACTCTGTGCTCCCCTATGTCCTCTGTGGTGAGCGCTCTTCCGCGCTAGAATGACTTGCCATGTCCGGCAAGATCCACGGCCACGAAACCCGCGACCTCAAATTGCCCAAGAACTACTGTTTCGCCTGCGGGCCCGACAATCCCGAGGGCATGCACCTGCAATTCACCCTAGACGAAGAACGCCGAACATTTGTTTGCGACTTCACACTCCCCAAACGCTACACCGGCCCTCCGGGCCACTGTCATGGAGGCATCATCGCCACGATCCTCGACGACGCGATGGGCAAAGTAAACAAACTGCGCAACGTGGTTGCGGTCACGAAGGAGATGACGGTGGAATACCTGAAGCCCGTACCGCTCGAGAAACCTCTGCGCGTCGAGGGCAAGGAAGTGAGCGTCCACGGCCGTCAGCACGTCAACGCCGCGGAAATTCTAGACGGGAGCGGCGAACTCCTGGCTCGCAGCCGCGGCATCTTCATCGCCATTGATCCCGAGAAGATGTTCGGGAAGTTCGTGGAGAGGTGAACCGTGATTCGGGCCGCGGTCGCTTATGTCCTCCTCGCGAGCTCGTTCGCGATCGCGGCTGACACCCAGAAGGAACTGCAGGCTTACTTCCAGAAGAGCTGCGATTCGAAAAAGTTCATGGGCGCGGTAGAGGTTGCTCTCAATGGCAAGATCGTCTACTCCGATGCCTGTGGCTGGGCGGACGCCGAATGGAATGTCAAGAATGCCGTAGACACTCGTTTTCGGACGGGTTCGATCGCCAAGCAGTTTACCGCCGCCGCCGTGCTGCTTTTGCATGAACAGGGAAGGGTTTCGATCACCGACCCGATCGGCAAATATCTGCCCGAGCTGCCTGAGTCCTGGTGCTCCGCCACAATTCACCAACTCCTGACTCACACATCCGGCATTCCTACGTACACCGAAGGTCCGATATTCGAACGTATGAGCCGGACCGGCGCGACGCCGAAGGAAATGGTCGATTCGGTGCGCGACAAGCCCCTCACGTTCCCCCACGGCAAACAATTCAGGTACAACAACACTGGCTACATCGTGCTGGGCATGCTCATCGAGAAAATCTCGGGCATGTCGTACGATCGCTTTGTTCAGGAAAACATATTCGACCGCGTCGGAATGGCGGATTCCGGCTTCGACGAACAGCACAAGATTATTCCGCGAAGAGCTCGGGGCTACTCGCTCATAAAGGGAGCGTTACAGAATGCAGATTTTCTGGACACCACCAGCGCGTGGTCGGCGGGAGGATTCTATACAACAGTTGGCGATCTGGTTGTTTGGAGTGAAGCACTCGCACACCAAAAGCTCTTGAACGCGGATTCGACTCAGCGCATGTTCGCGGTTTATCCCGAGACCGTTCTGCAAGGTATGCACTACGGTTATGCCGTGGTACTCGCCGAGCGTTTCGGTCATGCGCTGCAGTATCACGGCGGCGGCATCACAGGATTTCAGTCGGTGCTGCAACGTTATCCCCAACGCGGTCTAGTGATAGCAATTTTGTCGAACGTGGATCCGGGCGACGATTCTGAGGTGATTGCACCCTGGACGCTGGGCGACGGATTGGCCAAGATCTGGTTCCATTAAAATCCACATTGAAAACTCAGTCGCCCAGAACAGCGGGGTTCCGCAACTGCCCACCAGGCTGTAAAATGAACTAGCGGCGAAACCCCTCCCAGAACCATCAAATCAAGGGTTAGCTGAGAGGCTGACAGCTACAGGCTGACAGCTTATCCTTCGCGCTTGCGAAAAGGTATCCATAGGGTCTAGTCTATGTCGCAAAACAACGGCAGCAACACCTCTACTTCACTCCGTCTCAAGACCGGCCTCGCCGAAATGCTCAAGGGCGGCGTCATCATGGACGTCACCGACGCCCGCCAAGCCGAGATCGCCGAAAAGGCCGGAGCCGTCTCTGTCATGGCTCTCGAGCGCGTGCCAGCGCAAATCCGCGCCGAAGGCGGCGTCGCCCGCATGGCGAGCCCCAAAAAGATCCGCGAGATCATGGCCTCCGTTTCGATCCCGGTGATGGCGAAATGTCGCATCGGCCACTTTGCCGAGGCGCAGATCCTGCAGGAACTCGGTGTCGACTACATCGACGAATCCGAAGTGCTCACGCCCGCGGACGAAGCGCATCACGTCGACAAGCACGCGTTCACCGTCCCGTTCGTCTGTGGTGCCCGCAATCTGGGCGAAGCTCTGCGCCGCATCGCCGAAGGTGCCGCCATGATTCGCACCAAGGGTGAAGCCGGCACCGGAGACGTAGTTCACGCCGTGAAGCACATCCGCCAGATCGTGCAGGAGATAAGGATCCTCACGGTCCTGAGCGAGGAAGAACTCTACGCGAAGGCCAAAGAACATCAGGCCCCGTACGAACTGATCAAGATGGTCGCCAAGGCAGGGAAGTTGCCAGTCCCGAATTTCTCAGCGGGAGGCATTGCCACTCCCGCAGATGCGAGCCTCGTGATGCAGTTGGGTGCAGAAGCGGTCTTCGTGGGCAGCGGCATCTTCATGAAGAACTCGACAGAGTTCGCCGATCCAGAAGAAGCCTCCAAGCGTGCTCGCGCCATTGTTCAAGCCGCGACACATTATCAAGACCCTAAAGTATTACTTGAAGTCAGCGAAGACCTGCAGGGAGCCATGAAGGGCCTTGCGGTTAGCGCGCTCGACGAAGCCCATATGCTGCAAACCCGCGGCTGGTAGATTGAAGTCGTAAGCACAATCGCCGATGATGAAATCGGACAGAGTGCCATAGCACCACGACTTGGATGGCTCCGGAGAATTCGGAGCCATTTCCTTTTGTCCCAGACTTCCGGAGTGAGCTTGGACATCTTGTTTGGGATGATCCCGCACTTTGTGTCTCAACCAGGCTATGGCCTACAATGCTGCCTACCGTTCTCCTGGAGAAGGCTCGCATGAAACTCGGATTCGCTCTGCCCAACATCGGCCCCGTCGCCACGCCAGATGCCGTAACAAAAGTTGCGCAGCGCGCCGAGGCTCTCGGTTATCACAGCCTCTGGACCGTCGAGCGCCTGTTGTGGCCGGTCAAACCCCAGAGTCCCTATCCCGCCACGCCTGACGGATCGCTGCCCGAGCCATACAAATATTCTCTCGACCCTCTCGACGCCCTCACGTTTGCCGCTGCCAAAACTGCGAAGATCACGCTAGGAACCAGTGTTCTCGATATTCCTTATTACAACCCCGCGATGTTGGCGCGACGCCTCAGTACCATCGACGTTCTGTCCCATGGCAGGCTACGCGTAGGTCTGGGGCTCGGATGGTCGAAGGACGAGAGGGACGCCACCGGCGGCGATATGAAGAAGCGCGGCGCCGTAGCCGACGAGTTCATTGAAGTCTTGAAAGCTATCTGGACGACAAATCCCGTGGAATTTCAAGGCAAGTTCTACCATGTTCCGAAGTCGTTCATCAGTCCCAAGCCAGTGCAAAAGCCGCACCCGCCAATCTACTTCGCCGCATTCGCACCCGCCGCGCTGAAGCGTCTGGCAACCGTGGCGGACGGCTGGAATCCAGTCCTCATTCCGGCGGCCGGGATGGCTCAGATGTTTGAGCAAGTGAAGCAAATGGCCAAGCAGGCCGGACGCGATCCCTCCGCCTTGTCGCTGATCGTGCGCGCGATCCTTGAGATCACCGAGAAACCGCTGGGCAAGGACCGCGGGATCTTCAGCGGCTCGCTCGATCAGATCGCCGAAGACACCAAGGCTTGCGCCGGCATCGGAGCGCACGAGGTGTTCTTCGATCCCGCGTTCTCCACTGGAGGCCAGTCGCTCGATCGCTGGATGTCTCTTCTCGATCAGTTAAAAGGGCTGGACTGAGCGGCGATCACAGCTTACCCCAACTCGTAATTCGCTGAGGTGTGATGCGCAGGATTGGAGCACCTTCGTCCAGCATGCCGGCAGCGTACTGCGGGTACTTTGTCTTAAGGCGCACCACTGCCCGCTGATGTTCCGCATCGCTTGTGACCCGGGCCGCCGTTCCACGGACCAGCACATACCAGAGCCGCTCCCAGTCGTCACAGTATTCATCGACCAGTAGTGCCACTTTCGGCGTTGTTTCGATATTGGTCAGTCGAGCCAATTGATGCCCTGCGCGCTTGGGCTTGCGGTCAACCCCGGTGTAAAAAACAGATCCGTCGAAGACGAAGCAGACAGGAATGAGATGCGGGGCCCCGTTCGGATCCACCGTCGCTAGCCGCGCCACGCGCGCCGACTCCAACTTGCCGCGCACTTCTTCAGGTATCAGCATACCGGTGCTGTCACGGGACCCGCGGTACTCGAATCACGTTCGCGCGACAGTCCCGCAGATTCTGGCAAGCCATCGGTTTCAGGTCCTTGTTCAAGCAAAGCGAAACTGCTGTCAGATAGTTATTCCCGCAACTGACGGTCATCTCCTCCGCATTCAGATTCGGATTTGCCCGCACGAACTCTCGCTTCAACTCATCCGGCGCGATGGAAAAATTCTCCCGCGCAGCCGCAAAACGGTCAGGAATCTTGACTGCACCAAACGCTCGCCGCAACAATTTGAAATAACTCTCGGCATCCAGCCCGCTGCAGGTGCCATGCGTGGTCCATTCATGCGACACCAGCCCGGCATCGGGCATGATGTCGGCCATCTCCTCGGGATTGGCCAGACCCGGCGCCGTCGAGCAGTGCTCCGGATATCGGTTCGTGTACTGCGGCCACAGCCCATGCACCACGAATCCGTGATGCCCCGCCTTGCACTCCGGTTTGTCCGGATGCGAGTAGCAAAATTCCGGCGACCAGGAGAGCGTGAGCAGGTAGTAGTCAAACACTCCCGGCTGCCCCTGGCTCGCGGGCCGCGAGCGATGGCGCTGCGAAGCTGCCGCCACGACTAGCAAAACAAATCCCATTAGAAAGAAGATCGGAACCGTCGCTTTTCTCATAAACTCCACTCAGCCGTGCAACTCAATCTATACCAGCACGCCTCCCACACCAGAGTAGAATGCTCTGCGGAGGTTTCTTCATGGCCCGCTCGCTGTTAAGGCCTTTTCTCTTCGCAATCTTCATTCTCGCGGCGGTCGCAACCTGTGTACTCCCTTCTCCAGCCGACGACAAACCAGCCGACAAATACGATCAGGCCGGAAGTGTGCTCTCCACCGTTGATAAGCACGGTCACTTCTATCAGATCTCGACCGACAGTAAGATCTACTTGTTCTTGTGCACCAAGGTGAAGGGCCTTCAATTCGGTGAGCCCGAATGTAAAGTCGGCGACAAGCCGATCGCCACCGGCGACACCGTTCACTTCCGCATCGATGGTGACTGGGCCTATATGCTTCCCCTTTCCGGCGAGTTCATGGAACAGAAGCTGCGGATCCTGGCGACCGAGCTGAAAGTGACTGCGCCATTGCCGCCGGCTCCGGCCGCCCCCTCGGGCAACGCTGCGAATTCCACCACCGAAAGCGCCGTCGTAGTCGGCACCGGCACGCACATTAAAGGACAGAAAAGTGGCGGCTTCTGGTCCACCAACCGGACTCCATCCGCGCCCGCGATCACAACGGCAAGCCCCGGCACGCCCGTGATGGCGACGGCACCTGTGACCGCGGTACCGGTGACCGGCGGTCCGCCAGTGACTGTAATGCCGGTCGGACCTACGACCGGCGGCGTCGTGACTGGTGTTCCAGTTACCGGTGGCCCACCCATCACAGCGATTCCTACCGCGCCCGTGACAGGAGTTCCGGTCGGTGGCGCTCCTGCCGGTGGTGGCACCGTGGTCATGGGTCGATCAGCCCCGCAGTGGGTCCACATTCTGCGCATTCGGACGGCAGGCAAGATTTATCAGCTGGAATGCTCCAGTAGGCCCTGCGAACTGGGGAACAAGGAAGTCGCGCTGGGAGACTCCCTCACGTTGCGCCTCGACAGCAAGAAGCGCGCGTACTTGTCGTCCGGTGCGGCAGGATCCTCGGAACAGGAATTCAAACTCCTGGATGTCACCGATGTCGGATCAACGCCCGAAGCGAAACCAAATTGAGGGCGTGAGGTCGTTTGCGCGCCGGTGTTATCCTCCGCCCATGAAACTAAGCGGAATCGTTCTTCTCCTCCTCTGCGCCAGCCTGCTCTCGGCGCAGGCTTCGCCGCCCAGACGCAAGCAACTCCTGGCCATCGGCGAGCAAAAAGGCTATCGCCACGAAGCTGTATCGCACGCTCTCGCTACCATTGAACGCCTGGGCCATGCGTCCGGTCTATGGGACACAACCATCCGCACTGACACGGAGGCCCTGACCAAGAAGAAACTCGAGTTCAACGCGAAAAATCTCAACGATTATGACGCCGTCCTCTTCTTCACCGGCGGCGAACTCGAAATGGATCCGCAACAGAAGAAAGATTTCATCTCATTTATTCGCGACGATGGTAAGGGCTTCATCGGCGTTCACAGCGCCACTATCACCTTTACCGAGTGGCCCGAGTACGGAGACATGATCGGTGGTTATTTCGACGAGCATCCCTGGGGAACGTTTGAGGCGCCTATCGTGGTTGAAGATCCCGCGTTCCCCGGCATGCAACAGTGGCTGCCCTCGTTCGTGCTGCGCGATGAGGTCTACCAGATCAAGAATTATTCTCGCGACAAAGTCCGCGTCCTGATGCGTCTGGACCCAACCAGACTCGACCTGAGGAACAAGAACGTCCACCGCACTGACGGAGACTTCGCCGTCACCTGGGCCAAGACTTACGGCAAAGGCCGCGTCTTCTATTCCAGCCTCGGACACGTCCTCGAAAACTGGGACGATCCTCGTCTGCAGAAGATGTACTCGGAGGCCATCCGGTGGGCGCTGGGCCTGACCAGCGCTGACGCCACGCCGCGGCCGCTCAACCTGCGCTGAGGGCGTTCCTCAAAACCGAACCAGCTAAGAGATCTGGGTGTCCCACGCCCCATCCTTACTTTCGCGTTCTTCGCGAAAGAGGGTGGGGCCTTTGACGTTGCCTGTCAGCAACATGATCGCTTCGAACCTTGCTAAGCGCTGCAAGCACGATTTCGCTAAAATCAGGAAAGAGACTTTGATTCCCCCGTGTTCCCTGTGGCCTCTGTGGTCAGGTCTTCAAAAGTATGAAAATCGGAGTGCTGGCCTTGCAAGGCGATTTCGACGCGCACCGCCGACGGCTCGAAGAGCTGGGTGCCGAAGTCGTGCTCGTCAAAAAGCCCGATCAACTCGATCAGATCGAGGGCCTCGTTATCCCTGGCGGCGAGTCGGGCACTTTCCTCAAACTTCTGGGGGAGCAGGGATTCGAAAAGCTTAAGCAATTCGTGAAGGCGAAACCAACCTTCGGCACCTGCGCGGGCGCAATCCTGCTCGCGACCGAGGTCGAAAACCCAACTCAGGCGGGCTTGGGCGCCCTGAATATCCGCATCCGCCGTAATGCCTACGGACGCCAAGTCGACAGCTCCATCCGGGAAGGGAAGTTTCTTGCCGACTTGAACCATCACTTGAAGTCAGACCATTTGTCAGAAGCCAATCGTTCTCCACTGGAGATGGTTTTTATCCGTGCTCCGAAGATCGTAGGCATTGGCGACGGTGTGGAAGTGTGGGCGACCGAAGGGAGCGATCCGGTTGTCGTTCGGCAGGGAAGAGCGATGGCCGCTACGTTCCACCCTGAACTCAGCGACGACACGCGCGTTCATGAAGCAT
>Ga0335081_10009794_pt1 | contig 15451 bp, 13 predicted proteins | sample Lox_Sample_35_FD_206713 | JGI IMG/M metagenome (GOLD analysis project Ga0335081, IMG submission 206713) | Soil microbial communities from Loxahatchee National Wildlife Refuge, Florida, United States - Lox_Sample_3.5 | ecosystem: Environmental > Terrestrial > Soil > Wetlands | place: USA...
GTTCCGACCTATATACGGAATCTTATGGAAATCGGCTCCGCCGACGCCAACGCCTGCAAAGAAGAGATGGCAGCACTGCTCACAGCATAGAGGAGCTCTGAACACTGCCATCGCCGAGAAAACTTCCCCCCGGTAAAAACCTGAAACATCAGAGAGCCCCGCATGTAAGCGCCTGTCAGGACAACATATCATCATCCTTTCTCTCATGGTGAATAAGATTTTTTTTATCGAGAAATCAGGCGCTCCTCTATGGCGTGAGACGGCAGTACCATGTAAACTAGTCATCACAAATCTTGAAATGGGGGTAATCGATATGGGAGACATAGTCTATTTTGAACTGCCAGCGGATGACATGGCAAGAGCGAGAAGATTTTACAAGAAACTTTTTGGCTGGAAATTCGAGAAGGTTCCCAAGTGGGACTACTGGATGATCAAAACCGGAGGCAAGGATGCGATTTACGGCGGTTTGACGAAACGGGAAAAGACCAGGAAGGCAGTCATCAATTATATTGATGTCGAATCAGTGGAGAAATGCAGCGTCAAGATTGAAAAGGCCGGTGGAAAGATTATGGTCCCCAAAATGCCCGTCAAGGGATGGGGATATTTTGCTATCTTTAGAGACACGGAAAATAATATCCTAGGCCTCTGGGAGGATGATGAAAGTGCAATGTAATGGTATATAGAAATGGTGCTCGAGAAAGATTCATGACGGGAGGGCCTGGATTACCGATCAGAGCCCGCCCTCAAAAGTTCTTATCAGGGCGTGGATGCCGCGTCGATAATGGTTAAGATTGCCACGCTTCTTCTGCCCTCTTAATAGAATGTGGGGGTGGGATGACTGTATTTATGATTTTCCGCCCGGGCATCATGTATCGCCCTTTTTCTTTTTCGCCTCATTATGCTTCATGGCATCGCCCAATGAACTCAACGATGTTGGCACTTCCCCAACATATTCATGATAATCACCCTCAGGTGTCTTCTCTATCTTGAGCGCTGCATCGTCACGTGCTTCAGCCTCCGGTATGGAAAGGGATATACGCTTTTGATTCCGGTCTATCGTGTCAATCCTCACTGCGATTGCTTCGCCCAATTTTAGTACATCACCGGGATGAACAATCCTCTTTCCCTTTCCCAGTTTGGAGATATGAAGAAGGCCATCAACTCCTGGCCCCAGATTAACAAAGGCGCCGAATTTCGTCAGACGCACAACAGTGCCCGTATGGAAAGTTCCTTGCGGGTATTTTGCCTCTGCTTCATTCCATGGATCGGATAATGTCTGTTTCAGAGATAAACTGATACGGTTGCTTTGCGGATCCATCCTGGTTATAACTACATCCATTGTTTCACCGACGGTCAGACGCGCATAAATATCCTCTACCCGATCCCAGCCGATCTCAGAGATCGGAAGCAGGCTCTGCAAACCTCCGATATCCAGAAAGGCGCCAAAATCCCGGACCGAAACGACGGTCCCTTTTACGATCATCCCCTCATGCAATTCGGCCTTCCGTGCCTCTTCCTCCTTCTTCTTCTGCTCTTCCAAGATGACTCTGGCAGATAGGATGATATTGCGCCCCCGTTCTCCATATTCAATGATTCTGAAGGGCAGGCGTCGGCCGATATAGTCTTTCGCATTCTCCGTACGCCTGAGATCAATCTGGGAATACGGGCAGAAGCCCCGCATATCCCCTACCAGCTTTATCTCAAACCCCCCTTTGATCTCTTTTTCGACGATACCTTCAATGGGAATCCCGCTGCGCCAAACTTCTTCCATATGGGTTCGTGCGGAATCTCCCGCACCTATCCTCGTTGTAAAAAGTTTCTCGTTATGTTTTGACGAAAGGAAATAGGCTTCAATAGAATCGCCTTCTTTTACAGAAAGATTGCCATTTTCATCGGCCAATTCTTTTCTATCCAAATAGCCTTCGCTCTTCCCTCCCAGATCGAGGAAAATCCAGTCCTGGGTGATCTTAACGATCGTAGCCTCAAGCTTCTGCCCAGGCTTCAAAAAATCTTTTCGCATCTGGGTTTCTTCGAACAGTTCGGCAAAACTCTTTTCGTGATTTGAATCATTCTTCTTCTCTTCCACCATATGACACTATTCCTATCCTTGATTTATCTCACTACGACAACGGCATTTGTGAGACAGTGTACTCGATTATGCCGGCATTCACAATATAAATTCAGCCCTTCCCTGGAAGCCACACGTCTTGTTGAAATGTAAATTATTGATTCTTGTTGTGATCATCAGCATCATTTTACTAATACATTTTAATAATGTTGACACCCGAGTAACTCTTCTCCTATACTTTATGTATAGACGCAATAAAATTCCTGCGGAAGCCTGCCCCGAAATATTCTATCGACGCAGGCAAAGACAGGAAACGTTCAGGAAGAGGGATGGTGAACTGGCCGGACATGATGAAGCTATTTGCCGAACTCGATTTATGGCCTTGTTCGGCCCTCGACAAGAAAAAAGATGTTGTAACAGTGTTGCCATGCGGTGATGCCGATCTCGAACTGCTGGCCCGGATGTACGACACGTACGAACCAAAGGCCGCCATCCAGGGGCTGCCCCCCATCGACCAGAAAACACGCATTGAGTGGATTCGCAGTTGCCTCCGTACCGCCATGAACATCAAGGCCGAAATGGGTGACGCCGTCGTCGCCCATGGTATGCTCTTTCCCATGCCAGGACCGGATACAGTCGAGTTTACTCTCTTTGTCCACAACGAGGTACAGAATCGTGGCATAGGCAGCATCGCCGCCTATCCTCTTTTCGCCGCAGCCAAACGCCTTGGATACAAAAAAGTATGGGTATTTGAGAGTCGCAACAATGCTCGCGCCCTACGCATATATTACAAAGTAGGTTTCTTCGAGGCCCGTCGCGAGGGAAATGAACTGGAACTGGAACTTGACCTTGCGGATGTCCCTGAAACGCCGGAACTCTCCGACATAATAACGCCCGTGGAGCCGTCAACAGGATTCATCAAGGCGCCCGACTACCTGGCCGGTCAGAGTGTGCTTGCCGATACTCGGTCTGTCATCATCTACTCGCCGCGGTTCGAGGAATTCGCCATCGAGAAAGATCATCCTTTCATCACGGCGCGCTCCCGCCTCTTCCTTGATATGTGCAAGCACCATGGCCTTCTCCACTTGCCCCGTACCCAGATCATGGAGCCCGCACCCATCGATGAGAACTCGGTCCTCGCCTTCCACGACGCCCATTACTATCACTACCTCGTCATGGCCTCTATGGGCGTATTCAATACCCGCCTGCTCTCATACGGCATCGGCACCGGCGATAACCCCGTCGCGCGTGGTGTACTCGAATACTCCATGCTTGCCGTTGGTGCCTCCGTCATGAGCGCTGACCTCCTCATTTCACAACCAAGCATCGACCTGGTGTTCAGTCCCACAGGCGGCTTCCACCATGGCGGCCCCAATTATGCCTCCGGATTCTGCTACCTCAACGACGTCGTCATAGCCATCAAGTATCTCCTCCAACAGGGCTGCCGTGTTCTTTACTTCGATATTGATGCGCACCACGGCGACGGCGTGCAGTTCGCCTTCTACGACGAAAACCGCGTCCTGAAGATTTCCCTGCATGAGTCCGCGCGCACCCTCTTTCCCTGGAACTCGGGATTTGAGAACGAACTCGGCGAAGGTCCCGGCTACGGTTACAATGTAAATGTCCCGCTTGCACCCGGCACAGAAGACGAAATCTATGACGAAGTATTCCGCCGCATCGTCTCGCCCCTGGCTCGCACGTATAAACCCGATGTCTGCATTCTTGCAGCAGGCGTTGACGCCATGTACACCGATTCCATGTCGCATCTCTCGCTGACGAACAATATCTATGCGAAAGTCATTGAGGGAATTCGCCGGCTCGTACCTAAGATGCTGATGCTTGGTGCGGGCGGCTACAACCCCCGGAGCATCGCACGCGCCTGGACACTGGCGTGGGCTGTCCTCCACAACGCCGAACCGGCCGGCGACTACTTCGGCCAGATGGGCGCCCGCAGCGCCGCGGCCATCGAAGGCGCCTCTCTAAGGGATCCATATCCTTTTATTTCTCCCACCAAGATTGCCGAGGCCCGCGCTGAAGCCAGCCGCGTCATGACCTACCTTGAGGCAAATGTCTTTCCCATCCACGGCCTCAACCAGCAGCCGGTTTAATGCCTGCCAGCAGCATATTCCTGCCATTGTACAAGTAGCGGCAAAGAATCGCAGTACGCTATATGGATATGGCTTCTTTTTCATGTGCATGCGGCGGGATGGCTAATCATGAATCATAAAAGTAAGCCCCTTTGCGAAGATACGCAGAGGGGCTTTGGCGCGGATTACAGATCGTGAAAAGGTCTCTTATGTTTTCCGTATAGGAAGGGTGATACTAGACATCCTTCCTCTTCAACCAGGCGTCCTGATAAAGCCTGCCTATACAGGCAAAGACGGCCAGGAAGAACAGTCCGAACATGAAGTTGGGAGAAGTGCCCAGAAGCTCATCCAGCTTGTGACCCACATAGAGGAAGAGGAAAGAGGCAATCACAATCACAAAACCCCACGAGCTCAGCATGAAAATCGCTCTGTACATCTTGCGGTCTTGGCTCGCCCTGTGAGTAGCTAACATGGCCTTATCCTCCTTTCCCTCCAGATTTGATCACCATACTGCCATGAATGCCAGGCTTGACGGCCTTAGCTTACAAGGGTCTTAATGGCATTGAAAACCGGCGCCGTGAAGAGGGCGATAAGGATCGTATACATCGTGAACACGCCCATCAGCTCACCTGCATAAAACCTCGGATATTTTTGCTTCAGGGAGATCACCATCATCCCGCCGATAATCAGACACCCAAGCTGGAAATACGGGAACTCGCTCACACTGGCTGTTGCATACTCGGCAAAACCGAATGTAGATGTCACCAGCACCACAAATATCGCCAGGCCTACTGTCGTAACTGTCTTTTTCATGATCTGTTTCCTCCTCTGTTTCTGATTTATTTGCCATTACGTAAATGAAATATCCGTGCCAGCTTTATCAGATACTGTATAATTATTTGTAACGTGTCTATAATACAGGTGAATCACGATCTATGGAAATATTTGGATGAGATCCGGGCACTCTCACAAGGAAGAAACATTGAATGAAACATTCAATGACGTTGAATAAAACGAGAAATCTGGACACGACAATGGCTCATCGTTTCTAGCTCTCTTAAGTCTCATTTGTGCAGTTGCTTTTTTTGCAGTGTCAAATTATCACCTCCGAGGATAAAAAATGTTTTTTTATCTTTCCGCTTATCACTATAAATCACCCTGATACAGTGGACAGCAGCTGCCGTAAGGCCGCAGAGAAACTGAAAAGTGATTGTTTATACTACTACAAGAATAGAAAATAGGTGTATATAGTGCAATAGTAATCTCATGACTCGAAAAACCTCAGACAGCTAAAGCGGGCAGAGTTGCAAACGCCATTGATGGTTCTTACTGGAGATGTTGCACCAGGATTTTGTGGAGCCTTTTCCTTGACATTCTTTCGTCTTCTGCATTATTGTCCGGGACGGTTCCAGAACGCACCCATTCGAAAGGAAAAAATCGCGCGTGTACGAAAAGAAACCCTGGCTGAAATTTTATGGCGACATTCCAGAATCCATCAATTACCCGCGAGTGACTATGTATGAAGCCGTTATGAAAACCGTGGAGCGCTGTCCGGAGGCCACGGCTTATGATTTTCTCGGGTACGCCTCAACCTACAGGCAATTCAGCCAAGACATTGATCGGTGCGCAGACGCACTGGCCTCACTCGGCATGAGGATGGGGGATCGGATTACCATCTCCATGCCTACTACGCCCCAAGGGATCATCTGTTTTTATGCCGCAAACAAGCTTGGCGCCATAGCTGCCATGATTCATCCACTCTCCACGGCAAAGGAGATAGAGTTCTATCTAAATTCAAGCAGGAGCCGCTTTGCCCTGACCCTGGATGCATTTTATGGTAAATTTAGGGAAGTAAAAGGCAGGACATCTCTTAAAACGTTAATTTTGACACGTATACCCGATTATCTCAAGGGAATTAAAAAAGTCGGCTTCAAACTTACGAAGGGACGTAAGATCCAGCGGGTTCCTGAAGACCCTATGGTGAGGTGGTGGGGCAAGCTTATGAAAGGCCCTCACGCGAAGGCCGCAAAGGCGCCTATGGATACGGATGACATGGCCGTAATCCTCTACAGTGGAGGAACAACGGGTGTCCCCAAAGGAATAATGCTTTCCAACATGAACTTCATAAGCGAAGGCATGCAGGTCTCCGTTATCGGAGGTCTCTCGGAAAAGGACACGATCCTCGCCATCCTCCCTATTTTTCATGGCTTCGGCCTCGGCGTTTGCGTGAACGCCTGCTTCATGGGTGGCGCCAGGAGCCTCCTCGTTCCCCAGTTTACGCCGGATACCGTGGCCAAAGTAATCAAAAAGAGGCGCCCCACATTCGTGATCGGAGTGCCCACCCTTTTTGATGCCTTGGGGAAGAATCCTGATTTCCAGAAGGCCGAGCTGAGTTGTCTCAGGGCTACCTTCAGCGGCGCTGACACTCTCCCGCGACCTGTCAAGGAGCGCTTTGAAAAAATCGTTAGGAAGCAGGGGGGGACATGCCAGCTCCTCGAAGGATACGGCCTTACGGAAGCGGTGACGGCCATTATGGTTACGCCCTTTGGCCACTACCGGGAAGGAAGTATCGGCATCCCCTTCCCGGATATGCTCGTTAAGATCGTGAAAGTTGAAACACTGGAGGAAGCCGAGATAGGTAAGGAAGGCGAGATATGCATACATGGCCCGGCGGTTATGCTCGGGTATCTGGATAACTCGGAAGAAACAGCGCAGGTATTAAAAAAGCATGCTGATGGTATGGTATGGCTTCACACCGGCGACATAGGCACCATGGATGAGGACGGATTCTTCTATTTCAAGGTTAGACAGAAACGCATGATCAAATCATCCGGCATGAACGTCTACCCCGCCCAAGTGGAAGATATCCTGTGCCTGCATCCCGAAGTCGAAGGGGCGTGCATTATAGGTGTTCCCGACGAATCTCAGGTGCAGCGGGTAAAGGGCTTCGTGATTCTCAAAGACCAGGAAAAGGCAGGCCCAGAGATGGAGCGTGAGCTTATTGATCATTGTCGGGAGCATCTCATCAAATGGAGTTGCCCGCGTGAGATAGAATTCCGGAAGACCCTGCCGAAGACCCTCGTCGGTAAAATCGCCTACAAGGTTCTTGAGGAGGAAGAAATGGCAAATCTGAAGCGTTCAGGGAAATATGCTGGAGAGTGAAATAAGGAGTCCACTGAATGAAACAACTGGATGAATTTCGCGAGATATTGAAAGACCCGGCATCCTACGGCAGAAACTTGAAGGAACAAAGGCGTAGGATCGTAGGATATTTCTGCTCCTACACGCCGGAAGAGATCATATATGCGGCGGGAGCGCATCCTTTCAGGATTTTTGCTGCAGGGGGAAATATTCACTTTGCCGACGCCCATTTTCAATCCTACTGCTGTTCTCTGGTACGGGGTGCCCTCGAAGGGGCCCTGGCGGGCAATCTTGATTTTCTCGATGGGGCCGTTTTCCCACACACCTGCGATTCAATCCAGCGTCTCTCAGACATCTGGCGCATGAACGTGAAAGGGCCTTTCCACGTTGACGTGGTGCTGCCTGTGAAGCTGGATACAGAGAGCGCCAAGGCATACATGATCGATGTCCTGAAAAAATTCAGGCACGACCTTGCCTCACACCTGCGTGTAGAGATCACGGACAACAAGTTGAAGAACGCCATTAAGACCTTCAATGCCATCAGGGGTTCTCTCAAGAGGCTATACGAACTGAAAGTCGAAAACCCGGGAATCATCGGAGGCAGTGATCTCTATGCCATTGTCAAGGCTTCCATGATGATAGACCGGGACTATCTCTCGAAGGCTCTTCCTGCTGTCATCGAGGAACTCGAAAGGAAGAGGGGGAACGCAAATCCATACACGGACAAACGCATCATCCTGGCAGGAGGCGCCTGTAACCATCCCGATATCTACAGGATCATTGAAGAATCGGGTGGAGTCGTCGTCTGGGATGATTTCTGCACGGGCTCAAGATATTTTGAGGAAACCGCCAGGGATAATGCAGATCCCATCGCCGCAATTGCAACACGCTATATGGATAAGCCAGTATGCCCGGCAAAGCACGCCGGCATCTTCACCCGGGGTGAAAATCTTCTGAAGATGATAAAAGAAAAAAATGCCCGCGGTGTCGTCTTCTTTTTTCTCAAGTTCTGCGACCCACATGCCTTCGATTATCCCTATATGAAAGAATTCCTCGATAGAGAAGGCATTCCGAACATGATACTGGAAGTGGAAGATCAGCTCCCTTCGGAGGGACAGTTGCGCACGCGTTTTGAGACATTCGTCGATATGTTATGAAATATTTTATTTAATGAAGAAACAGAAGTGAGACTTTTATGAATAAGATGCCGGAGATCATCCTCTTCTTTTTTGCAAAGATCAAGAAACTTGCCCTTCGTTTCAAGAAGAGAAAGAAGATGAAAGAAATCATGACGGTCTATTACATGGAGGCAAAGAGCGCCAGCGTCAGCGGCAGAAAGGTTGCCTGGATTACCAGTGGCGGCCCGGTGGAACCCCTCATAGCGATGGACGTAATTCCCGTTTATCCAGAAAACCATGGGGCAATGATTGGCGCGAGCAAGATGGGAACCGACCTCTGCGAAAAGTCGGAATCCATGGGATATTCAAGCGACCTCTGCTCCTATGCCCGTTCCGATATCGCCTGTGCAACGGTCAACGGAGGCCCTATCGGCGGTCTTCCCCGCCCTGACATGCTTGTCTGTTGCAATAATATCTGCGGGACCGTCCTTAAATGGTATGAAGTTCAGGCCCGCTATTTCAACGTCCCCCTTTTCATCTTCGATACGCCGTTTTGTCATATGGGGTACTCAGAAGAGGTCCAAAGATATGTCCGCAGGCAGCTCGACGAATATGTCCTTTTTCTGGAAAAGGCATGTGGGAGGAAAATGGATAGCAACCATCTAAAGGCTGTGGGAAAGCTTTCCCTTGAAGGTCAGCGGCTCTGGCAGGCCGTGCTGGCGACAGCAGCAAACAAGCCCGCACCCTTGACAGCGTTTGATGCCTTCTATCACCTGGCACTGATTGTCACGTTGAGGGGAACACCGCTGGTAATCGACTATTACTCCCAGCTTTTAGAGAAGATGAAAGACCGTGTAGCCAGAGGAATTGGGGCTATTCCAAATGAGAAGTACAGGCTTCTCTGGGACAACATCCCCATCTGGCCCCGGACACGCTGGCTCTCGGAAAAACTGGCATCACACGATGCCTGCCTCGTGGCGGATACCTATACCTCCGCCTGGTGCGGTACGATGAAGTATATCGACGAGAACAACTTCTTTGACTCCATGGCCGAGGCCTACACGCGCATTTACCTGAATATCGGCGTGGATGAGATGGCCCGTACGGTGCTTGAGATGGTGGATATGTATAAGGTCGACGGCATCGTGATGCATTCAAACCGAAGCTGCAAGCCCTATTCACTGGGCCAGTATGATATCCAGAAGATAGTGGAGAAGAAAAGGGAGATTCCCTGCCTGATGATTGAGGCGGATATGGTGGACGAACGGAGCTTTTCAGAGAGCCAGGTTTCCACGCGTATTGATGCCTTCATGGAAATCATCAAGCAGCGAAAAGGGTCTTAGGCAGCAGATGGGTGAGAACCATTGATGATGCTTACAGTAGGAATTGATATCGGATCTATCACCACGAAGGCGGCAGTTATAGCCGATGGACAGATACGAGGCACGAGTGTCATCTTTACCGGGTACAATGCCCAACAGGCTGGCACGAAGGTGTATGAGGAACTGCTGCAACAACTCGGCATCAAGAAGTCTGACGTCAGTAAGGTCGTGTCCACAGGATACGGCAGGAACAGCGTGAAGTTCATGGACAAGGCTCTGACGGAGATCATCTGTCACGGCTCAGGCGCCTATTATTTGAATCCCCGGGTCCGCTCCGTCATTGATATCGGCGGGCAGGACAGTAAAGCCATGGTACTCGACGAAAGGGGTAAAGTAAAAAACTTTACCATGAACGACAAGTGCGCCGCCGGTACGGGACGATTCCTGGAGGTGATGGCACGGGCGCTGGAAGTGGACCTTGACGGATTTGGACCCCTTTCCCTGAGAGCAGGCGATCCCTCCAGAATCAGCAGCCTGTGCACGGTCTTTGCCGAATCGGAGGTCATCTCGCTCATCTCAAAGGGCGAAAAGCGAGAGAATATTATTGCAGGCATACACGATTCCATCGCCGCCCGGATAGCGGCCATGGCAAGCCGTTTGCCAATCGCACCTCTCGTGGTGATGACAGGCGGCGTGGCAAAGAATATCGGTGTTGTGAAGGCCCTCGAAAGAAAGCTAGGGATGGCAGTCGAGGTCTCAGAATATGCCCAGGTGAACGGAGCCATCGGCGCCGCCGTACTGGCCACGGGCCTGAAATAGAAATATCACAGGTAGCTGATTACCTTTTCTTCCTTATGCAGGACCCGCAGGCCGCCTTCGGCCAAGGCAGACAGCTCGTCTTCCCCTGGATATACGAAGACAGGCGCGAGGAAACCGACCCGTTCTTTTATCCAGTCGGTCAGCATCTTCGAATGCGCGAGTCCCCCTGTCAGTATGATCCCGTCGAGTACACCTTTCAAGACAACTGACATGGCGCCAATCTCCTTGGCAATCTGATAGGCCATGGCTTCATAAATCAGTTTGGCCCTTTCGTCTCCTGCATTGATCATATCGCCGATCTTCTGCCCATCTGTTGTCGAGAGATATGCCAAGAGACCTCCCTGTCCCACGAGGCGGCACTGAACCTCTTTCTTGTTAAACTTTCCCGAGAACGCGAGATTGAGCAAATCCATTGTGGGAAGGGAGCCGGTTCTCTCCGGCGTGAATGGCCCTTCTGACAGTCCATGGGTGCAATCAATGACCCGGCCTTTTTGATGGGCGCCGATGGTAATGCCACCGCCCAGATGGGCCACGACTAGGTTCAGTTCCTCGTACTTTTTCTCCATTTCCCGGGCATGCCTCCTCGCCGCAATCTTCTGATTCAGGGCGTGAAAGGCACTCTTCCTCTCGATTTCGGGAAGGCCTGATATCCTCGCAAGAGGCTGGAATTCATCTGTGCTCGGTGGGTCGATAACTATGGCAGGGATGCCGTATTTCTTCGCGATATCAAGGGCTATAGCCGGCCCCAAAGCGGAGGGATGCATTCCGTACTTACCCTCCAGGAGATCCGTGCACATGCGCTCGTCGATCATATAAGCGCCGGCGGGCGCAGGTTTTCCAAGTCCGCCGCGACTGACGATCATATCGATCTCCGTGAGGCTGATTCCATTTCTTGCGAGAAATTCGAGAATGTCCTCCTCCCGTCGAGGAAGCTGTTCTCTGATGGATTTATAAGAGGCCAGTGCTTCACTGCTGTATCGAATCGTCTCGGACACCTCATGGTCACTGTCCGAAAACAAGCCCATCTTAGTCGATGTCGAGCCTACATTGATGACAATCAGGCGATATTTCTTGCCCATTATTTTTTTCCTGCCCTTAGATCAAGGATGCGAGAGCTATTTCCACGAGCCGGTTTTCCCGGGAGACGAACGGAAGATTCAAAATCACTGGTTTCGTCATTCCCATAAGGACACCTGCCATTTCCATCTTTCCTAAAAATACGAGGGACTGCGCAAGCAGATAGCCGCTCTCGATCTCGGGTACCAGATAGATATCGACATTCCCCGTAACGACACTCTTGAGCCCTTTTCTTTCTGCTGCTATATGGCTCAAGGCACAATCAATATCGACGGGACCCTCAACTATGGCATTTCCAAACTGCTTCCTCTCCGCCATCTTGGAGAGCACGGCGGCATCAAGCGTCGAGGGGATGCTGGGATTCACCTGCTCAATGGCAGCAAGGACTGCTACCTTCGGCGCCTCAATCCCCAATATCCCAGCCAGCTTTATCGCATGTTCAAGGATAAGTTGCTTTTCGGAGATACCCGGAAAATTATTCACGAACGTATCCGTCACTAAGATCAGTTTGTCGCCCTTCAACAATTTAAAGACCGAAACATAGCTCGCCAGTTTGCCCTTCAAGAGTCCTGTCTTCGCGTCAAGGACGGCATTCATGAATGTCTTTGGATCACGACTTCCCTGCATCAACATGTCCGCGCGTCCTTCGCGTACCATTGCGATTGCCGCCCGCAGAGCCTCGTCTTTATCTTTCACATGCACGATTTCATATTCGTAAGATGCGAGAGCGCACTTCTTCGCGAGGGTTTCCGCCGCTTCGGCATCGCCCACCAGCAAAGGAACAATAAGACCCTCTCTCGCAGCCCTGGAAATGATTTCCATATCCGGCTTTCTCACCGATGAGGCGACCAGTCGTTTCCTCGCAGCCCTATTCCTCGCCGCGGCAACTATCTCTGCGAATGTGCCTGCCATTTTACCTCCGCTCCTTTTCCAGCCTGTCGGCCACCACAACACCCATGGCGAGCTCCATGATGATATCATCGCTGAAGTCTGCACGTGACGGGATACAGACTGCCCCCTTGGAGGTCGCCACAATGGAGAATCGTGTCACATCGAGAAAGAAATCAAGCTTGCACATAATGTTGCCTGTATCCAGGCAGGGGACAAGGATAATATGCGGTATCTTCTCCAAATCGATATCGCGATAATCTCGCAGGCGGCCACTTGGACCCAGGAATATCTCTGTCAAGGAGGTCGCATGGATAATCTCACAGTCCCCGAACTCCCCCGCATCCGCCGCTTTCCTTAGTAATCTGTAATCACGGTAAGAATCGAGGGTCCGACCGAATTTCCTCTGTCCGGAAATAGCGACGATCTTTGGTTTCTCATATCCGAGCAAGTGGTAGAGAAAGACGGCATTCTTGAGAATGTCCCTCTTCGTCTTGTAATCGGGCAGTATACTTACGCCGGTGTCCGTGAAGGCAGTCAAATGGCTTACCCCCGGGATCTCCCAGAAGGAGACGACGCTCACCGTCATTCCGGAAGCCGCCTTCCCTTCCGCCCTGATGATCGAGCGATAGACATAAGCGGTCGGAATCTGGCCTTTGCTAACGATAGACAGTTTTCCGGAAAAAAGCATGCCGATGCCGAGGTCAGATATCCTTTGCCTGTCACTTTCAATAATCTTTTCGAACCTGCTGATGTCAAAACCGACCTTTTCTCCCAGCTTCTCCATCTTTTCCGCATTCCCGATGAGGACCGGCTCGATGTATCCAGCATCCCAGCTTCTTTTCACCGCCAGCATAAACTCCTCATCTTCAGGGGCCAGAACGGCAAGCTTTTTCGGGCCTTTTTCTCCGGCAATCCTTGAGACGTCATCCAGTGATCTAATCATTAAAGTCACCTCTTGTAAAACTCGCCATTCGTAAGATTTATTCTTCTCCGCTTAGCATTAATCTCTATGTAAGAGATGAAAGATAGGAACGCAGATTTTGCTTCTTTGATAGGTCCAGTTTATGTCTGATATGGTAGCGGTAAACGTTGACAGCGCTGATGGAAATATTTAAAAATGCCGATATTTCTTCAGTTGCCTTTCCCTCTTTTATTAGATTGGCAACCTGCACTTCCCTCTTGGTAAGATTCAGATAGGTGACAGACAATTTCTGGGCGAAGGGTGACATGATATCTCTTAGATTAGATGCAAGGACATTCACATAAGACGCTCCCTGCCTGTCTACATGACTTTTCAATTTTTCCATGTGGGGCAGGATGAGCACCTTGATATTCGACAAAACTTTCTGTTCCAATTCGTTTCTGTCCTCATCTCTCTGTTTCATCAAGACTCTTAGTGCCGAGTTCATATCTTCGAGTTCATGGGTCTTTGCCTCAAGCTCCATTTCCCTTCTTTCCAACGCCTCCTCTGCCCGCTTACGTTCCGTGATATCCATGGAGTTTCCAAGAATGGCCGGTCTGCCCTCGTAAATGATAGGTGTAACCGTTTCCATGATCCAGTGGATATCGCCACTCCGGCTGATGATCCTGAATTCATGCGGAGAAGAGCGTTTCCCTTTAAGCATATCTCTTGCACACTGTCTGTGCCGCTCCTTGTCTTCCGGGTGGACAATGGAATTTGATCTCTTCCCCTTCAGCTCCTCCGGGGCGCAACCATAATATGAAGCGGCGTTAGGGTTTATCGACTGGAACATGCCGTCTTGCACGACGTAGATGCCAACAAGAGACTGCTCCGTCAGGGAGCGGAAAAGCTGATCATCCTCACGTATTCTTCCGGCCACATGTTTGTCACGAACAGCTTTTTTCTTCAAATCTTTGACTGCCGCCTCTTTTTTCAGGGTTCCACCTTAAGATAGTGTCCACTGGGATAAACAAATACCATCAGTACATTTTAAATGCAAGAGCATGATATGCATCACAATTAAGAGGAGGAAGCGGTGCGTTAGCTCTCTATCATGCAGTCTATAGGCTGAAGGAGGATTGAAAGGTTTGCAGTGATGAATCTGCTGCAGATCTAAACCAGTAGTCTCAAGTTGACGGGTTTTATCACATATGTAATATTGGATAGAAGCCAATCCGATGCTATGGATCAATGCAGGCGCATCGTAGAGATCATCGGCATGCGAGGCAAGGAATACTCAAAAGCTAACACCTATTCCAGGTGCGTGATTTAAAGGTTAAAATAAGTTCCCGTCAAAATTCTATTTGGCTATAAAAAAATAGGTAACCATTTACTTTAATGTCATCAGAGCGAATTAATCATCAAGCAATTGGTCCTGATTTGCTGCGCGATTGTGAGCTTTAACTGTCCAATTCGCCCGATAGCATCTCAACAAGCGATCCGGGCAATTATTTTATTCTTTACCATGACCTGTATTTCAGTTATATCACAAACGGTGAATGGGCTTCATTTTTTAATTGAATAACTGGCGAGGTATTCCTCTCACGACCAAGAACATATAAAGAAAGGAGATATAATGAAAGATGTAGTTATTGTTTCGGCATGCAGGACAGCTATAGGAACCTTTGGCGGTACATTGAAGGATATGATTGGGGCGCGAATCGCTGCCGTGGTCATGAAGGAAGCCATTAAGCGCGCCGGAATTGACGGCGCCATGATTGATGATGTTCGGTTCGGCTGCTGTCTGGAATCTTGCAACACTCTCAACGTATCTCGCGTAGGAGCCCTCTTAGCCGGCATTCCGGAAAGCGTGCCTGCCGTGACTGTCAACCGTGTGTGCATATCCGGCATGGAGGCGGTGCTCAGCGGTACGGCCATGATCCAAGCTGGTGTGGCGGATATTATTTTAGGGGGCGGGGTGGAGCATATGTCCGGCGTTCCCTATGTCAATTTTGAAGCCCGCTGGG
>Ga0335081_10009795_pt1 | contig 15450 bp, 16 predicted proteins | sample Lox_Sample_35_FD_206713 | JGI IMG/M metagenome (GOLD analysis project Ga0335081, IMG submission 206713) | Soil microbial communities from Loxahatchee National Wildlife Refuge, Florida, United States - Lox_Sample_3.5 | ecosystem: Environmental > Terrestrial > Soil > Wetlands | place: USA...
GGGCGGACGAGCTCCGCCCCGCGCTCGAGCGCGCCCTCGCGTCGGGCGAGCCCGCGATCGTGAACGTCATGCTCGACCCGGACGCGATGGCCGGTCACGCCTATCGCGGGATGTAGCGCTCCGTTACGGGAGGATCAGCTTCTCGCCCGGGCTGAGCGTGTCCGTGCGAAGGCCGTTGCGCTGCTCGATGCTCCAGATCGCGGCGCGCGGGTCGCCCCCGTAGTTCCGCGCGGCGATCGTCCAGAGCGTGTCGGCCGGCTTGACGACGTACACGCGCTCCGGCCCGGCCCCGTGCGAGGTGCGGGCCACGATCCCGACGAGGAGCGCCGCGGCGACGAGCAGGATGAGGAGCTTCACGAACATGTGTTCGCCATGCTACGACGAACACGCGTTCGCGTCAAGGGTCCAGCACGACCAGCTCCGGCCGGATCTCCCCCGCCTCGATCTCGAGGACGAGCATCGTGTGCGACGGGGCCTTCCGGCGCTCCGTCGGGGAGCCGGGGTTGAGGATCCAGACGCCGCCGTGGCGGACGGCCTCCGGGAGGTGCGTGTGCCCGTAGACGACGGCGTCGCAGCCCGGGAACCGCTTCGCCAGCCGCTCCTCGCGGCCCTCGCGCGGGCCGGGGACGTGGGCCATCCCGATCCGGGCGCCGGCGGCCTCGACGACGAGCTCCTTCGGCAGCAGCTCCCGCACGTCGGGCGCGTCGGCGTTGCCGTAGACCGCATGCACGGGCGGGCCGAGCGCCCGCAGCTCCTCGAGCACCGACAGCGCCGAGAGGTCGCCGGCGTGGAGGATCAGGTCGGCGGCGCGCAGCCGGTCGAGGCAGGCGTCGGGGATCCGGCGCGCCCCACGCGGCAGGTGCGTGTCCGCGATGGCGGCGACGAGCACGCCGCGAAGGCTAGTGCTTGCTCTTGCGCTTCTTCGACGTGGTCGTCGCCGGCGCCCACTGCGTCATCGGCCCCGTGCACGCGGCCCGGCCCGCCGCGAACAGCGGCGCGTCCTGCGTGTACGCGAGCTTCGGCTGCGAGACGCCCTCGCCGCCCGCCGTCAGCAGCCCGCTCTGCCAGCCGCCGCCGACGACCTTCCCCGTCTCGTTCCGGCCGTTGCGGTACTTCTCGTCCACGAGGAGGAACAGCTCGACGTCGGTGACGGTCGGATCGCACGCGAAGTACTTCGTCACCATCGTGCGGATGTCGTTCGCCTGTGTCTGCTCGCTGACAACCGCGACGTTCTCCGGGTTGACGTACTGCGGCAGGTTCGACGTGTCCGTCTGCCAGCCGACCTCGTCGATCCGGAACGTCAGCCCGTTCAGCGTCGTCGGCTGTGCGGTGCCGTTGAACGCATCCCAGACCGCCTGCTTCACGCGCGCGAGATCCGGGATCCCGAAGCGGTTCGGGTCCTGGTAGCCGACGTTCGGCGGGCTCGTCGGCGCGCTCGGGTTCGGGTAGGGATGGATCGAGAGCTGGTCCATGATCGGCTGCGTCCGGCCGGAGGCTCGGTACGCCTTCCCGACGTCGCGGAGGAAGATCAGCGGCTCGTTCGAGTCGGACGTCGAGGCGCGCGGTGAGAGGCCCATGCCGATCACCTGCGCGTCGGGGTCGGCGGCGTGGATCGTGTCGTAGCACTTCGCGAGCAGTGCCTCGTACGCGGGCGCGGCGATGTCCTTGCCGGCCCCGTTCTTCTGCGGGTACCAGTACAGCCGCGTGTTCGGCTCGTTCCAGACCGTGAAGTCGTCGATCCCCCACTGCTTCACCGTCGAGGCGACGATCCCGGCCCAGTTGCAGAAGCCGGCCGGGTCGTGCATCGACGCCTTCATCGAGTAGAGGACGAGAACGACGTGGATGCCCGCCGCCTGCGCGATCGGCGCGGCGCGCTGGACGAACGGGAGCTCGTCGATCGCCGTCGGATTGCTCGGATCCCACGCGAGCGTCCAGCGGTTCTCCGTCAGGTTCGCGCCCTTCAGCTCGCCGTAGAACCAGGCGCCGCCGTCGTCCGCGTACTTCGACGCGTCGTCGGCGACCCCCCAGTTGATCGGCGGGACCGGCTGGTGCGAGGACGCGCGGGCGGCCGTGCCCGCGAGCGCCGTGAGGCAGCCCGCGAGGACGACGACGATCGTCAGCAGCCGCACGTGCCCTCCATCCGAGCGGAGAAGGGTACCGGCGGTGCCGGTGACCCTAGTGGGCCAAGTTGAGTGTGAGGGTGCTCGTCCGCGCAGGGTTGGTCTCCGCCTTGAGAACGATCACCGCAGTGCCCTGGCCGAAGGGCGGGTTGACCTTCACCGTCGCGACGGTGCGCGGCGCCGCGCCGGTCACCGTCTTCGACAGCTTCTTGAACTTGAATGTGATGCTGTAGGTGAAGCCCTCGCCGGCCTGGAGGGCGATGTACTTGCCGCCGCCGCTGATCGTCTTCGTCGCGAACGGCGCGGGCGACTGGTACGGGAACTTCGTGAAGAGCGGCGCCACCGTCGTGTTCGAGTAGAGGAACGAGCCGAGCGCCTGCCAGACGCCGCCCTGGCACTGGCCCTTGTCCGCCGCGATCGCGTGCTGCACCGACATGTTCGGATCGGTCGCCGAGGGCCGCTCCGAGAAGTCGACGCGGAGCACGCCGCTCTGGAAGCCGGTCCGGTCGGACTCGTCGATCTCGTGGAAGATGTGGAACGCCGTCAGCGTCGGCTCGCAGTTCGCGAGATGGACGAGCTTCTCGTAGTCCTCCGCCTGCTTCGCCTCGGTGATGACGGGGACGTTCTCGGCGTTGACATAGCCGGGGCGGCCGGTCGTGTCGACCTGCCAGCCGGTCTCGTCGATGAACATCATCGAGACGCGTCCGAAGAGATCGGTGCCCGTCGTGTCGATCGGGTAGCCGGCGAGCGTCGGCTGGCCGGTGCCGTGGAAGGCGTCCCAGAGCGCGAGCTTCACGCGCGCCGCGTTGACGCAGCCGGTGTTCGGCCACGCGTAGCCGGTCTCGACCTCGTCGGTGTTGATGTTCGGGTAGCAGTGCCACGACCACTCGTCGAACAGCGGCTTCGTGCGGCCGCTCGCCCGGTACGCGGCGCCGAGCGCGGCGATCCAGCGCACCGGCGAGATCGACGAGTTGTCGCTCGCGCCGGGATTGTCGTTGCCGCGCGGCGAGAGGCCGACGCCGATCACGTCGAGGGTCGGGTCGAACGCCTTCAGCTTGTCGTAGCAGCTCGCGAGCACGACCTCCATCGCCGCCGGCGACGCGGGCTGGCTCCCGTTCCAGATCGGCTGCCAGAAGCGCGGCTGGTTCGGCTCGTTGCCGATGATCACCTTGCGCACGTACGGATAGCGCTGCATCACCTGCACCGCGTAGTTGCAGAACGTGTCCGCGGCGGCCGGATTCGTCGGCGCCATCGTCGGCTTCACCGGATAGATCGCGAACACGACCTGGATGCGGTGCGCCTGCGCGACCGGGATCATCCGGTCGAGGAAGGCCTGGTCCTGGATCGTCGTCGGAGCGTCGGCGTTGTAGAACACGGCGACGCGGTTCGTCGTCGTGCCGAGCTTGTTCATCTCGTTGAAGAGGGCGTTCCCGCCGTCGTTCGCGTACTTGGTCGCGTCCTCCGCGAACCCGATCTGGGGGTTCGCCGCGCCGGCGACGCCGACGAGCGCGAGCGCGATTGCGCACGCAGCCACCGCAACTCCGAGCATCCTCGTCACCGTGCGTCGTCCCTTTCTGTCGATCCGGGCGTGCCGGACGCCGAATTCGGCGCCGGCGTGTCCTACCCTTTGTCGGCAGAGAGGACGGCTTCCGTGAGCCTTTCGGCCCCGAACCGGACCGGATCGTCAGCCGGCAGGCCGGTCTCCTCCTCGGCGGCCGCGATCGCGGCCCGCGCCTCGTCCTCGGCGAGCCGCCGCGTGTTCAGCGCCACCGCGGCGACCGTCGCCGGCCGGGCGGGCAGGGCCGTGCGCTCGTGCAGTTCGACGAGCTCACTCAAAGGGGGGATCCGATGCGGGCCGCCGCCGGCGCCCTCGATCTCGGTCCGGCCGGCCTCGTGGCAGAGCACGAGCAGGTGCGGGACGCTGCCGTGGTAGAGGCCGAGCGTGACGCCGGAGTAGACGGGATGGAGCAGCGCGCCCTGGCCCTCGACCCAGAGGAGCTCGCCCCCGCGCGCGGCGCCCTCGACGACCAGCTGCTCCGCCGCGCCCGCGACGAAGTCGGCCACGACGGCGTCGACGGCGATGCCCCAGCCGGCGATGGCGATCCCCGTCTGCCCCGTCGGGACGAACACGGACTCGACGCCCCGGCGGCGCGCCTCGAGGTCGAGCTCGAGGGAGACGGTCATCTTCCCGATCGCGCAGTCGGAGCCGACGGTGAGCACGATCGTCGCCGGCACCTCGAGGTTCGCGCCGGTCGCGGTCGAGAGGTCGCGCGGCGGGCGGCGCAGGTCGCGGATCTCCGCGCCGTTCCGCGCGGCGAGCTCACGCAGCTCCGGCATGTCGGAGAGGAAGACGTGCAGGCCGTTCTCGACGTCGAGCCCCTCCGCGACGCAGCGCTTGAGGATCTCGATCCACGCGGGCGGGAAGCGGCCGCCCTGCGTCGCCACGCCGACGAGCGCGGTGTTCGGCTCGAAGGCGAGCGCGTCGTCGACGGCGCCGACGACCGGGACGCCCTCCTCCGTCTCGCCCGCGCGCGACGAGTCGAGGATCGCGACCACGTCGTCGCGGCGGTAGCGGAGCACGCCGCGCATCGTCTTCCCGTAGTGCATGTCGCCGGAGAACCCCTCGGCGAGGATCAGGTAGCGCGTGCCGTCCATGCTCAGGCAGGCGCGACGCCGAGTCCCGGGTGCTCCGACGGACGCTGCACGCCGTCGACGAGCTGGACCCCGGGCCACGGGTCGTGCGCGATGAGGACGTTGCCGTCGAGATCGACGTGGTCGAACAGGCTCGCGATGCTCGCGCCGGCCGCGATCCCGAGTCCGGACTCGACCATGCACCCGAGCATGCAGCCGAGCCCGAGCGCGCGCGCCGCGTGCACCATGCGCACCGCCTCGCGGATGCCGCCGGACTTCGCGAGCTTGACGTTGACCCCGTGCGCGCGCTCGGCGCACGCGGCGACGTCCGCGAGCGTGTGGCAGTCCTCGTCGACGTAGACCGGGAGCGGCGAGCGCTGCTTCAGCTCCGGCCCGCCGGGGTCGCCTGCCGGGAGGGGCTGCTCGCAGTAGTCGACGCCGAGCTCGGCGAGCCGCGGCAGCGCCTCGAGCGCCTCGTCGAGGCTCCACGCCTCGTTCACGTCCACCTGGAGCGGGACGCCGGCGACCGCGTGCACCGCGCGGACGCGCTCGACGTCGAGGCCGTCGCCGCCGCCGAGCTTCAGCTTCAGCCGCATGAACCGCCCGGCGACCTTCTCCGTCCGCCGCGCCATGTCGTCGGGGTCGCCGAGCCAGATCGTCCATGTCGTCGGCGGCCCGGACCGCGGCAGCCCGAGCAGCCGCCAGACCGGCTGGCCGAGCAGCTTGCCCTGCAGGTCGTGGAGGGCCGCGTCGATCGCAGCACGGGCCGCGAACTCCCGCCCCGGGAGCCGGGCCATCGTCTCCTCGAGCGCGAACGGGTCGTCGCCGACGAGCTCCGCATGCTCCTCGACGTACGCGAGCGCGGACTCCGCGGACTCGTCGTAGCGCTCGATCGGCGCCGCCTCGCCGTGGCCGTGGACGCCGCTGTGCGTGAGCGTCACCTCGACGACGTCCTCGGTGTCGCGGGCGCCGCGCGAGATCACGAACGTCTCGGCGAGCTCGAGGGTGACGATGCGGGCGGCGACCTCCATGGGCCTGAGGCTAACTGCTGTAGCCTCGCAGCGATGCGACGCCGCCTTCGCGACCTCGACGGACGGGTGCTCGCCGGGGCGATCGTCGTCGTCTTCCTCGCCGTGCTGCTCTCGTTCCGCGCCGCGACCGGGACGACGCCGTGGGCCCACGTCGGCGTCGAGCCCGGCGACCTGTCGTTCGCCGACCTCCGCTCCGTCACGTCGGCCTGGGACTGCCAGCACAAGGGGATCCAGGCGTTCCCGAGCAACCCGTGCGATCCGTTCGGCCGGCCGGCGAACTACCCGCGCCTGTGGACGCACCTCGGCGTGTTCGGGCTCGGCGAGGGCGACACCGTCCCGCTCGGGATCGCGATTGCCGTGGTCTTCCTCGCGGCGGCACTTGCGGTGACCGGGCGGCTCGCGCTCTGGGAGGGCGCCGTGTACGGACTCGCGCTGATCGCGCCCGCGACGATGCTCGGAGTCGAGCGCGGGAACGTCGACCTGCTGATGTTCGCGCTCGTCGTGCTCGGGCTCCTGCTCCTTCGGCGGTCGAAATGGGCGGGCGCGGCGCCGATCGTGCTCGCCGGCGTGATGAAGCTCTACCCCGCCTTCGCCGGCGTCGTGTTCGTGCGCCTGCGTCGCCGCTGGCCGGCCGCGCTCGCGTCATTCGCCGTGCTCGCGGTGTACGTCGTGGTGACGCTGAACGACATCCGGACGCTGCGCCATGTGATCCCGCGCGTCGTCGTCAACTCGTACGGCGCGGGCGTGATCGTCGAGGCGCTGCGCGAGTCCGACGTCAGCTGGGTGCAGAGCGCGTCGGCGGTCCGGTATGTCCGCCTTGCGATCATCGCGCTCGGCGCGCTCCTCGCGCTCGTGCTGATCCTCGTCGGGCGCCGCGGCGACGGCGGCGGCGACGGTCGGCGGCTCGACGCGTTCTGGGCCGGCGCCGCGATCTATCTCGGCACGTACGTCTTCGGCAACAACTTCGACTACCGGCTCGCGTTCCTCTTGCTCTGCATCCCGCAGCTGTGCGCGTGGGCGAGCGACGGCACGTCGCCGGTCCCGTGGCCCGCGCCCGCGCTCGGCGTGCTCGTCGCGACGCTGTGGCTCAGCTCGGCGGTGCCGCCGCTGCCGTTCGGGCTCCAGACCTGGTATATGAAGCAGACGCTTCCGCCCGACGAGGTGCTGAACTGGCTCCTGTTCGCCTGGCTCGGCGCGGCGCTCGCGTGCGGGCTCCTCTCGTCCCTGCGACGGCCCGCGAATGCTCCGTAGGTACCGCGGGCCGCTGCTCGCCGGCGCGGCGCTGACCGTCGCCTCCTGGGCGTTCGTCTCGTTCACGCCGGTGTTCCGCGACTGGCTCTTCGGCGACGCGCGCGAGTACGAGAACTGGGGCAACTGGATCACGAGCCATCTCGTGCCGTACCGCGACTTCAACGTCGAGTACCCGCCCGCGGCGCTGCCGACGTTCGCGATCCCCGTGTACCTGCGCGTGCTCTTCGGGCACTACAACACGTGGTACTTCTGGTTCCGGATCGAGCTGCTCGCGCTCGCGCTGCTCCTGCTCCTCGCGATCGCGTGGGCGCTCGCTGGGCTCGGCGCGTCGCGGCGGCACGCGTACGCCGCGCTCTGCATCGCCGGCGTGACGCCCGCCCTGCTCGGGCCGATCTCGCTGTTCCACTACGACTACTGGCCCGCGCTGCTCGCGACCGGGGCGGTCGCGGCGCTCGTCGCGCGGCGCGGCGTGCTCGCGTGCGCGATCGCGGCTCTCGGCGCGGCGGCGAAGGTCTTTCCGATCGTGCTCGTGCCGCTCGCGCTGTTCGAGCTCTGGCGCGCCGGACGATGGCGTGCCGTCCTCGAAGGCTCGGGCGCGGCCGCGGCGGTGCTCCTCGTCGTGGTCGGGCCGTTCGCGGCGATCGCGCCGCACGGGCTCGGCTGGGCGATCCACCGGGAGTCGAGCCGTCCGCTCGACCTCGAGTCGACGGGCGCAAGCATCCTCGCCGCGATGCACGAGCTCGCCGGCTTCCACCTGCACGTCGTCGCGGCGGCGGAGTCGCACGGTCTCGCAGGCTCGTGGCCGGACGCGCTCTCGACGGCGTCGGCATTCCTCACGGTCGCCGCGCTGCTCGGCGTCTACTGGCTCTACCTGCGGAGCCCGCGCACGGCGAACGATCTCGTCACCGCCTCCGCGGCCGCGGTGACGGCGTACATCGTCTTCGGGAAGGTCTTCTCGCCGCAGTACGTGCTGTGGCTCGTCCCGCTCGTCCCGCTCGTCGGCGGACGCCGCGGGGCGCGCGCCTCGGCGCTCCTCGTCGTCGTCGTCGGCGTGACGCAGATCTTCGAGCCGTACCACTACGTCGACTACTGGCACATGGCGACGCCGTGGGTGACGTGGATGGTCGTCCTGCGGAACGCGCTCGTCGTCGCGCTGCTGGCGCTCCTCGTCTGGCCCGCACGCGCAATCGACACGTCTGCACGGAGTGCACGAGACTCGCAGACGTGCTGACGCCCTCTGGAGTGTCCCTGTGCTGACACTCCGGGCGTCTCTCGGGTGAACGACACCGCGGCCGCGCCCTCCTACGCTCGGATGAGTCCCACAGCGAAGGAGAACCCAATGTCGCACGCGACAGCACTCGCCCTCGTGGCCGCCCTCGACGCCTTCGTCATCGCCGCCCTGGCGGCGGTCTGCCTGATCCCGTTCCGGATCGATTTGCCGACACGGGCAGCTCAGACGACTCGCAGCCGCGTCGTGACCGAGCTCGAGCCGAACGCCGACGCGGCGTAGCAACAGGCCGAATGCCGGCCTGTTCCGGGTCCGCACACGGAGGCGTAGTCTCCGTGCACTGAGCGAACGGAGGCGGATCTCGAGTCCGCGACCGAGTCCTGAGTGCGCCCGGCAGGAATCGAACCTGCCTGCAAATAGCGGTTTTTTTCGGCACCGTGGGAGCACCGGGGGGTGCACGCGCCGAGATTCCTCGGGCACAGACGCTAGCTTTGCTGCGAATCGTGACTACTGACTCGCTTTGGAGGAGCGCCCTCGAATGGCTCCTCAACGCTGGCGCGATCGAGGTCTGGCCGGAGGGACGTGATCGCGCAAGAGTGCGCCAAGTGCTCTTCGAGCTTTATCTGCTCGGCGAGAGGCCAAGCCCTAAAGAGATCCGAGAGGGTTTAGGCCCAATGAACCTGGACTGGGCTCGGGAGGTCGCAAAGCTCTGGAACGCGAGACGTCGGAACCCACACCAAGTGCCGAAGCAGCACGAATGGGTGTACCCGTTCTACCTACCCGCGGAGATCCTCGGACGCAGCGTCGTCGCCGATCGCCTCGCCGTTGAGGTAGCGCGTTCGGCGACTAGATACGCGCGAGCGATCGCCGAAGTGGCGACAGTTCGGGACCTATTGGAGGCGGACGAATCTCTTCGGCTCCAAGCTGACGCTCTTCGCGTCTGGGGGCGGACCCACGCGACGTGGCAGCAATACGAGGGCAACGATGTCTGGGGTGGCATCCCTCCCAAGGCTCACCGACTCGTCGGTCCGGATCCGATGATCGCCTACGCTGAGCGCGCGAAGAGGCTTCGCGAGCCGCCGCCATAGACGGAAAACGCTCACTGCAACATTCTCTCGTAGTCGAGTTCGGCCTCGTCGGCGAGCACATGCGTGTATGTGTTCGCAGTCACGGCGAGGTTGCGCTGGCCGACGTGCTCGCCGATCCGCGCCCACGGCAATCCGCTCAGGTGGAGCAGCGAGATCCGCCGGTGACGAAGATCGTGCGGTGAGAAGGCGGGCACGCCGGCCGCCGTGCAGGCGCGCGTGACCGCGGTGCGGAACCGGTCCCCGCCGAAGCCCTGGAACACGCGCCTTTCGGGCGTGCGATCGTCACGCGGGCAGAGCTCGAGCACGACCGCGAAGAGCATGGGCGGAACGGTCACCCAGCGAGCTCGGCTCGTCTTCGAGACGGCCTGCGAGATGCGCCAGCGTGACCGTGGCTCGTCAACGTCGCCCCAGGCGAGGCCCTCGAGCTCGCCGAGGCGCATCCCGGTCGCGTCGAGCACGAGCAGCGGCAGGCGATAGCGCGTCGGCAAGAGCGCATGCACGGCGAGGACGTGTTCGGCAGTCGGTGGAACGATCTCGGCCTTCCGCTCGCGCGGTAACCGAACCGTGACCTTGTCGCGCGCCGGGTTCGGAGAGACCCCCGCGAAGTCGAGAACCATCCCGAGCGCGTTGACGGCCTTGCGCACCGTCTCGCGCTTGCGAGTCCCGCTCAGCTCGACGACCGCGTCGGCAACATCGGCGGCCGTGATCGTCTCGACGCCGCGAGTGCCGAGGATGCCGAGCATGAGGCGGATCGACGAGCGGTGCTGCAGGCGGGTGCTCTCCTCGATGTCAATGCGGCTCGCCTGCCAGCGTTCGGCCACCTCGTTCAGCGTGGGGTCGCGCCTAGGCGTGTTGAGCGCGCCGATATCCGGAACGCGCAGCGCGGCCAGTTCGCCCGCGACCCAGTCGCGACGGATCCGCGCCAAGCGCTGCGTGCGGAAGGAGCCGGCGTACTGCGGAACGCTCTCGCGGCCGCCGAGCCGGTACCGAACCCGGAAGCCGACCCCGCCGGCGCTCGTCGTTCGGCGCTCGATCCAGGCGCTAGCCATGACACGCCTCACGGGGCGCCGTTAGCGTCCACATCACGATCGCCACCTCCCTGTAGGTGCCGGTCGAGTCGAGGGCGGCCGTGTCGCTACGGGCGCCCTCGGCGCTCTTCGCGCCGACTCGGAGTCTACGCCTGCGGGCGAACGCGGTCATCGGCGTACGTGTGCGCGGCGATGAACGCCTCATAGTCGGCGACGCGGATCAGCGGCCGGGAGTAGCCGGGCAGCACGACGACAGGGCAGGCGCGGAAGATCGCGTCGACCGCGCGGCGCTCGAGCCCGAGCGCGCGGAGGTCGGTCCGGCTGAGGAACGCGTCCGCGGTCGCGAGCCGCTCCGCCGGCGTCGGCGTCGAAGCGCTCACGCTGCTCCCACATCGATGATGCCGACGAGGATCTCGTCGTCGAGGAGTCGCTGCACGAACAGCGGGTCCGCGAGCGCCTCATCGAGGGTCCGCGGATCGGCCTTCGAGGAGGTCGGAGACGCCGAAGGCGTCAAACGTGAGTGTGTGACGCCTTCGGCGTTTTCGGCGCGTTCGGATGGAACGCAATCCCGCATGGGGAGCGGGCTCTCTCGAAGGCGTCGTCCCTCGTCGCTCTCGGTCGAGGTTTCGGGGCTTGACGCCTTCGGGAGCCACCACTCCCAGCCGCGTCCGAAGCCGGCCTTTTCGGTCCGCACCTCGAGCCGTTTGCGTGCCCGCCGAAGGGTCGGCTCGGTGATGCCGATCTTCCGTGCGTCGCGAAGGATCTCGGCCGCGAGGTGACGTCCGCCGTCGCCGAGCTCGGCCTCCAGGAACTCGACGGCCTCGTCGACCGCCGAGCGCTCTTCCTCGTTGACCGCTGCGAGCAGTGTGCGGCCGTTGTGGGCCGACTCGCCGATCAGATCGAGACGTGAAGTCTCGACCTGCGGCTTGTCCACGATGGCCGGCAGGACGACCGGCATGACCTTGTAGAGCTGGCTGGGCGCGAGCGGGCCGAGGTTGCACTTGATGTGGGCGAGGACGCGCTGAGAGCCTTCCTCACCGTCTGGATCGTCGGGGTCCCGCTCGAGCAGGATGACGCTGCGCGCAGCGTTGCCGAAGGCCACGGAACCGCCGAGCCGCATGAGCGGCGCGAGTCCCTGCGCCTTGTTCAGATGGATGAGCGCGACGACCGCGCACCCTTGCGCCTCGGCGAGCCGGTGGAGCGGGGCAAGTGCGCGCCGCACCGACTGGTCCTTGTGACTGTCGATCCCGCCGTCGAGATGGGCAGCGAGAGGGTCGAGGACCACGAGCCTCGCCCGATGCGCGACGACGAGGCGTTCGAGCTCAGGAAGATCGTCGGGGATCGTGAGTCCGTCTTCGCCCTCATCGGTCGCGATGCTGACCCGGTGGACGAGCTCGAGGTTCGCGCCGACCGCTTCGAGGCGCGGCTTCACGGTCGTGGCCCACGAGTCTTCCGCCGTGAGCAGGAGCGTCGCGGCGGCCGACCCGAGCTCGCCGCGCGAGACGCGTCCGGCCAGCGCGCAGCTCCACTGGCTCTTACCGAGACCCCCGACGCCAGCGAGGACAGTGACGAGTCCGAGCGGCACGCGCCCAGGATCGAGCCACTCGACCGGTTCGCGCTTTATGCGCGCGGCCGACGTCGCAACTCCCCTTCGGGTCGTGTGACTCGGCGGTCGCTCGACCGTGCGTCGTGACCGCCGCGAGCGCCCCTTCGAGAGCTCGAGGACGACGCTCGCCTGCCGGCCGAGCGCCCGCTCGCACGCGCCGCACAGATCGTTCTCCGACGGCTCGCCGCAGGTCATACAACGCTGCTTGCGGTTCGCTCTCGTCATGTCCGTCCCCCTTCCGCGCCCGCGCAAGCCGCGCGGCCGGTAGTCAGGCTCGGACAGTGACGAGGTTTGAGCTCGTCCCTCCCGTGGAGCGGGAGCCGTCTTGTTTTGTCGCCGAGGATGTTGGCAGGCGGATCGGTCGGACTGACCCTTTGACGCGAACGCCCGCTTTCGCGGGCGCCGGCGTGACAAAACAAGTGGACGAACGAACATCACCCTACAGGCTGGGTCGGCCATCGTGGGGTGTGCGGAGGTCATGGGACAGCGCTCGAGGCGCCTAGAGTGTGCGCGTGGAGGTGTTCTCGTTTCGCGTGATGTCTGAGGTCCACGTCGCCGAGAAGCACCTCGCGGACGCGGTCGCGAGGATCTCATCGAAGACCGTGCGCGTTGCGCGCAGCGGCTACGACGACGAGGGCTTCGTCGAGCTCGAGCTTCGCGTCGAGGCCGACTCCGAGGTCGACGCCCGGCTCGCGACGACGGAGGCACTCGGACGCTGGCTCGGCGGTCCCGGCGCCGGCTGGTCGGTCGAGACCGTGCCCGCTCCGTGGGCGTGACCGACTAGGCCGCGCTTCGCTCGCGCTGCGGCGTGAGGTGCGGAATGGGTTTCCCCCTGCGATCGGCGTATGCGCACTCGAGTGAGTGGTATCGGCCCGCGCCGCGGGCGAGCTTGTCCGCGTCGGGCGTGAAGACGACGTGGCACCCGTCGAGGGCGCACTCGCGCGGTGCGGGCGCGGGGCGCGTCCGACAGGCGCGGCAGCGGCGGACCTTCCGTGACGAGGCGGGGCCGCCGCACACCGGGCACTGAGGGGCAGGGAGCCGCGGCCGGGGCGCGATGCCGGCCCGGCGGAGGCGGTTGGCGAGCGCGTTCAGGCTGAGCCCGTAGTCGTGCGCGAGCGCGCGGAGCGTCTCGCGCTCGAGGTACCGGCGGACGAGATCGGGGTCGAGCGGGGTTTGACGTCGGCGTGCCGTGAGTGTCGGCGCCATGGGGTGACTATCGCGGCGGAGGCCGATAGCCCGGAGCGAAGCTAGACGCGAAGCCGGAGCGTGGGAGCGCGGTGTGACCAATCCGCCGCGTCGAGTCCGCCAGGCGAGCCCGTCGGGCCGAGGACAACCGACCTGAACGACGGAGGACGTGACCATGCCTGAGAACCACGAGACCCAGCTCGCGCTGAAGCGGGACCTACTCGCGAAGGGCCGGCGCCTGTTCGACATCGTCGAGACGGCCTCGCTCGAGGGCCGCGACCTGTCGCGGCGTGAGCGCGCCCAGGTCGCGGAGATCGCCCGCGAGACCGAGCAGCTGCGCGTCCGCGTCCCGCAGGCGCGCGGCGAGATGACGCAGGGCCCGTACACGACGGCAACCGTGGACACAACCGCGCCGAACGTGCTGCGCCCGAAGGACAGCTACGCGGACTACCTGCGCGAGCACCAGCCGAGCGCGTTCCGCGATCACGGCCTCTGGGACGAGCTGCTCGATCCGTCGCGCTTCTCGCTCGGGCGGATGGCGCGCGGGATGGCCTCGGGCAACTGGCGGGGCGCGGAGATGGAGCGCCGCGCGATGCTCGAGGGTTCCGCGGCGACGGGCGGGGCGCTTCTGCCGACGCCGACGAGCGGGACCTTGATCGACCGCCTCCGGAACGCGGCGCAGGTGATGAAGGCGGGCGCCACGACCGTGGTCATGACCGAGCCGACCCTCTACATGGGGAGGCTGACGAGCGGGCCGACGCCGGCGCTCGCTTGGCACTCCGAGGGGCAGCAGATCAACTCGTCCGACCGGAGCGTCGACAAGATCACGTTCGAGGCGAAGACGCTGCCGTCGCTGCTCCTGATCTCGTACGAGCTGCTCAACGACATGAGCGACGAGGCCGCCCAGGTGATCGAGAACGACATCGTCTTGAGCATGGCGCTCGAAGTCGACCGGGCTTGCTTGCGCGGTGCCGGCACCTCGGTCGAGCCCTCCGGGATCCGCAATCAGGGCGTGACCCTGACCTCGCTCGGCGCGAACGGCGCGATCCCGCTGTGGGACAACATCGTCGATGGGGTGGCGACGCTGCGGAAGGCGAACGTCGAGGCGGACGGGATCATCTGGAGCGCGAGGACGCAGCAGGGCTTCGACAAGATGAAGCAGTCGACCGGCGCCTACCTGGAGCCGCCGCCCGGGATCGCAGAGATCCCGCGCCTGGTCTCGAACCAGGTACCCGACAACCTGACTCAGGGTCAAAGCAACGCCGCGTCCGAGATCTACATCGGCAACTGGGCGAACCTGCTCCTCGGCCTGCGCCAGGACATCGGGTTCCAGATCATGGGCGAAGACACCGGTCCCTCGATGGGACGCGTGATGGTGCTGCGCGAGCGCTGGGCGGATCAGGGCCTCGCCGGCCTCTTGTGCTTCTGGCGCGGCGATGTTCAGGTCGGGCACCTGCAGGCGTTCAACGTCCTGACCGGAGTGACGACCTCGTGACCGCGGCAGAGAAGGCCCGCGTTCGCGTGCTCGCCGATCGCACGCTCTCGCTCAACTCGGGCACGGGCGTCGAGGCCGTCTCGACGCTGCACCAGGTGGGCGACGAGCTCGAACTTCCGGCAGGCGAGGCGAAGCAGCTCGAGGCGGACGGATTCGTCGAGATCGTGAAGTCCGCCGAGCGTCGCCGCGGCGCGACGCGCGGCGACTCCGACCCCGGCGACGAGTCTCTGTCGTGAGACCAGTTCGGCGGGGTGCGGCTTCGCCTCGGAAGCCACACCCCCGCCGAGTTACAGTCTCTGGGCGGCGCTACTCGGTGGAGAACACACGCCCCTCGATGGTGCGCGCATACACCCGTTTGACGCCGAGATCGTCTTCGAAGGCGACGAGAGCCGGCCGTGTCCGCGCGCGGTCCATGCGGAAAGGGATTCGGCACACCCAGATAAGGGCGCCGATGATGAACAAATCAAGCGCAGCCACGCAGGCCAGGGCTACCGCATATGACACCTGCCAAGCTCCCCCCTGGTGCAACTCCGCAGAAGAAAATGGGAATATCCCAAACCGAACGTCACTGTTGCAAGTAAGACGTCCCCGCTTCCACCCTCCAGCGCCATGTCTCGAGATGCGCCGAGGAACCCGGTCGTCTCTCATTGAGTTAGAGGCTCTTAGTGGCTGGACACGGTCGGGCAGCACGTGGCGGGGGCGCCTTGGGGGCATGTGAGCGTGCCTTCGTTTACGCGGAAGTTCGAGAACTCGACGTCGACTTCCCGGTGCGCGAACCGCGTGCTGT
>Ga0335081_10009796_pt1 | contig 15449 bp, 10 predicted proteins | sample Lox_Sample_35_FD_206713 | JGI IMG/M metagenome (GOLD analysis project Ga0335081, IMG submission 206713) | Soil microbial communities from Loxahatchee National Wildlife Refuge, Florida, United States - Lox_Sample_3.5 | ecosystem: Environmental > Terrestrial > Soil > Wetlands | place: USA...
AGCGGCGCTACGCCAAGGTGATCGAGGAGACCCCGTCGCCGACCGTGGGCCAGGGGCTACGTGACCGGCTGCTTGACGCGGCGGCCGCGCTGGCCCGCGCAGTCGGGTACGTCAACGCGGGCACGGTCGAGTTCCTGGTGGCGGGGACCGGGCCGGGCGGCGGCGCGGCAGGGGAGGGCGAGTTCTACTTCCTCGAGTTCAACACCAGGCTGCAGGTCGAGCACCCGGTGACCGAGTGCCTGCACGGGATCGACCTGGTGGCACTGCAGATCGAGATCGCCGAGGGCGGGATGCTGCCTGAGCGGCCGCCGGCCGCCGCCGGGCACGCGATCGAGGCCCGGCTGTATGCCGAGGAGCCGACGCACGGGTTCCGTCCGGCCGCGGGCCGGGTGCGGGCGTTCGCCGTGCCCGGCGCGGACTGCGCGTTCGGCCTGCCGCCTGGGCTGGCCAACGGCGGCGGGACGGCCAGGCCTGCTGCGGGCGGGCCAGCCGCGGGCGGGCCAGCCGCGTGCCTGCGGCTGGACGCGGGAGTCGAGGTCGGCACCGTGGTCAGCACGCACTACGACGCGATGCTCGCCAAGGTGATCGCCTGGGCGCCGGACCGGCCCGCCGCGCTGCGGCGGCTGTCGGCCGCGCTGGCCGCGACCAGGATCGCTGGCCTGCCCACCAACCGCGGCCTGCTGATCAGCGTGCTGCGCGACCCGGAGTTCGCGGCCGGCCGCGCGGACACCTCGCTGCTCGATGGCTACGACCTGGCCGCCCTGGTCCCCGACGAGCGGACCTGCCGGATGGCCGCGGTGGCCGCGGCCGCCGCGGTCGCCGCCGCCAACCGGACTCAGGCACGGACCGCGGCCACCATCCCGGGCGGCTGGCGGAACGTGCCGAGCCAGCCGCAGCTCACCTCGTTCGACGGCCCGTGCGGGCGACTCGACGTCCGCTACCGGTGGGACCGGGCCGGCGGCATCGAGATCGCGCCGGACCGCGGCGACGCCGACGGCGACGGGGCCAGCACGGGCGAAGGCAGCACGGGCGTGGCCAGCACGGGCGTGGCCAGCGCGGGCGAGGCCGGCAGCGGGACGGCCGGTGCGGATGACGTCCCTGTGGTCGTCGAGTTCGCGCCCGAGGCGGTGACGCTGGAGGTGACCGGCGTGCGCTACCGGTTCGACATCTGCCGGGCCGGTCCCGATCTGTGGGTGGACTCGCCGCTCGGCTCGGTCGCCCTCAGCCTGCTTGACCGGCTGCCGGCGCCGGACCGCGCGGCCGAGTCTGGCTCGCTGGTCGCGCCCATGCCCGGCAGCGTGACCAGGATCGCCGCGGCGGCAGGTGACCGGGTGCTGGCCGGCCAGCTCGTGCTCGTGCTCGAGGCCATGAAGATGGAGCACCAGATCGCCGCCCCGGCCAGCGGCGTGCTCGCCGAGCTTCGAGTGGCGCACGGCGCCCACGTCAACGCCGGCGACGTGCTCGCGATCGTCGCAACCGACGGGAAGGTGGAGTCATCATGAGTGAGCCCGGCGGACAGGTTCTGGTGCGCGCCGAGAGCGCGGGCGGGGTGCGAACGATCACGCTCAACTCGCCGCACAACGCCAACGCGCTGTCGAGCGGGCTGCTGTCCGAGCTGCAGACGGCGCTGGACGAGGCGATGGCCGACACCGGCGTCCGGGTGGTGGTGCTGACCGGCACCGGCAAGGTGTTCTGCGCCGGAGCCGACCTGACGGAGGCGCGGACCAGGCCGGCCGGCGCCACCGGCCTGATGGCCCGGGTCGTGGAGCTGCTCTGGGACGCCACCAAGCCGACGATCTGCCGGGTGAACGGCGCGGCGCGGGCCGGCGGCATCGGCCTGGTCGCCGTGTGCGACATCGCGATCGCAACCCAGCGTGCCACATTCGCGTTCTCCGAGGTCAGGATCGGCGTGGTTCCTGCCGTGATCTCGGTGCCCTGCCTGCGCCGGATGCCGTCACGGGCGGCCGCCGAGTACTTCCTGACCGGGGAGGTCTTCGAGGCGACCCGAGCGGCCGAGATCGGCCTGCTGACCAGGGCCGTCCCCGAGGAGGACCTGGACGCCGAGACCGCCAGGTACGCCGGGATGCTGCTGCGCGGCGGCCCGGGTGCGCTCGCGGGCACGAAGGACGTGCTCAGGGATGTCCCCGGCGAGACGGTGGGGGCCGGGCTTGCCCAGATGGCCGCGCTCTCCGGCGCCTTCTTCGGCTCCGCGGAGGCCGGGGAGGGGATGGCGGCGTTCGCCGAGAAGCGCGATCCAGCCTGGGTGCCGGCGGCCGGCGGCTGAGATGCCGGGCGAGCCTCCCGCGGTGCTGCGGATCGCTAACTGCAGCGGGTTCTACGGCGACCGGCTGTCCGCGGCGCGCGAGATGGTCGACGGCGGCCCGATCGACGTGCTAACCGGCGACTGGCTGGCCGAGCTGACCATGCTGCTGCTCGGCAAGGCCATGCTGAGCGGGCGGCCAGGGTATGCCAGGACGTTCCTGACCCAGCTCGAGCAGGTGCTGCCGACCTGCCTGGAACGCGGGATCAAGATCGTAGCCAACGCGGGCGGGCTCGATCCGGCCGGGTGCGCCGCAGCGGTCACCGAACTGGCCAGGCGGGCCGGGCTCTCCCCCGTGGTCGCCCACGTCGAGGGCGATGACCTGCTCGCCAGGCTTCCCGAGCTGCAGCAGGCCGGGCACCCGCTGGCCAACTCCGACACCGGGGAACGGCTCGCGCAGGCGGGGGTGACCCCGCTGACCGCCCACGCCTACCTGGGCGGGCTGCCGATCGCCAGGGCGCTGGACGCCGGGGCCGACGTGGTGGTCACCGGCCGGGTGACCGACGCCGCGCTGGTCACCGGGCCGGGGATCTGGCGGTTCGGCTGGGACGGGAGTGACCTGGACGCGCTGGCAGGCGCGGTGGTGGCGGGCCACGTGATCGAGTGCGGCTGCCAGGCGAGCGGGGGGAACTACTCGTTCTTCGCCGAGGTGCCTGACCTGGCCGCGGCCGGCTTCCCGCTGGCCGAGCTGGCCGCCGACGGGTCGGCGGTGATCACCAAGCATCCGGGCACCGGCGGCCAGGTGTCGGTGGGCACCGTGACCGCCCAGCTGCTCTACGAGATCGGCGGCCCGCGCTACCTCAACCCCGACGTCACGGCGCGCTTCGACACGATCGCGGTCGAGCAGGCCGGGCCAGATCGGGTCAAGGTGAGCGGCGTCCGCGGCGAGCCGCCGCCCGGCACGCTCAAGGTGTCGCTGAACTACGCCGGCGGATACCGGAACTCGATGATCCTGGCGATCGAAGGACTCGACGTGGCCGCCAAAGCCCGGCTGGCCGAGCAGACGCTCTGGTCCCGCATCGATGGCGGCAGGAGCGCCTTCGAGACCGCTGACGTGGAGCTTGTCGGGTCCGATCCGGCACTGCTGCGGATCACCGTGCTCGACCAGGACAAGGCCAAGGTGGGCCGCGCGTTCTCCGCGGCCGTGGTCGAGACGGCGCTGGCCAGCTATCCGGGGTTCTACGCGCTCACCCCGCCCGGCGACGCGTCCATGTTCGGGGTCTACTGGCCGACGCAGGTTCCCGCCGAGTTCATCTGCACCCGGGTCCTGATCGACGGCACGCCGGTCTGGTCAGGGCCGGCTCGCCTGGAACCACCCGAGCCAACCGCCGCAGGGCCGACCGGCGCAGGGCCGACCGCCGCTGAGACAGGCTCCGCTGAGACAGGCGCCACTGAGACGGGCAGGCAACCGGCCGCGCGAGCCGGCCGGGCCCCTGAGTCCGCACCGACCAGGCGGGTACCGCTCGGCACGATCGCCGGCGCCCGCTCGGGCGACAAGGGCGGGAACGCCAACGTCGGGGTGTGGGTCCGCACGCCCGAGGAGTTCGCCTGGCTGGACGGCTACCTCACCACTGGGCGCCTCGGCGAGCTGGTCCCCGCGGTCGCCGGGCTGCCGGTGCAGCGGTACCCGCTGCCGAACCTGCTCGCGATCAACTTCGTCGTGGTCGGGCTGCTCGGCCGTGGCGTCGCGGCGAGCACGAGGCTCGACCCGCAGGCCAAGGCGCTCGGCGAGGAAGTGCGCGCCGCGCTCGCCGACATCCCGGTCGCGCTGCTCGACCTGGCCGGGGCCGACGCCGGCGCCTAGCGCCTGCCCCGTAGATCTCCGCGGGCACCGACGGCTCTACCGCGCGCCATCACCGGCCATGGACAACCCGGAGCCGCGCGGCTGGCCTCCGCGCCGCGCGGCTGGCCTCCGCGCCGCGCGGCCGCGGCCGCCCGGCCGAGCACCCCCGCCCTGATCCCGGCATACCAGCCGAAACCGCACGTGATCACCTGGGTGTCGGTGGAATGGATGCCACATCCACTGCGTATTCTGGGACATCCGCCACATCCATCAAGATCATCTACGGGCGGTACGGGGCGCGGTGGCCGGCGGCGGCCCCGGGGACGGCCCGCGCCAGACCACAAGCCGGAGCCATCAGGACCTGGCTCCACCGACCCAGCCCCACGATCTACAGGACAGGCCCCGGCCGGCGCCTTCGCCGTAACCCACCCACGGTGGCCGGGATGGTCCTGGAGCGCAATATCAGCTGAGTATCACTTTGGTACGATGTGACCGGCGCAGTTCGGCCGGGGCGGCGTCCTTCACGTGACCTAGACGGCGCTGGCCGGCACGCCGCATCCCGGGGGCATGATTGGGCCAGACAGTTCACGACCCCCCGCGTCGGACCCTGGCCGCCCGGCTCGAGGACCGGGACAGGTGCCGATTCACCGGCCGCAGCAGAGAACTCGCCTTCATCGACCGGTGCCTGGACTCCGACGATCCGCCGGCCAGCGTCGTGCACATCACCGGGCCGGGCGGGATCGGCAAGAGCGCGCTGCTGCGCGAGGTCGGCCGCCGCGGCCGGGCGCTCGGGTTCACCGTGCTCACCTGCGACGGCCGCGAGTTCGAGCCGGTGCCCGGAGAGCTCGAGGACGCCCTGCGTGCCGCCGCCCAGCAGGTCAGGCCGCTGGTGATCCTCGATTCCTACGAGCGGATGACCGCGCTCGAGCCGTACCTTCGGCGCGAGCTGCTGCCGTCGCTGCCTGACCGCTCGCTGGTCGTGATCGCCGGGCGCGCCGCCCCCGACCCTGGCTGGTTCACCGGCGGCTGGGAGGCCGTCACCGCTCACCTCCACCTGGGCACGCTCGGGCCTCAAGAGGCCCAGGACCTGCTCGCCGCGCACGGCCTGCGGGACGAGCGCGTCCCCGCCATCGTGGACTGGGCCGCCGGGTCGCCGCTGGCCCTGGCGCTAGCGGCCGATGCCGCCTCGGCGGACCCGGCATGGAACGCGGCCAGCCAGCCGGACCGGCCAGACATCCTTCGGTCGCTCGTGCACCGGCTGATCGACCGCGACCTGCGCGACGTGCGCCCGTCGGCACTCGGGATCGCGGCGGTGGCTAGGACCACCACGCTCGACCTGCTGCGCGCGCTGCTGCCCGGGGAGGACGCCGGCCGCGCCTACCAGCGGCTGTCCGAGCTGACCGCGAGCGAGCCGCTCGGCGACGGGATCGCGCTGCACGACCTGGTGCGCAAGGCCCTGCTCGCCGACCTGCGGCGGCGCACTCCCGAGCTCGAGCGCGACCTGCGGCGCCGGATCGTGGACTACCTGTACCAGTGCGCGAGCGATGGCCAGCCCATGCTGATCATCGAGATGGCGCACCTGGTGGAGAACCCGCTGGTGCGCTGGGGGTTCGGCTGGGAGGGCAGCACCAGCCTGCGGATCGACAACATCCGCGACGACGACGCCGACCGGGTGGAACGCCAGCTCGGCGAGCACAACAACTGGGACTGGTGGCAGCTGACCCGCCGGTACTTCACCGAGTCGCCTGACCGGGTCGCCGTCGCCAGGGACCTGGAAGACCGGATCTGCGGCTACATGGCCTACATGAGCCAGCGGACCGCGCCGCCGCTGGCCGACACGGACCCGCTGATCGGGCGCTGGCTGGCGCACGCGCGGCAGGACGCGGCGCTCGGCGATTCCGTGCTGTGGCAGGCCGCCGTGGACTTCACCGCCGACGGGAAGGCGCAGGCGATGCTGGGCCTGGCCGGCGTGCTGCGCTCCGGCGTGGCCAACCCGAGGTTCGCGTACCTGCCGATCGATCCCGCGCACCCCGGCGCGCTTGACTTCGCCCGCGCGCTGGACGCGGCGCACCTCGCCGAGCTTGACGCCGTCATAGGCGGCCAGCCGGTCGAGTGCTACCGGCTGGACTTCGGCCCCGGCGGGCTGCTCGCCTCCCTGCGCAACACCGTCTACCTCGAACTCGGCCTGGCCATGCCCGAGGCCGCGACCCCCGACCCGAGCGCGCGCGCCGAGCCCGCCGGGGCGCCGGTGCCGGGCTGGGACGCCGAGACCGTGCGTGAGGCGCTGCGGAACTTCCACGTGCCCAGGGATCTGGCCCGCAGCCCGCTGGCCCAGGGCGACACGGTCGCCGAGCGAGCCAAGTCCGCGCGCCGGCTGCTGCGCGAGGCCGCGCGGGAAGCCTTCGGCGACAGCGAGAGCGAGAAGCTGCTACAGCGGGTCCTTGTGGCCGGTTACCTGGAGGCCACGACCAGCCACGAGGCGGCCGCCGCCAGGCTCTGCCTGAGTCGCGCCGCGTACTTCAGGCGGCTGCGTACCGCGGTGGAGCGGCTGGCCGAGCACCTCGCTGCCGCGCCCGCGGCCGGTGCTCACCGACCGGCCAGCTAGCCGAGCCTGCCTGGCCCGATCAGATTCCGGCGCGGCCTTGACCAGCCGAACACCCCGACGATCAGGCCGGCCATGGCGGCCACCGCACCGCCGAACAAGAACCACTCCCCGGCCGCCGACGCCTCGATCAGCACGCTGCCCTGGTGGGTCGACACCGAGGCGAGCGCGAAGGTAGCCACCAGCCAGCCGGCGGCCGGCGCGAGCGCGCCGAGCGGCGAGCGGGTGCCCCAGGCGCCGAGCACGCCGGTGCCGAAGATGGCGGCGTCGAAGCAGAGCGCGGCCAGGGGCGCCGGCCCGACCGCGTAGAAGAACGTGCCGACCAGGGCCTGCCCGACTCCGAAGCAGAGCAGCGCCAGGTACGTGGCGGCCGCGAGCACGGCGCTCCCCGTCCCGCGGCCCCCGCCGCGCCCGGCCGCCGGGCCTGCGGCCGCCTGCTGCTGGCTGGTCACGGTCACAGGCTAGTCAATCGGCGGGTCGATCCCGGCGAACAGATCCGCCTCGCGCCCGCCTGACCCGCCGTCGGGCCCGCGCGGGCCGGCCAGCAGCGTGTAGTACTCGATGCCGAGCGCCCGCTGGCCCACCCGGTCAGACAGCGCGAAGAACGGGCTGTCCACCGCGATCTGGCTCGCGTGCGCCCGCATCGCCGCGAGCTTGGCCTGCAGGTAGTCACGCGCGTCGATCTCGGTGCTGACCTGCTCGTCGGGCACGCCGAACGGCAGGTCGTCAACCGACTCGACGGCCAGGAACCCGGACCCCGACCGGCCAGTACCGCCCGGATCGCCCGGATCGCCCGGCCCGTCGCGGCCGGCGCCCATCACCTTGATGGCCTCGGCAAGCACCGACCGAGGGACGGCGGTGGCGTAGAACTTGGCCACCAGGCCGTCGGCGAGCTCGAAGGCCCGCCATGCCACCCGGTGCGCCTGGACGTGGTCGGGATGCCCGTAGAACCCGTGGGCGTCGTAGGTGACCAGCACCTGCGGCCGCACCTCGACGATGATCTCGAGCAGGGCATCCGCCGCCTCGTCCACGTCGGCCTGCCAGAACGCGCCGTCCCAGTCGTTGGACGGGGTGCCCATCATGCCCGAGTCGTGCCAGCGGCCCGCGCCGCCGAGGAACCGATGGTCGGTCACCCCGAGCGCGGCGCAGGCCGCGGCCAGCTCGCCGATCCGGTGCTGGCCGAGCTTGTTCTCCCTGTCCCAGGCGAGGTGGGCGATGTCGGGCGGGATGATCTCGCCGAGCTCGCCGAGCGTGCAGGTGACCAGGGTGACCCGTGCCCCCTGCGCGGCGTACCTGGCCATCGTGGCGCCGGTCTCGATCGACTCGTCGTCCGGATGGGCGTGCACGAACATGAGCCGCCTGCCGTCGCCGTGACGACCGGCGCGGCCCTGATCCGTCCCTTGCTGGTCCATGCCGCGAGGATAACGAGCCGACGGCGCCCGGTCCCGGCCGGAGCGGGCTGGCAAGATCTGATGTCATGACCGACACCTTCCCGCGTCAGCGTGCCCGCACCCAGAACTTCAGCCTCGGCGCCCCGCGCTCGTTCGCGGTGTCGCCGGACGGACGCCAGGTCGCGTTCCTGCGCAGCAGGGGCGGCGCCGATCCGGCCACCTGCCTGTGGGTGCTCGACGTGGACGGCGACGGCGACCTCGCCGCGGGCGGGTCGGAGCGGCTGGTCGCCGACCCGGCGGCGATCGGCGCCGACAACCAAGAGCCTCCAGAGGAACAAGCTCGCAGGGAGCGGTCACGAGAGCGGGCCGGCGGAGTGGTGGGGTTCGCCACCGACGCCGGCTTCACGCTGGCCTCGTTCGCCCTTGCCGGCCAGGTCTACACGGTCGGGCTCGCCCCTGGCGGGGACGCTGCGCGCCCGGCCGGCGCGCGCTCGCCCGCGATCGACCCCAGGCCCGACCCGGACGGTCGCCAGGTGGCCTACGTCTGCGACGGGGCACTGCGGATCACCGACCTGCGGACCGGCGAGGACCGTGAGCTGATCGGCCCGCCGCCAGGTACCGCTGGAATCACCTACGGTCTGGCCGAGTTCGTCGCGGCCGAGGAGATGCGCAGGATGCGCGGGTACTGGTGGGCTCCGGACGGCTCGGCGCTGCTGGTCGCGCGGGTGGACAACACCGTCGTCCGGCGCTGGCACATCGCCGATCCCGCTCATCCCGACCGAGAGCCAGCGGAGGTGAGCTATCCGGCCGCGGGTACCCCGAACGCTTTCGTTGAACTTCTGATCGTGAGCACTCACGGACGGTCGGTCCCGGTGCGGTGGGACGCCGAAGCGTTCGAGTATGTCGCCACGGCCGACTGGGACGCCACCGGGCCGCTCGTCGTGGTGCAGTCCAGGGACCAGAAGCGGATGCGGCTGCTCGCGGTGGATGGCCAGACCGGCGCGACGCGGGTGCTGCGCGAGGATGTCGACGAGTGCTGGCTGGACATCGTGCCCGGGGTGCCCGCCAGGCTGCGCGACGGCAGGATCGTGTGGACGGCCACCGCGGACGGCGCGCGGCGGCTGCTGGTGTGCGCCGGAAATGACCTGACCGGCGGCGCCGTCCCGGTGACCCCGCCGGAGCTCGAGGTGCGGACGGTGTTGTCGGTGGACGGCGATACCGTGCTGTTCACCGGATCAGACGGCGAGCCGGCCGAGATCGGAGTCTGGGCCTACGGGCCGGCGGGACTGACCAGGATCTCCGGCGACGGGCAGCCAGGAGTCCACGGCGGCGTTCGGGCGGGCGGCACGACGGTGCTCACCAGTCAGTCGATGGCTGACCCTGGACTGACCGTCACGGTGCTGCGCGACGGGCCGCGCGACGAGCAGAGCGGCGGGCAGAGCGGCCGGTCCGTAGCGGTGGCGACGATCGGCTCGCTGGCCGAGCGGCCGATGCTGCCCGCGCTGCGGGTGGAACTGCTGCGCTGCGGGCCGCGCGAGCTCCGCACGGCCCTGCTGCTGCCGTCCTGGTACCAGCGGGGCTCGGCGAGCCTGCCGGTGCTGCTCGACCCCTACGGCGGGCCGACCTCGCAGCGGGTGCTCGCCTGCGCCGACGCCTACCTGGCCTCGCAGTGGTTCGCCGACCAGGGCTTCGCGGTGATCGTCACCGACGGCGCCGGCACGCCGGGCCGCGGACCAGCGTGGGAGCGCGCCGTGGCAGGGGACCTGGCCGCGCCGATCCTGGCCGACCAGGTCGAGGCGCTCGCCGCCGTGGCCGAGCGCTGCGCCGCCGACGCGGGCGGTGCCGATGCGGGCGGTGCCGACCTCGACCTGACCAGGGTGGCCATCAGGGGCTGGTCGTTCGGCGGGTACCTGTCGGCTCTGGCCGTGCTGCGCCGGCCCGATGTGTTCCACGCCGCGATCGCCGGCGCGCCGGTCACGGACTGGCGGCTGTACGACACCCATTACACCGAGCGTTACCTCGGTCACCCCGACCGCGACCCGGAGGCCTACGAGCGCTCTGGCCTGATCGCCGACGCGCACCTGCTCAGCCGGCCACTGATGATCATCCACGGCCTGGCCGACGACAATGTCGTCGTCGCGCACACGCTGCGGCTGTCATCGGCGCTGCTGGCAGCCGGCCGCCCGCACTGCGTGCTGCCGCTGTCCGGGGTGACGCACCTGGCGTCGCAGGAGGAGGTGGCCGAGAACCTGCTGCTGCTGCAGGTCGCGTTCCTGCGCAGCGCCCTCGGCGCCGCCGAGCCGGACCCGGTCCCTGGCGGCCCGTCCTGAGCCGCGGCCGGGCCGGCCCGCACCCGCAGGCCAGCGCGGCGCCGCCGGGCCGGGTGTAGCCAGTGTCACACTGGCGGAAGCTCCACCCTGAGCCGTCCAGTGATTACCGTTGGAATAAGGTTCTGTGGGCAACGCGGGCAGCGATCCCAGCCAATTCAGCTTCTACCCGGAGACGTCCATGACGCAGGTATCGGAGGCGCCGGCCAAAACACGGGCGCAGATCGCCAGCAAGACCCTGCGGAAGGACGACTGGTGGCGCCAGCCGGCCGTCAACGGCACCTTCCTGGCGATCGTGGTGATCTACCTGACCTGGGCGTCGCTCGTCAACGAGGACTACTTCTGGAAGCCGTACATCTCGCCGCTTTACTCGCCGTGCATCGTGACGACCTGCACGCCGGGGGCCGGGTTCAGCTGGATCCCGTGGGTGGCAGGACTGACCCCCGCGATCATCATCATCTGGGGGCCGATGGGCTTCCGGCTGACCTGCTACTACTACCGCAAGGCCTACTACCGCGCGTTCTGGCAGGCGCCGACCGCGTGCGCGGTGCGCGAGCCGCACGCGAGGTACACCGGCGAGACCAGGGTTCCGCTGATCCTGCAGAACCTGCACCGCTACTTCTTCTACGTCGCGCTGATCTTCAACGTGATCCTGACCGTCGACGCCGTGCTCGCGTTCAGGAACCACTCGGGCCAGTGGGGGCACGTGGGCCTCGGAACGCTCGTGCTGGTCATCAACGCGGCGCTGCTGTGGGTGTACTCGCTGTCCTGCCACGCCTGCCGGCACATCACCGGCGGCCGGCTCAAGCACTTCTCCAAGCACCCGGTCAGGTACAAGGCCTGGACCCTGGTCTCCAAGCTGAACGCGCGGCACATGCAGTTCGCCTGGGTATCGCTCGGGTTCGTGCTCTTCACCGACCTGTACATCCGGCTTGTGGCCAGCGGCGTCATCAGCGACCCGCGGTTCTTCTAGATCGAGGCAGAAGGTGCCTAACCTGTCATGACTGACATCGAACGGCTTCCCTATGACGTCGTAGTGATCGGCGCCGGCGGCTCGGGCCTGCGGGCGGCGATCGAGGCCCGGCTGGCCGGCCAGCGGACGGCGGTCATCTCCAAGTCCCTGTTCGGCAAGGCGCACACCGTGATGGCCGAGGGCGGCTGCGCGGCCGCGATGGGCAACGTGAACCCGAACGACAACTGGATGGTGCACTTCCGCGACACCATGCGCGGCGGCAAGTTCCTGAACAACTGGCGGATGGCCGAACTGCACGCCAAGGAGGCACCGGAGCGGGTCTGGGAGCTCGAGGCCTGGGGCGCGGTCTTTGACCGCACCAAGGACGGCAAGATCAGCCAGCGCGACTTCGGCGGCCACGAGTACCCGCGCCTCGCCCACGTCGGCGACCGCACCGGCCTGGAGATGATCCGCACCCTGCAGCAGAAGCTCGTGGCGCTGCAGCAGGAGGATGCCGTCGCCCACGGCGACCCGGAGGCCATGATCAAGGTCTACGCCGAGACCACGATCACCAGGCTGCTCAAGGACGGCGACGCGATCGCCGGCGCGTTCGGCTACATCAGGGAGAGCGGCCGGTTCGTCGTGTTCGAGGCCCCGGCGGTGGTGCTGGCGACCGGCGGCATCGGCAAGACCTTCAAGGTGACGTCGAACTCCTGGGAGTACACCGGCGACGGTCACGCGCTGGCGCTGCTGGCCGGCGCCAAGCTGCTGAACATGGAGTTCGTGCAGTTCCACCCTACCCACATGGTGTGGCCGCTGTCGGTGCGCGGGCTGCTGGTGACCGAGTCGGTGCGCGGCGACGGCGGCGTCCTGCGCAACTCCGAGGGCAAGCGGTTCATGTTCAACTACGTGCCCGACGTGTTCCGCGGCCAGTACGCGGAGACCGAGGAGGAGGCCGACCGCTGGTACGCCGACCATGAGCACAACAGGCGCCCGCCCGAGCTGCTGCCGCGCGACGAGGTGGCCAGGGCGAACAACGCCGAGGTCAAGGCGGGACGCGGCTCGCCGCACGGCGGCGTCTTCCTCGACATCGCCTCCCGGCTGCCCGCCGAGGAGATCCTGCGGCGGCTGCCGTCGATGTACCACCAGTTCAAGGAGCTTGCCGACGTCGACATCACCAAGGAGCCGATGGAGGTCGGGCCCGCGCAGCACTACGTGATGGGCGGCGTCGAGGTGGACCCGGACACCGGCGAGTCCGGCGTCCCCGGCCTGTTCGCGGCCGGCGAGGTCAGCGGCGGTATGCACGGGTCCAACCGGCTCGGCGGCAACTCCCTGTCCGACCTGCTGGTGTTCGGCAGGCGGGCCGGCCTCGGCGCTGCCGAGTACGTGGCCGCGCTCGGCGACAAGCGGCCGATGCCCGGCGACGGCGCCATCGCGGCCGCCCAGGCCGAGGCGCTCGCGCCGTTCGAGCGGACCGCGGGCGAGAACCCGTACACCGTGCACGGCGAGGTCCAGGACACGATGAGCGGCCTGGTCGGCATCATCCGCACCGAGCATGAGATCAGGACTGCCCTGGCCGAGCTGGAGAAGCTGCGCGAGCGGGCCGCCGTCGTCCGGGCCGAGGGCGGGCCTGCCTACAACCCGGGCTGGCACCTCGCGCTCGACCTGCGCAACATCATGCTGATCGCCGAGTGCGTGGCGCACGCCGCGCTTGAGCGCCAGGAGAGCCGCGGCGGGCACACCAGGGATGACTATCCCGGCATGTCGCCGGAGTGGCGGAAGGTGAACCTGATCTGCTCGCTCGACGACGAGCAGCGGATCGTGCTGGCCAGGCAGCCGATGCCGCCGATGCGCGCGGATCTGCTCGCGCTGTTCGACCGCTCTGAGCTGAAGAAGTACCTGACCGAGGAGGAGCTGCCCGCGGCACCCGAACCGGCAGGCGGCACTGGCGCCAGTGAGGAGGGGTCGTGACGGAGTCGCGCCAGGAGGGCAGGGCGATGGGCACCAAGGTGAAGCTGAAGGTCTGGCGCGGCGACGCGGGCCAGGGCGAGCTCGTCGACTACGAGGTCGAGGCCAACGAGGGCGAGGTCGTGCTCGACATCCTGCACCGGCTGCAGGCCACCCAGGCCAGCGACCTGGCGGTCCGGTGGAACTGCAAGGCAGGCAAGTGCGGATCCTGCTCGATGGAGATCAACGGCAAGCCGCGGCTTGCCTGCATGACCAGGATGTCGCTGTTCCAGCCAGAGGAGACCATCACGGTCACCCCGATGCGGACGTTCCCGGTGATCAGGGACCTGGTCACAGACGTCTCATTCAACTTCGAGAAGGCCAGGCAGATCCCGTCGTTCACCCCGGACCCGGCGATCGGGCTCGGCGAGTTCCGGATGCAGCAGGTCGATGTCCAGCGGTCGCAGGAGTTCCGCAAGTGCATCGAGTGCTTCCTGTGCCAGAACGTCTGCCACGTGATCCGCGACCACGAGGAGAACATGCCCGCCTACGCCGGGCCGCGCTTCCTCATGCGGATCGCCGAGCTCGAGATGCACCCCGCCGACACGGCCGACCGTCGCGAGATCGCGCAGGACGACTTCGGCCTCGGGCTCTGCAACATCACCAAGTGCTGCACCGAGGTCTGCCCGGAGAACATCCACATCACCGACAACGCGCTGATCCCGCTGAAGGAGCGGGTGGTCGGCCGCAAGTACGACCCGCTGGTGTGGCTAGGCAGCAAGATCACGCGCAAGGTGCACCACGACACCCCGACGGTGCCGGGCAAGCACGGCGCAGGAACCACCCCGTAATCCGCGTCGTTACTGGCTCTCAGAGGCGACCCGCGTGCCAAGATCGGCGCGCTGTGCCCCGAGTTGGGGGCACGGCCCGTTTGGCATGAATATTCTTGCTGCCGCGGGGAGACGCCCGCCAACCGAGAGGCCGTCATGCACCACGTCGTCATGCATCACATGACCTTCACCGAGGCCATCGTCGTCGGGTTCATCCAGGGCGTGACGGAGCTGTTCCCGGTGTCCAGCCTCGGTCACAACGTGCTGATCCCGGCCCTGGTCGGCGGCAGCTGGGCCAGGGACCTGAACGTTGCTACACCGGAGTCGCCGTACCTGGCGTTCATCGTGGGCCTGCATGTGGCGACCGCGATCGGGATCACGGTGTACTTCTGGCGTGACTGGGTGCGGATCATCGGCGGCTTCTTCACCTCGTTCCAAGCCGACCTGCGGCACCCGATCAAGACCAGGACCTCGGACCAGAAGCTGGCCTGGATGATCGTGCTCGCCACGATCCCGGTCGGCCTGGTCGGCCTGGCGTTCGAACACAAGTTCCGCGTCATCTTCGGCGTGCCAAGCCGGGCGGCGATCTTCCTGGCGATCAACGGCGTGATCCTCTACGCCGGGGAGCGCTTCCGCACCCGCAAGTCGCTGGCCGCCGACCAGCAGGTGGTGGCCGAGCGGGAGCAGCCGCAGCCGCAGCCCGAGCCCGAACCCGAGCCCGAGCGCGAGCTGGTCGGGGCCGCCCGGGTGCCTGGAGCCCACTCCTCCGGCCAGCGGGCCGTGCGGCAACAGGAGATCACGACCGCGATCGCCTCTGACCGCAGGATCACCGCGTTCGGCTACGCCTCGGCCGTGCTCATCGGCGCCGCCCAGATCCTGGCGCTGCTGGCCGGGATCAGCCGGGACGGCGTCACGATGGTCGCCGGCATGTTCCGCGGCCTGTCCCGCGAGGACGCGGCGAGGTTCGCGTTTCTGCTCGCGACGCCGGTCATCCTCGCGGCCGGCATGCTGAAGGTTCCCGACCTGCTCGGGCACCTGGGCAACGGGATCCGCCCGCAGATCCTGGCCGGCAGCGTGGTCTCCGGCATCGGAGCCTACGTGTCGGTCAGGTTCCTTATGAAGTACTTCCGCACCAGAACCCTGTACCCGTTCGCGATCTACTGCCTAATCTTCGGCCTAGGCAGCTACATCTACCTGACCGTGAAGTAGCGGCCCAGGCCCAAGCCCAGGCCCAAGCCCAGGCCCAAGCCGCGGCCCAGGCCCAGGCCCAAGCCGCAGCCGGCCGCGGCCGGCCGCG
>Ga0335081_10009797_pt1 | contig 15446 bp, 8 predicted proteins | sample Lox_Sample_35_FD_206713 | JGI IMG/M metagenome (GOLD analysis project Ga0335081, IMG submission 206713) | Soil microbial communities from Loxahatchee National Wildlife Refuge, Florida, United States - Lox_Sample_3.5 | ecosystem: Environmental > Terrestrial > Soil > Wetlands | place: USA: Florida...
CTGGTCACGCTGGCCACGGTCGGGCGCGAGGCCTCGTTCAGCAAGGCCGCGGACGTCCTGGGCTACACCCAGTCGGCGGTCAGCCAGCAGATCTCCCGGCTCGAGCGCATCACGGGGACCCGGCTGGTCGAGCGGCCCGGCGGCCCCAGGCCGGTGTCCCTCACCCCCGCGGGCCGGCTGCTGGCCGGGCACGCCGAGGCCATCGGGGCCCGGCTGGCCAGTGCCGCCGCCGACCTCGACGCGCTGGCCAGCGGCACCGCCGGGCTGCTGCGGGTCGGCTGTTACCAGAGCGTCGGGGCGCGGCTGCTGCCGCCGGTCATGCGCGAGTTCACCGCCGCCTGGCCGCGGGTCCAGGTGCAGCTGAGCGAGACCCAGGACGACGGCCAGCTGCTCGCCGACCTCGAAGGGGGCAAGCTCGACCTGACCTTCGTCGTCTTCCCGCTGACGGCGGGCCCGTTCGAGGCCATCGAGCTACTCGAGGACCCCTACGTCCTGGTGGTGCCGGAAGATTCCGGCCTGGCCCGCCGCCCCTCGCCGGTTTCCCTGCGCCACCTGGCCGGGGTGCCGCTGATCACCTATGCCCAGATGCGCGAGGTCCACTCCATCGAGAACCGGCTCGGCCGGCCGCAACTGCGGCACCAGATCGCCTTCAGGTCCAACGACAACGCCACCATCCTGGGCCTGGCCGCGGCCGGCATCGGCGCCGCCATCATCTCCTGGATGTCGGTCGACCCGCACCACCCGGGCCTGCGCCTCAAGCGGCTGTCCAAGGTCAGCCCGCGCATCGTCGGCATCGCCTGGCACCGGGACCGGTATCGCATCCCGGCGGCCGGCGCCTTCATCAGGCTCACCCAGGCCGCGGCCGAACACGAGCAGCGGGCCGCGCACCTCCTCGACCGGTGAACGCGCCCGGCCAGCCCCGGGCAACCAGCCCGGGCAACGGCCGGGACCGGGCTCGCCAGCATGGCATTGAGCCGTTCACCGGGCGCCAATCCGTCCTGGGAGGCAACGGGTATTCGAGCGGCAAAGGCAGGATCTTGACAAAATTACCGTGGCCCGCTCAACTGACGTACAGCGCGCGTGGACATAGCCCGCCTGAGCGGTGCTTCGATAAATGTGCGGGTGACTATCCGTTCCATGGACGCGCCGCCGGGTCATTGACAAGTGAAGTCAGGAGATGCCTTGGGGGGCCCTCAGCGATTTTGCGTGCAGTGCGGTCATGAACTGAAGCCGAATTCACGATCCTGCACGGCCTGCGGACGTACCGTGACCGAAATCAGCCAGCAGCGCGCGGCATGGACCGGCGACCAGGACATTGCCAGCCGAGAGTACGGCGTGACGGCGACCATGGCGGCGCCGCCCCGGGACGGCCCGGTTCACCAGGGACCAGCCACCGGGCCGCCGGCCTGGCCTCCGCCGAACGGACCAGCCTGGCCCGCGGGGAACGAACCGCTCCGGCCTCCGCCGAACGGACCAGCCTGGCCTGCGGGGAACGAACCAGCCCGGCCTTCATGGGGGGCGGTTGGTCACGTTGCTCCCGGCCCGCAACCGGGAAGGGGCCGCCACTCCCCCGCGGCCGGCGGAGCAGGTCATCACGCGCCGCGCCGGCCACATCGCTGGCGGCCGCTGGCACTGGCCGCCTCGGCACTGCTGGCGGCGGCTGGCCTGACCGCCCTGGTTCTCGTCCTGCTGCACTCGTCTCACCATGGCCAGCCCAGCGCGGGCGGCCCCACCGCGACGTCGACCGCGACGTCATCGACCGCGACGTCAGCAGCGCCTAGCACCACCGCCTCCTCCTCACCATCGCCGCAGCTTTCCGAACATCAGGCCGCGAGCAGTCTCGCCACGCTTCTCGCGCGGAGTGCCACGGACCGCAGTGCCACGAACAGCGCGGTCAGCGATGTCAGCAACTGCGGGCCCGGCTTGAGCCAGGACCAGCAGACCCTCGACAATTCCGCGGCGTCGCGCCAGCAGTTGCTCAGCCAGCTGGCCAGCCTGCCCGGACGTTCGGCGCTGCCAGCGCAAATGCTCCAGAACCTGACGAGCGCGTGGCAGGAATCGGCTACGGCCGATCAGGACCTCGCGAAGTGGGCCAGCGACGAAGCCTCCCGGGGATGCAGCCAGAACGCCCAGGCGGATCCCAATTACGCGGCCGCGGCCATACCCGACAATCAGGCCAAGGCCGACAAGATCGCTTTCGTCAATCAGTGGAACTCCATCGCCGCCGAGTACGGGCTGACTACTTATCAATGGGACCAGATATAACCGACGGCCTCTCCGACGCGGTCCGGAACCGGCTGGCCGCCTTCCGCTCCTCAGGAGACTCCCGGGTAATCCTGGACGGGCAGGCGGCCGGGGAGATCGCCGCGCTCCGCGAGTCCATCGGCTGGCCGCCGTTCGGTCCGCGGCCTTCCGGCGCGGTGATCCGGCGCCAGCTCGAGGTGGTGCTGCTGGCCGGCAGGGCCCAGTTCATCCGGTGCCGGGAACTGCCGCCGGGCGATCGGGTGGAGGCGTGGCTGGAGGCCATGGAGCTCTTCACCGCGGTGTATCCGCTCGCGCCCGATGCGGTCCCCGAGCCCATGCGGCCGATGTGCGGCGCCCTGGCCGGGAACCCGCCCGGTGTGCACCACGCCGAACTGCACAACGAGGCGATCGACATGCTGGACGCCGCCGAGGTGACGCGGGACCGGGCGGAGGTGGATCAGGCCATCTGGCTCATCGCGTCGGCGTTCCTCGCGGCCCCGCAGGACCAGGACCGGGCCCGCCACCTGTCGGTCCTGGGAACCGGGTGGACCGAGCGGTTCCGGATCACCGGCCGGATCGCGGACCTGGACAACGCCGTGACCGCTCACCGGCGCGCGCTGGCCCTGGGCGGGCCCGGCGCGGCCGACCGGGCGGGCCATCAGGCCAACTACAGTGGCGCCCTGCTGGCCAGGTACGAGAACACCGGGAGCGTCGCTGACCTGGACGAGGCGGTGGCGGCGGCGCGGGCGGCCACGCAGACCGCCAGGACGGAGGCAGCCAGGGCCGGGGCGGGCGGCGGGCGGCGCCGTTCCGCGTGGCCGGACGAGGCCGGCCAGGACCGGACGCTGGCGCTCCGGCACGCGATCCGGACCAGCGAGTCCGCCCTGGCCGCGGCCCTGCTGCGCCGCTACCTGTACGGCCGGGCCCAGGCCGACCTGGACGAGGCGATCGTGGCCGGCCGCGCGTCGGTCACGACCGCCGCGGCCGGTGACCCGGCCCGGCCCGGGCTGCAGGCCAACCTGGCCAACCTGCTGCTGGAACGGTTCACGCGCGGCTGGCAGCTGGCTGACCTGACCGACGCGGTGGCCATCGCGCAGGCCGCGGCCGAGGCGGCCACGGACCGGGACCCGGCCCGGGCGGCGGCCCTGTCGGCCCTGGCCCTGGCCCATCTGGACCACTTCTGGTATTCGGGGAACCTCCAGGACCTGGACCGGGCCATCTCGGCGGGCCGGGAATCGGTCGCCGCCGCCGGCGACGGTCATCCCGGCGCGGCTGCCTGCCTGTCCAACCTGGGCGCCGCGCTGCGCACCAGGTACGAGCGCACCGGCGACACCCGCGCGCTGGACGAGGCGATCACCAGGCTCCGCCAGGCGGTCCGCGTGGCGCCCGCGGGCGACGTCAGCCTGCCGGGTTTCCTGAACAACTTGGGGAACGCGCTGCGGAGCCGGTTCGGCGCCAGCGTCACCGCCGCCGGCCCCGCCGTGACTGACCCGGCAAGCACTGGCCCCGCCGATATCCAGGCGTCGGTCGAGGTGCTGACCAGGGCGGTCGCCGGCGCGCACCGCGGCAGCCCCGACCGGCCCGGGTATGTGGCCAACCTGGCCAATTCGCTGATCCTGGCGGCCGAACACGATGCGTACCCCGGTGCCCTGGATCAGGCGATCAGCACCCTGGAGCAGGAAACCGGCACGATCGGCGACGATCATCCGCTCCGGCACACCTGCCTGATGAGCCTGGGGTGGGCCTGGCTGGCCAGGTTCGACGCCTCCGGTGACGAGCAGGCGCTCGAGGCCGCCATCGGCCACCTCGGCCGGGCGGCCGAGGCGATCCCCGCTGACCACCCGCACCGCGCGGAATACCTCGCCCGGCTAGGCAGCGCGCTGCAGCGCAAGGTCGAGCGCACGCAGGACCCGGCAGGTGCCCTGGACGGGGCGGTGGCCAGGGACGCCATCGCGGCCAGCAAGGCCGCCGCGACCATCGGCACCGCGCCGGCCGTGATCCGGGTCCTGGCCGCACGGGACTGGGCGCAGGTCGCGGCGCGGATGGGAGACGCCGCCGAGGCGGTGGACGGGTTCTCGGTCGCGGTGAACCTGCTCGACCGGGTGGCCTGGCGCGGCCTGCAGCGCCGCGACCAGGAGCGGAACCTCGGCCAGTTCGCCGCGCTGGCCTGCGACGCCGCCGCGTGGGCGATCGAGGCCGGGGATCCGGAGCGCGCGGTTGAACTGCTGGAACAAGGCCGCGGCGTCCTGCTCACCCAGGCCCTGGACCAGCGCGCCCGCCAGCATGACCTGCGCCGCGCGGATCCTGACCTGGCCGGCCTGCTGGCTGGCATCGATGACAGCCTGGAGTACGTTCCGGCCGCCGACGATCCGCTGCGGGCGGCCGATCCGGTCCTGGCCGGCCGCCGCCGGGACCTCGTCCGCCAGCGAGAGGATGTCCTGGCGCGGATCAGGCGCCTGCCCGGCTTCGCCGATTTCCTCCGGCCGCCGGCCTTCGCCACGCTGCGGGACGCTGCCGCGCAGGGACCCGTCGTGATCGTCAACGTCAGCGGGTACCGCTGCGACGCGCTGGTCGTGACGGCCAGCGGGGTCCAGATCACCAGGCTGCCCGGGCTCACCGGTGCCGGCGTGGTGCCCCGCGTGGCGGCGTTCCTGGCCGCCGTGCGGCAGCCCGGCCCGGGACAGGCGATCACCCCGACCCTGGCCTGGCTGTGGGATACCATCGCCGCCCCGCTGCTGCCCGTCCTGACGGCGGCCTGCGCCGGTTCTCACGCGGGCCCGGCCGGCCAGCGTCCCCGCATCTGGTGGTGCCCGACCGGCCCGCTGACGTTCCTGCCCCTGCACGCGGCCGGCCGTCACGACCGGGCCGGCGAGTCGGTCCTCGACCATTTCATCTGCTCCTACACCCCGACGCTGCGCCTGCTCCGGTACGCGCGGGCCCGGGCCGGCGTGACCGGCGGCACCGGCAAGCCCCTGGTCGTGGCGTTGCCGGAAACCCTGCCCAACGCCGCCGTCGAAGCCGATTTCTTCGCCGGGCTGTTCCACCCGGCCAGCCAGCTACGGGGATCCGGCGCGACCGTCAGAGCCGTGCGGCACGCGCTGCAGCAGAGCCCGCCGCTGGCGCATTTCGCCTGCCACGGCCAGCAGGAGATCACCGACCCCTCGGCGGGATGCCTGTGGCTCCATGACGGGAAGCTGGGCATCACCGACATCGCCGGGCTGCGCCTCGAGGCGGCCGAGCTCGCGTACCTGTCGGCCTGCGAGACGTCCACCGGCGGCATCCAGCTCTCCGACGAGGCGATCACCCTCGCCACCGCGTTCGCGCTGGCCGGGTACCGCCACGTGATAGGCACGTTGTGGAGCATCAGCGACCGCCACGCGCCGAACGTCGCCCGCCACGTCTACCAGTGCCTGAAGCGCCCCGCCGACGGCGGCATGGAAGTCGGCGGCACCGGCGCGGCCCTCGACTCCGCCGTCCTGGCACTGCGGGAAAAGCAGACCCAGCCGTGGCTGTGGGCCTCGTACGTCCACCTCGGGCCGTAGGGACCACGCCCAGGTCCCGCCGGTCGAGGCGGAGGGGCCGGGAACAGCTGGTCCGTTCGGTCAGAATCTTTCGGACCTAACCAGCGTAAGAAGACGATTGTCAAGCGATCCGGGAAGACTTCGGTTGCTGGTGCGGTGATGGTCGTGATCTGGGGTTTTGCTACGGGTGGCGCCGGTGTTCACGGAGTGGCGCCAGAATGCGGGTCCGGGGGACGTGAGTGCGGGCATGGCGGAGTTCCGCGGCGGCATGATGGTCGTGGTACCGCGCGGTCGGGTGCCCGGCCACCTGGGTCTTCTCGCTCCACGTAGTGCAAGCGGGCTCGGCGTGCCCGGCATGATGCGGGCACGCCTGCTCCTGCAGCGTTCAACCGAGCTGGTGAGAAAGCTCCAGGCGACCGGGGGAGAGCTGCCCAGGGTTAGGCACGGGGTTGGGTCCCCGACGGCCGTGCGGGCTTGCTCTCCCCCTCATCGGGAGGAAGGTCTAGGCGCTCATATATCGGGTGGTGGCGGGAAGGCGCTGGTCAGGCTGCCTCCGCTTGGGTGTGCGGGTCGTCGCGCCGGCTGGCGGGGCCGGAAGCGACGGCAGGATCCCAGCTGGTGTCGTGGACGACGATGCAATAGATCCAGCGCAGCAACGAGGCGGCGCACGCGACGCGGGCCTTGGCGCGCCGGGCGCGGGCCGCGGCCTGCGCCGCCTTGCCCTGCTGCGGTCCCGCGTCGGCCGCCGCGGTGTCCGCGGCGCGGGTCATCGCCTGGTACTTGGCCGCCATCACGGGGTTGAACTGGAGCATCGGCCATACCGCGCGCCAGACCACGAGCCGCAGGCCGGGCCGGCCGCGGCGGGAGATGTGCGCCTGCCCGGCGAAGGCCCCCGAGGCGTTGTCGGACGGGGACATGCCGGCGTGCTTGACCAGCGAGGATGAGTTGTCGTAGCGGTGCGGGTCGCCGGTCTCCGCCAAGATCGCCGCCGCGCCCACGGCGGTCAGTCCGGGGATGCCCGCCAGCCGGGACAGCCCGAGCTCATCCAGCACCGCCACCATGTCGGCCTCCACCGCGCCCAGCTGGGCACGGGTACGCTGCAGGTCACCCAGCTCGTCGGCGACCCGGCGGAGCAGGCCGCGGCGGGAGGAGACGACCACGCCCTCGGTATCGGTCAGCGCGGCGAAGACCCGGCGGCTGATCGGGCCGTGCGCCTTCTGGCCGCCCCAGCCGGGGACCGCGCCGCGGACCAGGGCAGTGAATTCCTGTTCCCCCATCGCCGCCAGCTTGCCCGGATCCGCGCCGCACCTGGCCGTCACTACCTGCAGCGCCGCCAGCCAGGTCACCGATTCCAGCGGCCGGGCGCACGTCTCGGTCACGGTCGGCCACGCGACCGACAAGAAGTCCCGGATACGCTGCGCCGACGCGGTCGCCGCGGTGATCAGCTGAGCCCGGCGCCGTCCCAGGTGCCGCAGGTGCGCCCAGGTCTCATCCAGCTCCTCCGGGACATAGCAATGCAGCTCGACCGCCAGCCGGGCGATCATCACGCAATCGGACTCGTCAGTCTTATGCCTGGTGAAGTCCTGCTGCTCGCGGGCGATATGGGATACCAGCGGCTGGATGCACACCAGCGGCAGCCCCCGCTCCGCGCACAGACGCTGCACCTGCAGCCACCGCGGCCCGGTCGGCTCGCACGCCACCGTCACTGGCCCGAACCCCTTCGCCCGGGCCTGCCCCACCGCCCAGTCCAGCGCCGCACCCAGCCGGAACGCCTTCACCCGCACCGTCTTGCGCGCCAGCACCCGCACATCGTGATCGATCACCGCCAGCGCCTGCTTATCCTCGGCCAGGTCGATGCCGATCACCGCGCCATCGCGCGGCAGCAGCTCCCGCAGCCGCTCCCGCCGCGCGTTCCGCCGCCGGTCTCCCCGCGTCATCCCGCTGCCGCCGCTACCCTTAGCCACAGAACGTCCTCCTCGCTGCGTTTGGGACACCAAGCCCGTACTACCGCACCAGGAGGACGTTCCTGTATCAACCTCATCTCCGCAGGACAACCGCCTCTAGCGCGTCGTCCTATTACTACGGCGGTTCACGCTCTGGCTGAGATCGCGGTCCGTGACCCATTCCGGCGTGAGCTGCCGCCTGGCGGCCGTGGCCGCCAGGCGGCAGGAACTCCGGCCCGGCTGGCCGGGAATCACGTGATCATCGGGGCGGGGCGGATGTACGCCCTGTACGCGGACCTGGCGGCGGAGAGCGTGGCGCATGGATTCGTGAACTATCGCGCTACACAGCTGCGGAACCCCGGGCTGAGGGAGTCCTATTGGCGTCATTTTCTTGCCGCGACGTCAGTCTCGCCCTGCGCGGCACCAGGGGGAAGGGGAGGAAGCCCTGCTTCAGCCAGTCCGGCCGGGTCCGGTTCGTGAGCCGTGCCAGTACCGGGCTGGGGGGCCAGGAGCAGGACCAGCGAGCGCGGCCTGACGGTCAGGTGATCGCCCGTGCCGATGTATGCCGGGCCGGCCGGCGTGCCCGTGTGGACCGTGCCGACGGTGCCGGTCGTGTCAGTGGCGCCAGCCGTGCCGAGCGTTGCGGTGTCAGCGCTGAGGTCGAAGCTGTCCAGTTCGGTGCGCCAGGAGCATGGCTTGCCTGTCTGGGGGATGGTGAAGGTGACAGGCCGCGGCGATCCGTTGACCAAGATGAGTACGTCATCATCGAGCATGGGCTGGCTGTGTGCGTCCAGGTCTGGTGCGACCGTGCCGTCGACGTAGGCGGCGACGGCTTTCCTGCCCGGGGATTGCCAGTGGGAGACGGTCATGGGATGGCCCTTTGGGGTGTACCAGACGACGTAGCCGGGATCGGCCAGGTAGCGGTCGCGGCGCAGCACCGGGTGCGCCCGGCGCACGGCGATCAGCCGGCGGGTGTAGGCGGTCAGGCCGGCGTCGGCGGCGTCCCAGTCGACCCAGGACACCGGGTTGTCCTGGCAGTAGGCGTTGTTGTTGCCGCCCTGGGTGCGGCCGAGCTCGTCGCCGCCCAGGATCATCGGCACCCCGCGGGACAGCAGCAACGTGGCGAGCAGCGCGCGTGACTGGCGGGCGCGCAGCGCGAGGATCCGGGGGTTGCCGGCCGGGCCTTCCGCGCCGCAGTTCCACGACCTGTTGTCGCTGGTTCCGTCCTGGTTGGCCTCGCCGTTGGCCTGGTTGTGCTTGCGGTTGTAGGAGACCAGGTCGCGCAGGGTGAACCCGTCGTGCGCGGTGATGAAGTTGACCGACGCGGTTGGCCGGCGGCGAGCCGGGCCGTACAGGTCCGAAGACCCGGCAATCCGGGTAGCGAAGTCGGGCAGCACCTGCTCGCTGCCGCGCCAGAAATCGCGGACGGTGTCGCGGTAACGGCCATTCCACTCGCTCCATGGGGCCGGGAACCGGCCCACGCCGTAGCTATCCGGCTGGCCGATGTCCCACGGCTCGGCGATCAGCTTGACCTGGCAGATGACCGGGTCCTGCGCGACGATATCGAAGAACGCGGCCCGCTGGTCGAAATCACCCCGCTGCCGGGCCAGCGTGGTGGCCAGGTCGAAGCGGAAGCCGTCCACGTGCATCACGCTGACCCAGTAACGCAGCGAGTCGGCGATCATGCGCAGGCACGCCGGGTTGCCGGCGTTGACCGAGTTGCCGGTGCCCGTGGTGTCCACGTAGCGGCGCAGGTCACCGGGCACGAGCCGGTAGTAGCCGGGGTTATCCAGCCCGCGGAAGCACAGCGTCGGGCCCAGGTGGCCGCCCTCGGCCGTGTGGTTGAACACCACGTCAAGCAGCACCTCCAGCCCGGCCGCATGCAGCGCCCGGACCATCGCCTGGAACTCCGCGACCTGCCCGCCCGCACGGCCGGCCCGCACCGCCGCGGAGTAGCCGTCGTGCGGGGCGAAAAAGCCGATGGTGTCGTAGCCCCAGTAGTCGACCAGGCCGCGCCCGGCCAGATCCCCGGTGGTGACGAACTGGTGGACGGGCAGCAACTCGACCGCCGTCACCCCGAGCCCGGCCAGGTACTCCACCACCGGCGGGCACGCCAGCCCCGCGTACGTTCCGCGCAGCTGCGCAGGCACGTCACGGCAGGCCCGGGTGAACCCCTTGACGTGCAGCTCATAGATGATCGTGTCCCGCAAGGGCGTGCCGGGCGGCCTGTCGCCACCCCACGCGAACGACGGATCAGCAACCAGCGACCGCGGCACCGACGGTGCCGAATCCAGGTCGCTGCGCCCATCGGGGTCACCCGGCGGATAGCCGAGCACGCTGTCCCCCCACACCAGCTGACCCGCGGTCGCCTTGGCATACGGGTCAAGCAACAGCTTCGCCGGGTTGCACCGCAGCCCCCGCGCAGGGTCATACGGCCCGGTCACCCGGTAGCCATACCGCTGGCCGCTGCCAACCCCCGGCACGAACCCGTGCCAGACGCCGCCATCGAACCCCGGCAGCGGCAGCCGGGTCTCCACGCCACCCTCATCGAACAGGCACAGCACCACCTGCTCGGCTATCTCCGATACCACCGCGAAATTCGTCCCGGCCTCACCAGGCGTAGCGCCCAGCGGCCACGGCCGCCCTGACCAGACCTCCATGCCAGCTCCCGCACATCCTGCGCCGCCACGGCGACTGCTGCCGGTGCCCAGCGCGTCGCGGTGTTCCCGCCGCCATCAGATCCGCTAGCCCCTGTGCCGATCAGCGCCCCTGTCGCCGTTTCTCCTGCATGGCTCCTTCCTGTTTCCTTCGCTCACTGCCCTCAATCCTGCCCTCCCGCCGTCGGCGCTGGAGCTTCAGACGCGGCCAAGATCGGGACCGGCTACGACACATGGCCGCCTTGACAAGACAACCCTGCTGGCGTGATCGGGACCTAGGTCCCATCGACTGGTGGCCATCGCTGCTGGCCGGCCCACTTGCCCCAGGCCCACCTGGGTATGAGGTGAAAGCGATGGCTGGCTACGACACCTCCGTCGTCAGAGGGCAAAGGCAGGAAGTGATGCGAGGTGAAGCGCTGCGGAAAAACGCACCTGAAATGTTGCCGGACGCCCGGGAAGGCCGAGCACAGGCCGCCGATAGTCCTGTAACCCAGAGTTACCTTTGCGGGCATGTGCACCAGTCACGAGACCAGGCCGAGCAGTGCGCCAGGGCACTGGCTGCGCGGCTCAGCTCAAAGCCCATGCCGTCTGATTACTACCTGGGCTGATCCCGGGGAAGGGCCATATCTGGGTGACCGTTCCTCTGCCGGCACCGGATCCGCCTGCGCGTAGTCTCCGCTCGCGGGCACGTCTTCCTGACCACCGGCCTGTCCGATCTTGTGCTCGCCTGCCGTGAGCATCGCGAGCACGGATCGATCTTTCATGTGGCGATCGGTCGCCGCCATGACCGCCTGTGCGGATTCACGGTCGCTGCCGCTACGGCTCAGGGACCCGGGGTGGAATTTGAAGGCCGACCGCCGTGCCTGGGGTAATGGGCACAGATTCGGCGTGCCAGATGTCGCGGCAGTAGTCGCGGACTGTCCGGTCGGAGGAGAAGAAACCCGAGCGCGCGGTGTTCAGGATCGACATCCGGGTCCACCGTCCCTGATCGGCCCAGGCTGCCCCGGCCCGGTCGTGGCAGTCGATGTAGGACCGGTAGTCGGCCAGGACCATGTACTCGTCCCGGTCGAGCAGTGAAGCGATAACCGGCTCGAATGCCTGGCGGTCGCCGCCGGAGAAGGCGCCGGAGGCGACTGCGTCGACGGCTGCCTTGAGTTCGCCGTCGCTGTCGTAATAGGTCCGCGGGGAGTAGCCCGCTTGCAGGAGGGCGGCGGCCTCCCCGGCGGTGAGGCCGAACAGGAAAAAGTTGCCGGCGCCGACCCGGTCGCGGATCTCGATGTTGGCGCCGTCGAGAGTGCCGACGGTGACGGCCCCGTTGAGAGCTAGTTTCATGTTGCCGGTGCCAGATGCCTCCTTGCCGGCCAGGGAGATCTGCTCGGAGATATTGCCGGCCGGAACTACCAGCTCGTTGACCGAGACGTTGTAGTCAGGCAGGAAGACGACCTTGACCCGGCCGGCGACGTCCGGATCGGCGTTGACCACGGATGCGACCGAGTTGATCAGCTTGATGACGCGCTTGGCCTGCTGGTAGCTGGGCGCTGCCTTCGCGGCGAAGATGACCGTGCAGGGCGTGACGGCGGCGGCCGGATCGGCCTTGATCCGGTGGTAGAGGGTGACGACATGCAGCAGTTTGAGGAGCTGGCGCTTGTACTCGTGCAGCCGTTTGACCATCACGTCGAAAACTGAGCCGGGGTCGACGGTGACCCCGGTGACGGCATGGGCATGGACGGCCAGGTCGAGCTTGTTCAGCCGCTTGACCTCGCGCCACTGCTCGCGGAACTCGGCATCGCCGGCGAACGCCTCCAGCTCTTGCAGCCGGTCCAGATCGGTCAGCCATTGTTCGCTGCCCAGCCGGGCGGTGATCAGGGCCGACAGGCGCGGGTTGGCCAGGCGCAGGAACCGGCGAGGGCTGACGCCGTTGGTCTCGTTCAGGAACTTCCCGGGCCACAGGTCCGCGAGGTCGCGCAGCGTCGTCTGAGCCAGCAGCCGGGACTGCAGCCCGGCCACGCCGTTGACGGCGAAGCTGCCCAGGGCCGCCAGGTTGGCCATCCGCACCCGGCGCTCGGGGACCTCCTGGATCAGCGATACCCGGGCGATGCGCCCGCCATCGCCCGGGTACCGGGCGCGCACGTCGTTCAGGAAGGAGTGATTGAGCGCGTAGATGATCTCCATGTGCCGGGGCAGCAGCCGCTCGAAGATCGGCACCGCCCACGTCTCGAGCGCCTCGGGCAGCAGCGTGTGGCAGGTGTAGGCGAAGGTACGGCGGGTGATCGACCAGGCCTGCTCCCAGCCGACCCCGTTCTCATCGACCAGCAGCCGCATGAGCTCGGGTATCGCTAGCACCGGATGGGTGTCGTTGAGCTGGATGACGACCTTGCCGGGAAAAGCCTCCCAGTCGCTGTTGCGGAACCGGAACCGGCGGATGATGTCCCGCAGCGAGCAGCAGACCAGGAAATACTGCTGCTTGAGCCGCAGCTCCCGGCCGGCTGGCGTGCTGTCGCTGGGATACAGGACCTTGGTCAGGTGCTCTGAGCGCATCCGGGCCTCCACGGCCTCCGCGTAGCGACCGGCATTGAACAGGTCCAGATCGAACGACTCCCGGGCTGCCCGCGCCTGCCACAGCCGGATGATGTTCACCGTCTCGGTGCCATAGCCCGGGACCAGCATGTGACTGGGCTCGCCGCGCACCGTCTCCCCCGGCACCCAGCGGGCCCGCAGACCACCCTGATCATCGTCCACAGGCTCGGTATGGCCATAAAAGCCGACTATCTGGCGATCGTCAGGGGCGGGGAACTCCCACGGGTTGCCGTAGAAGGCCCAGTCGTCGGGATGCTCAACCTGAAAGCCATCCTCGAAGGCCTGCTTGAAGATCCCGAGCTCATACCGGATGCCATAACCCACCGACGGGATGTCCAGGGTCGCCAGCGAATCCAGCAGGCAAGCGGCCAGCCGCCCGAGCCCCCCGTTCCCCAGCCCCGGCTCCACATCGCGAGCCTCTAGAGCATCAACGGAAACGCCGAAGCTGGCAAGCGCCTGACGGGCCAGGTCGGCGGTGCCGGTGTACAGGACGTTCTGGCGGAGCTGGCGCCCCAGCATGTACTCCGCCGACAGGTAATAGACAAACTTCGGGTTGGTCACATAATGCGCCTCGGCCGTCCTGGCCCGCCGCTCCGCGAGGCGGTCACGGATGGTGACAGCCAAAGTCCAGTAGGCGTCGGCCAAGCTCGCCGACTCAACCGTCGTTCCCCTCTCGTAACACAGGTTGTCAGCGAGGTCTTGCGCGAAGCCAGCCACCGTGCCGCCTGCCCGCCGCGCCCGCGGTCTCGGACCTATAGAACTCACCAGCCGAATGTAACCCCAGCACAAGCCAGACAGGCCACACGCCTGCCTGCCGAACGGGACCCGGTGACACGCACGCATGGTACGCGGCTAGCCAGCGCACGGGCTTGCCGGCCCGGCACGCTGACAGTATGCGTGCAGCCCAGCTGGTCGGCTGCTGACGCGGGGGTCGTCCCAGGCCGGCGCGATCGGAAATCGTCGCCACCGACCCGCCGTCGATCGCGCTGCCGCCTCCGTCGCCGCCCGGGCCTTGATCGAGGAGAAGGTGGGTTCGATGCGAGCGCTTTACCTGACCTGGGCCAGGACGGGTTTCACGATCCTTTCCGCCGTGCTGCTGACCGGCTTGGCGCTGTCGGGCTGCGCGTCGTCGCACGCGCCGCCGGCGCCCGCGACATCGACAGCGGCACCGGCAACCACACCGGCACTGTCGGTCACCCCGGGTCAGCCGATGACCCCGGCGCCCCCGGGCGGGCCGGTCCCGGGCGGGTTCACCGCGACGTCGGTCACGTTCGTCTCGGCGCAGCAGGCCTTCGTCCTCGGCACGGCGCCTTGCTCAAGCGCGGTGTGCACGTCGATCGTCCGCACGCTTGACCGGGGCGCGAGCTGGCGCGGGCTTCCGGCGCCAGTGGTCCCGCTGTCCGCGCCCGGCGGAACCGGCGTGTGGGGCATCCGCTTCGCGACGCCTGAGCACGGGTTCGTGTTCGGTGACGGGCTTTGGGAGACCTCTGATGGCGGGCAGCACTGGGCCAGCGCGGCCTACCCGGCGGTTCGATCCTGTCCCTGGCCGCCATCGACAGGCAGGTGCTGGCGCTGACGGCCACCTGCTCGGTGCAAGCAGGCTGCGCCCAGCCCGAGACGTTGTGGCGCCGACCGCTGGCCGGAGGCACGTGGAGCCAGGTCACGCAGGTGACCGCGTCCGGGGCCGCCGATCCCACCGACATGATCGCCACGCAGGCGGGCATGGCCGCGGTGCTCGACGGCCACGATGTCGTGGTCACCAGTGACGGCGGTATCACCATCACGCGGCACCTCACCGCGTGCATGACGGCAGCCCCCACGCCGGAATCCTCGGTCGCGGTGATCGCGCCGGACGGGCTGGCGCTGATGTGTATCGGCCAGGGGTTCATGGGTCACACCGTCAAGACGGTCTACACCAGCAGCGACCTCGGCGCCACGTGGGTCAAGATGGGGATGCCCCCGACTGCGGGCGACGGCGGCGCCATCGCGGCGGCTAACCCCCGCCAGCTGGTGATCGCCACGGCCAGCGCCGCGAGCTGGCTCGACTATTCAGGTGACGGCGCCGCGCAATGGCGGACGGTGGTTCGCGCTCACCTTCAGATCGCGGTCCGCTGACCTTGGAGCTGAACTCGTTCATGAACGCGGCGATCCCCGCCTCGCAGGCGGTGCCCGGCAGCCACAGTCCGGCCGCCCCGGGCACCACCGCGACCGCGGGCTGCGGCGGGAATCTGTGATGGTTGACCTAGGGTACGCCGGCCAGCACACTGGCGACAGGATCTGGCGGCCCCGGAAGGGGTGAATCGCGTTGAAGCTGGTCACGTACGCGTCGGATGGTGCCGAGCACCTGGGGGCGCTCATTTCAGGGGAAAATGTCCTTGATCTTAGCCATGCCGCCGTCCTGCGTGGCCTGGCCGGCGTGCCGTCGTCGATGATCGAGCTTCTCGGCGACTGGGAGCGGGGCTTGCCGCTGGTCGCCGGGCTGGCCGCCGGTCCGCCCGGCGGCG
>Ga0335081_10009798_pt1 | contig 15445 bp, 12 predicted proteins | sample Lox_Sample_35_FD_206713 | JGI IMG/M metagenome (GOLD analysis project Ga0335081, IMG submission 206713) | Soil microbial communities from Loxahatchee National Wildlife Refuge, Florida, United States - Lox_Sample_3.5 | ecosystem: Environmental > Terrestrial > Soil > Wetlands | place: USA...
TCCAAACTCGCGGCGGGCCGCCTGCGTCGCTTCTTCCCGCGACATGCCGTCGGCCATCAGATCGTCGGCTTTTTCCGCGAGGTGCTCTTCGATCTCAGCCGAGAGATCGCCGTAAAGACGGCGGCGCGTAAACGATTGCTTGATCCACTTCATAGTTCACCCGGTGCCAACACCCGCGTTATGCCTTCCAGCATCCGTTCAAAGCTTGAGACCTCGCGATCCAAGTGCCTCGCGCCGGCTGGCGTGATTTTGTACGTTCGAACACGGCGATTGGTGGAAGAAACGCCCCACTCGGCCTTCACCAGCCCCTCTTTCAACAGGCGCTGGAGCGCGGGATACAATGAGCCTTCTTCAATCTGAAGCAGGTCGTTCGATGTGCGCTTAATGTGCTGGGCCAGCGCGTAGCCATGCAAAGGCTGGAGCTTCAGCGTTCGAAGGACCATCATTTCCAGCGCGCCGCGAAAAAGGTCGCGCTGTTCCTGCTGTTCCGGCTTTTTCATACCGCCAAACCTCCAGACTATTCTGACACATGCCTAGCATAACATAGTGTTTAGCGATTGTCAAGACCTGGTTTCAGATTCCGTGGCGAGTCAGGGAGTGAATAGTGGTTGGGTTGGGAAGGTAAGCGAAACCGTAAGAACGAAAGTCCTTTGCACCTCACTTGGTCTCGTGGCTTTCCTCTTCGACCACCCAGCGTCGCAGCTTCAGAATGTCGGCGGCGCGCGCCACCCCAATCGGCTTTTGACTGCTGGCGTTGTCCAGCAGGATCACGGTTTCAGCATTGCGGGTGATCATGGCACGCGTGACTCCGTCAACCGTCTCGCCGGGATACGCGATCACATAGTCGTTTCGTGCAACCGCGCGGATTTTGATCGCTTCCTGGCCGAACTTCAGTAGGTCGTGGGCCTCCACCACTCCCACCAGACGGCCGTCGTTCTCAACCACCGGGAAGACGTCGCCACTCTCGATCGGGACCTCACGCACGACCGCCGGCACTTCCTGGTCGGCGCGAATGGCGGTGAACTTCTTGCCCATCACCGCGTCAATCCGCGACCGCATCAGCACCGGGACGGAGTAGTCTTGCGAGACAATGAGGCCGCGCTTGATGAGTTTGCCGGTCATGATGGACTCGGCGCTGAAGAGGCGCACGCAGGCATCCGAAATCATGCAGCAGACGACCAGTGGCAGCAGCGAATTGGGGTTCCGGCTGAGCTCGAACAGGAACACGATGCTGGTGAACGGGGCGCGGGCGATACCTGCGAACACTGCCGCCATGGCCACCAGCGCGTAGAGCGCCGGATCGGTGACGAAGCTGGGGAAGAAGTGATGCCAAGCGACGGCGTACGCTGCACCGACGCCGCCTCCCACGATGAGTGAAGGCGCGAAGACGCCGCCCGTGGTCCCCGAGCCCAGCGAGATCACCAGCGCCCAAAACTTGGCGATGGAGACGCCGAGCAACTTGCTCACCGAAAGCTGATCGTTCAGCATGGCCCGAATGGTATCGTAGCCGGTGCCGAAAACCTGCGGATAGAAGTAGCCGATAATGCCAAGCAGCAGCGCGCCCGCAGTGGGCGCCCAGATCGCGGCTGGCTTAATCGGGAAATGGTCGAACCAATCTTCCAGCCAGTACAGGACCTTGATCATAAAGATCGCGATGATTCCCATGATGGCGCCCATCAGCGCGAACAGCCACAACTCTTGCATGCTCTTGAGAGCGAATGCCGGCGTGGGGAAGAGCGAGTTCCAGCCGCGGAAGTGGACCGCAACCGTGGTTGCCACGGCAGAAGAGATCGCTACCGGGACGAATGACCGGGCACGAAACTCAAAGAGCAGCAACTCGATGGCTACCAAGACGCCGGCAAAGGGCGCCAGAAAGGTGGCTGCCATCCCGGCCGCCGCGCCTGCCGCCAAGAGCACGCGCCGCTGGTAAGGCGTGAGCTTGACCAATTGCCCGAAGATCGAGCCGAACGCGGCCCCCGTTTGAATGATGGGTCCTTCGGCGCCGAAGGGCCCGCCGGTGCCGATGGCGAAGGCGGTGGCGATCGGCTTCAGAATTCCGACTCGCATCCGCACCCGGCTCTTACCGATCAGGACCGCTTCCATGGCCTCCGGGATACCGTGACCTTTGAGCGTCGGCTCCCAATAGTGGACCATCAACCCGACCAGCAACCCGCCGATCGGCGGAATCAGAATCACCCATGCGCCCAGGTGATTGCTAACCGGGTAGGTGATGGCCCACGACCACCGGCCGAAAAAGAAAAGATTGGTAAACAGATAGATCAACTCGAGCAGGCCCTGCGCTACGAGGCCCGCAATGAAGCCGACCACGGCGGAATAAGCCGAGATCTTGACGATGCTGGGATCGAGAGCGACGCCGAATTCGCGAAACCATTTGCGACTGGCGGGCGCGAGGGGGACCGCTGCGGTTGCCTCAACGGGCGTCGCTGCGGGCGGCCCGATCGACGGATCACGGTCGGCAGTCTTCAAGTTGTTCATTGGTCTAAGTCCCTGGGGTTTGGGGGATCGTCTTTGGCTGGGCTTTGGCAACTGTCAGCAGTCGCGCCTGTACTCGCGCCAGCTCTTCGCGGTGGAGGCCGGCCAGCTTCTCCAGTATCGCCAGTCCCTTCCCGGTGGGGAAGACGCGCACAAACCGCCGGTCGCCGGCTCCCGGCTCCTTGCGCACCAGACCGCGGCGCGCGGTGCGTTCCACCAGGCCGGCGACGGCGTTGTGGCGCTCCTGTAGAAACTCGCTTAACTCAGAGATCGTTGCCCAGCCGCGCCCCGTGTAGCCCGCTACGCCCAGCAACAACTGGTGCTGCTGCGGCGTCAGGCCTGAGGCACGCGCCGCCTGCTCGCTGAAGCGCAGAAAGCGCCGGAGCTGGTACCGGAACCAGGCTTGGCGCCGAATCAGCGGATCGAGGGCAGGCTTCCCCGCGTTCGATCGCTGCAGTGCACCCATATGAGAATTATATCACAATGCGATCTATTGAAACGACGAATGCCCTTTTCGCCAGACTTAGACTAAGGCCAGCGATCCCTTAATGACTCTGCCTGCTCTTTAGCCGCCTGAATCCTTCTTCAACTGCTCTGCCGCCTGCTCCAGAGTTGTCTCGGGTGGAACCAGCCTGTAATCGGTGTAAGTGTCGCTTTCTCGGATGGCTATAGTTTTGAAGAACAAGGCCTTGCCGCTCATTTGAACATCAAGCGCTTTCAACTCCCAATCACCGGGGGCTACTTGTTCCGACACGACGGAAAACGTGCCGCCCTGGTTCAGATGGCCTAGCAGCCCGCCCCAAAAGTTGACGCGCGTCGTCAGGCGACCGTTGATTCTGACGAGGCGCTTCTGCTTGACGTCGAGGACAGTGGTTCCTTGCAAATGACATAGCGCTTGGGCCTCATATCCGGACGGATGGAAAGCTGGATTGGGCGCGAAATTCAGTGTCACCAGGTCACCCTGCTCGCCTTCGTTCTGGTAGCGGAAGGCATCGGGCAGCAGTTCCAAGAATTTCCTCTCTTCGCGGGCATCTGCGGCTTCTTTCTTCTGAGATTCCTGAATGGCATTCGGGGACTCGATCAGCTTCTGTATGCGCTCATCTTCCGCCTGGCGCTGCCTCGGGCCCAGCGGGCGACCATTAACCGCCAAGAGGCGATGGATGGTTCCATATTTGGTCTGGCAGTATTCGAGCAGCACCTGCTGGCCATGACGCTCAGTCAGATCGCGATAGCTCCATAGATTGGTCTCGTTGAGTTCAGCCTGAATCTCGTGGTGCATAACTTCTCGCACCAACTGGTCGGGAGTGGTCTCGGGGTCGGCCGCCGGCCTGAAAAGCGGCGACGGCTTCACAGCCATCACCGCGAGAAAGAGAAACAAAATGCAGCGCGAGCTTGCTGCTGAAGACGACGGCCTCATACAACAATTAGAGCATACTGCGATCTGTTTGGTGGCGGGCGAAACCCAAATTTGGGACTTTAAGACGCATTACGGGTCCGACTTGTTGCCCTTGGGCTTTTTGCTGTAGCGCTCGAGCATGGCGCTTGCTATTTCTGGGGAAGACGGCCAAATCCCGCCTGGCGCCCCGGCGTGTCGTTGGTATTTCGCGAGCGCCTCCGGGTCCGGCTGGACAGGCTTTCCGGCGTCGAGAAACACAAAGCCAACCGCATCGCTTGGAATGCGACTGATGAATCGTTCCGCCTCTTCAATCATGCGGCGGATCCGCTGATGAAGGCCGGGCACGTCAATGGGTCGGTCAGTCGCCAAGACGCGAAATTCTTCCGCCGTGAACCGGCTGTGCCGCGTGATTTCGGCCAGCATCTCTTCGGGAGATAGGCCAGGGAAGCGCCCCACAGCGGCGCAGATCACGGCGCCGAGAGGAAGAATGTTTTCATGGATGGTCACAAGGTCGACGATGTCACGAGGCTCCCGGCGGTCGGCGGCTGCTGCTGCCTTGTTTGTGGCTAGGTCGACTGGGTGGAGTACGTAACCAAAAAGCTCGTCCCGTTGCGTGGGGAAAAACCGAAAGGCGCTATCGTGAACCCACTCGAGCCGCATCTTGTCGCCAAGACCTTCAACTTCCGCGTCGCGCTTGCCGGTCACGATCTTTTTCCACGAGAGCTCAAGTCCGGCGTCGGTCAAAGCCTTTGCGTCGGCTTGTGCGGCGGCTTCAAGCCGTTGCTCCGAATCCTGGAAAATATCGATGTCGGCGGAAAAGCGCGGGCCTTCGCGGTTCACGGCGACGCCACCCGCGATATAGCTGTCGGGGCTGCGTTCCGCAGCCAGTACACGAAGCACCTGGGATTGGAGTTTAGTGAGGGGCACGGCAGACACTCTCGATCTGTTCCGCCAGGCGCCGCCCTTCCATCCCGCCATGTGTTCGCAATGCTCTGGTGATCGCCAAAGCGTCGGCAGGGGTAGGGTGCTCGATGGGGCGCATGTTCCACAACGCTCGCGTCCCGTAGTCCGCAAAAGCGCGGCGGTAGAGGGTCACGAAAGTTTCGGTTTCGGGCGGCGCGTCGTTCATAGTCTCATTCTCAGCATAAAACACGGAGCGGGTCTGCATGCCCTGTTCGGCGGCAGGCTCTTCTTGCCACTGGTTCTGCCGCATGCGTGGGGCGGCGCGGCGCCTTCCTCTTCAGTGCGCAAGCGGTTCCTCGGGGACATGCTGACGTGGTACCTTGATTTTGCTCTCGTCCTTGCGGGCCTGCGCAAGGTCATTGGCAAGCTGCATCCGTAACCACGTTTCCGGCGTGCTGCCGAATGCCTTCGAGAGTCGGATCGCCATCTCCGGACTGATCGCGGACTTGCCGTTGATGACGTTGTTGAGCGTTTGCCGGGTGACGCCGAGAACCTTTGCCCCCTCAGTGGCGGAGAAGCCGAGGGGTTCGAGGCAAGCATTCCTGACAATACGTCCGGGGTGTGCTGGATTTTTCATAGGCACGATGTGTTTTCTTCCTCCGTTTCCTTGCCCTCTTGTGGTTAGTGGCCAGGCTCAGAAGAGCAAGCGAGGCTGCCCCATCATCGCTCCCGAGAGCTCCAATGCTGAGGCCGGATGGGATGCACGCTTTTGGGCTCCGAATGCAGTTGTCGTCGGCATGCATCAGTTCCTCACCGGGACTGTTGGCAAAAAGTACCTTCGCTCGGAGTTGGCCATATCGCTTGAGCACCCCATCCGTAACCTTGACTTCGAAGGCACGAAACGTGCCCATGCTGGCACAACTGGAATGGGGTGGAACCTGAACGGCGATAAGCAGCCGGGAAGAGTCTTCCACCCACTTGATAGCCACCACGTTCGGACGTTCGGGATCGAAGCACGTGGGAACGAATAACCTGCGGCCATTAGGGATTGGCTCGTTCTCTTGCAGTCCCGATTTGCCGACATAAAAAACCTTGACGTGATACGTTCCAACGAGGCCACCGTCGCTATACGTTACAAAAAAGCCTAGGAGTCAGGCGACCACGCAACCTCGGAATTAACCAGGTATCCGATTCTGGTTTTGTATTCCTTGCCGTTCGCTTGAACTCTGACTCGATGGATTTCATTTGAATAAGGAATCGTATTCGCCTTGACGATAAGAGCCTTTGTGCCGTCGGGCGACTTAGCAATAAAGTTGCTGCTCCGAGCTGCCCATACCGGAATTGCCAAGCGTGAGAACACGCCGCCCGGCTCCTGTGCAACTGCCGGGTCCGTGAGCAACATGGCCGCGACGACGATGACCTTGATTTGCATACGACCACTATTGTAGAGCTGTACAGGTCCTTCCGAGAAGTGGAACGACTGGGGGCTTGACAAAAATACCCCTCCTGACGCACAATCTCACATAGGCGAAGAAAAAGCGAAAGTACACACGCGCCGGAAGCGATCTGCTCCGGGGCTTCCGCTCGCCATTGGGAGAGCACTGCGATGAAAGCCGCTCTGATCCGGGCTCAGGTGGAAGCGGCGCTTGAGGGCCGCGGCGTCCTTTCGCCTTTTACCGATCGCCCACAGCAGACCATCGAAACCGTCCCCACCGGGGTCGCCCTCCTGGACGCGCTCACCGGCGGCTTGCCGCGCGGCGGTCTCACGGAAATTTTCGGGCCGGACTCCTCCGGGCGCACCAGTCTGCTGCACGCGATCCTGGGGAGCGCGACCGGTCGCAAAGAAGAGTGTGCGCTGGTGGACGCGAGCGATACGTTCGACCCCTGGTCGACGCCGGCCGCGGGCGTGGACCTGCGGCGGCTGCTCTGGGTGCGCTGCGTCAATCTGGAGCAGACCCTCAAGGCGACGGACCTCTTGCTGGCCGGCGGCGGGTTCGGTCTGGTGGCTGTGGACCTGGGCAACGTTCCTCCCCAGCTGGGGCGCCGGGTACCGCTCGCCTCCTGGTTCCGATTCCGTCGTGTCGTGGAGCACACCCCGACCATGCTGGTCTTTCTGGAGCGGGAGCCTTACGCCAAAACGTGCGCCACTCTCGTGCTCCGTTTGGAGCCGGGGTTCGAAACTCGAAATTCGAAACTCGAAATTCGCCAGAGTGCTCCTTCCGTTACTCATGCTCGTTTGCTGCATGGTCTGCGGCCGAAGGTAGAGGTTGTGCGATCGCGTTTGCCGAATACAGCTATCAGCCATCAGCCATCAGCCGTCAGCCAGCAGCTATCAGTTTTCAGCCGTCGCGGATCAGCTCTGGGCACGAAGGGCCGACTCTTGCTGATGGCTGATAGCTGATGGCTGATAGCTGGTTTCAAAATGTTTGCCTGCATTTACATTCCCGATTTTCCTGTATGCGCGGTGACGCGCGGCGAGCCGGAGTTAGCCTCGCGGGCGGTGGCGATTGTGGACGGCACCCCGCCGGTGGCCAACGTGGTGGCGATGAACGAGCAAGCGCATGGCGCGGGCGTGAAGCTCGGCATGCCCAAGCTTACCGTGGCCGGGATCGATTCCGTGGCAGTCCGGCATCGCTCTCCCGCCGCCGAAGCGTCCACCCACGCTGCGCTGCTCGATTTGGGGCTGGCCTTCTCGCCACGCGTCGAGGAGACGGCGCTCGATACCGTGGTGCTGGACCTTGCCGGGCTCGACCGGCTCATCGGCCCGCCGGAAGAGGCGGCCCGCCGGTTGGCGAAGCGGGCCTTGGAGCTTGGGCTCGACGCCAACACTGCCCTTGCCGCCAATCCGGATGCGGCCGTGCACGCGGCTCGCGGTTTTCCCGGCGTGACCCTGATCCCTGCCGGTGAAGAAAGTGAGCGGCTTGGACCTTTGCCGATCGAAGTCCTGGCACCGCCGCCGGAGACCTTGGATACGCTTCGTCGCTGGGGTGTACACACGCTGCGGGCGCTAGCGGCGTTGCCGACGCCCGAACTCTCGGAGCGGCTGGGGCAACTCGGCGTTACTTTGCAGAAATTGGCGCGCGGCACCACTTCACGCCCGCTGGTTCCCGCTGAAGCCACGCTCCGGTTTGAAGAGGCCATGGAGCTGGAATATCCCATCGAGTTGCTCGAACCGCTCGCTTTCATCCTGGGCCACCTCCTCGACCGGCTCTGTGCGCGATTGACCGCGCGCTCACTCGCGGCCAATGAGATTCGACTGCAGTTGGGGTTGCAGTCGTCAGTTGCGAATTCGAAACCGGAAACTGGAAATTCGAAATTCGAATCTGGTGTCAGCCCGCGTAGCGGGCGGAATAATGTAGCCCACGGCTTGAGCCGTAGGTGGGAGGAACCCTCCCTCACCCCCGTCCCCTCGCCCGCCCGCGCGGGAGAGGGGTACCGAAGGCGGGATGAGGGCCTCGAAACCCAGGGCTTGCGCCCTGGGCTAAGTTATTCCACCCCTGACGGGGCTAGTCCCCAGTCCCCGGTCCCTAGTCCTTCTTCTTCGCAATCGTCAATCGTCAATCGTCAATCGTCAATTCGCCTTCCCGTTGCCACCCGCAATTCCAAACTGCTTTTGAAACTGCTGCTGCTGAACCTGCAGTCGGACCCACCGCCGGCGCCGGTGGTGAAGGTGACTCTCCAGGCCGAACCCGTGAAGCCGCGCGTGGCGCAAGGCGAATTGTTTCTTCCCCTCTCACCCGACCCGGAAAAACTGGAGCTGACGCTGGCACGTATTGCCGGCGTGGTGGGGAAGGGAAATGTCGGCTCGCCGGAGTTGTTGGACACCCATAGGCCGGACGCGTTTCGGATGAACCCTTTTGGTTCGGGGTTCGAGACTCGAAAGCGGGAGTCGGGAGTCGGGAGTCGGGAATCGCAGAGAAAAACGGGACTCGGGATTCGGGATTCGGGGTTCGCAGAAAAAGACAGCCAACCGGCAGCTGTTTTCCGCGAGTCTCGATCTTCGTCTGCGAACCCCGAGCCCCCAACCTCGAATCCCGGCAGTCTCGCGCTGCGCGTGTTTCGCCCGCCGCTCGCGGCGAAGGTGCAAGTGCGGGACGTCCGTCCGGTGCGAGTGGACGCTTCGGAGGTGCGAGGCGACGTGATTCTGGCGGCCGGCCCCTGGCGCACTTCGGGCGATTGGTGGACGGACGAGCCGTGGGATCGGGAAGAGTGGGACGTTACAGTCTTGTCCGTGGTTCGTGGTTCGTGGCCCGTTGCCATGCATCGGGATTCGGGGTTCGGGGTTCGGGGTTCGCAGACCGCGCGCGCCGCACAACCAACGAAGAATGAATCCGCAGATTTTGCAGATTACGCAGATGAAAAAGGTGGAATAGAAAGGCAAGAAGGTCGGCAACATCTGCACAATCTGCAGATCGAGTCTTCGGTCTTTCGAACTAAAGAAACAACTTTGTGTCGCATTTATTGTGATCTCCGGAATGGGAGTTGGTTTGTTGAAGGCTTCTACGACTAATGTTGGTGGTTTATTGTGCGCAATCGATGGCCGAAGCATCGCCGCGAACGGCTTGGTGCTTTCTTGACTTTCGACTTTTGACTCTCGACTGTCAACTCTCGACCGTTGACTTCTTCCATGTACGTTGAACTCCACGCTCGTTCCGCCTTTAGTTTTCTGGAAGGCTCCTCGCTGCCGGAAGACCTGGTGGAGATGGGTGTGGCGCGGGGCCTGCCGGCGATGGCGCTTCTCGACCGCGACGGTGTCTACGGCGCGCCGCGTTTCCATCTCGCCGCGCAGAAGGCCGGCATCCGCGCTCACATCGGGGCGGAAGTCACCGCGACAGACGGCAGCTGCTATCCGTTGCTGGTGGCGACGCGCGCCGGATACCAGAATCTTTGCCGGCTCATCACCCGCATGAAGCTGCGCGCCGCGAAGGGTGAAGGCGCGGTGACCGAAGACGAGCTGGCCGAGCACTCTCAAGGATTGATTTGCCTTGTCGGGAGTCGGGACTCGCAGAATTGCCGATTGCCGATTGCCGATTGCCGATTGAAAGAATCTCAAATCCCCGACTCCCGACTCCCAACTCCCGACTCCCTCGTTCGCATCTTTGGCCGCGACAACGTCTACGTCGAGCTGCAGCGCCATTTTCATCGCGACGAAGAGGCGAGCAATCAAGCCGCGATCGAGATGGCCCGCCGCCTGCGCCTTCCTTTGCTGGCCACCAACGGTGTGTGCTATGCCAGTCCCGAGCGGCGCCGGGTTCTGGATGTCTTCACCTGCATCCGCAACCATCGCCGGCTGGAAAATGCGGGGCGCCTCCTGGCCCGCAACTCCGAGCGCTACGTGAAATCGCCGGAGGAGATGGCGCGCCTGTTTGCCGACCTGCCGGAAGCGCTCGCCCACACCGTGGAGCTTTCCTCGCGCCTCGAGTTTACGCTCAACGACCTGGGATACGAGTTTCCACGCTACCCGACGCCGGATGGCGAGACGGAAATCGAGTTCCTGCGCCGCCGGACCGAAGAAGGCATGATCCGGCGCTACGGCACCCAAAACGAGCGAGCGCGGCGGCAGATCGAGCGCGAGCTGGCGCTGATCGAAAAGCTGAAATTGGCCGGTTATTTCCTCATCGTCTGGGACATCACCCAGTATTGCCGCGAGCACCATATCCTGGCGCAGGGCCGCGGCTCGGCGGCCAACAGCGCCGTCTGCTATTCGCTGGGGATCACCGCCGTCGATCCGGTGGGCATGGACCTGCTGTTCGAGCGCTTCCTTTCCGAGGAGCGTGGCGAGTGGCCGGACATCGATATCGACCTGCCTTCGGGCGACCAGCGCGAGCGCGTGATCCAATACGTTTACCAGCGTTACGGTGAGCGCGGCGCAGCGATGACCGCCAACGTCATCACCTACCGCGGACGATCGGCGGCGCGAGAGGTGGGCAAAGCGCTGGGGTTCGACGGCGAGACGCTCGACCGCCTCTCCAGCCTGGTGGGCGCCTGGGAGTATCACGACCCCAGCGACACGCTGGAGCGCCACTTTCGCGACGCCGGCCTGGACGTGGCGCATCCGCGTATCGGCAAGTTCTGCGAGCTGTGCCACGCGGTCCGCGATCTGCCGCGCCACCTCGGCCAGCACTCCGGTGGAATGGTGGTGTGCCAGGGACGGCTCGATTCGGTGGTCCCGCTGGAGCCGGCCACCATGCCCGGCCGCGTGGTGGTGCAGTGGGATAAAGAAGATTGCGCCGACATGAAGATCATCAAAATCGATCTGCTGGGCCTCGGCATGATGGCGGTGCTGGAAGAGTCGCTCGAACTGATCCGCGACCATTACCATGAGGAAGTGGACCTGGCGCACCTGCCCCAGGATGATGCGGCAGTGTACGACGCGCTGCAGCATGCCGACACCGTGGGCATGTTCCAGGTGGAAAGCCGGGCGCAGATGTCGTCGCTGCCGCGCCTGCGTCCGAAGCATTTCTACGACATCGTGGTGCAGGTGGCGATTATCCGGCCGGGGCCGATTGTGGGCAACATGGTGCATCCTTACTTGAAGCGGCGGCAGGGCCGCGAGCCGGTGAAGTATCCTCACCCGTCGCTCGAGCCGGTGCTCAAGCGCACGCTGGGCGTGCCGCTGTTCCAGGAGCAGTTGCTGCGCATGGCCATGATCGCCGCCGATTTCACAGGCGGCGAAGCCGAGGACCTGCGCCGCGCCATGGGCTTCAAGCGGTCGGAAGTGCGAATGAAGGAGATCGAAAAGAAGCTGCGGCGGGGCATGGACGCGAAGGGAATCACCGGCAAGGCGCAGGACGAAATTGTAGACTCCATCGCCGCCTTCGCCCTTTACGGCTTTCCTGAGTCGCACGCCGCCAGCTTTGCTCTCATCGCCTACGCCAGCGCCTATCTCAAATGTCATTACCCGGCCGCGTTCACCGCCGCCCTGCTCAACAACCAACCGATGGGTTTTTACAGTCCGGCGGTGATTGTGAAGGACGCGCAACGCCACCGGCTCAGGGTGAAGCCGATCGACGTGACGCGCTCCGGGTGGCGGTGCACTCTGGAATTGCCGATTGCCGATTGCCGATTGCCGATTGAAGACCAGCGATTCGGCGTTTGGGGTCCACGGCTTGTGGAGAACGACGGGGTTCGGTGCTTCTTCAATCGGCAATCGACAATCGACAATCGGCAATTCTGCGAGCCCCGACTCCCGACTCTCGTCTTCCTGCGGCTGGGAATGAACTATGTGAAGGGACTGCGCCAGGAGGCTGCCGAAGCCATTGTCCGCGAGCGCGGCGCTGGTCCATTTTTCTCGATTGACGATCTGGCCCAGCGTGTGCCCGAGTTGCGAAAGACGGAGTTGGTGACCCTGGCGGAGGTGGGGGCGCTGAATTTTGTCGGAGCTGGGAGCGCGGGCGTCTCGCCCGCTCTTGATCTTAATGCTCCAGCCTATAGACAGAAGAGCGGGCGAGGCGCCCGCGCTCCCAGGCATCGCCGTGATGCTCTGTGGCAGGTGGAGCGGGCGGCGCGCCCGGCGGGAGAGTTGTTCGCAGATTCGGGGCAAAGGGAAATGGGGGAAGAGAAGATGGAGATGGAGACAACCGAAGTAGCCTCGCCTCTTGCCATCATGACCCCCGAGGAACGCCTGGTGGCGGACTTCTCGGGCACCGGGCTCACCATTGGCCGGCATCCCATGGCCTATCGCCGCGCCGAGATGAAGGCGCTGGGCGTGCGCCCGGCGGCGGAGTTGGAGCGCATTCCCAACGGCAAGCAGGTTCGAATTGCCGGCGCAGTAATTGCTCGCCAGCGGCCCGGCACGGCCAAGGGCTTCATCTTCCTCAGCCTCGAAGATGAGACCGGCATTGCCAACGCCATCATCACCCCGGACCTGTTCGCGGAGAATCGCTTGGTGGTGGTGGGTGAGCAGTTCCTGTTTATTGAAGGAAAGCTGCAGAATCAGGACAACGTGATTTCCGTCAAAGCCGAGCGCGTTCTGCCGCTCAGCATCACCAGGGCCCCGACGAGCTCGCATGATTTTCATTAAGCCGTCAGCTGTCAGCCATCAGCCGTCAGCCATCAGCTCTCAGCCCTCAGCCGTCAGCTCATCTAGCGACTCGGTAGCAGCAACCCGAGGTCCGTCGACAGCTTGCTGATAGCTGATGGCTGAAGACTGAAAGCTATTTCAAAGCCATCAGCCCTCAGCAATCAGCCATCAGCTATCAGCTATCAGCTATCAGCCCTGAGCAATCGGCTCATCTAGCGACTCGGTAGCAGCAACCCGAGGTCCGTCGACAGCTTGCTGATGGCTGACGGCTGAAGACTGAAAGCTATTTCAAAGCCATCAGCAATCAGCTATCAGCTATCAGCTCTCAGCCCTCAGCAATCGGCTCATCTAGCGACTCGGTAGCAGCAACCCGAGGTCCGTCGACAGCTTGCTGATGGCTGACGGCTGAAAGCTGACGGCTATTTTAGCTGATGGCTATTTCAGCTTCTGCCAGAACGACGTCAACATCCGTTTGACCTCGATGACCTGACCGGATAACCGCTCGGAATCCGCAGCGTCCAGCAAACCCAGGTCGCGGGCCAGCAGCAAGTGAAACTCGACTTCACTTGCCGAGCCCATAGCAATCTGGATAAATCTGCCCAGTTCGGCAGCACCCGTTCTGCCGCACCCCTCAGCTATGTTCGCTGGAATTGACGCGGCCGCGCGCCGGACCTGACTTGGTAAGCCCGTAAAGTTCTTCCTTCGGAAACCTCCGCGTACTTTTGTATACATCGAGTGTCAATCGATATGACTTCTCCCAAACCTTCAATTCACGGAAGTCGCGCATGAAAAACCCCCAGCCGTCAGCCATCAGCCATCAGCTATCAGCAGATCTTGCTTGCTGATAGCTGACGGCTGAAAGCTGAAGGCTCTTAGCCCGAGGCCACTGACAGCTTGCTGAGAGCTGATGGCTGAAAGCTGAAGGCTCTTAGCCCGAGGCCACTGACAGCTTGCTGACGGCTGATGGCTGAAAGCTGACAGCTTCTTTCAATCCGATTTCGCCAAGAGTGCTGAGGCCTTCTGCGCGATCAACCCAAATCCCCTGGACGACGCATCCTTTTCGAGCGCGTGCAAGCGGGCCCGGTTCTGGGACGACTTGGGCGAGCTGATTTCTGCCTGCGCCAGTCTAGCCTCGAATGAGAGGCCAGCGAAACCAACCTGGGCGGCCTCGGCATCGGCCGACCGCAATTCCCTTCCCGCCTTGGTGCGATCGGAGCGCTCGCCCGACACGGCCTCGACTCTCGAGGCCGTAATGGCCAGTTGCAGGCGTTCATAATGACTGCCGGCCCGCCCTACGGCGGAAGTGGCACGGCGAATGGCGCCCTCGGCATCGGCCCGCCTTCCTTCCCCCAGCAGAGCGCGTGCCAGAAACGTGCAGGCGCTACCTTCGTCCTCCGCCGAGTTTTCGCCGGCAAAGGCGTCGGCGGCCTGGCGCGCCAGGTTCTCGGCCTCCGGGAAAGACCCTCTTGCCAAGGCTAGCTCACTCAGCCCAAGACGAGCGTCGGCGGCCGCCGCCTTGGCATTGCTCCCTCCCGCCACCGTCGCCGCTTCCTCCAACTTTTGCCGGGCTCCCTCCAGGTCCCCCTGCTGCAGAAGGACGCGGCCAAGGCAGGTCAATACCTGGGCCGTGCCTTCGCGATCGCCGATCTGCCGGAAGAGCGCCAACGACCCTTCTTCCTGTTTGCGCGCCGCGGCCAAATCGCCCTGCTGCATCAGCATGATTCCGCCGTTGTAGAGGGCGGCGGCGCTCCCTTTGTCGTTACCGATCTCACGGAAGATACCCAGCGCTTCCTCCAGCCGCGCCCGTCCTCCGGCCAAGTCGTCTTGCTGCCAGAGCAGGAACGCGAGATCGTTCAGCACGCGCGCGGTCCCCTCCCGGTCGCCAGTCTGGCGGAAGGTGGCCAAGGCCTCGGTATACATCTGCGTGGCGCCGGTGAGATCGCCTTGCTGCCATCGCACGATGCCGATGTTATTCAGGACCCCGGCTGCCCCTTTCTGGTTGCCGATGGCTCGATAGGTGGCCAGGGCCTGGTTATACATCTGAAGGGCGCGGTCGCGGTCGCCCTGCTGCGCGCGCGCGAGGGCGAGATTGTTGAGCAGCGCGGCCACGCTCGAGCGATCGCCCGCCGCCGAAAATACCTTTTGAGCCTTCAGGAACGCGGCAGTGGCCTGATCGAGCTCACCCAGGTTTTGATAGGCTGATCCCTGTGCGCGCAGCCCCTGCGCGACCAGCAATTGGGCACCGTTGGCCGATCCCTTTTCCACCGCACGCGTGGCGGCAGCCAGTTCCAGTTTGAAATCGGAGAGTGATTGGGCGGCCTGCGCCTCAGCGAGATCGATCCGCGCATCGTCGCGGGAGGGTGGCGGCAGTTTCCTCAATCGGGCCAACGTCGCCAGCGCCGCCTTGGACTGGCCGCCGGCGGTTTGGGCGTGGGCCAGCGCCAAGCCGTAGTCCGCGTTGTCGGGGAAAAAGTCGAAAAGCGAATTATAAGTGCGAACAGCGCGGTCCCAATCGTGCGACATTTCCCAGTAGCGGCCGGCCACCATGAGGCGGTCCTGCTGAGGCAAGTCGGCCGCCTGTGAAAGATCGGTCGAGAGTTGATAGGACTTGCGGGCTTCCGCCTGGGCCT
>Ga0335081_10009799_pt1 | contig 15445 bp, 10 predicted proteins | sample Lox_Sample_35_FD_206713 | JGI IMG/M metagenome (GOLD analysis project Ga0335081, IMG submission 206713) | Soil microbial communities from Loxahatchee National Wildlife Refuge, Florida, United States - Lox_Sample_3.5 | ecosystem: Environmental > Terrestrial > Soil > Wetlands | place: USA...
AGCGACATTGCGGCTGTGAGAACAGCATGCGGTGCCGGAGCGCAGGTTCTAGCGACGGCGCCTGGCGACCAGGCGCAAGATTCCATTCGGGCTTACGAGTTTCCCGATCGGGATCCCGTCGCCGTGAGTAGCGCCGTGGATTTTCCGGGGCCTGTCTCTGTGCTTTGGACCGAGGCCCGTGGAGATAGTGCGATTGCGATCGCGAGAGATCGGGATACGGGGAGTTATGAGGCTTTTCGCCTGTCATTATCTTGCGGTCAGTAGCCTGTTCTTAGGCTTGTTGGCGCAGGCAGAAACGCGTCCGCAATACGGCGGAACGCTGCGTGTGATGACGCATGCGGCGCCTACAACGCTGGATCCCGCGGACGCACGCGCTCCTGACTCCTTTGCCCGTCGCGCCATAACTTCCCTGTTATTTGACACGCTGGTGACCATGGATGAAACCGGCCACACCAGGCCCGGATTGGCTGAATCATGGCAGTCAGGCGGAGGCAATCTGCGCTGGCAACTCCGGTTGCGCCATGGCGTGAAGTTCCATGATGGCACACAACTAACCGGCGAAATCGCCGCGGCTTCATTACGATTGGGGAACCCGATGTGGAGTGTCAGGGCGGATGGGGATTTGGTGATCATCACCTGTGACGCACCCCTCCCGGACTTGCCGGCAGAGTTAGCTTTATCTCGAAACGCCATCGTGAAGAGAGACGGCGAGGAGAAATTAAGCGGTACGGGTCCGTTTCACATCGTAGAGTGGCAGCCGGGGAAAACACTTAGGCTCGCGGCTGAAGAGGATTGTTGGCGGGGAAGGCCCTTTCTTGATGGCGTTGAGATTGAGTTGGATCGGAGCTTTCGGGATCAATCCAGCGCTCTCGAAGCAGGACGAGCCGATTTAATCGAGGTTGCGCCCGAGCAGGCGCATCATTTCTCGCCCGCGAAGGGCCGATTGTTGAGTTCAGGCCCCGCTGAATTAGTGGCATTGGTGTTCGGGCGGGACGTCTCCTCGCCCGACGATAAATTGCTTCGCGAGGCGCTCGGGCTCAGCGTGGAGCGAGGATCGATGCAGAGCGTCCTGCTGCAAGGCGCTGGACAGCCGACGGGAGGCTTACTGCCAACGTGGATTAGCGGATATGGGTTCGTGTTTCCTACTCAATCCGATCTGCCAAGAGCACGCCAGTTACGCGGTCAGGTGCAGGCCGCGCGCATCTGGACGATCGGATATGAAGCAAACGATCCGCTGGCCAAGTTAATAGTGGAGAGAATCGCACTGAACGCCAAAGATGCCGGGTTATCGCTCGTTCCGACGAGCGTAGGCTCAACCGATGTACGATTCGTGCGAATTCCGCTGACTTCATCAGATCCGTGGGTGGCCCTGGTTTGGATCGCGGCGCGGACGGGTTTCACCGACCTCAAGATCAAAGGAGGGTCGGTTGAAGAGTTATTCGCCACAGAGCAGGACGCAATGGCAACGCTGCGGGTGATTCCTTTGTTTCATCTGCCGGTGTTCTATGCAGCAAGCTCAAGCCTGAAGGACTGGTCTTTGGGTAAAGACGGAAGCCTCGATTTGGCAGATGCCTGGCTGGGAGCCGCAAGATGACATTTCGCCGCAAGCTCCTTGCTATCTTCGCATTGACTGTCTTTTTGTCGGTGACCGCTGTCGCTTTGCTGGCGCAATGGGTCACGCGAAATGCATTTGAAAAGTCCGAGAGCCAGCGCACCGCCTCACTTGTCGCGCAATTCCAGCGAGAGTTCAACCGTCGCGGCGAGGACGTCGCCCGTAGAGTCGAAGCGATCGCGAACTCCGACTCCGTGCTGCGAATGGCAGGAGCGCTGAGTGGCACCACGTCGGATTCGGCCGAATATTTCGATCTGGCGCGCGTGATGGCAGAGGGCCATCAACTGGACTTCCTGGAGATTCTCGACGGCCGGGGGACGATTGTTTCTTCCGCACAATGGCCTGCCAAGTTCGGATATCCGGAACCAGCATTCGAGAGTATCTCCTCGCCCTCGGAACAGGCCCCATTTTTGAAGCTGGAAGAGTTACAGGACTCGACCGCCTTGGGACTGTTCGCGGCGCGCCCGGTTCACGCCGGCGACCGAATGGTTTATCTGGTGGGAGGACGAAGGCTCGACCGGAATTTCCTGGCAGCGCTCGATCTGCCATCCGACATGCGGGCACTGCTTTATCAGAATCGCGGAGATCATTTTTCGCCGGATCTTCTTCTGGATCCCGCGGCAAGCAACACACCGGACGCAATGCATCCCGCGGAGAAGTTCGCGCCGCTGATTGAAGCGGTGCGCCAGTACAACCAGGAAATCAGCGGAGTCGTGGACTGGTCTTCCGATCGAGCCGACGAAGAAGTGTTTCATGCGATCCCGTTGCGTGGATTGGGAAAGGACCATCCCCTGTTGGGAATCCTTCTGATCGGCAATTCGCGGCGATCTTACGTTGAGTTGAAGCGGAGAATCCGGGATTCCGCGTTGCTCGCGGGTGGAGGCGGTCTAGTACTCGCGATTCTGCTGAGCAGCTGGGCTTCAGCGCGGGTAACACGCCGTGTGGAGGAGCTGGCGAGAGCCGCACAGGACGTCGCATCGGGACACTGGGACGCCAGCGTGCAGGTCGAGGGGGAAGATGAAGTTGCGCAACTGGCCGAATCGTTCAATCGAATGACCTCGGAGTTGCTTGCGCAAAAAGAGCGACTGGTGCAGAGCGAGCGCGTGGCGGCATGGCGAGAACTGGCGCGGAGACTGGCGCATGAACTTAAGAATCCATTGTTTCCCTTGCAGTTAACGGTTGAGAATCTGATTCGCGCCCGTGATCAAAATCCGGCGATGTTTGACGAAATCTTTCGCGAAAGTTCCCAGACGCTGCTGGCGGAGATTTCCAATCTGAAGGGCATCATCGGCCGCTTCAGCGAGTTCTCAAAAATGCCGCAACCACAATTGCAGCGGGTCCAGGTGAATGAGGTGGTAGAAGCGGTGGCGAGGTTGTTTCAGGCACAGTTCAAGGCGCAAGGGCGTGAAGCGATTCAATGCCGGCTGGAGCTTGACCAATCTCTCGACCCGATCGCGGCTGATCCGGAGTTGTTGCATCGGGCATTGTCGAATCTTGTGCTCAATGCGATGGACGCGATGCCGAACGGGGGGACAATCACGGTACGGACACTCCGCAAGGATGGACGGACGGTTGTGCAGGTCGAAGATACGGGAACAGGATTAACTCCGGAAGAAGCCGAGCGTATCTTCACTCCTTACTACACGAGCAAGCAACACGGAACAGGGTTGGGATTGGCGATTGTGCAGTCGGTGGTCAGCGACCACGGTGGAACCATCAGCGTACAGAGTCAAGCAGGCAAGGGCACAACATTGGTCATCGATTTGCCGAACAATGTTCAAGGCCTACAGGCCGCCGCCCTGACCAAGACGGAAGAAACTGCCGGGAAGTTGCCGGTCTAGGAACGAGGAGGATCGGTGCCGCAAAAAGCGCATCTGCTGATCGTCGATGACGAGGCGAACACTCTGGCTTCGCTGTCGCGAGCGTTTCGGCTGGCCGGGCATGAGGCCACCGTCTGTGACAACGCCGCACGCGCGCTGGAACTGGCGAAGTCGCAGAGTTTTGATCTGATTCTCTCCGACGTGGTCATGCCGGGCAAGGACGGACTTAGCCTTCTTGAAGACATGAAGCAGCAGGGAGTGATGTCGCCTGTCGTCATGATGTCGGGACAGGCGCACATTGAAATGGCGGTTAAGGCGACGCGACTGGGAGCGCTCGATTTCCTGGAAAAACCGATCTCGACGGACAAACTTTTGCTGACCGTCGACAACGTCCTGAAGCTTCGACGATTGGAGAGTGAGAACCAGCAACTGCGGCAGCGCCTGGGGAAGCATGAAATTGTGTGGAAAGGCGGGGCCATGCGTCGCGTGATGGCCCAACTGGAGCGTGTGGCGGCCAGCGAGTCACGTGTCTGCATCTTGGGCGAGACCGGAACCGGGAAAGAACTTGTGGCACGCACGATCCACGAGCGCAGCGGTCGCGCCGCCGGGCCGTTCGTCACTTTGAATTGTGCGGCGGTTCCGGCCGAATTGATCGAGTCCGAGTTGTTCGGGCATGAGAAAGGATCGTTCACCGGGGCATCCGGCCGTCACATCGGGAAGTTCGAGCAAGCCGATCAGGGCACCATTTTTCTGGATGAGATCGGGGATATGCCGCTCGCGATGCAAGCGAAATTGTTGCGCGTGCTGGAAGAAGGAGAGGTGGAGAGAATTGGAGGGGATAAGGCGATCTCGGTCAATGTGCGCGTAGTGGTAGCGACCCATCGAGATCTGGAGACGCGGGTGCGCGAAGAGAAATTCCGGCAGGACTTGTTTCATCGCATTTATGTTTTCCCACTTATGCTGCCGCCGCTGCGGGAGCGGCGCGAGGACATACCGGCATTGGTAACACATTTCGCCGAGCAGGTTTGCGCGCAGAACGGGTGGAAGCCGGTTCCCTTCTCCAATGAGGCCATGGAGGCGTTGCAAGGGCACGCGTGGCCGGGCAACGTTCGCGAACTACGCAACATGGTGGAGCGACTGATGCTGCTTGCCACCGATGGTCAGGTTGATGCGGCAACGGTGCAGCTGGCACTTCCCAAGACGACAGCAATTGCTGCTGGAGGTGTTGTGGTTGGGTCCGGGCCGCTCGCGGATCGGGTGCAGTTTTTTGAGCGCGAGGTCATCCTTTCCGAACTGAAACGCAGCCACAACAACATGAGCATGGCCGCGAAGTCTCTCGGTCTGGAGCGCAGCCATCTGTATAAGAAAGCCGAGCAACTCGGAATCGACCTGCGCGCGCTGCGGCGAGAGCAGGGACCGGAGTAATTCGCAACCTTCAAGAGAAATCTGCAAGGCACGTTCGGCGCACGCAGGAAGAGCAACCCCGACACTTCTACTTTGCTCTGAGGTCAGACGCCAGCAACCGGTGGAATAACTGCTCGCCGGCCTCCCGACGAACCGAAAGGCGGCCAGCGCCGTAAGCTCGGGATTTCAGGCCGCGCTGCACGTCTTCGCAGATCCCAAGATCTTCGTCTTGCACGCGGTTACCGACATTCACCGATTCCGTGTTGTATCGGAGGCGCGATTCGCTCACGTCGCTGAAGTAGAAATCGAAGATCACTGTACAGTGATCGGCATCGACGGGGATGACATAGTTGGTGTCCATGTATCCCTCGTAGCAGTTGAACATGAAATTCGGATATTGCCAGAAGTACCAGGCGCGATCGCCTTTGCGCGTCGCGCCGGTCGACGCGTCTTCATCGGACGCAACCATCGGACTCGACTGCAGGCAGTAGCGGTCCTCGTTTTCGATGGTGTACTGCTTGTAGTCAAGGACGGAACTCAGTCCTTTGTGAAGATGAGGAACGTGATATCCACCGTCGAGGTAATTGTCGACGAAAACCTTCCAATTGCAGTGGATGTCGTAGGTGCGACGCTCGAAGAAATGGAGGTTGCTGATGCCAAGGGGCACCACGCGCTTGACCAATCCACCCAGGAATTGGCTCAGTGACGATGCGTGCGGGTCAAGGTTTACAAAGACGAAGCACTCCCAGGTTTCCACGCGAATCGGCAGCAGGCCGTTGTGTGCGCGGTCGAAATTCTCCACGCCTTCAAACTCAGGCATGCCTTTCAAAGAGCCATCGAGGCCATATTTCCAACCGTGATAGGGGCACTGCAAAATCTGCGCCTGACCGCACGGCTGCGTGACAACGGCAGCGGCGTGATGACGACAGACGTTAAAGAACCCACGCAGTACTCCGTCCGTTCCGCGCACAACGACAATGGGTTCGCCGGCGAGGCGTGTCGCAACGAAGTCTCCCGCATGCTGCAATTGACTGGTTCGCGCGACTAGTTGCCAGGTTCGGCTGAAGATGTTCAGGCGCTCGAGCTCGGCGATGCGCGGATCGACGTACCATGAAGCGGGAATGGTGAACGCTTCGGAGAGCGGTGCTTTGTCGTTGTAGCTGGAAAGAATCTGCTCGACAGTGGCCTGCATTTTTGTTCTTCCTCTTGGAATGGAACGGTGAGACGCAAATACGACTTTAGCAAATTGACTAACGGTTCGTTCGTCTGGCGCGCTGCCTGGGCGTTGCTACCGATTGGGGCTCGCCGATCGCCCGCTGGAGCATCGCGAGGAACTGTTGAATGCGCGCTTCTTTCTTCTCGGCCAGTTCCCCCTGGCGGCGAAACAGTCCAGGATCAAGTTCGGCTGTCAGCAAGGCATCCTGAAAACGCTCGATCATCCAATCGATGATCGAAACCATCATTTCGACGTCGAGATCGTCGCGCAGTTCGCGGCGTTCCAGTCCGAAGCGGACAAAAGCGACGGTGCCGTACGGATCCTCGCTGATCAGGAAGCGATTGATCTCACGCTTCAAAACCAGGTCAGTACCATAATTCCCCAATAGCGAGATGCGGTAAGGAATCCAGTCCTCATGCACCAAGTGCTCGGTGCGCGCCAGCCAGTAACGTAGCACTTCGAAAAAACCCGCCTCGCGAACCTCGGGCGGTACATCGAGGTACTTGGCGAACGAGCGGACGGCACGCTTGTAAACCTCGAAGAACAAACCATCTTTGCTGCCGAAATGCTGGAAGATGGATCCCTTCGCGATACCCAATCCCGCGGCGATATCCCCGACGCGCGCAGCGTGGTATCCGTGCTCGGCGAAATGCAGCGTCGCGGCTTCGACGATGCGCGCGCGTTTGGCCTCAGAGCGCGGCCGGAACTTGCTTTGCCGCTGATAGAGCGGCGGTGCAACGCGATTACTGGCGATACCGGACATAGGAATGACTTAAGGTCATGTGAGCATATCCGAGGCAAGAGTCGATTTCAACTTCTTTTTCATTGGCATTTGCGATAGTGTTGTTCGATTCAAGGTGGCATTATTGACCTCAGGTCAATCCATATCCGAAAAGCGATCGTATGACGCGATTGTGGTGGGAGCGGGCCACAACGGCCTGACGGCGGCGGCTTATCTGGCGCGAGGCGGACTCTCGGTTCTGGTGCTTGAGCGCCGCGAGATGGTGGGAGGATGTTGCGTCACTGAGGAGATTGCGCCGGGCTGCAAAGTATCGACGACTTCGTATATCGCGAGCATGCTGCGTCCCGAGGTGATTTCCGAGTTGCGGCTCGCCGATCACGGATTGCGGATGATTCCCTGCGACCCAGCAATCCAGGTTCCCTTCCCCGATGGGGACGTGGTTCCGTGGTGGGCGGATCGCGAGCGAGCCCGCGCGGAATTCTCGAAAATCTCGATTAAGGACGCGACGCGATTTATACAAGTCGACGACCAACTCAAGAAACTGGCTCGCTACCTGCAGCCTTTCTTCCTCGAGCCTCCCCCGGAAATCGATACCTCGACCATCAAGGGATGGAGTGACCTGTTTCGCGTAGGTAAGAGATTCCATGGGATCTCCAACCGGGAGATTGCGCAACTCGTCTCGTTCCTGACCGGCAGCCTGGCGGAGTTCCTCGATCAAAATTACGAATCCGAAAAAATCAAGACGATGTTCCTGGCCAGCAATGTTTATGGCAAGCATGGGGGGCCGTATCAGCCAGGAACCGCGATCGGACTACTATTTCATCTGCTTAGCGGCGGCGAACACGAACTGCAAGGATTCTACGGACATGTTATGGGCGGGATGGGATCGATCACCCAAGCTCTGGCCGCTGCCGGGAAGACGCTGGGGGTAGAGATTCGGACCAACTCTGCTGTTGCGCGAATTGATGTCCGCGACGGCCGGGCGCGAGGGGTTGTGCTCGAGGACGGCACTGAGATTCGTACCCGCATTGTGCTGTCGAACGCTGATCCGAAGCGCACGTTTCTCGGTTTCCTCGAAGGTAAGAATCTCCCGGAAGATTTTCTTTCTGCGGTTCAGGGAATCAAAATGGATGGACCTTGCGCCAAGGTAAACATGATCCTTGCCGAGGAGCCGCGATTTACGGGCACTCCCGCCACAGCCACTCCCCTCGAACGGACTTTTTATACACTCGTTCCCTCGTTGGAGTTTGCAGAACGATGCTATGACATCGCGAAATTCGGCGACATTCCGGAAGAACTCTGGGTGGATTGCGTGGTGTCTTCAAATGCCGACTCGTCACTGGCCCCCCCGGGAAAGCACGTTTTGACCTGTTTCGTGCAGTACGTGCCTTACCGGCTTCGGCAAGGCACTTGGGATGAAAAGCGCGAGCTACTGGGCGATCGCGTGGTAAAGAAGATCGCGGAGTATGCGCCGAACGTTCCCCGTTCCGTCGTAGCGCGACAGGTACTGACACCTCTTGACCTTGAGCGCACTTATGGGCTGACCGAGGGCAATATCTTCCACGGCGATTTACGGCTGGAACAACTCTTCTTCATGCGTCCAGTGCCGGGATGGTCGCAATACCGAACGCCGATTGATGGACTGTACCTGTGTGGCGCCGGAGCACATCCGGGGGGCGGTGTGACGGGCGCGCCAGGCCGGAACGCTGCGCATCAGGCGCTGCGCGATTGGAAGAAACGGCGCCATCGAACGACAGCATGATTCCGGGAAACTCCAACTCGCTGCCGACAACTGCGGACGTGGTAATCCTCGGCGCCGGCGTGATGGGGACGTCCATCGCGTTTCATCTCGCAAAACGCGGCGCCGGCAAAATCGCAATCATCGATAAAGATTACGTTGGGCGAGGTGGGAGTGGCCGCTCATCGGCCCTGATCCGCATGCATTACAGCTTCCCTCCCGAAGTGCGACTGGCATTGATCAGCCTGCGCACGTTCCAGAACTGGAATGAGATTGTGGGCGCCCCTGGAGACTTCCGCAAGACCGGATTTGTCCGCATCGTGCATCCCCATGAGACCGAACGTCTCAAGCTGAATGTCGAAATGCAGTGCAGACTTGGTGCACGTGTCGAACTCATCGACAACCATCAATTGCACGAACTCGAGCCCGACTGGATGGTCGATGAAGTTGAACTCGCGGCTTACGAGCCGGATTCAGGATATGGGGACGGCGCTGGGGTGGCGGGTGACTTTCTTAATGCAGCCCGCGATCAAGGCGTGTCCTACACCTCGCGCACGCAAGCCAGCGGCCTGCTGATACGCGGAGATCGCATTGATGGTGTTGTGACCGACCAGGGGAGTATCTCGTCGCCTGTAGTCATTGCCGCTACCGGGCCGTGGACGCGGCCGCTTCTGGCGCAGGCCAGATACGATCTTCCGATCGAATTTGAGCTACACCAGGTAGCGATCCTCCGCAATGCACCTGACATGAAAGGCGGAGGCTGCGCTTGCATCGATTCGGTGACAGCGACGTATTTCCGTTCGGATGCACATGACAAGTTTCTCGTCGGCGATTTTTACGGCAAGCGCCCTGTAGATCCCGACAATTTCCCGCAACGCGCCTCGGATGAGTCGTTGGAGGAGATCATAGAGCGCGCATGCCGCCGAATACCGAGGCTTGAGGGCGCGGAAGTTATACGAGGCGTGACCGGAGTCTATGACATGACGCCTGATTCGCGGCCGCTTTTGGGGCAGATTCCCGGCATCCGCGGACTCTTTGTGTGCGCCGGGTTTTCTGGGATGGGATTCAAGATTTCGCCGGCTATCGGGCTCGTGATGAGCGAACTTGTCATAGATGGATGCGCGAAGGCTGCGGACATATCCGCGTTCCGTCCGAGCCGGTTCGCGGAGAATTGTCCAATCAAAGCGGAGTACGAATATGTTGATGACTGACGATCAACTTCAGGAGAACACATGAAAAAGAAAGGCATTCTGGAACGCTTAAAAGACGGCCCGGTGTTAGGCGACGGCGGCTATCTGCTCGAACTCGAGAGGCGCGGGTGGGTGCGCGCGGGTCCGTTCACTCCTGAAGTTGCGCTGACCTACCCGAACGCACTGCGAGAACTACATGTCGAATTTCGCGAAGCCGGCGCTGAGGTGTTACAGGCCCTCACGTTTTACGCCAGCCGCGACAAGCTTGCGACAGTCGGCCTCGAGAACAGGCTGGAAGAGCTGAATCGTTCCGCCGTGCGGATAGCGCGCGAGGTTGCCGGCGATCAGTGCCTGGTCGCGGGAAACCTGAGCTTGACCTGGATGTATGAGCCAAACAGCCCATCGGCGGCCGATCGCGTGCGCAAAACGTTTGATGAGCAACTTGCGGTTCAAGTGGATGAAGGAGTGGACTTCATCATCGGCGAAACATTCTCGTGGCTCGGCGAGGCTCTGATCGCGGTGGAACGCTCGAAGCAGACTGGGCTGCCGACGATGGTGACCATTTGCTTCGAAAACAAAGACGAAACCGCGGACGGCAAGAGTGCTGCTGAGGCGGCGAAAGCCTTGTTTGACGCCGGAGCGGACATCGTCGGAATGAATTGCCTGCGGCCGCCGCAGCATATTCTGGGTCCGATGGAACAGATGCGCAAGGCGGTTTCGGGATATCTTGCGTGCCAGCCCGTCGCGTACCGCACGCCGAAAGACAAGCCGGATTTCACCAGCCTTCCGGAATTTCCTTACGCGCTGGATCCACTCCAACTTACGCGCAAGGAAATGGCCGATTACGCGATCCAGGCGCGCGACATGGGAATCAAGTTCATCGGCGCCTGTTGCGGAACCGTTGCCATGCACATTCGCGAGATGGCGCGGGCTCTCAACAAGTTGCCTGAAGATTCGCGAATCTGGAAGAAGGGCGGCGAGAAACCGATGTCAGCGTATGAGTATTACGACCATGACAACCTGAAGTCCGCTAAGTAGAGGGGTGGCGCGAGTTGCGGAGCGATCCCCGGAAATCCGCAACCCGCGCAGTGATCAACTCGCTTTGCGGGTATCTGGATCGACCGCATGCACGAGAGGCATTTCGACAAGATGCTCGCTCAGGAACCAGGCTTGCAGTTCGTTGGTGCGGAGGACATCGCTAACCACCATGTCGTTGGTCCCATCGTCCCCTAAGTCAGAGGCACGTTTCGCCAAGGACCGGCAATGGCCGATGATGACCTGATGGGCGTCGAGAAGACGTGAAATCTGCACGGGAATTTCTTCGCGTCCGCGCGGAGGGCGCTCGATGCGAGTGGTCTCAGCAACATCAGCGGCCATCGCTAACGACACTCCTCCGAGCAACTGAATCCGTTCTGCGATCGTGTCGACGATCTCCACTTGTTCGTCGTAGTGCTTGTCGAACAGTAGATGCAGCTGATAGAAGGTTGGTCCGGCGACCTGCCAGTGCGATTTTTTGTAGAGGTCCCGCAGAGTCATGGTGTCGGCAAGCATCTGGTTCAATTGCTCGGTCATCTCCAGACGCACATCCTCCTCCAGTTCGAGTGGGAGCGCGTGCGAAACCGAGCCATACGGCTGAATCTCCCGGCCATGTTGATGTATACGAGGTTGGGCATTGATGGTGGTTTGGCGGCTGCCGCCGTCTCTCTTCGGCATAGGATCCTCCTCTTTGCTGAGTTTCGGTTTGTATCTCGAGGTGAAAGAAAACATTCCTTTGGATGCGCCGTGGGTCCGGCGAGTGCTACTAAAAGTGATTTGTAAACGCGGTCAGTGTGTTCCTGCGCACTCGCCGTCCGCCGACAAGCCTGGTTCAAAGATGTCAGGTTTGACGGCACCCAGCCGCATTGTTATGATCGTTCTGCGGGGTGGAGCAGTCTGGTAGCTCGTTGGGCTCATAACCCAAAGGTCGGTGGTTCAAATCCACCCCCCGCAACCAATCCTCTCCGAAGTCCTTCCGCTGACGCAGCTTCCTTTCTCGCTTGATATTTCTCATCGCATGGGAAAGCGGAGGTGTTCCGATCTAAAACCTTCCGAGTTTGACGCGAACTACCACGGGGTCTTCGGCACGGAATTCCAGACCGCGGTCCGTCTCATCGCCATTCCATAGGCGCACGGGCTTCCATACACCGTTCAGGTATGAGCCTTCCTCGGCCGCCAAAATCTGCATGCGCAAGCCGGGCAGACGACCGGGAAGATGAAAACTGACGGAGGCGTCTACCCCGGTGAGCAGAAACTCATCCGGCCCAAGTTGAGCAACGAGTGCGACGCCGTGTGCGTCTTTGTTTCCTGGAGGGCGCCGGCCGTCATAGTGGGGAAAGCCGAATGAGACAGTCGCTTGCCATGCGCCGAAATCCAGGTCCTGTTGCGCCTTGCCCACCTCTTCCATTGCCGTCTTCAGTTTGCCTTCGAAATTCAGTCTTGCGATTTCGCGGTTCATGGGCGCAAGCAGGGCAAAGTTGCGGGCGTGGCCTGCGGCCGCGCTGTCGCCGAGAATGTTCCATCCCCTCGGATCGACTCCGAACGGGGCGATTCCGAGAGCACCTTCGCCCAACGCGAGGAAATCGTAGCGCGCGAAGGGATCGGTCTTAGCGATCTCTGGAACGAGAAGTGGATTGTCGGGCCTATGATACGCAGCCAGAACGTCGCGAACGAAACCGGCATCGTCGCCATAGATATCAGGTGCGATCGCTTTGATCGATGGCGCGAGCGCACGCCATAAGCCCACCCACCGCTGCACCGCGCCCCCGCTGGGGTACTGGACACCCGGCACAGGCAGGGCTCGCTCCGGCAATTCAGCGGGCGGATAGCTGAGCCAGACATTCATATAAAGAGGAATAGGGAACTCAGCTTTTCCAGCGGCTGCGATCTCATTAAGGTAGTGAGCCTGGTGATAAAGCTGAAAGAGTTCGTCAGCATCGGCGCGAAATACCTCGGACCACGTTCCGGGCTGTTTCTGCGCTGCCTTGAGCATCTCCGCGGGAACCTGACCGGCAAATTCCTTATTCGATTCCGGCGAGAAATCGCGCGGACTGCCGATAATGCCTGACTCATTTTCGACTTGCACTAGTAAGATCGTGCGCTCGTTCTCATCCAGGATTTTGAGATGCCGCATCAGGGTGACGAACGCGGCTTTGTCAGCCTCGAGGTTTGTGCGGGAACTTGCGGAGAGCACATCGATCGGCTCACCATCGGCGCGAATCACGCGGGGAAACCGTTTCGTATCGGTCTTCACCCAATCCGGAACGTAGTGCATGTTGCCGTTTTTCCACGTTCCAAACCACAGCAGGACGACGTGCAGACTGTGGTCGCGCGCGCCCTTCACCACGGCGTCCACGTTGTCCCACGTGAACTTGCCTTCTTGCGGCTCAATCTGTTCCCAGTACACCGGAGCTTCGACAGTATTGGCATGGAGATCTGCCAGCGACTTCCAAACGGCAGGCAGTTCCGAAGGCCAGGCGCTCGAGTTGTGAACTTGTCCAGCGAGAATCAAGTACGGCTGACCGTCGACCAGTAATGCCCAACGGCCGTCCTTTTCCACAAACTTGGGAGCTTCGGCAGCAAAAGAGGCTGAGCAGGCGCAGCCGAGAACAACTGCGACCACAGCGGCACGGATCAAGAGTGTATAAAGACTGGGCTGTGATGCCTCCAATGATTTTCGTCTATCAATGAATTGCATTACGCCTCCTCGGGAGCGGTTTGTGTAATGCGGAACTCCAGTCGCTGCGGACCAAGCGTGGGATGAATAGCCATCCCGGCTTGTTCCTTGGCGCGTATCCAGATGGCGGCAGTACCGCCGACAAGTGAGAAAGGATTGTCGCCGATGATCGCGGCGGGGCCGTCCAGTTCCAGCTTGATTGAATCGTCGGCGAACGGGCGGATCGCGCCGAATTCGTCGGTGACCCGCATTACTACCCGTGTGGTGTCCGCGCCGTCACCGATGAGTGTGGAATCGTCCGCAACGATCGAAAACTTCGCGTCCACTCCTGCACCGGACATTTTTTTCTCCGCGGCCTTTTTACCGTCGATGTAGCCCTCGATCCTTAGATCGCCCCATCCGTGCCGCAGGCCCGGGCCAAGGTCCAAAACGAAAGGCGCATACCGCAGGTGCTGAAACTGATTGCGGTCGGGATCGGCCTCACCAACCGGCTTGTCGTTGATAAAGAACTTCAGATGATCGCAATTGGAGCAGACGACCGCTTTCGAAAATCCAACAGATTCATCGCCGCGAGCCCAGTGAAAGGCCGGTTCTAGCACAACCTCCTCGGAAGGATCGCACTGCGACTTGTAAAAGCCTGCAGCGGGCTTGGGTTCGCGAAAGATGTCGGTGACACCGTGATAACAGATGCGGTCGCCCGAGCCGAAGTTCCCATGCGTGTTGTAGTCGAACGCGCACCAACCGATGCCACCGGCGTACTGCGGGTTCGAAGCCAGTTGGTCGTGGATACGCGCATGGCGAAGCGTGTGCTCCGTGAGGCGATCTACGTTGTCGATCGTCTTGGTCGGATAGGTATGGCCAACGAACTCTGTGTTCAGATAGCGGGGATGATTGGGCGGTTTCAGCGGGAATCCGAAATCGTTCATCGTAAAGACATCTTCGAGAAATTCTGATTCCTGGAAATAGCGAATGCCTCCGGTTTGCCGTGTCGGATCGAGTTGATGCGCCAGCGCGTTGGTGCGGGTGTAGAAATCGTGATCGTCCAACGATTCGTTGATGCGCACACCCCAGAGAATGATGGATGGATGATTCCAATCGCGGCGCACCATACGGCTTACGTTGTCGATCGAGATCTGCTTCCATGCCTCGTCGCCGATGTGCTGCCAGCCTGGAATCTCTTCGAGCACCAGCAAGCCAAACTGATCGCATGCGTCGAGAAAATGGCGCGACTGCGGGTAGTGTGAAGTCCGCACAATATTGCAATGGAGTTTGTTTCTTAGGATGTCTGCATCGCGGCGCTGCGCACGGGCAGACATCGCCTGCCCGACAAACGGAAAAGTCTGGTGACGATCGAGGCCACGCAGCTTGATTACGTGGCCGTTGAGTTCGAAGCCGTGATCGGTGAATTCTGCCTTGCGGAATCCGAAGCTGCGCGAATCCTGATCAATGACATGGCCTGCTTGCACCAGTCGAACACGAGCTAGATACAGGTTTCGATTGTTAAGGTCCCAGAGTTTGATTCCGGACAGCCCCGCGAAATGGACACGGATCGCACTCGGGGCAACTAACTTCTCTCCATCCGGAAGCGGAGCAGTTGCAGGAATACGCACTGATTGTTTAGCGATTACCTGACTGCCGTCAAGCAGTTCGACTTCTAAGGTTGTTGCGGCGGCTAGTGCCCGCGCGTTTTCCAGGTAACACTCAATTTCCAGTGATGGATTCGCACTAAGGACGTCCTCTGGCTGAACAAAAATGTTTTCGATGAAGCCTGCGGGAACGATGCGCAACGCGACCTCACGGTAGATGCCACCAAAAGTGAGGTAGTCGATTTCGTATCCGAAGGGCGGAATATCAGCGCGCTCGCTGGAATCGACTTCAACCGCCAATACGTTTTCACCGGCCCAATCGAGATGCTCGCTGAGTTCGAATGAAAACGGAGTGTAGCCGCCTTTGTATTCGCCTAATCGTGTGCCGTTGATCCAAACAGTGGACGCGGTCATCACGCCTTCGA